>Ga0207695_10005494_pt1 | contig 16777 bp, 16 predicted proteins | sample KBSC54metaG_FD_184354 | JGI IMG/M metagenome (GOLD analysis project Ga0207695, IMG submission 184354) | Corn rhizosphere microbial communities from Kellogg Biological Station, Michigan, USA - KBS C5-4 metaG (SPAdes) (version 2) | ecosystem: Host-associated > Plants > Roots > Rhizosphere > Soil... | reverse complement strand
CTGCACGTGCACAGGTTCGAACGATGCCTGCGCGGCGGCGAGCATCGCGGCCAGTTCGTCGGCGCTTTCACCCTTCAGGCGATAGGCGATCAAAATCGCGCCGAGCTCGACGTCCGACACGCGGCCTTCGAGCATCGCGCGATAGAGCTCGAACGTGTCTTCGGCGGACAGCGCGCGTGCGCCGTGCGGGCCCCGGCCGATTTCCTTGATGAAGCGGGCGCAAGGGAACGGCGGGGCTGCGGAGTCGTGGGGAGCGGTCATCGGCGTGGGGCGGGCGGCCGGCATCGGGCCGCGCTGTGAACGGTAAGGAATGCCCCGAGTATCGCATGGGCGTGGCTCGCCCAAGCGCGCGGCTCCGCGCGTCGGCACCGCGCGGCGCGCTAAACTCGGGTTCCCGGCGGTGCCCTGCGCTTGCCGTCGCCGGCCGAATACGACTACGAGAGACATCCCATGAAGCTCTACAGCTATTTCCGCAGTTCCGCGTCGTACCGCGTGCGGATCGCCCTGAACCTGAAGCAGCTGCCGTACGAAACGGTGCCCGTGCACATGCTGCGCGACGGCGGCGAGCAACTGAAGGACGCGTACCGTGCGGTGAATCCGGATGCGGTCGTGCCGACGCTGATCGACGGCGATGCCACGCTGCAGCAATCGCTCGCGATCATCGAATATCTCGAGGAAACGCATCCCGAACCCGCGCTGCTGCCGAAGCAGCCGATCGACCGCGCGTATGTGCGGGCGATCGCGCTGCAGGTCGCGTGCGAGATCCATCCGCTGAACAACCTGCGCGTGCTGAAGTACCTGAAGCACACGCTGAAGGTGCCCGACGAAGCGAAGAACGAATGGTATCGGCACTGGATCGAGGCGGGTTTCGCGTCGCTCGAGACGCGCCTCGCGAACGATCCGCGCACCGGCAAGCTTTGCTTCGGCGACACGCCGACGCTCGCCGATATCTGCATCGTGCCGCAGGTGTTCAACGCGAACCGTTTCTCGATCGACACGACGCGCTTCCCGACGATCCAGCGGGTGGCCGATTACGCGTCGACGCTCGACGCATTCAAGGCCGCCGAGCCCGGCGTGCAGCCCGACGCCGAGTGAACGCCGAGTGACACCGCGCGATGCCCCGGCCGCGGCCGAGGCTGGCGGTTTCCGGCGCGCATGAAAAAAAGGGCGCCCGAAGGCGCCCCGTGCGATGCGGGCCGGCGGTGTTCAGTCGAATAGCGCGTCCGCGAATTCCACGGCGCTGAACGGCTGCAGGTCCTCGACCTTCTCGCCGACGCCGATGAAGTAGACGGGCACCGGGCGCTGCCGCGCGATCGCGGCGAGGATCCCGCCCTTGGCGGTGCCATCGAGCTTCGTGACGATCAGGCCCGTGAGGCCGAGCGCATCGTCGAAGGCCTTCACCTGTGTGAGCGCGTTCTGGCCGGTGTTCGCGTCGATCACGAGCAGCACCTCGTGCGGCGCACCGTCGTGCGCCTTCGAGATCACGCGCTTCACCTTCTTCAGCTCTTCCATCAGGTGCAGCTGCGTCGGCAGGCGGCCGGCCGTGTCGGCCATCATCACGTCGATCTTGCGCGCGCGCGCGGCGCTGACCGCGTCGAAAATCACCGCGGCCGGGTCACCGCTTTCCTGCTGGACGACCGTCACGTTGTTGCGTTCGCCCCAGACCGCCAGCTGCTCGCGCGCGGCCGCGCGGAACGTGTCGCCCGCGGCCAGCAGCACCGACTGGTCGAAGCTCTGCAGATGCTTCGCGAGCTTGCCGATGCTGGTGGTCTTGCCCGCGCCGTTCACGCCCGTGATCATCATCACGAGCGGCTGCGCGCGGCCGAGCATCAGCGATTTCTCGAGCGGCTTCAGCAGTTCGACGAGCAGGTCGTGCAGCGCGCTCTTCACTTGCTGCGGATCGGTCAGCCGGCCCGTTTTCACTTTCTCGCGCAGCGCCCCGAGCAGGTACTCGGTCGCATCGACGCCGGCGTCGGACATCAGCAGCGCGGCTTCGAGTTCCTCGTACAGATCCTCGTCGATCTTCGTGTTGACGAACACGCCGGTGATGCTCGAACCCGTCTTCGCGAGCCCCGTTTTCAGGCGGGTGAGCCACGATTTCTTCGCGGAGGCGTCCTGCGTCGGCGGCGGCACGATCTCGACCGCTTCGACGACGTCGTCGCTACCGTCGTTGGTCGGCGTGACCGTCATCACGACGGCCGGCGCGGCCGGTCGCGGTTGCGCGGGGGCTGGCGGGGCTTCGATCGCCTGACGGGCATCGGCTGCGGGCGCGTCGGACGGCTCGTCCGGTTGCAGCGCGTCGGCCGATTGCGATTCCGTGGAGTCGGACTCCTGCGTTTTCTTGAATCGTTTGAAGAAGCTGAACATGGTCTGACGTCGGGAAGAGGGCGGGGCGCCGCGGGCTGGCGCGCGGCAGGGGCTGTCGGGCGTGCGCACGGCGGCCGAAACCGTGCATTTTATCAGTGCGGCGAGGCACTCGCGTCAGCCGGTGCCGCCGCTGTGGTAACGTGCGCCTGTTTGGCGGTGCGCCCCCGTGCGCACCCGGTCCCTCCGTCGTCGATATTCCGTATGTCCCGTTCCTCTTCCGGCCGCCCGGCGGCCTCCTCCGGCCGCGGCAAGCCGCACACGATCCGCATCATCGGCGGTGACTGGAAACGCACGCCGCTCGCCGTGCTCGATCTCGACGGCCTGCGGCCGACGCCCGATCGCGTGCGCGAGACGCTGTTCAACTGGCTCGGCCAGGATCTCGACGGCCGGCGCTGCCTCGACCTGTTCGCGGGCACCGGCGCGCTCGGGTTCGAGGCCGCGTCGCGCGGCGCGACGAGCGTCGTGATGGTCGAGCGCCACCCGCGCGCGGCGCAGCAGCTGCGCGCGATCAAGGACAAGCTCGGCGCGCGCTCGGTCGAGGTCGCGGAAGCCGACGCGCTGCGGCTCGCGGCCGGGCTGACCCCGGGCGCATTCGACGTCGTGTTCCTCGATCCGCCGTTCGGCGAGCCGGCCGTGCTCGATCGCGTGATCGCGCTGGCGGCGCCGCTCGTCGCGCCGGACGGCTTGCTCTACGTCGAGACGGGGGCGCAACTCGACCCGGCCGTGCACGAAGCACTCGCCGGCTGGCAGGTGGTCAAGCACGGCAAGGCCGGTGCGGTTCACTACCATTTGCTGCAGCGCGAAAATGATGAATAATGCGCGTTCCATACGAGGCGGCGCGCCGGAGAGGCGACGCGTGCCCATCTCGGCAGTGGCGTGCGCATCGCACGGCTGCCACCCCGTTTGCGTGATGACAGGAGGAGCGACATGGTAGTCGCCGTGTATCCCGGTACGTTCGATCCGCTGACGCGCGGGCACGAAGACCTCGTGCGGCGTGCGTCGAGCATTTTTGATACGCTGGTGGTCGGTGTGGCCGACAGCCGCGCGAAGAAGCCGTTCTTCTCGCTGGAAGAACGTCTGAAGATTGCGAACGAGGTGCTCGGCCATTATCCGAACGTGAAGGTGATGGGGTTCAAGGGCCTGTTGAAGGACTTTGTCCGCACCAACAACGCGCGCGTGATCGTGCGCGGCCTGCGTGCCGTGTCCGATTTCGAGTATGAGTTCCAGATGGCGGGGATGAACCGCTATCTGCTGCCCGACGTCGAGACGATGTTCATGACGCCGTCCGATCAATACCAGTTCATCTCGGGGACGATCGTGCGCGAAATCGCGCAGTTGGGCGGCGATGTCAGCAAATTCGTGTTCCCGTCCGTCGAGAAGTGGTTGACCGAGAAAGTCGCCGCGATGGGAGGCCCGGCCGCGTGATGCGGCGCCGGCCGGTTTCATTGCGAAGCCGGCCGCTGGCCTAAGAAGTGAGATCAGTATGTCCTTGATGATTACCGACGAGTGCATCAATTGCGACGTGTGCGAGCCCGAGTGCCCGAACGGCGCGATTTCGATGGGCCCGGATATCTACGTGATCGACCCGAACAAGTGCACCGAGTGCGTCGGCCATTTCGACGAACCGCAGTGCCAGCAGGTGTGTCCGGTCGAATGCATTCCGCGCGATCCGCAGCATGACGAATCGCACGCGCAATTGATGGAGAAGTATCACGCGTTGATCGCCGGGAAGGGCGACGACGCGTCGTGACCCTGCGGTGACGCGCGCGCTTTGGTTTATCGGCGCACGCGTCACGCGTCCCGAGCGGCGCCGTCCGGCGCCGGTTCTTTCCTTAGGCAAGCAGCTCGCGCAGCGCCGCGACGAGCGCATCGCATTCGGCGTCGGTGCCGACGGTGATGCGCAGATGCTGGTCGATTCGCGGCAGCCGGAAGTGCCGCACGAAAATTTCCCGTTCCTTCAGCTTTGCCGCGATCGCGCCCGCATCGTGCGCGGGATGGCGCGCGAACACGAAATTCGCGGCTGACGGCACGACGTCGAAGCCGAGCGCGTCGAGCGCGTGCGTGAGCCGCGTCCGGCTGTCGATCACGCGCCGGCAGGTCGCGTCGAAATAGTCGGTGTCCTCGTACGCGGCCTGTGCGGCAACCTGCGCGAGCCGGTCGAGCGGATAGGAGTTGAAGCTGTCCTTCACGCGGTTCAGCGCGTCGATCAGCGCCGCATCGCCGAACGCGAAGCCGACGCGCATGCCCGCGAGCGAGCGCGCCTTCGACGTCGTGTGCACGACAAGCAGGTTCGGATGGCGGTCGATCAGCGTAATCGCGGACTGCGCGCCGAAATCGACATAGGCCTCGTCGATCACGACGACCGACGACGGATTCGCGGCCGCGATCCGCTCGACATCCGCGAGCGGCAGCGCGCGCCCGGTCGGCGCATTCGGGTTCGGAAACAGCACGCCGCCGGCGTCGTCGAGATAGTCGTCGACGCGGATCGAGAAGTCGTCCGCGAGCGGCACGATCGTGGTCTGCACGCCGTACAGGCGGGCGTAGGTCGGATAGAAGCTGTACGTGATGTCGGGAAACCGCAGCGGCCGGTCGTGCTTCAGCAGCGCCTGGAACGTGTGCGCGAGCACCTCGTCGGAGCCGTTGCCGACGAACACCTGTTCGGGCTTGATGCGATGATGGGCCGCGACCGTCTCGCGCAGCGCGCGCGCGACCGGATCCGGATAGCGGCGCAGCGTGTCGCCGGTCTCGCCGAGTTCGCGTGCGATCGCCGCGACGACGCGCGGCGACGGCGGATAGGGATTCTCGTTGGTGTTCAGCTTGACGGGGTGCGCGAGCGCGGGCTGTTCGCCCGGCACATAAGGCACGAGTTGCTGAACGACGTCGCTCCAGTAACGGCTCACCGCTTGGCTCCTGTCGGGCAAAACGACGAGATTACCGCATGTGCGCGTCAAGGTGGGGAGGGCGGTGCCGCCCGGCGACGCCGGACGGCCCGATGCACCGGGCCGGTGCGATACGCGGTCAGGTCAGTTGCGATGCAACTGCATCGTCGCGCGGTCGAGTTCGCCCTTGACGACCATCGGCATCACGGCGAGCGCGCGTTCGATCGACGCGTCGATCACGTCCTGTTCCTCGCGGCGCGGCGGCTTCAGCACGAAGTTCGCGACGTCGGGCTTCGCGCCGGCGCGCGCGCTTTCCGGAATCAGGTCGCGCGGATGGCCGATGCCGATCCGCAGCCGCCAGTAATGCTGCGTCGACAGGTGCGCGGAGATGTCCTTGAGGCCGTTGTGGCCGCCGCTGCCGCCGCCGAGCTTCAGCTTCACGGTGCCGGGCGGCAGGTCGAGCTCGTCGTGCGCGACGAGAATCTGGTCGGGCAGGATCTTGAAGAATTGCGCGAGCGCGACGACCGACTGGCCGGAGCGGTTCATGTAGGTCTGCGGCTCGAGCAGGTGGACTTCCTCGCCGTGCAGGCGCGCTTTCGCGTAGAAGCCGTGGAAGCGGCGCTCGTCGCGCAGCGTCGTGCCCGCCTCGCGGGCGAGCTGGTCGATCAGCCAGAAGCCGGCGTTGTGGCGCGTCGCGGTGTATTCCGCCCCGGGATTGCCGAGGCCGACGATCAGTTTGATCATGACGTTTCGAAGGCGGCCGCTGCCGCCTGGGCGCAGAAAAAGAAAAACCCGCCGGGCAAGCCGCGGCGGGTTGCGTCGACCGTTTCGTGAAACGGATCGATCGGGCGCGTAGGCAGCCGCTTAGGCAGCCGGCGTTTCGCCTTCGCCTGCTGCGTCCGACACGGCACCAGCCGGGACCGTCGCCGATGCGACAACCGGGTTTTCCGCATCGATGTGCGCGACCAGCGCGACGCCCTTCGGCAGCGCGATGTCCTTCGCGTGCAGCGACTGACCGGCTTCGATCTTCGACAGGTCGACTTCGAGGAACTCCGGCAGGGCAGCCGGCAGGCACTCGATTTCGATTTCCGTCGCGACGTGCGAAACGACCGCGCTCGACAGCTTCACGGCCGGGCTGACTTCGGCGTTCAGGAAGTGCAGCGGCACCTTCGTGTGCAGCTTCTTCTTCGCGTCAACGCGCTGGAAGTCCACGTGCAGCACCAGTTGCTTGAACGGGTGGTATTGCACGTCGCGCAGCAGAACCTGCTGCGACTGGCCGGCCACTTCGAGGTCGAGGATCGACGAGTGGAAGGCTTCCTTCTTCAGGGCGTGCCACAGGGCGTTGTGATCGAGTTCGATCTTTTGCGGGGCTGCTTCGCCACCGTAAACGATACCCGTGGTCTTACCGGCGTTGCGCAGGCGGCGGCTCGCACCCGTACCTTGCTGTTGGCGCTCGAAAGCGACGACTTTCATGTGATTCTCCAATGGCTGCCCGCGACCAGGCAGTAAAACGGGGCCGTCAAACGGCGGCCCCCGATGAAACGGCGGGGTTTCGTCTATCCCGTCCGATTGTGCAAAAAGCGAAGCGTTGCCGCTTCGCTTTCTGCGCATGCTTTGTTGTGTCGACTCGCGATCAGGATTCCGCGAACAGCGACATCACCGAATCGCCGCGGCGGATCCGAGAGAACGTCTCGGCCAGCAGGCTCGCGCTCGTCAGCGAACGGATCTTCGAGCACGCCAGCGATTCGGCCGACAGCGGGATCGTATCGGTGACGACCAGCTCGTCGAGTGCCGATGCTGCGATGCGGTCGGCGGCGCCGCCCGACAGCACGGGGTGCGTCGCGTACGCGAACACCTGCTTCGCACCGCGATCCTTCAGTACTTGCGCGGCCTTGCAGAGCGTGCCGGCCGTATCGACCATGTCGTCCATGATCACGCAGGTGCGGCCTTCGACTTCACCGATGATGTTCATCACTTCGGCGACGTTCGCCTTCGGACGACGCTTGTCGATGATCGCGAGATCGCAGTTGAGCTGCTTCGCGAGTGCCCGGGCACGCACCACGCCGCCGACGTCCGGCGACACGACGAGCAGATCCGAGTAGTTCTGCTTGCGCAGGTCGCCCAGCAGGATCGGCGTTGCGTAGATGTTGTCGACCGGGATGTCGAAGAAGCCCTGAATCTGGTCGGCGTGCAGATCCATCGTGATGATCCGCTCGACGCCGGCGATTTCCAGCATGTTCGCGACGACCTTCGCCGAGATCGCGACGCGCGCCGAACGCGGGCGGCGATCCTGACGGGCGTAGCCGAAGTAGGGGATGGCTGCGGTGATCCGGCCGGCCGATGCGCGCTTGAGCGCGTCGACCATGATCATCAGTTCCATCAGGTTGTCGTTCGCCGGCGCGCACGTGGATTGCAGGACGAAGACGTCCTTGCCACGCACGTTTTCCTGGATCTCGACCTGGATCTCGCCGTCGGAGAAACGGCTGACCATTGCTTTGCCGAGGGGAATTCCAAGAATGTTGACGACTTCCTGGGCGAGCGCGGGATTCGCGTTGCCAGTAAAAACCATCAGGCCGTCATGGCTGCTCATCGTGCACCTGCTTCAGGCTTAGGCGGGAAATGCGGGAAAATTTTTGGCAGGGGAGGAAGGACTCGAACCCTCGCATGCCGGAATCAAAATCCGGTGCCTTGACCAACTTGGCGACTCCCCTACACTTAACTGATAACTTCACCGGACTCGTGTAGGCCATCCGGCAAAGTAAAACTTCATGACGCGAAAGCGAAGAGCGGATGCTCGTTCAGGCTCTCGGCAACTGCGCCGTTCCAACTGGCGGGCAGCTTGGCTTTCGCCGCTTCTGCCTCGTGTTTGCTGCGAAACGCTGCAAACACGCTTGCTCCGGAGCCGGTCATCCTCGCGGGGGCCACATCATACAACCATTTGACCACCTGCGCAACTTCCGCGTACTTACTTGTCACAACTTGCTGCATATCGTTCCGGCCGAAGCTGTCTGGCCATCCCGCATCGCTGTTTTGCTGTGCAAGAAAGTCAGCAATTGTGACGGGCTTCGAATCTCTTGTCAACAACTCATCTGAAAATATTTCAGCGGTCGGGACATGAACGCGTGGCGTCACAACCAAGAACCAGCGAGTCGGCAATTCTACCTCAGCTAATTCTTCTCCGATACCCTCTGCGAACGCATTTTTTCCAAAAATAAAAAACGGGACGTCTGCGCCGAGTTTCACCGCGAGCGACTGAAGCTCCGTGCGCGGCAGGTCGAGTTGCCACAGGCGGTTCAGCGCGAGCAGCGTCGTCGCCGCGTCGGAGCTGCCGCCGCCGAGGCCGGCACCCATCGGCAGGCACTTGTCGATCTCGATGTCGACGCCTGACGCGGTGCCGGTGTGCGCCTTCAGCAGGTTGGCTGCGCGCACGACGAGATCGCTTTCCTCGGGCACGCCGGGCACGTCGGTGACACGCGCGACGCGGCCGTCGTCGCGCAGCGTGAAGTGCAGCGTGTCGCCCCAGTTCAGCAGCTGGAACACGCTCTGCAGATCGTGATAGCCGTTCGGGCGGCGGCCGGTGATGTGCAGGAACAGGTTGAGTTTCGCGGGCGCAAGGCAGTTGCGCAGCGAGCGGGTCGAATCGGTCATGCGTATGTTGGGCTAGGCGCGCGTACTCACTGATCGAGCACGAGCTTGATGTCGAGCGGCGGCGTCGCGCGCACGAGGTTGACGCGTTTGACGCCCGTGGCCGGGGCGTCCGCGTAGGCAAGGTAGTCGATCGTCCAGCCGTCCTGGCGGATCTGCTTGACGTGCGAGTCGTCGGCCGGATCGCGTACCGTCTCCGCCGGCGTCGCGGGCGCGGGCGTCGGCAGCAGCCAGTAGCGCAGGCCCGCGAGCGGCAGGGCGAAGCCGAGCGTTCGCTGCATCAGGTCGCCGACGTCTGCCGCATATTGCGTCGGACGGTTCGGCAGCTCGAGCGACGCCGCCTGCGGCGTCGATTTCACGACCGCGAGCGTCTGGCCGAGCGGGCTGCGCAGCTCGAGCGACACGTCGTTGCCGTGCTCCTGCCAGTCGAAGTTGCCGTACACGTTCTGCTGCTTGCCGAGACGGTCGTCGTACTGCACGGCGAAGCGGCCATGGTAAGCGTGCGTCGCGGCGGTCTGCAGCGCCGCGCCCGTCGGCGCGCTTGCCGACGGCGGCGTGCTCGCGCAGCCGGCGAGCGCGAGCGCCGCGCCGGCTGCGGCCAGCGTGCGCTGCGCGCGGGAGGACAGGGAAAGCATCGGGAACATCTGCATCAGAGGCCGTTGATCTGCAGGCGCTTCAGCGTCTGCACGAGCGTTTCGTTGTCGGGCTCGAGCTTCTGCGCGGCACGCCACGCGGAACGCGCGTCGTCCTGCGCGCCGCTCTTCCACAGCACTTCGCCGAGGTGCGCGCCGATTTCGGCGTTCGGCTGCAGTTCGTACGCATGCCGCAGGACCTTCGTAGCGCCGGCCGTGTCGCCCATCCGGTACTTCACCCAGCCGAGGCTATCCATGATGTAGGCATCGTTCGGCGCGAGCGTCATCGCCTTGTCGATCAGCTTGCTGGCTTCGGGCAGGCGCTGGTTGCGGTCGGCAAGCGAATAGCCGAGCGCGTTGTACGCCTGCGGGTTGTCGGGCTGCGTGCGGATCAGCTCGCGCAGCTGCTTTTCCATCGTCGTGTAGTGGCCGGTTTTTTCGGCCGCCATCGCGTAGTCGTAGCGCAGGTCGGGATCGTCCGGGAAGTCCTGGACCGCCTGCCCGAGCCGTGCCTCGGCTTCCGGATAGCGCTTCGCGGTGAACAGGATCGACGCGTCGGTGCGCGCGACCACGGCCGCGTCGCGCGGATCCGTGATCGGCAGGTCGTCGAGCACCTTGCGCGCCTCGTCGGTCTTGCCCTGTTTCTGCAGCAGCTGCGCGCGCGTGATCTGCGCGGGGAGATAGTGCTGGCTCGTCTGGTCGACCTTGTCGAGCCATTGCGACGCCTGCGCATCGTTGTTCTGGTCGATCGCGATCTGCGCGAGGTAGATGTAGCCCTGGCCGACGTCGAGGTTCTGCTGCTTGTCGCCGAGCTGCACGTACTGCTTCAGGTAGGCGGTCGCTTCGTCGAGTTTCTTCTGCTGAATCTTGATCAGCGCGAGCGCCATCAGCGGCGTCGGATCCTTCGAGTCGAGCTTGCGCATCGTCTCGAACTGCTTCTGCGCGTCGTCGAGGCGATCGTCGGCGAGATAGAGCTGCGACAGCGCGAGCCGCGCGTCGCGCGACTTCGGATTCTGCTGAACATATTTCTCGAACGACGCGATGCCCGCCGCGCGTTCCGCCGGCCCCATCTGCGACAGCATCAGGGCCGCCGGCAGGTAGTCGGGGCGGAGCTGCAGCGCCCGCTTCAGCGATTGCGCGGCGCCGTCCTTGTCGTCGACCGCGAGCTGCTGCCGCGCGATCGCGAGCTGCGCCTCGGGCCGGTTCATGTCGTTCTTCAGCATGTCCTTCAGCACCGCGAGGCCGCCGACGCGATCGGAGCCGCGCACGAGCAGCGCCTGCAGCGCGAGGATCGCGGGCCCGCGCGTCTCGCCGGTTGCGCGGGCCAGCTCGCGCGCGAGCATCGGCTGCGCGTCGGCCGGCTTGCCGGCGAGCACCAGCAGCGCGGCGTCGACCTGCGACGCCCGGTTCGAATCCGGTGCGTACTGGCGCCACAGGTTCGCGGCGGACAGCGCGTCGGCCGGGCTCTGTGCACCGAGCGCGATCTCGGTCGCACGCTGCGCCATGCGCGGATCGCGCGTGTCGCGGGCGAGCGCGAGGTAGGTCTGGTACGCCGGCGCCGGCTGGTTGCGCTGGAGCGCGACTTCGGCGGCGAGCACCTGGTAGACGATCTGGCTCGTCAGCGCGACACCGGGGAGATTCTTCTGCTCATCCGGGATCACATGCTCGAACGCGCCCTGCGGCTCCGCGTCGTCCGATGCCGGATCCTGCGCGTGAGCCGGGAAGGCGGTGAGGGTCCAGGCGGCAAACAGCGCGGCGCCGAGTGCACGACGGACCGGGAAGGCGCGCGCGCCGCGCGCGGCGGCGGGGCGCTTCTGAAGCAGCTTCGAGGGCAGAGTCATGGAAATCCGTTCGATGTTTCAACCGATTGTAACGCGCTCGCTACAATACACGCACGATCGTGAATCCAGCCTCAGACCCGTATAACATGCCAGAGTTGCCAGAAGTCGAAGTCACGCGCCGGGGCATCGAGCCCTTTGTCGCGGGCCGCCGCGTCGAGCGTGTCGACGTCCGTACCGCAATGCTGCGCTGGCCCGTGCCGGCGGGGCTCGCCGAGCAGTTGCGCGCGCGCGAGGTGCTCGCGGTCGAACGTCGCGGCAAGTACCTGCTGTTCGAGGTCGATGCGGGCTGGTTCATCGTCCATCTCGGCATGACGGGCACGCTGCGCGTGCTGCCCGCGGCCGGCGTGCCCGTTGCCGCGAAGCACGATCACATCGACTGGATCTTTGACGAATTCGTACTGCGGTTCCGCGATCCGCGCCGCTTCGGCGCCGTGCTGTGGCACCCGCGCGAAGCGGGCGACGTGCATGCGCATCCGCTTCTCGCGAGCCTCGGCGTCGAGCCGTTCTCGCCGGCGTTCACCGGCGCGCTGCTGCATGCGCGCACGCGCGGTCGCACGGTGTCGGTCAAGCAGGCGCTGCTCGCGGGCGACATGGTCGTCGGCGTCGGCAACATCTATGCGTCGGAGAGCCTGTTTCGCGCCGGCATCCGGCCGACGACGGCCGCCGGCAAGGTGTCGCTGCCGCGCTACGAGCGGCTGGCCGACGCGGTGCGCGCGACGCTCGCCGATGCGATCGAGCGCGGCGGCAGTACGCTGCGCGATTTTGTCGGCAGCAACGGCGAAAGCGGCTATTTCCAGCTCGACTGCTTCGTCTACGACCGTGCCGGCCAGCCTTGCCGCGTATGCGGCACGCCGATCCGCCAGATCGTGCAGGGCCAGCGGTCGACCTATTTCTGTGCGACCTGCCAGCGTTGAAACCTTTTTCCGCGATTAGATAACTTGAAGCCGCCCCGCATCGCCCCCGCTCCGTTTCCCGTCACGCCGCTGCACCGCACGTTCGCCACGCGCCTGATCGCGTGGCAGCGCGAGCACGGCCGCCACGACCTGCCGTGGCAGAACACCCGCGATCCGTACCGAATCTGGCTGTCGGAAATCATGCTGCAACAGACCCAGGTGTCGACCGTCATCCCGTATTACGCGCGCTTTCTCGAACGCTGCCCCGACGTCGCCGCGCTCGCGGCCGCGCCGGTCGACGACGTGATGGCGCTGTGGGCGGGGCTCGGCTACTACTCGCGCGCGCGCAACCTGCACCGCTGCGCGCAGGCCGTCGTCGCCGAGCACGGCGGCGCGTTTCCGGCGACGCCCGACGCGCTGGCCGAACTGCCGGGTATCGGCCGCTCGACGGCCGCGGCGATTGCGTCGTTTGCGTACGGCGCGCGCGCGACGATCCTCGACGGCAACGTGAAGCGCGTGCTCGCGCGGGTGTTCGGCGTCGAGGGCTTTCCGGGCGAGAAGCGCGTCGAGAACGACATGTGGGCGCTTGCCGAATCGCTGCTGCCCGATGCCGCGAACGCGGCGGACGTGAGCGCGTATACGCAGGGCCTGATGGATCTCGGCGCGACGCTGTGCGTGCGCGGCAAGCCCGATTGCGCGCGTTGCCCGTTCGCGGGCGACTGCGTCGCGCAATCGACGGGCCGGCAGCGCGAACTGCCGGCCGCGCGGCCGAAGAAGGCCGTGCCGACGCGCAAGACCTGGATGCTCGTGCTGCGCGACGGCGATGCCGTGCTGCTCGAGCGGCGGCCGCCGGCCGGCATCTGGGGCGGCTTGTGGAGCCTGCCGCAAGCCGACGGCGATGCGGCGCTCGCGGAACTTGCGCAGGGCTTCGGCGGCGGCGGCCCGGTGCCGCTTGCGCCGTTCACGCACACGTTCACGCATTTCCGGCTCGAGATCGAGCCGCGGCTGAGCGACATGGCGGACGGCGGCGGCCTGCCGTCGCAGGCACGGGACGCGGAGACCGCGTGGGTGCCGCTGAGCCGGCTCGATGCGTACGGCGTGCCGGCGCCCGTGCGCAAGCTGCTCGACGCACTGAGCGGGCCGCTGCTGTAACGAACAGGGAAGGGCGCGGGCCGCGCGCTCGAGAAAACGCCGGGCCGCCCCAGGTTTTCATGCTCCCTCGGGGGCTGGGCCGAAGCCACGGGTCCTGGGGACACTCACAGCCAGCCGTGCCGGTCGAGCACGTGGTGCACGGCGTCGATGCGTGCGCCGACGTCCGGAAACTCCATCAGCTTTTGCCGCGCGCGCAGGTCGAGCGGCAGCAGTTCCGAGAGGCGGTTCGACACCCAGCTGGGATCGTCGAGACGAAACGGTTCGCCGAACGGCAGCTTGCCCGGCTCGGATTTCTTCAGCGCGTCGATGATGCGCTCGAGCACCTCGGCGCACGAGCCGAACTGTGCGAGCGCCTGCTCGCCTTCGAGCGGGATGTCGTCGGGCAGCGGCTCCGCGATGCCGACCAGCAGCCCGTTGCCTTCGACGCGATACGACAGCAGTTCGAAACGCTGCGTGCCGACCGCCTGCAGATACAGCATCCCGAATTCGCCGGTATCGCACTCGGTGATGCGCGCCATGCAGCCGATGGTTTCGGGCACCGACACGGCGCCGTCCTGTGCGACTTCGGGCCCGCTCTTCAGCAGGCACACGCCGAACGGCGCGTCGTCGCGCAGGCACGCGCGGGACATGTCGAGGTAGCGTGCCTCGAACACCTTGAGCGGGAGCAGGCCTCCCGGAAACAGCACCGTGTGCAGCGGAAACAGCGGCAGGTCGATCAGGGTGGTCGATAGGGAGGACATGGCGCGCGGGCGTTGGGGCGGGTGTCGCTAGGGTCGGTCGACCTCGGAGACGAGCCGCGACGACGCGTCGACATCCACTGGCGCGTCACGATGCCGCACGATCACGTTCGCCTCGTGCGCGAGGCGCGCGGCGAGCGTTTCCGCGATGAACACCGAGCGATGCTGGCCGCCGGTGCAGCCGATGGCGACGGTCAGGTAGCTGCGGTTGTCATCGCGGAAGTGCGGCAGCCATTTCAACAGGAACGCATGGATGTCGTCGATCATCTGGTGGACGATCGGCAGTGCGTCGAGAAAGGCGATGACCGGCTGGTCGAGCCCGGTGAGCGGGCGCAACTCGTGGTCGTAGTACGGATTCGGCAGCGCGCGCACGTCGAACATCAGGTCGGCGTCGAGCGGTACGCCGCGCTTGAAGCCGAACGACTCGAACATCACCATCAGGTCGTTGTTCTTCTGCTCGATGAAGCGCTTGACCCACGTGCGCAGCACGTTCGCGCGCAGCGTGCTCGTATCGATCTGGTGGCCGAACTCGGCGAGCGGCGCGACGAGGTCGCGTTCGCGCTCGATCGCTTCCTCGAGCGACGACAACAGGCCGACGTCCGCATCGTGCGACAGCGAGCCGGAGAGCGGATGGCGGCGGCGCGTTTCGGAGAAGCGCTGGATCAGCGCCTGGGTGCTTGCGTTGAGGAACAGCACGCGCACGTCGTGATCGCGCGACAGCTCGCGGATCAGGCCGGGCATTTCGTCGAGCGATGCGCTCGAGCGCGCGTCGATCGCAACCGCGAGCCGGCGCTGGCCGTCCTGGGCGAGGTAGCGGGCGAGTTCGGGGAGCACATGCGGCGGCAGGTTGTCGACGCAGTAATAGCCTGCGTCTTCTAGCGCGTTCAGCGCGACGGATTTGCCTGAGCCGGAGATGCCGGTGATAAGGACGATGCGCATGGGAAGCAGAGAATCCTGACGTTTCATCATAGCACCGGCTCGACGCGTCGGCGTTGCGCAGCCGGCGCGTGCGGGTTACACCAGTTTGCCGGGGAACTGACTGTCGGGATCTTGCATCGCGAGTCGTTGCCGATCCATGAAATCGCGCAACGTGTCGATTCCGCGCAACTGCAGGATCGTGTTCCGGACGGCGGCCTCGACGAGCACCGCAAGGTTGCGGCCGGCCGCAACCTGGATCGTGACCTTGCTGATCGGCAAACCGAGCACGTCGACGGTCTGGCTTTCGAGCGGCAGGCGCTGGAATTCGCCGTCGGGGCGCCGCACGAGCTGGACGATCAGCTTCAGCTTCATTTTCCGCCGCACGGCGGTTTCGCCGAAGATCGTCTTGATGTCGAGCAGGCCGAGGCCGCGCACTTCGAGCAGGTTTTGCAGCAGCGGCGGGCAGCGCCCTTCGACGAAATCGGGGCCAAGACGGACGAAGTCGACCGCGTCGTCGGCGACGAGGCCGTGGCCGCGGCTGATCAGTTCGAGGCCGAGCTCGCTTTTGCCGAGGCCCGAATCGCCGGTCAGCAGCACGCCCATCCCGAGGATGTCGAGGAATACGCCGTGCAGCGTCGCGCGCGGCGCAAGGATGCGGGACATGTAGAGCCGCAGGCTGTCGATCACCGCGGCGGCCGACATCGGCGTCGTGAACAGCGGGGTCGACGAGCGCGTGCAGCGCAGCACGAGTTCGGGCGGCGCCGCGGCGCCGCCGGCGACGACGAGGAACGGCGGTTCGAGCGCGATCAGCTCGGCCATGTGGCGCGAGCGGTCTTCGTCGGTCTGGCGCTGGTAGTAGTCGATTTCGGCTTCGCCCAGCACCTGGATCCGGTTCGGGTGGATCAGGTTCAGGTGGCCGACGAGGTCGGCGCTCGACGTCGCGTTGCCGACCGTGTCGGCCGAAAAGCCGCGTTCCCAGCCTTCATGCCCCGTCAGCCAGCTCAGTTTCAGCGTGGCCGCGTTGTCGTCGAAGATGCTCTGGGCGTTGATGCTGGACGTATCCATGACTTTCGTCACTCCAATGGGCCGGTGCATGCGCGCGGCGACGGACGTCGCCATGCCGGGCCGGCGCCGGGCGGCCCTGGACGGCGGCGCGTGCCGCCTCGTACGGGAAAATATTCCGCCCGGATCAACTCAAGGTTGCCACTGAGTGAGCAGGCGATGCAACTCGGCGATATCCGTTTCGTTGTGCAGACGCTCACGCGCGTCGCGATCGGACAGCAGTTGCGCGATTTCCGACAGGATTTCGAGATGCTGCTGGGTGGCTTGCTCGGGGACGAGCAGGAAAATCAGGAGGCCGACCGGCTGGCCGTCGGGCGCTTCGAACGGGATCGCATCGGCGAGCCGGACGAACGCGGCGAGCGGGTGCTTGAGACCCTTGATGCGCCCGTGCGGAATCGCGACGCCTTCGCCGAGCCCGGTCGAGCCGAGGCGCTCGCGCGCGAACAGGTTGTCCGTGACGGTGCTGCGGGCGATGCCGTTCTGATTCTCGAACATCAGCCCGGCTTGTTCGAACACGCGTTTCTTGCTGGTGACCGAGAGGTCGATGACGACGTTCTCTATGGGCAGGATTTTGGCTAGGCGATTCATGTTGGCAGGCGATTGGGCGGCCTGGGGTCTCCTTGCGGCGGCAGACTGATTTTCCATGTTCGG
>Ga0207695_10005493_pt1 | contig 16778 bp, 16 predicted proteins | sample KBSC54metaG_FD_184354 | JGI IMG/M metagenome (GOLD analysis project Ga0207695, IMG submission 184354) | Corn rhizosphere microbial communities from Kellogg Biological Station, Michigan, USA - KBS C5-4 metaG (SPAdes) (version 2) | ecosystem: Host-associated > Plants > Roots > Rhizosphere > Soil... | reverse complement strand
TGCTCGCGGCCACCGCTCTCGTCACGGCCACCGGCTGCGCGGTCGAACGCCACCAGGAAACCGTGGGCGCCTATGTCGACGACTCCGCCGTGACCACCAAGGTCAAGGCCAAGTTCGCCGAGGATCCGACCGTCAGCGCCATGGCGATCAAGGTCGACACGATGAAGGGCGTGGTGCAACTGTCGGGCTTCGCCAAGTCGAACGAGGAACGCATGATGGCCGAGCGCCTGGCGCGCCAGACCAACGGCGTCCAGGGCGTGCGCAACGACATCATCGTCAAGCAGTAAGCGCCCTGCGGGTCGCGGCGGCCACCCCATGCCGCCGCCGCGGCGCACCCCTGAAATTGCCCCGCGCCGCGGGGCATTTCTCGTTGGCGGGGGCGAGCAGCCGCCAGCCGTCCGCCGGGCCTGGGGACCAACGCTGCCGATGCAGCGCGCGACGCCGCGCGCGCCCACGCCCTCAGTGCTGCACGCGCTCCGGCGGGGCGTAGCGCAGGCCGATGGCGATGCGACCCGTCCAGAACACCATGCGGCCGGTGCCTGGCAGCGCCACGGGGCCGATGTAGCCCTGGGGCACCCAGCCCTTGTCGAACGGCGCCGGATGCGAGGGCGGCAGCTTGTCGGGACTCGCGACGGTGGAAATCATGGCTCACCTCCTGGGGGATTCGCCGCTCTTCGGCAAACCGTGAGCCCGGCCGTGGCGTGACAGGATGTGCACGCCGGCATCCCCCGAATTCGAGCGCCACCGCCGAGGAAAAAGCGCCTACGATCGCGTCGGGAACCTGCCAGCGGAGACCCACGTGGATCGCAGCGAGATCATCACGGACGACTCGGTGGAATTCGTGCGCCAGCCCGACGGACGCTGGCGCTGGCACGCGCGCACGCCCGAGGCCGCCGAGCTGCTCGCCACCGAGCCCGGCGCCCCGTCGATGCTCTCGTTCAAGACCACGTTCGAAGCCGCCGCCGACGTCGCGGTGCACGCCGACGCCGAGCGCGACCCCACCGGCCGCCTCGTGATGACGCGCGACTACCTGCGCCGCATGGTCAGCGCCATCGCCCTGCCCTGCGCCAGCTGCGCCGACGTCTACTTCGGCAGTGTGTACTGGCATCGCCGCGACGGCAACGGCGCCAACTGGGGCGTCGACATCGTCAACGGCAGCGGGGATTTCGACGGCTGCCTCGATTGCGTCGCAGCCGCGCGCGAGGAGCTGCGCCGCCTGTACTCCATCGTCGACGAGGCGTGAAGCGCCGGCTCACCTCGCGCGGGCGGGCTGGAGGAAAACATTGCCCGCGGCAGGCGCCGTCGACCCGCAGTGGCGCGATTTTCAGCAAATCCCGCAGCGCCTCGCGCAGCCCGCGGTGTCGCGCAATTGACGCACCCGTGGCCGAACCGAGGGGCTTCCCCATTCCTGAGCTGCATCTGATGGTAAACACCAAGTGTGCTGTCCCGGGAGTACGCGTGCAGGCAGGCGCGCTGGAAACGAGTCGGAGCCAGGCGCAAAGGCGAGTCGTACCGGCCGGTCCGGCGAGGCTTTGAAGCGACGCTCCGGCTCGTTCGTAGCCTTATCGCGCGTGCGTACTTCCGGGACAGCACACCAGATGCACACAACGACCCGGCAAGCGAATGACTGACCAACCCTTCAAGGTACTCGTCGTCGGCGGTGGCGCCGGCGGGCTCGAATTGGCATGCAAGCTGGGGCGCCAATGGGGTCCTGAACGCGTCGCGCTGGTCGACGCCAACCTGTTCCACATCTGGAAGCCCTCGCTGCACGAAGTGGCTGCGGGCACGCTGGACATCCACCAGGAAGGCCTGTCGTACCAGATGCTGGCGCACGACAACGGCTTCTCGTTCCACTACGGGCCGATGACCGGCCTGGACACGGCCGCGCGCGAGCTGGCGGTCGGCGCGGTGATCGACGGCACGGAAGAAGTGCTGCCGCAACGCCGCATCGGCTACGAGTCGCTGGTGCTGGCCATCGGCAGCGTCTCCAACGATTTCGGCGTGCCCGGCGTCGCCGAGCATGCGTTCTCGCTGGACGGCCCGCACGACGCCGAGCGCTTCCGGCTGCGCATGCTGCAGCTGCTGTCCCTGGTGGACGTGCGCAAGACGCACGACCCGTCCGCCGCCCTGGACATCGTCATCATCGGCGGCGGCGCCACCGGGGTCGAGCTGGCCGCGGAACTGCGCGAGGCGACCTCGCTGCACGCGCAGTACGGGCTGCGCCACATCGACGCGGGGCGCGACGTGCGCCTGCGCATCCTCGAGGGCGCGCCGCGGCTGCTGGCGCCGCTGGACGAGAAGGTGTCGGCCGCGGCGACGCGACTGCTCAAGCAGCGCCACGTCGAGGTCACGCCGTCGTGCCGCGTCGTCGAAGTCGGTGCGAACCAGGTGCGCGACGCCGAGGGCCATGTCTACCCGGCCGACCTGTGCGTCTGGGCCGCGGGCATCAAGGCGCCGCCGCTGCTCGCGCAGGTGGGGCTGCCGGTGACCAAGAACGGCCAGGTCAAGGTCGACGGGCAACTGCGTGTCGAGGGCGTGGCGGGCGTGTTCGCTTTCGGCGACTGCGCGTCCTGTCCGCAGCCCGACGGCAAGACGGTGCCACCGCGCGCGCAGTCCGCGCACCAGCAGGCCGATTACCTGTGCGACCTGCTGCAGCAGCCGGCGGGCACCGACCTGGGCCGCCGTCCGCCGTACCGGTACCGCGACCACGGCTCGCTGGTGTCGGTGGGCTCCAGCGCCACGGTCGGCAGCCTGATGGGCAACCTGTTCAAGTCGACGACGTGGTTCGTCGAGGGGCTGTTCGCCCGCATGGTCTACGTCAGCCTGCACCTGATGCACCACCGCGCGGTGATGGGCACGCTGCGCACGGCGGTGCTGGCGATGGCGCGCTTCCTGGTCAAGCGCGCGCGGCCGTTGGTCAAGCTCCACTAGCCGCGGCGTTGCCCGCGACCAGCACCGGCACGTCCGGCGCGCCGGCCATGCCGAAGGCCACCATCGACAGCAGCACGCACGACACCACGACGCTGGCGACCGCGATGGCCGCGCGCTGGCGGTGCCGCAGGCCGAACGGACGGCGGGCGGCGTCGTGAAGGCGTGGGCGGATCGGGGCGATGGCGTGGCGGCGGGTCATGGCGTTCTCCTGGGACGGTGGCGGGCTCCGGCGGATGCGGATCGGCGGGGTTCAGGCGGGGACGGCGCCGCGGGCCTGGGCGACGACGGCCTGGCCGGTATCGGCGGTCGACGTCATCCCCAGCACGATGCCGCCGAACACGAAGCAGGTGACGACGGTGCAGGCGACGGCCGCGCCCAGGCGCCGGCGGCGTGGCGCGCGCAGCGGAGAGGACGTCGTGCGGCGGGCGGCGGCGGTGTTGGCGGGGTGGGTCATGGCGGTCTCCTCTGACGGGGTGGGTGGCGATGGATGAACTGTCTTCCCCAGCGCCGGCCGCGTCTTGAAGGCGGCGTGAACCGTTCTGAAAAGTCCTGAATCCGGCGTCCACCGGTGGCCTATCGCCGCGCGGCGGCAGCTGCTACGCTGCGGGATCGCGCATCGTCCCGGGGCCGTCCGCCATGGGTGCAAACGTCCAGTCGCTGAGATTCGGGCCTGCCGGCCGGTTCGAGCTGCAGGCACGCGAGCGCCGGTTGCTGGCCGACGGCGTCCCCGCCACGCTCGGTGCCCGTGCGTTCGACCTGCTGCTGGCGCTCGCCGAGCGGCCCGGCCAGCTGCTCACCAAGCACGCGTTGATGGAGCAGGTCTGGCCCGGCGTGGTCGTGGAGGAGAACAACCTCGCGGCGCAGATCAGTGCGCTGCGCAAGGTGCTGGGCGGCGACCTGATCGCGACGATCCCGGGCCGCGGCTACCGCTTCACGGCGCAGTTGCAGGCCGCGGACGTAGCCGCGCCCGCGCGCGCTGCCACGGCGCAGGTCGCCGACAGGCCGCCCGCCGCCGCGGCGCCCGCGCTGCGCACCAACCTGCCCGCGCGGCCCGTGCCGCTGATCGGCCGCGGCGGCGACCTCGCCGCGCTGGCGGCGCTGGTCGACGCGCACCGTCTCGTCACGCTGGTGGGTGCCGGCGGCATGGGCAAGACGCGCCTCGCGCAGTCCTTCCTGCACGCGCAGCAGGAGGCGTGGCGCCATGGCGTCTGCTGGATCGAGCTGGCCACGGTGGCCGACCCGGGGGCCCTGCCCGGCGCGATCGCGTCGGCCCTCGGCGTGCGCCCGCCGGCCGGCGAGCCGCTGGCCGGCCTGGCCGGCGCGGTGGCGCCGCTGCAGATGCTCGTCGCGTTCGACAACGCGGAGCACCTGCTGGACGAGGTGGCGCGCATCGCGCAGGCGCTGCTCGACGCCGCACCGGGACTGCGCATCATCGTCACGAGCCAGGTGCCGTTGAAGCTGGCCGCCGAGCGCGTGTTCCGGCTCGAGTCCCTGGCCGTGCCGCAAGGGCCGTTGCCGGCGTCGCAGGCGATCGAGTTCGGTGCGATCGCGCTGTTCGTCGACCGCGCACAGGCGGCGGACGCACGCTTCGCGCTCAGCGACGCCAACGCGCCCGCGGCGATCGCACTGTGCGCGGCGCTCGATGGCCTGGCGCTGGCGATCGAGCTGGCCGCCGCGCGCGTGCCGATGTTCGGCGTGCAGCAGCTGGCCGCGTCGATGCAGGATCGCCTGCAGGTGCTCACCGCGAGCCGCGACCGCGCCGCGCCGGCGCGCCACCAGACGCTGCGCGCGGCGCTCGAATGGAGCCATGGCCTGCTCAACGAGCGCGAGCAGGCGGTGTTCCGCCGGCTGTCGGTGTTCGCGGGCAGCGCCTCGCTGGCGTTGATCCAGCGCGTCGTCGCCGATCCGCTGCATGCCGGCGGCCTCGACGAATGGACGGTGCTGGACGCGCTGTCGGGCCTGGTCGACCGCTCGCTGGTGGCCGTGGTCGGCGGCGTGGACGACACCCGGCCACGCTACCGGCTGCTCGCGTCGCCGCGCGCGCTGGCGCTCGAGCAGCTGCGCGCCGCGGGCGAGGAGGACGCGATGCGGCAACGTCACGCGCTGGCCATGGCGCAGCTGTACGACGAACACTGGCACACGCGCCATTCCGGCGCGCTGCGCGTCGACGACTGGAAACGCGAGGTCGAGCTCGACGCCCCCAACGCCGGCGATGCGATGGCCTGGGCCGTGCGTGCGGGCCTGACCGACTGCGCGCTGACGATCGGCGCCACCTGGCTGCACGCGATGAACCGCTTCATGCACGCCGACCGCATGGGCCTGGCCGACACCTGCACCACGCTGGCGACGCTCGCCCGCACGCCCGAGCTGCGCATGCGCGCCGCGCTCGCCACCGCGCGCGCGTGGACCAATCCGCGCAAGCGGCGAGCCTTCGCGGCGGTCGACCACGCGCTGGCGCTGGCGCGCGAGATCGACGCCACCGCGCCCGATCGCTGGCTGCTGTATCGCGCGCTCGGCCAGTGGGTGGTCAGCGGCTCGAGCCTGGCCGACCTGTCGGCCGAGGCGCTGAAGTCCGCGCTCGACGAGCTCGATCGCATCGAGGACCCCGGCTGGCCGCCCCATCGACTGGACGTCGGCCTCGAGGCGCATGCCTTCTTCCTCAGCCGCTCCGACGCCGGCCCGGAAGCGGCCACGGCCCGGCTGGGCCTGATCCGTCGCACGGCGGCCATCGCGGCGCTGCTGGGCGACGACGTCGAGACCTCGCTGAACAACCTGATGGACGCCGAGCTCGCGTCGGGCGCCGTCGACGCCGCCGCGCGCACCGGCCGCGCGCTGATCGAGCAGCTGAGCGGCACGCGCAACGAGCACATCCTGGCCTACGCGCGCCTGAACCTCGGCGCCTGCCACCTGGCGCTCGACGAACTCGATGCGGCGCGCACCATGCTGCAGGCCGCCTGGGCCAAGTCCGCCGCCTTCGAGATGCAGCCCTACTGCGCCGACTACCTGGCCCTGCTGGCCGCGCTCGAGCACCGGCCGCACGCCGCCGCGTGGCTCGCGGGCTACTCCGACGCGGGCTACCGCGCGAAGTCCGAGGGGCGCGAGCGCAACGAGGCCGCGGCCAGCGAACGCATGGCGGCCCTGGCCATCGCCGACATCGGCATCGACGCGTTCGAGAACGGCCGCGCCGGCGGCTGCGCGCTGACCGACGACGAGGTCGCCCGCATCGCCTTCGCGGCCGGCGACATGGCCTGAGCGCATGCCGGGCGACGGGACGGGCGTCACCGGCGCGCGATGCGTCGTCGAGCGAAGCGAGCGGCAGGCGCCGCGCGAGCAGCGGGTGGATCCTGCGACTCCGCTTGGCCGTGCGCAGGCTGACGTGCTTGATGCGCTCTTCCCTGCGCGAAGGATGGCGGGCTTGGTGCGCCCTTCGCTGCGTGCGCGTCGACGGCCTCGGTACGCGCACGCCGACCAGGCTGACGCCCCGCGCCCACCCCGTATCGCCCGGCGCCCACCCCGCGTCGCCCGGCGCCCACTCCGTGTCGCCCCGCGCCTACCCCTTGTCATCCTGCGCGCAGTCGCAGGATCCACGCGCGCCGAAGCGCAGCCCCGACGGGACCGCTCAGCCGCCCCCTCCCAGCGTCGGCTGCTGCCGCAACGCCTCGAGCAACCCGTTGCGCGCCTGGTCCAGCGCATCGCGCATCTCCTCGGGCATGCGCGTGGCCAGCGTGATGTCCAGCAGGCCGTCGATCGCCTTGGAGTAGAACCCCGCCAGCGCATTCGGATTCGGATGCTGCATGAACAGCAGCTTGACCGCCATCTCCAGCGCCACGATCTGCCCCGAAAGCCGGGCGTTCTCGATGCGTTGCTGCTCGAAGAGGTCGGACAGGGGGCTGGTCATGGCGGGCGCTTTCGGAAGGTGGCCGACGCAGGATAGCGCACGCCCCCCCCGGCGCCCGCATGGCAGGTGGAGACGGTCCGTCCTACGGCCGCGCCGGCGACACGTCGCCGTACTTGGCCGCCAGCGGGGTGCCGCGCGCGAAGTCGGCCAGCAGCGCGAGGTAACCATCGGGTTGGCGCAAGGACGTGCGTTCGCCGTCGGCGCTCGTCTCGTACTCGTAGATGCCATGCTCCGTGCGTGGCCACACGACCGAGGTGATCGGATGGCCGGCCATGCGCAGCTGCGCGAGGCGGCGGGCGGTCTCGGCGCTCGGCGCGTCGAGGTCGTCCTCGGCCAGCACCCACAGCTGCGGCGGCTTCACGGCGGCGATGGTCGCGAGCGGGTCATACAGGAAAGGGGTATGCCAGTCGAACTGCTTCGCCATGGCGAGCACCTGGTCGCGCTGCACCGGCAGGATGGCCCAGGCGATGTCGCCATGCACGTCCTTGTACCAGGGCTCCTTGCGCAGCGGGTCGCGCACGGCGGCGAAGCGATCGTAGGTGGCCAGGGTCGGGTCGAGCAGCAGGGCGTCGGCAGCATCGACCAGTGCCATCGCCTGGGCCGTCGCCTCGGCCGGATGATGGTGGTCGGCCATGTTCTTCGCGACGGCCGAGCGATCCTCTTCCAGCACCGACACCGCCAGGCCGAAGGCCACGATGACGAAGTCGACGTCCGCGTGCGTCGCCGCGATCGGCGCCACCCAGCCGCCCTGGCTGGGGCCCTCGAAACCGATACGGCCGACGCGCGCGCCACCCAGCCGGCGCGCCGTGGCGAGCGCGGCGACCGCGTCGCGTGCGAGCTGCTCGTAGTCCTGCGTGTACTGCCCACCGGACGCGCCGGTGCCGCGCTTGTCGTACACGAATGCCCCGACGCCCTCGGCCGGCAGGCGCCGCTGCAGCGCGTCGAAGTCGAGTGCCGAATCGTGCTCGGACCCATGCAGCAGCACGACGACGGGCACGCGCGCGTCGCCCGGTGGCAGCACGAGGCGGCCGGCGAGCTCGACGTCGTCGCTGCGGAAGCGGACCTCACGCGCCACCAGCGGCACGCGCCGGCCGGCGACGCCGTCGAACCGGATCGCGTCGCAGCCGTCGACCTGCACGACGTGGCCGTCCGGCCGCGACGTCCAGCCGAGCCGGCTCGCGCCCGCGTGCGCCCCCGCGGGCGCGAAGGCACCGCTGGTCCCGTCGCGGCGGCGCCAGCGCAGCAGGTCGTTCGACGAGGCGGCGATGTCGACGGTGCTGCCGTCGGCCAGCTTGTAGAGGCCGACCTGGCAGGCAGCGGCGGCCGCGGGCGAGGCGAACAAGGCGCCGGCGGCCAGCGCGAGCGCGGAAAGAAGGAGCGAGTTCATGGCGGGCTGAATGGCTGCGAAGACGCCATCCTCGCGGGGCCGGCGGCCATGGGCCAGGGCCAGGCGACGGACCGGCGATCTCCTGGGATGGACCGGAACGCCGCCATGGGGGAATGGCCGCACCCGCCGGGGCGGATCGCACGCCGATCCGCCGCGACCCCGGCCCTTCGCCAGCGGCCGATCAGTGGCATTTTTCACGCGAGGTGCGATGTGCTGCTGCCGAGCGGGCGGCAGCTTTGCAACAAGTACTTACACTCTGCAGCACCGAGTCGCGGCGCCGGAGGGCGTCCCCCAACGAAAAGGACATCACGCCATGAACAAGATCACCGTCGCCGTCTTCGCCTCGGCCGCCGCGCTGGGCACCGCTGCCAACGCCGCGCCCACCGTCGACAACGTCGTCAGCGCCACGTTCAACAAGAACGCGAGCAAGCTGGTGCTCAAGGGCAGCAGCGCCGACATCCAGTTCACCGTCGGCAACAACAAGAACGCGAACCAGTTCCTCGTCACGGCGAAGGCGGACGGATCGGTCGAGATCGGCGCGCCCGTGGCCAGCGACACGCTGATCGATGGCTCGTTGCCGCTCACGTTCAGCGCCGAGACGCTGGACTCGACGGTGCGAGGGGCCGGCGGCGCCTGGACGACCAGCAACACCGCCCTCGGGGAGTTCTTCCTGCCGTTCTCGTACACCAACAAGAACGTGACCGACTACGGCTGGATCGAGGCCATCGTCACGCAGAACCCGACCACGCACAACTACACGCTGGCGCTCGAGCACTACGCGTACACCACCAACGGCCACGGCATCCGCGCCGGCTCGAACACCGAGTTCGTCGCGTCGACGGTGCCGGAACCCGCCAGCACCGCGCTGATGCTGGCCGGCCTGCTGGCCCTGGCAGGCGTGCGCCGCCGCCGGGTGGCCAAGCGCCAGGCCTGAACGGGTGGCCGCGTGTCGCGGCCGTCCTTCGTTGCCGCAGCGCCCGGATGCTGCGTGAAGCGTTGAAGCAGACCGGGACCTGACCGTCGCGACGAGCCCCTCTGTCCTGACCTGACCGGCGCATGGCGATCTCTTCGCGCACTCGGCGTCCGTCGATCGGCGTCGGCCGAGGGATCGCCGACCGCTCGCCGCGCCGGCCCGAGTCGCGTTGCCCGAAGGGGCGCGCTTCACCGGTGGGAAGATTGGTGCCGACTATCCGAATCGAACGGATGACCTCCCGCTTACAAGGCGGATGCTCTACCAGCTGAGCTAAGTCGGCGCGCGGAGCGCAGGCGCGCGAGCGCCCGGCAGGACTTTACTTGATGCGCTTGAGCGCCGGGCGCGCGCCGGGGGCGGGCGTGGGGGACTCCGGCGGCTCGTCGCCATCGTCGTCATCGCTCGGGGCGTGGGCGGCCTCGTCGGCGGCCGGCGGGGTGGCCGGGGCCAGGCGCAGGCCGCGCGGGGCCTCGGACGCCGGGGCGATCGAGTGGCTGACCGGCCCGCCCGCGCCTGCGGGCGCTTCGCTCTCGCCCGTTGGCATGGGAAAGGCCATGCCCTGGCCGTTCTCGCGGGCGTAGATCGCCACGACGTGGTCGACGGGCACCAGGATGTCGCGCGCCATGCCGCCGAAGCGGGCGCGGAACTCGATGAAGTCGTTGCCCAGCTTCAGCCCGCTCGTGGCCTCGAAGCCGACGTTGAGCACGATCTCGTTGTTCTTGACGTACTCCATCGGCACCTGCACCGAGCGGTCGACGTGGACGGCCAGGTAGGGCGTGAAGCCGTTGTCGGTGCACCAGTCGTGCAGCGCACGGATCAGGTAGGGCCGCGTGGAGCTGCCGGGAATCTCGGTGGTGCTGACCTGGGTCATGAACGGCGAATCGGAGCGGGGGCGAGGACTGGACAGTCAGCGGCAACGCGGATGCCGGCGGGGCACGCCCCGGGCCGGCAGGCGTGCGTCACTTGCGCATGACCTTTTCCGAGGGCGTGAGCGCCTCGATGTAGGCCGGGCGCGAGAAGATGCGTTCCGCGTACTTGAGCAGCGGCGCCGCGTTCTTGGACAGCTCGATGCCGTAGTAGTCGATGCGCCACAGCAGCGGGGCGATGGCCACGTCGAGCATCGAGAAGTCGTCGCCGAGCATGTACTTGTTCTTCAGGAAGATCGGCGCCAGCTGCGTGAGGCGGTCGCGGATCTGCGAGCGGGCCTTCTCGAGCTGCTTGTCGTTGGCCTTGACGCCGCCGCGGCCTTCCAGGATGTTGACGTTCGAGAACAGTTCCTTCTCGAAGTTGAACAGGAACAGGCGCACGCGGGCGCGCGCGACCGGGTCGCCCGGCATCAGCTGCGGATGCGGGAAGCGCTCGTCGATGTACTCGTTGATGATGTGCGATTCGTACAGGATGAGGTCACGCTCGACGAGGATGGGCACCTCGTTGTACGGGTTCATCAGCGCGATGTCTTCGGGCTTGGCGAAGAGGTCGACGTCGCGGATCTCGAAATCCATGCCCTTCTCGAACAGCACGAAGCGGCAGCGGTGCGAGTACGGGTCGGTGGTTCCTGAATACAGCACCATCATGGCGGGGGGCTCCGTCGAAAAAACAAGTCGTCAAAAAAACACTCGACCGGCAAGCCGGTCGAAAGAACCTCTTGGGCGGGCGCCGGAAGCCGTTATTTCACGTCTTTCCAGTACGCCGCATTCAGCCGCCAGCAGAAGACCCAGAACACGCCGAGGAAGATGAGTACCCAGACACCCAGCTTCACGCGGAAATTCTGCGCCGGTTCGCTCATCCATTGCAGGTAGGCAACGAGATCCGCGACGTCGGCGTTGTATTCGGCTGCGCTGCGCGTGCCCGGGGACTCCATCCTGAAGCCCTTGAACACGTGCTCGACCTGCCCGTTCTCTCCCTTTTCGTCCTCAAAGTCCGCGCGCTGGGTGCCCTGGAGCTCCCACAGCACGTTCGGCATGCCGACGTTCGGGAAAACGTGATTATTCCATCCCGTGGGCCTCGTCTCGTCGCGATAGAACGATCGGAGGTAGGTGTAGAGGTAATCCGCGCCGGATCCGTTGGGACCGGAACGGGAACGAGCGATCACGGACAGGTCGGGCGGGACGGTCCCGAAGAAGGCCTTGGCGTCCTGGGGGGCCAGGCTGGTCTTCATCAGGTCGCCCACCTTCTCGCCGGCGAACAGCAGATTGGATTTTATCTGATCGTCGGTGAGGCCGATGTCGTGCATGCGGTTGTAGCGCATGTACGAGGCCTGGTGGCAGTTCAGGCAGTAGTTGACGAACAGCTTGGCGCCGTGCTGCAGCGCGGCCTGGTCGGTCACGCGCTCCATGGGGAACTTGTCCCAGGCCGGGCCGCCTTCCTGCGCGGACGCGGCGCCGCAGAACGAGAGCGCCACGAGGACGCCGACGATGAAACGCTTCATGAGGGTCTCTTTCTTCATGGCGATCAGTGCGCGTGGAAGGTGACGCGGTCGGGTACCGGCTTGAAGGTGCCTTGCTGGCTCCACCACGGCATCAGCAGGAAGAAGCCGAAGTACAGCACCGTGCCGACCTGCGAGACGATGTTCTTGATCGGCGCCGGCGGCTGGGTGCCCAGCCAGCCCAGGATCAGGAAGGTCACCACGAAGATCGCATAGATGGCCATGTGCCAGCCCGGACGGTAGCGGATCGACTTCACCGGGCTGCGATCGAGCCAGGGCATGAAGAACAGGATCAGCACCGAGCCGCCCATCACGACGACGCCCCAGAACTTCGCGTCCAGGCGGAACAGGCCGGCGATGACCAGCACCGCGGCGACCACCATCACCGCCTTGCCCGCGCTGCCGAAGCGCCCCTTGAGCAGCCCCAGCAGGGTCGCCAGGCCGATCGCGACGGCGAACACCGGCTTCATCTCGTCGGTGGTGGCGCGCAGCATCGAGTAGAACGGCGTGAAGTACCAGACCGGCGCGATGTGCGGCGGCGTCTTCAGCGAGTCGGCCGGAATGAAGTTGTTGGACTCCAGGAAGTAGCCGCCGCCTTCGGGCCAGAAGAACACGACCACCGAGAACAGGATCAGGAAGCCGGCCACGCCCATCAGGTCGTGCACCGAGTAGTACGGATGGAACGGGATGCCGTCGCGCGGGATGCCGTTCTCGTCCTTGTTCGCCTTGATCTCGACACCGTCCGGGTTGTTCGAGCCCACCTCGTGCAGCGCGATGACGTGCGCCACGACCAGGCCCAGCAGGATCAGCGGGATCGCGATCACGTGGAAGCTGAAGAAGCGGTTGAGCGTGGCGTCGGAGACGACGTAGTCGCCGCGGATCATCAGCGCCAGGTCGGGGCCGACGAACGGGATCGCGGAGAACAGGTTCACGATCACCTGCGCGCCCCAGTACGACATCTGGCCCCAGGGCAGCAGGTAGCCCATGAAGGCCTCGCCCATCAGGCACAGGAAGATGGCGCAGCCGAAGATCCACACCAGCTCGCGCGGCTTGCGGTACGACCCGTACAGGAAGCCGCGGAACATGTGCAGGTAGACGACGATGAAGAACGCCGAGGCGCCGGTGGAGTGCATGTAGCGCACCAGCCAGCCCCAAGGCACGTCGCGCATGATGTACTCCACCGACGCGAACGCGAGGGTCGCATCGGGCTTGTAGTGCATCACGAGGAAGATGCCGGTGACGATCTGGATCACCAGCACCAGCAGCGCCAGCGAGCCGAAGAAATACCAGAAGTTGAAGTTCTTCGGCGCGTAGTACTCGGAAAGGTGTTCCTTCCAGAGCTTGGTCGCGGGGAAGCGGTTGTCGACCCAGGTCAGCAGCTTGACACCGGCAGAGGCGTTGGCGGGGGCTACCTTGAATTCAGACATGCGGTCCTCTTGTCTTGATCCAGCGCGCCGGGCTCTCGTCGATCAGGCCGCTCGCGCTGTCTCGGAATCTTGGAAACTCGGGATCAGGCTTGATGCTTGTCCTCGCCGATCAGCAGCTTGCTGTCGCTCAGGTACATGTGCGGCGGCACGCGCAGGTTGTCCGGCGCGGGCTTGTTCTTGAACACGCGGCCGGCCAGGTCGAACGTGGAGCCGTGGCAGGGGCACAGCCAGCCGCCCGGCCAATCGGACGGCAGCGAGGGCTGCGCGCCCGCTGCGAACTTGTCGCCGGGCGAGCAGCCCAGGTGCGTGCAGATGCCCACGACCACCAGGAGGTCCGGCTTGATCGAGCGATGTTCGTTGCGCGCGTACGGCGGCGTCAGTTCATCGGGGTTGCGCTTGGAATCGGGATCGGCCAGTTCGGCCGTGTCCTTGGACAGCGAGGCCACCATCTCCGGGGACCGCTTGACGATCCACACCGGCTGGCCGCGCCATTCCACGGTCTTCTTCTCGCCCACCTTCAGGTCGGAAATGTCCACCTCGACCGCGGCTCCCGCCGCCTTGGCACGCTCGGACGGAGCGAAGGTGCTGACGAACGGCACCGCCGTCGCGATCCCAGCTCCAGCTCCCGCCACGCACGTGATGGCCACCCACTTCCGTTTGCTGTCGTCGATACCTTCGTGCACTACAACGCTTTCACTCATGAGCATCCTCGAGCTGAAGTTCCAGTTCCGGGCAACGCCTTTGAGTTTAGCGTGCGCAACCGCACGTTCGAGTGACCCCGACACCACAGGCAAACCCTTGGTAGACAATTGGCGCACGAGGGGCGGACGACCGGTATTGACGCCCGTCAACGGCCGGCAATACTGCGAACCAGGCGACGCAGGCGAGGAACACTTCGCGCGCCGGCACCGGGGGTCCGGAATCAATCCAACACACATAGGCAGGAGTGCAGGACATGAGTTTCACAAGTGAATTCAAGGAGTTCGCCGTCAAGGGCAACGTGATGGATCTCGCGGTCGGCGTGATCATCGGCGCGGCCTTCGGCAAGATCGTCGACTCGGTCGTCAACGACCTGATCATGCCGCTCGTGGGCCGCGTGGTCGGGGGCCTCGACTTCTCGAACTACTTCATCCCGCTCGCGGGCCAGACGGCCACCACGCTGGCGGAGGCGAAGAAGGCCGGTGCCGTGTTCGCGTACGGCAACTTCCTCACCGTGGCGCTGAACTTCGTCATCCTGGCACTGATCATCTTCATGATGGTCAAGCAGATCAACAAGCTCAAGAAGGAGGCGCCGCCGCCGGTCGCGCCGCCCGCACCGACGCCGGAGGACGTGATCCTGCTGCGCGAGATCCGCGACTCGCTGAAGGCACGCTGAGCCTGCGCGCCGGCTGAGCGGGAGCCGCCGGCCCGCGAGGGCCGGCGGCTTTTCTCATGGCGCCAGGCGACGCGCCATCCGCGTGGCCGCGACCAGGCTGGCCGGATCGGCGATGCCGCGGCCGGCGATGTCGAACGCGGTGCCGTGGTCGGGGCTGGTGCGCACGAAGGGCAGTCCCAGCGTCACGTTGACGCCCTGCTCCACGCCGAGGTACTTCACGGGGATCAGCCCGTGGTCGTGCGTCATCGCGACGACGAAGTCGAACTCGCCGGGCTTGCCCGCAGCGTCGCGGGCACGCATGAAGACGGTGTCGGGCGCGTAGGGACCGCTGGCGGCGATGCCCTGCGCGCGGGCCCGTGCGATCGCCGGTGCGATGAGCTCGATCTCCTCGTCGCCGAACAGGCCGCCCTCGCCTGCGTGCGGGTTCAGCCCGGCGACCGCGATGCGCGGCGCCGCGAGGCCGAAGCGCCGCCCCGCCTCGTGCGTGATGGCGAGCGTGTCGACGATGCCCTGCTCGGTGAGCGCGTCGATGGCGCGCCGCAACGACAGGTGGATCGTCACCAGCACCACGCGCAGCTCGTCGTTGGCCAGCATCATGCGCACCGGCGGCGGCTCGGCGCGGGGCGCGGCGGCCAGCGCCTGCAGCATCTCGGTATGGCCCGGGAACGGCACCCCCGCGGCCGCCAGCGCCTCCTTGTGGATCGGCGCCGTGACGATGGCGCGGCCCGCGTCCGCGCGCACCCAGGCCACGGCCTGCTCGATGCAACGCGCCGCCGCTGCGCCGGCGCGCGCGTCGACCGCGCCCAGCGGCAGCGCGGCCAGGCCCGCGCCCAGTCCAGGCGGCACGCACACGGCCAGCGTTCCGGGCGGGCACGCCGCGCGATCGCGCGGATGCTCCAGCGCCGCCACCGGCAGCAGCAGCCCGCAGGCTGCGACGGCGCGCCGCAGCACGCCGAGGTCGCCCAGCACGACCGCGTCGTCGAGCTCGCCGGCGGCGGCGGCCTTGGCGATGATCTCGGGGCCGATGCCGGCCGGGTCGCCCATGGTGACGAGCAGCGGCAGCGCGGCGCGCGACGGCCCGGGAGCGGAGCGGGTGTGCGAGGGCATCCACAGATTGTTCCACGGTCGCCGTGCGTGCCACACTCGTCGCTTCGATGCCCCTCCACCGTACCACCGTGACTCTTCCATTGCCCGCCGGAATCCGCCGTCCCGCCACCTTGGTGCTGTTCGCACTGTGCGCCCCGCTCGCGCTCGCGCAGGGCAGCGGCTTCGCGTCCGCACGGTCACCGCTGGCGCCCGCGCCCGGCGACGCGAAGCGCTTCCATGCCACGCTGGAGGCCACGCGCTTTCGCCAATTGCTGGACAACGACTGGCAATGGCGCATGGAGCAGTTCCCCGAGCAGGCCACGCGCCTGGGCGACCATCGCTACGACGATCGCCTGACCGACGAGTCGCCCGAGGCCGTGGCGCGCCGCGAGCAGCACCAGCGCGAGCAGCTGAAGGCGCTGCGCCGCATCGACGTCGACGTGCTCACCGGCGAGGACCGCATCTCGTACGACGTCGCGCTGCAGGACGCGCAGCTGGCCGTCGACTGGCAGAAGTACCCGGCGATGCACACGCGCGTGATCTCTGCCAAGAACGGCGTGCAGCTGAACCTGCCGTCGCTGATGGAGGATTTCCCCGTGCGCACCGAGGCCGACGCGGGCCACGCCATCGCACGCCTGAAGGCGATGCCGCAGCGCATCGCGCAGGACATCGCGTGGCTGCGCGAGGGCAAGCGCGTGGGCTGGGTCACGTTCAAGGCTTCGCTGTCGCAGGTGCCCGACCAGATCGACAAGCTGCTCGCCAAGCCGGCGGCGGAACAGCCCCTGCTGGCGCCGTTCAACCACCTGCCGCCCGACATCCCCGCCGCGCGGCGCGCCGCGCTGCTGGACGAGGCCACCGGCGTGCTGCAGTCGCAGGTCGTCCCCGCGTTCCAGGAGCTGCGCAAGGTGGTGGTCGACGAGCTGCTGCCCGTCAGCCCCGAGAATGGCGCGATGAGCGCCTACCCCGACGGCGAGGCGGTCTACAAGCTGTTCATGCGCTCGCAGACCACGCTGCCGCTGGACGCGAAGGCCGTGCACCAGATCGGCCTGGACGAGATGGCGCGCATCCACAAGGAGATCGACGCGACGATGGCGCAGGCCGGCTTCACCGGCACCTATGCCGAGTTCGCCGCGCAGCTGTGGCATGACCCGAAGTGGTATTACACGAGCGGCGACGAGCTGCTCGCCGGCTACCGCGATATCGCCAAGCGCGTCGACCCGCAGCTGACCAGGCTGTTCCTCACGCTGCCGCGCACCCCCTACGGCATCCGCGCGATCCC
>Ga0207695_10005491_pt1 | contig 16782 bp, 16 predicted proteins | sample KBSC54metaG_FD_184354 | JGI IMG/M metagenome (GOLD analysis project Ga0207695, IMG submission 184354) | Corn rhizosphere microbial communities from Kellogg Biological Station, Michigan, USA - KBS C5-4 metaG (SPAdes) (version 2) | ecosystem: Host-associated > Plants > Roots > Rhizosphere > Soil... | reverse complement strand
CAGTTACTTTTGGTGTAAGAGGTGAATACTTTAAGGTTAAACAAGGTGACAATGTTACCGGTTTAACTTTAACCTCAAATATCAAGGCCGGTGCTTTAACTATCATTCCGGAAGTAAGACTGGATAACTCTAATGTAGATACTTTTGGATTTACTAAAGGTGACGGTACGCCAACCAAGCAAGCAGGTCAGTTTGTAATTGCTGCTGTTTATGCTTTCTAAATTAATTTAACAAATATTTATTTTTATTAAAGCCGCTTGCCTGTATGGTAAGCGGCTTTATCTTTATACCATGAAAAAGATATTATTGCTGGTTGCAGGTTTGGCAATATCAGGGATGGTAAGTGCTCAGAAGAGCTTATTGTCTGTTGACGAGAATAACAAATACATTTACTACCAGGTGGTTGATATGCCAGGCAGAACAGCCGACAGCCTTCATAATAATGTGGTTTTGTTTATGAAGGAGTTTTATCCTAAGGAAAAGTCCTTGCAAATAACCAATTCAGGTGCTTCTGTTAAAGATAAATTTCTAACCTACACCACGCTGGTGAAACACGAGAATGGCGAAATGGCCTATACTTTAAATATTGAATGTAAAGATGGTAAATACCGCTATTGGATAACCAATTTTGTATTTACACCTTACGAGAAAAACCGTTATGGGATGTTTGTGCCAGTAAATGGAGTGGCTATTCCTCTCGAAAAGGCTTCGGATAAATTAGCAAAAAAGGATGTGGAAGGCTATTTTGAGCAGGCTGGGGCTTTTTGCAAGCAGATAGGCGATAAGTTGAAAAAGTATATGGTTGAGGGTAAAACGCAGCCTAAAGTAGATAAGCCGGTGAAGAAGATTGTGACGGAGAAGTGGTAGGTATACTGCACTTTAATCGATGCTAATTGCAAACCCAAGGGTATATGGCCCAATATTTAACAAAAGAACAATTAATAAGCCTTCTTAGGCTCGGTAAGTCCGTTGAGCAATGGTTAAGCTATGAAGATAAAAGTGAATACACTATTCTCAAATGGTTAAGAATTGATAAGGAGAAAAATTCTATGTATAGCGTTGCTTATTGTGAATCATTCGATGAAGGGAATGAAAATTTTTTAGATATCTACGAATTCTCGTCGCTAAATCCTGATGAACCTTATGGCGTTATTAATACGTTTGATTCTCCAGAGGAGGTTGTGGACTTTTCGATCATAAATTATAAAGCGTCAGAAAATAAATTTATGTCTGCAGGAATGATCCAAGATGAATACCGAATATATCTTGAAGGTAGATAATAGCTAGGCTTTGAAGCCACATTTTGTTCGTAGAGGATGTGTACGCGTGAAATCAACATGTTCGTCTTGTTCATGGGTGTTCACACCGAAAACGTGAACACTTTAGGGTTGAGCCTTAATAGTTCAAGACCCATTCCGATCATTATTACTTCCCTCGCCGTTCAAGCGTGTCGCTTAAACCTGAACAATTTGTCAGTGTCCATCTGACATTACAAAGTGATCTTTAAGGAGCTTTCAGAATAACGGCATGCCAAGTGTAAACTTATAGCCGATGAGATCCACGGTGTTCCGCGGAACAGTGAACAATTTTGGTACAGTTGGAGCGATGTGGAACATCAGCAATAGTAAAAAAATGTAATATTAGGTTAAAGTCTTCTCTCGTCAACCCGGTTCGCAGGTTCAAACGTCCCGCTTTAACCTAAACAATTTGTCTGCGTCCGCTGACATCGTAAAATGATCTGTAAGGAACTTTCATGATAGCAAAATTGCTGGTGCGGTTGTCGTAAGCGGGACGCTTACGACGATTTGGGTTCAAGCGACACGCTTGAACCGGCGGATAATAATATTCTGTGAAAAGGAATTTTATCGTCTAAAACAAAATAAAATTTCGCTATTGCAATATTTTATTTGTTAAAAACGTTATTATATAAAATTAAATTCCTAAAACATGAATATCGCAAAATTAGATTTGTACAATCCCGAGTGGCTCGAGCTTGTATTTGGTGACAAGAACAAGGACTATGGTGCCTACGACTTAAGAAAGCATTATGCTAGAAACCTAGCAAAGTCTATGCTGATCGCCTTTTTTGGTGTAACTGTTTTATATACGGGTTATGTAATTATAAAACCCAGGCATGATCACGGAGAAGTGTTTGTTTATCATCCGGTGGTTTTACCGCCGCCTGTTGATCAAAAAGACCATCAGGTAATTCCACCTAAAGCCCCGGTCACTCATCCGCAAACACAAGTAAGTACGGTAAGATTTCCAATACTGAAACTAGTGCCTGATGAGCTTTCAGAAAATCCTCCCAAATTAATTGATCTGGATACAAAGGCAATCGGTACAGAAAACAAAAAAGGAACGGATGAAGGCCTAAATGTTGATCCAATTTTACAGGGCCCGGGCGGTGATGGAATGAAAGATATGACCGAAGACAATACACCAAAAGATATGGCCACCGTTGAAGTTTTGCCTCAGCCCTTTGGTGGGGAAGCAGCCTGGGCTAAATTCTTGCAAAAAAATCTGCGCTATCCTCCGCAGGCTATCGATGCACATGCCCAGGGTAAGGTGTTCTTGAGTTTTATTATAGAAAAAGATGGGCATATCACCGATATAGTAGTTGAGCGCGGGATAGGTTATGGATTAGATGAAGAAGCCATACGGGTTTTGAAATTAGCACCCGCCTGGAAACCCGGGATTCAAAACGGACACCAGGTACGGGTGAAATTCACGATGCCCATTAGTTTCCAATTGAGTGATCCTGATTGAGCGGGAGGTAAGATGTTAAAGGTAAGGGGCGAAAGGTTGGGTTATTCCCAGTTTAAGCCTTTTACCTTTCTGCTTTCGCCTTTATCCTTTCACCTTTCCTCTTCTTTTCCTTTCAGTTCCCGGCTCTTTTTGCTAATTTTGCGCATCTTTTCAAAAAAACGAAATTACCTTGGAGCACCTGGAATTAACCACCGTCGAAACTGCCAAAGATTTAGGTTTACTACCCGAAGAATTTGAACGAATAAAAGAAATACTGGGCCGCGTGCCAAACTTTACCGAACTCTCTATTTTTTCGGTAATGTGGAGCGAGCACTGTTCCTATAAAAACTCTATTACCTGGTTAAAAACCCTGCCGAAAGATGGTCCGCGTATGCTGGCGAAAGCCGGTGAAGAAAATGCCGGATTGGTTGATTTGGGTGATGGAATAGGCTGTGCTTTTAAAATAGAATCACATAACCACCCTTCGGCTTTGGAGCCCTACCAGGGCGCTGCGACAGGCGTGGGCGGTATCAACCGCGATATATTTACCATGGGCGCGAGACCCATAGCGCAGCTTAACTCACTACGTTTCGGCGACCTTGGTCTTGATCGTACCAAATGGTTGGTCAAAGGCGTTGTAAAGGGTATTGGCGATTATGGCAATGCTTTCGGTATCCCGACTGTGGGCGGCGAATTGTTTTTTGATGATTGTTATAACGTAAATCCACTGGTGAATGCCATGTCAGCAGGTATTGTTAAAGCTGGTGAAACCGTTTCAGCAATCTCTTACGGTGTCGGCAACCCGGTTTATATTGTGGGTTCAGCTACCGGTAAAGATGGAATCCACGGCGCGGCGTTTGCCTCGAAAGATATCACTGAGGATTCGGTAAATGATTTACCGGCAGTTCAGGTAGGCGACCCGTTCCAGGAAAAACTGTTGCTGGAAGCAACACTAGAAGTGATCCAAACAGGTGCCGTTGTGGGTATGCAGGATATGGGTGCCGCAGGTATCATCTGCTCAAATTCCGAAATGTCGGCAAAGGGTGAACACGGCATGCGCATCGATCTTGATAAAGTACCTACACGTCAGGAAAATATGAAATCCTGGGAGATTCTGCTTTCCGAATCACAGGAACGCATGCTGATTGTAGTTCATAAAGGAAGAGAAAAAGAAGTAGAAGCTGTTTTTGATAAATGGGACCTGAATTGTGCCATCATCGGCGAGGTGACTGATACCAAACGCTTGTTATATTACATGCATGGGGAACTTGTTGCCGATGTGCCTGCTGAAGATTTAGTTTTAGGCGGAGGCGCACCGGTTTACAAACGCGATTACCGCGAACCTGCATATTACCAGGAAAATCAAAAATTTAAAATAGAAGAAGTAAAAGAGCCTGCCAATTTAGTTGAAGTTGCAGAGCACCTGATAGCTCATCCTAATATTGCATCAAAACGTTGGGTAACCAAACAATACGATTCAATGGTAGGAGCATCAACCATGACCACCAACCGTCCGTGTGATGCTGCTGTAGTTAGTGTTCGTGGAACTGATAAAGCAATTGCCTTGACGGTTGATTGTAACTCACGCTACGTCTATGCTGATCCACAAAAAGGTTGTGCTATTGCCGTTGCTGAAGCTGCCCGTAATATTACCTGCGCTGGTGGTGAGCCGGTAGCGATTACCAACTGTCTGAATTTTGGTAACCCATACAATCCGGAAGTGTACTGGCAGTTCGTCGGTGCGATAAAGGGTATGGGAGAGGCTTGTACAAAATTCGAAACTCCCGTTACAGGTGGTAACGTGAGCTTCTATAACCAGTCATCAGATGAAGGCCCGGTATTCCCAACCCCAACTATTGGTATGCTTGGCGTACTGGATGATATAGCTACTATTATGACTGCCGATTTCAAACAACCAGGCGACCTGATCTATCTGATCGGTGAGTCTGTTAATGATATCGCCTCATCGCAATACTTGGCCTCTTACCATAAGATTTCAAAATCCCCGGCTCCGTATTTCGATCTTGAAAAAGAATATGCTACCCACCAGGTGATCAAGCAATTGATCAAACACGAGGTGGTGCAATCCGTACATGACGTATCTGACGGTGGTTTGTTTATCGCCCTGACCGAGTCGGCCATGCCAAACGGATTAGGCTTTGAAATTGAGTCTGATAGCGATATTCGTAAAGATGCTTTCCTGTTTGGCGAGGCCCAGGGTAGGGTAGTAGTGAGCGTTTCTCCGGACGATCAGGAACGCTTTGTTGAGTTGATGGCAACCAGCGAAATTGATTTTAGTCTGCTGGGTACGGTAACCAACGGTTATATGACTGTTGACGACGAGTCATTTGGCCATGTTACGGATACTAAATTGGTTTACGATAACGTATTGCACAGTATACTTGGCGAATAAATGCTGAAACTTAACCGGGTACACCATATCGCCATTATTTGCTCCGACTATCAGAAGTCGAAACAATTTTATAGTGAGGTGCTTGGTTTAACGATTAAACAGGAAGTTTTTCGCGAAGCAAGAAAGTCATATAAGCTTGATCTGGAAATTGCCGGGCAATACCAGATCGAGCTTTTTTCGTTTCCAGATCCACCGCCACGACCATCGCGTCCAGAAGCAACCGGTTTGCGTCATCTGGCTTTTGAGGTGGATGACGTAGAACAAGCCGCCAGGCATATCCAATCGCACAACATCCCCATAGAGCCTATCAGGGTAGATGAATTTACCGACAAGCGTTTTACCTTCTTTGCCGATCCGGACGGACTGCCTATTGAGTTTTACGAGAAGTAAATCATGTCAGGCATTTTCAAATTCAAGCAATTCGATGTAGATCAGAGTGGTTGTGCCATGAAGATCAATACTGATGGGGTTTTGCTGGGTGCCCTGGCTGATGCTGATCATCCTCAAACAATTCTGGATATCGGTACGGGCACAGGTGTAATTGCATTAATGCTGGCGCAAAGGTTTACAAATGCACAGATTGATGCGGTAGAGATCGATCAATCTGCTGCAGAAACTGCAGCACGAAATTTTCAAAATTCTCCATTCGCTGATCGGTTAGCAATTTATTCTTCGGGTTTTGCAGGATTTTTTGATCTATACTTTGATAAAAAATTTGATCTGATCGTTTCCAATCCGCCCTTTTATATCAATTCTTTGAAATCGCCGGAGGCAAAGAGAGAACTGGCAAAGCACGCTGACCGCGATTTTTTTAAAAGTCTGATTTTGTATGTATCGAAGCACCTTACAGATAAAGGAGTAATACACCTTATCCTGCCATTGAATACAGTTGCGTTAGTAAAAGAGATGGCATCTAAAAACGGGCTTTTCCTAAAAAAGACAATATCGATACATTCTTATCGGGAGTCCGAACCTCACAGAGAGATTGTGGTTTTATCGTTGAATGCAAGCAAAGCAATTGACAACAAATTCGTGATTTATGAATCGCCAAAAATCTATAGTGAACAGTACCGGGAAGCTTTAAAAGATTTTTTTACGATCTTTTAGTTCAAAAATCGTAATTCGTAAATCTAAAATCACCATGACCCGCATAGGCCTCCTTTCCGATACCCACGGCTATCTTGATGACGCAATTTTCAAGCATTTTGAAAATTGTGACGAGATTTGGCATGCAGGCGATTTTGGTACGATAGAGCTGGTTGATAAGTTGGCTGCCTTTAAACCATTGCGCGGTGTTTATGGTAATATTGATGGGAAAGACATTCGTTTGGTTTACCCGGAGCATCTCCGTTTTAAGTGCGAGAATGTAGATGTTTGGATGACGCACATTGGCGGCTATCCCGGAAAATACAATCCGGCTATAAGGCAAGAGATTTACACTAAGCCCCCTCAGTTATTTATCTGTGGGCACTCTCATATACTCAAGGTTATTTACGATAAAAAAATCAACTGCTTACACTTAAACCCCGGGGCGGCCGGGAAACAAGGTTGGCATAAAATACGTACAATGCTTAGATTTTGCATTTCTGGGGAAAAAATTCATACCTTAGAAGCCATAGAATTGCAAAAATAATATGTATTAATTACACTAAGTATATGAAAATAACCAAAACACTTGGCCAGTTTATCATAGAGAAGCAGGCTGACTTTCCGTACGCTAAGGGTGAATTGTCAAGGCTGTTGAGGGACATCGGGATCGCTGCCAAAATCGTAAACCGTGAGGTAAACAAGGCTGGTCTTGCCGATATACTTGGTGAGAACGGTACAACTAATATCCAGGGCGAAGGCCAGAAGAAATTGGATGTATACGCCAATGAACAATTCATCTCGGCGTTAAAGCATGGCGGTGAATGTTGTATCGTTGCATCCGAAGAAAACGATGATATCATTTATCTTGATTCCCCGATCTCAAAAGATGCGAAATATATTGTGGCTATCGATCCATTAGATGGCTCGTCCAATATAGATGTGAATGTCGGGATTGGTACTATTTTTTCGATTTATCGCAGAAAATCAACGTCAGGTAAACCTACTTTGAACGACGTCTTGCAAAAAGGTACAGAACAGGTTGCTGCAGGCTATGTGATCTATGGCTCATCTACCATGCTGGTATACACCACCGGTAAAGGCGTTAACGGCTTTACGCTTGATCCGTCAATAGGCGAGTTTTGTTTATCTCACCCTGATATGAAAATACCAAAAGATGGTGTGATCTATTCCATAAACGAAGGGTATTATGCCCATTTCCCAGACGGAGTAAAAAAATACATTAAATACTGCCAGGTAGAGGACGAAAAAACCAGGCGCCCGTATACCTCACGTTATATTGGTTCGATGGTAGCCGACATCCATCGTAACCTGATCAAGGGTGGTATTTTTATCTACCCGGTAACCGCCCATGCACCAAAAGGCAAGCTAAGATTGGTTTACGAATGCAATCCGATGTCGTTTCTTATTGAGCAGGCAGGCGGCAAAGCAAGCAATGGCTATGACCGTATTCTGGAGCTTGACGTAACTGAATTGCACCAACGCTCAGCAATCTTCATTGGTTCAGAAAATATGGTGCATAAAGCAGAAGAACTGATGTCGTTCTTTTCACCGCAGGGAACTAAGAAAACATTTGAAGGGGTGGTGTCTATTCAGTAGAGTAAGAGTTAAATGGTTGATTGGGTTGGATAAAAACTACTTAACTTAATCAACCACTTAACTCAATCAACTCATAATAAATTGACCTTCCCTGCTTCCGCCTCAAAAACAGTATCTATCAATAAATCCTTTTGTTTGCTTGCAGCAACAGCTAATTGGTCGCATCGCTCGTTTTCGGGGTGACCGGCATGGCCGCGTACCCAAATGAATTTGATCAGGTGTAGTTTGCTTAATTCGAGATAACGCATCCAAAGGTCTTTGTTCTTTTTGCCGGCAAAACCTTTTTGCACCCAGCCGTGAACCCACCTTTTTTCAATGGCGTCGATCACATATTTGGAGTCGGAATAAATGGTGACCTTTTGATTCAGGTTTTTTAGTGCCTCCAGCCCTCTGATTACTGCCAACAGCTCCATCCGGTTATTGGTGGTCTTACGGTATCCGGCTGAAAGCTCTTTATAGTGGTTGCCTGAGCGAAGAATAACCCCGTAACCGCCCGGGCCGGGATTTCCGCTTGATGCACCATCGGTGAAAATTTCGATCATTCTTTTAGTTCATGGATCATGGTTAAGAGTTCATAGAAATAACCCCTCCATTGGCCCAAAAATATAAAATTTAAAAGGCCTGGGAACTATGAACCAATAACTATAAGCTTATGAAATCTTTTTCACCTTCAATCTCAACGAATTGCCAATAACAACCACATCTGAAAAAGCCATGGTAAAGGCGCCGATCATAGGGTTTAGGAAACCTAATGCTGCGACAGGGATGGCAATAATGTTATAAGCAAATGCCCAGAAAAGGTTTTGTTTGATGGTAATCAGTGTGTGTTTACTGATCTGTAAAAATTTCACCAGGGAATACAGATCTGTATTCAACAGAATCACTTTGGCGGATTGTATCGCTACCTGGCTGGAATCGTTCATCGACACACCTACATTGGCTTGAGTTAGGGCGGGGGCGTCGTTAATGCCATCGCCAACCATAATAGTTTCGCCTTTCTTTTTGTAAATGTCGATCACCGTTAGCTTCTCGGCAGGAAGTTTTTCAGAATGAATTTCGCTAATGCCAATTGTCTTGGCCACCTTAACGCAACGGCTTTTCTTGTCGCCGCTTAATAATACGGGGGTAATGCCCATCTTTCGCAGATCGCTGATCAGGCTCGCTGCTTCTGGTTTAATATCGTCGTCGATTTCAATCTGTGCCAATAAAGACTGATTTTTGTAAAGCGAAACATTAAAATCATCGTCAGTGTTGTTTTTACCCAGACCGAGGAAATAATGATTACCTTCCACATCTTCTGCGCGCATTCCCAAACCTTTCTCTTCACTTACAGATTTCAGGATTACCTTTCGTTGAGGCAGAGTTTTTAGTTCATGAACCAATGAACGCGCAATGGGGTGATTGGAACGTTCCTCGATGGATGTAATAATACCGCGAATGGTTTCTATATCCGCGCCTTTTTCGGCCTTTATATTATTGATATGAAATTTCCCGGTGGTAAGGGTGCCGGTCTTATCAAAAACAATGTATTTAGCTCGCGTAACAGCTTCAACAGTATCGCCACCCTTTATCAAAATGCCATTTTTTGCTGCGCGACCGAGCCCCACCATCACCGCAGTAGGAGTGGCTAATCCCATAGCACAAGGGCAGGAGATCACCAGAACAGCTATAGCGTTCATGATGGCTTGCTGCATACCTGCATGGCCTGCATAATAGGTTAGCGTAAAGGTGATCAATGCGATCAACACCACAGCAGGCACGAATATTGCAGCTACACGATCACCCATTTTTTGTACTGGTGGCTTGGCGGCCTGCGCTTTCTTCATCAACTCGATGATCTGTGATAGCACCGTATTGCTGCCTACCTTTGTGGCAATCATCGCTACATTGCCGTGTTCAACGATAGTTCCACCTATCAAGGTATCGTATTTACCTTTTTCAATCGGGATGCTCTCACCGGTAAGCATAGACTCATTTACGGAAGCATTTCCGGATAGCACTTCACCATCAACAGGGATTTTATCGCCTGTATTGACGATCAATGTATCTCCTGGTCGTACTTCCCGTGAGCTGACGACTTCAATTTCGCCATTTACCATACGATTGGCATTTACCTGCTGAATTTTAATCAAATCTTTTACCGCGGAAGTGGTTTGTGTAACTGAACGTTTTTCAAACAAATTGCCGAGCAACACAAGGGTTATGATCGTCGCGCAGGTTTCGTAAAACTGGTAACGCATACCCATGCTTTGTATGGTGCCAATGAGGCTGTAAATAAATGCTGATGACGAACCTATAAATATCAGCACATCCATATTTGGTACACCGCCTTTAACTGAATTCCATGCGCTTTTACCAAAATGGAGACAACCGACAATAAACACCGGCAGACACAAGATCAATTGTACAACCGCCATATGTAAAAAATGCCAGGGAATGACCATGGCAGACAAAAGAGGTATTGTGAAAATGGCGCAGAAAATAAGCTTATTTTCAACCTTCTCGTAAAATTTTTCCCGGAGCTGATTGGTATCTTCAACAACTTTGTAGCCCAGGCCCTCAATGCTTTTTACGGCGTCTTTTATTTTTTCTTCGTCATCAGCAGAGAATTTTACTTCTTCCGACGCGAAGTCGACTAATATGTCGTGGAAGCCTTTTTTTTCTAATAATTTATGGACGGACATTGCGCAATTATTGCAATGCATACCGGTAACATTCAATTCAACTAATTGCTCTGCCATAAAACAAAAGTCGTCATCAGATAAAGGAAAAACAGTAAGTTGATTGTAATATTAAAAAATCCCTTGACTTTAGAGAGTAATTTTTTACATTTGCACTCCCCAAAACGGTAGATGTAGCTCAGTTGGTTAGAGCACTAGATTGTGGTTCTAGGGGTCGTGGGTTCGAGCCCCATCATTTACCCAAAAAGTCTCTCATTTTTATGAGAGACTTTTTTATTATTGATAATCAGGTAGTTTAAAATTTAATTATACCTAGTTTATTCCACTTGATATTCCATCCTGGTGAATATGGCTGTTGATGACTGCTTTCAGATGGGGCAGTTTAACAGAACTTGCCACTTTTTTCATGATGTTGCTGAATCGTTTAGACAACGGTGCCGGAGTTAATTTTACTACGATTCCCTTTTAACGGTCCACCGTTGGACTACGAATCATTACCAATACAGTTCTATGATTGGGCGGAGCTTTTCCTTAACCAAATGTAAATGATTCACCACCATGGCTAACTACCGTGGTGGTGTTTTACTGCAACAGCATCTTTAGTCAACAATCAGCGACGATACAATTTGTTCTGCCTTACTTTCCCAGTCTGCCCTCAATCGCTGAATACAGTTGAAGTGAAACAAAACAACTTCACCATCGACAACGGTGAAAAAATAATAATTGAAAATTTTTTGATCAACTGCCTGAGAGAGAAATCTGAAACAGCCGACTTTCTTACCTCGCACCGTTTTTAAGCCCCCGTCTATCAATTGTAGGTCTGGGTGAGCTTTTTTTAGCTCGGAAATTTGAAAGTCTTTATATGCAAGTATTTGACTTTCGTTAGCACGTTGATGTGTAATAAGGCCAACAAGACTTACTTCACCTCTTTTATCAGATAGAGCAACTGCCGGACGAGGCCGATCGTTATACTTCATTTTATACGCTTGATCGGACATTTCAACCAATTGGCCGGGTATGCTCAATTCAACTTTTTTATCTAGCAAATAAATCTTTCTTTCATTGGTGGTCTGAGCAATAGTAAGAATGGGAAAAATAAGTAATAGGATTAGCTTCATGTGTAAGAGTTTTATTATTGTTGTCGCATGTTTACGTGATTTTTACTGGAAGGTTGAATTCATTTGTAGTTGGAACAATATGTGTTGGTTTTGTTTAGCGGAAAGAACAGAACGGACTAAGTTAGTTTTGTCAAGGATAAATGCGATTAAGTCGATTGGCGCAAAACCTTCAAACTATTCTTTGGACATAGTGTTTTTATTTAAACTATTATAAACTAACTATTTATGAAAAAGCTAATTTATCTCTGCTGCCTTAGCATGGCGGCTTTTACCTTCCAGTCATGCAATAATGCCCACAAAGATGCCAAGGATGAGGCAGACAGCTTGAACAAGACGAAAGACACGACGACCCATGCGGCCACGACGGGCGGCATCGCCGTCGACAAGGACGACGCGAAATTCGCAACCGATGCCGCCAGCGGCGGAATGGCCGAAGTGGAACTGGGCAAATTGGCATTAAGCAAGACGCATATCGCATCCCTCAGAAAATTCGCGCAAATGATGGTCGACGATCATGGCAAAGCGAACGATGAGCTGAAAGCGATAGCCCAAAAGAAAAACATCACATTGCCGGATGCCCCCGATAACGATCACAAGAAAAAGATCGCCGACCTGGAGAAAAAGGAAGGGAAAAATTTTGACAAAGCTTATGTAGATGCGATGATCGACGGGCATAAGAAAACGCTGGACCTGATGGACAAGGAGGCAAAAGACGGTAAAGATGCCGACTTGAAAGCTTTTGCTGAAAAAACGGCGCCGACAGTGAAAATGCACCTGGAAGCGATCAAAAGGATCCACGACCTGTAAAAAACGTGGTAAAGGGGTGCCCTGTACGGCATCCCTTTTACGTATTCTTCGCCGATTAGAAAAGACTGGATCTGGCCGGCCATTGAAAATGCGGTCCGTGTCTCACCCAATTGCTGGCCTCGCACGAGGGCGCGAGTAACCGCATGGTAACATTGAAGATATGAGCGAGGAGGAGCTGGATCATTTATATGAATTCTAAATAGAATTATCGAAGCTTGCTGAAGACAGCGACCTGACCTCAACCCATTCGATCGACGCAGCAGCAGCCAATCACCAGGTAAATTACAACTATTATATCAAGAAGAAATGAGTGACCTATACGAACGGCTGAAAAGCTTTAATGCGGTGCTACTGCCTGAAAAAGTGCAGCTAAAATACGAGGCGATGGCCGAGAACGCCTTCCGCTTTTTTAGGGGCACCTGCCACCTGTTTTACCAGGACCTGGCAGCAGCGCAACCGCTGCCCCTTTCACCGCTGGCCTGGATATGTGGCGACCTGCACATCGAAAATTTCGGCAGCTACCGTGGAGATAATAAACTGGTATACTTTGATCTGAACGATTTTGACGAGGCGTTGCTGGCGCACGCGAGCTATGAGGTGGTTCGGATGGCCACGAGCATTTTTATCGCCTTTGATAATCTGGACTTCGAACCTGAAAAGGCATTAAAGATGGCGCAGCTGTATCTGAAAACCTATTCGGGCATGCTGGCCGGTGGTAAGCCAATCAGCATAGATCCGAGGATAGCCAAAGGCATTGTTTGCGATTTCCTGCGCTCTGCGGCGAAAACCGGGTATAAAGAATTGCTCAAAAAACGTACCATAAGCAAGAAAAAAAGTATTATGCTGTCGCTTGCGGATGAGCGTCACTATAAGCTGGATAAAAACCTCCGTCATGAATTGAAAGCCCATATCAACGAATGGATAAAAACGAGTAATGACGGCCCGTATAATTATGAAGTGATCAGCGCCGTATTCCGGCTGGCGGGTACCGGCAGTATCGGTGTGAAACGCTATCTGTTCCTGCTTAAAAGCACGAACACGAAGGACAGGTACCTGTTACTGGACATGAAGCAGGCGCGTCCGTCATCGCTATTGCCCTATATCAAAGTGCAACAACTGCAATGGGAAACCGAAGCTGCGCGGGTGATCGGCATTCAGCAGCGTATGCAAAACGTATCGGCCGCTTTATTAAGTACGACGGTATTCCGCGATGATTCGTTTATTATCCAGGAGCTGCAACCGGTAAAGGATACGATCAATTTTAAATTATTGAAAGATTACCGCGATATGTACCAGGTAACCGGCGATATGGGCGCCCTGACCGCTTCGGCACAATTGCGCAGCGGCGGGATACAGGGTTCGAGCACCATCGATGAATTGATGGCTTTTGGAAAGGATCAGGGCTGGCAGGAAGCCGTAATAGGCTATGCACGGGCTTATGCGGCAACAACAAAAACATATTACACGGAATATCTGAAAGATTATAAAGCAGGACGATATAAAACATCCTAAGGTAATACAGGCATTCTTTCCTGCAATCACCGTCTCCTCATCATTGCTATTTTCGACGCTTAAACAGCCGGCGAGTTTGTACAGTTTTCACGGGCTATTGTGATCTTTCCATTGATCGGTTTTTTTGGAATCCACCAATTTGGTTATATCTTGTTTTTGTATTTCCTGCCGCGTGAGCTATTAAAACCTGATCAGGGTCTTGGTTTATGAATTCCATTAATTAATTATAAGTATAGTTATTAAATTAGAAATAAAGTATTATATTCGTTTTAGCTATCAAGCGTATGATGTTGTCAGTGAATAGTTAAGGGGGATAAATCGATGGATGAGCAAAGGGAAAACTATAAATTTATTAATATGGAGACTGGGAATGTGATCGGCTATTTCTCAACGCGACCGACCAGTTCTAAAACGAGCCTGCTTAAGAAACTGGAAAAAAAACGAATTGAACTAGCATTAAGAATGGGCCTTTATTTTGAGCAAATTTATTGGCGGCACCAGTAAAAATCTCTGCGTCAAAAGCCAGCGTTGCGTTTAGAAAAAACCTGGCCATCGGCCCGCAATTTTTACTAAAACAAAATAGCTTATCCAGGTTTTCTGTAATTATAACGAACTGAAAATCATGGGGCTATTTAAAAAAGGGTACTTAAAGGCTTTGTGGAAAGTGATCATCGCAACCTTTGGCGGTTTTATTAGCGATAACGGTTTAAAACTGAGCGCTTCCCTGGCTTATTACACCGTTTTTTCGATCGCGCCGCTGCTTATTCTGGTGATCTCTATTGCAGGTGTCGTTTTTAAAGAAGATGCTTTTAATCAAACCCTGTATCCGCATATTAAGGGTTATGTTGGTGCTCAGGCCGCGGCTCAAATCCAATCCATGGTAAAAAACCTTGCGCTATCCGGAAAGACGGGTTTCGCCCTCGTATCAGGTATCGTTATTCTGCTTTTGGGTGCAAGCAGTATCTTTATCGAAATACAGGATTCCCTGAACATCATCTGGCGCGTTAAGGCCAAGCCGAAAAAGAGCTGGTTAAAACTGTTGCAAAATAGGTTCCTCTCGTTTTCGCTGATCATCAGCCTCGGTTTCCTGCTGCTCGTATCCTTGCTGGTTAACCTTGCTATTAATCTCATCAGCGATAAACTCAAGCATTTCCTGCCTGGCATTACCGACCTGCTGCTCAATGGCTTTAATCTGCTGCTGACGCTGGCGATCATTGCGACCTTATTCGGGATTATCTTTAAATTCCTTCCTGACGTGAAGATCAAGTGGCGTACAGTAAAGTCCGGCGCTGTTTTTACGTCTATTTTATTTGTTGTCGGGCAATTTCTTATTGGGCTCTACCTGAAGTATACCGCACAAGGTTCCGGCTACGGAGCGGCAGGTTCGATCATAGTTATCCTGGTTTGGATCTACTATACTTCCGTGATCTTATACATCGGCGCGGAGTTTACACAGGTGTATGCCGAAGCCAACGGCCTAACGATTGAACCAGCCGAATATGCCGTACACATCCAGCAAACAGAAACGGAGCGCAACGTTGAGCGACTACCGGCGCAACACCCGGAATTAAAAAGTACGCTTAAAACCGGTAAGCCACCGGATGAATGATTAAACTATTTTTCATACAGTTTTGTTTATCCCCTATGGATATCAAGCAGCAGCATGTGAAACCCGGGCGCGGGGCGGACACCGGCAAAGCGGCCCACCATTTATTTATCGGCGGCTATATCCTTTTTGGACTGATCAGTATTGGTTGTTATTTTGTGTTCCGCCTTCATTTCTTTGCTTCTTCAACCATCCTGGCAATGTGGCTGCCGAAACTCTGTATGACCTGCTTTTGTATAGCGCTTTTGCTGGTACTTTCCCGCGTTATCCAGCGGGCGGTAAGCCGGAATGCAGAAAGCAAAGTTGCTGTTTACAATGTCGTGCGGGTGATCCGGCTGATCACCATAGTACTGGCAGCGCTGATCCTTATTTCCTTTCTGAATGCCAACTGGTACGCTGCAGCCGCTTCGCTGGGCATTATATCTCTCATCCTCGGTTTTGCGCTCCAGACACCTATTGCCTCGCTTATTGGCTGGATTTACATTGTCGTTCGCTCACCGTATAAGGTAGGCGACCGTATCCAGGTCAGCGATTTTACCGGGGACGTGGTGGAAATAAATTATCTGGATACAACGCTCTGGGAATTTGCCGGCGATTATCTCAGCAATGACGTGCCCAGCGGACGACTGATCCGGTTTCCTAATAGCTTAATTTTCCAGGATGAAGTGTATAATTATTCATGGAACAAATTCCCTTACATCTGGAATGAAATACCCTTTCACGTAGCCTATGAGAGCGACCTGGCTTTTATTGAAAAAGCCATTAGGAAGATCGCCGCTGACGAACTCGGCGAGGGTATGCAGGAACGGGTGAAAGAACTTCGCGCGATGATCAGTGAAACCCCGGTAGATGAGCTGGAAGTAAAAGAGTTTCCCTTTGTTAATTTCCGAATTAACGCGAATACTTGGGTGGAAGTGCTCCTGATCTACCTCGTAGAGCCAAAACAATCGGCCGCTATGCGTACGCGCCTGATCAAGCGCATTTTAGATGAGTTAAAGCAATCGCCGGATAAAGTTATGTTCCCAAAAACAAATGCGAGATAAACGAAACTGGCATGGTTTTGATGATTATCTGAGTATCAAATCTATTAATTATGAGATCATTACTTTATATTATCGCGGTCATCCTGGTAATCGGATGGGCGATAGGCTTTTTCGCTTACTCAGCTGGCGGGATTATACATGTTTTGCT
>Ga0207695_10005490_pt1 | contig 16783 bp, 14 predicted proteins | sample KBSC54metaG_FD_184354 | JGI IMG/M metagenome (GOLD analysis project Ga0207695, IMG submission 184354) | Corn rhizosphere microbial communities from Kellogg Biological Station, Michigan, USA - KBS C5-4 metaG (SPAdes) (version 2) | ecosystem: Host-associated > Plants > Roots > Rhizosphere > Soil... | reverse complement strand
ATCTCCTGGCCGTAGTAGATGAGCGGAGTGCCCTCGAGCAGGATGTCGAGCGCGGCGCCGATCCGCTGCTGCGCCGGATCCTGGTGCACGGACGCGAACCTGTTCATGTCGTGGTTCTCGATGAATACGAGCTGCCCCTTTCCCGGTGGCGTTCGCTCCATCGTCTGGCTGATGACGTGCGCGATCGAATCGCGGTCGAGCGAGCTGATGGCCCGCTGCAAGGGGAACGCGAACACCAGGTCGACATTCCCGCGCGTGAGCCAGTCGTCGCCGAAGCCCCAGTCGGCCTGCTCGGCGATGAACGTCACGCGGGGGTTCAGCGCGCGCGCGCGCGCGAAGATCGGCGCCCAGAGATGCGCGAACAGACCTGTCAGCTTTCCCTTGTTGTCGAGGTCGTCCATCATGTGGTCGAGCCGGAACCCATCCACGCCGTCGTCGAAATGCCCGTCGTGGTTCGGATCCATCATGCTCGCGAACAGATTCTGGAAGTAGTGCACCACCGCGCTGTCAAGGAGGTTGACGGTAGCGACGGGAATGCTGGCGCCATTGTACGTGGGCAGCGCCGTGATGCCGTAGACAATCGGCTCCGGCTTGTTGTTGACGGAATCATCGTAGAGGATGTAATGGCTGTATCGGGAGCCCGGCTTTCCCAGCGATTCCCGGAGCCATGGATTGTCGGCAACTGCGTACTGGATCTCCTCGTCGAGGTAGATCTTCATGTGCCGCGCGTGCACCGCTTCCACCAGGTCGTGGAGCGCGCTCGCGTCGCCGTATGCCGAGTCGACACCTTCGAAGCTCGACGCGAAGTAGTTGTGATAGGTAGGGGACGGGTTGATCGGCGTGAGCAGCAGTGAGGTGACGCCGAGCTTCTGCAGATAGCCCAGCTCCTGCTGGATGCCGCGCAGGTCGCCGATCCGGTCACCATTCGAGTCGCGGAAGCTGCGCACGAAGATCTGATAGACGACCTCATTTTCGCCGACCCGGCCGGCGCGGCTCTGGGCGCGAGCATCGGTGAACTGCATCGCCGTGCCGAACAGGGCGAGCGATGCCGAGAGCGTGATCGTGGCAGGATGCCAGCCGTGTTTCATGCGTGTACCTCGTGAGCGGAGGAGTTCAATCGCGCTAATACTCGCCTCTGCGCGCCGCGGATGCCAACGCCCATCTGACGACAGCGGACAACTCGTCGTGCTCCGGTTATCCTTTGGCATGACCAAAAACTGGAAGACGAAGCTGATCCATTCGGACGCCCACGCCCCGGAGGGATTCCGAGCACTGACGACGCCGGTCTATCGAGCGTCGACCGTGCTGTTCACCGATGCGGCGGCGGTCACCGATACGTGGAAGCAGTACGAAGCCGGCTACACCTATGGCTTGTACGGCACGCCGACGGTGCTGGAGCTGGCGGCGCGTGTGTGCGAGCTGGAAGATGGCTTTCGCACGGTCATCACGCCGGGCGGCCAGGCGGCGATCGCGATGATCAACCTCGCGTATCTGCAGGCCGGCGATCATGTGCTGATCCCCGAAAGCGTGTACATACCCAATCGCGATTTTGCGGGACGAGTGCTGCGCAAGTTCGGCGTGGAGGTGGGGTATTATCCCCCTGGCGCGAGCGCGGGCATGGCGTCGTTCCTGCGGGAGAACACGAAGCTGGTGTGGTGCGAGAGCCCGGGGTCCATCACCATGGAAGTGCAGGACGTTCCGGCGATCGCCGAGGCCGCGCATCGCGCGGGCGCGCTCGTCGCGCTGGACAACACGTGGGCCGCGGGAATCCTGTTCGATGCCTTCGCGCATGGCGTGGACATCACGATGCAGGCGCTGACGAAATACGTCGGCGGGCACAGCGACCTGCTGCTCGGCTCGATCACGGTGCGAGACGAAGCGCTCTATCAGCGGCTTGGTGCAACGCAGCAGGTCGTTGGTTGCGCCGCCTCTCCGGATGACTGCAGTCTGGCGCTGCGCGGGCTGAAGACGCTGGCGGTGCGACTCGCGGCCATAGAGGAATCGGCGCTCACGCTGGCGCGCTGGCTGGCACAACGTCCCGAGATCGAGCTGGTGCTGCACCCGGCGCTGCCGTCGTGTCCGGGGCACGAGTTCTGGAAGCGCGATTTCACCGGCTCGGCGGGCGTGTTCTCCGTCGTCTTCCAGAGGCCGTTCACGAAGGCGCAGGTGGAGGGCTTCGTGAACGCGCTGGAGCTGTTCGAGATCGGCTACAGTTGGGCGGGCGTGACGAGTCTCGCCGTCGCGTACGACTTTCACGGAGTGGCGAATCGCCCGGACTACGGGCACCGCATCGTGCGGCTCAACATCGGGTTGGAGGATGTGGGGGACTTGAAGAGCGATCTGGAGGCTGCGCTGGGGCGGATGAAGTGAGTCACGGTGGGTTCAGCAGCTTGACGGACCAGTCTGGGAGCACGCCTGCTCCGGCAGGCTCATTGGACCACAGTGCCCGGTTTGCGTCAGCTGGACAGGGGTCAGGTCGACGTTGTACATTATTTTGTACAATCAGCCCGAGGCGCCCATGCGAAAATCACGCCCCAGTCAGGACATTCGTCCGTTGTCCGAGTTTCGTGCGAACGTGGCCACGTTCGTCGAGCAGGTGCGATCAACCGGACGTCCGCTCGTCCTCACACAGCACGGGCGTAGCGCCGCCATTCTCCTTGCGGTCGACGAATACGAGGCGCTCATTGAGCGCGCCGAACTCGCGGAGGATGTGCGGACGGCGGAGGAGCAGATCGCGGCCAGACAGGGTATCGCGCACCGAAGCGCACTCGCTACCGTCCGCGCTCGGCTGGGGAAGCCGGTCGGGTCGCGCCGCAGCGCCTGAGCACGTCCGCCGGGACGAGGCAGCAGCGTGCGCATTGTCTGGTCGCCATTGGCTCTTACCCGTGTGGAAGAAATTGCTCGCGCCATCGCGTCGGACCGACCGGGCGCGGCAGATCGCTGGGTCGCGCAGCGCTTCAACCGCGTCAAGCAGTTGCAGGCGCATCCCGAGTCGGGGCCCATGGTGCCCGAGCTCGCCCGTCCAGAGATCCGGCAACTTGTCTATTCGCACTATCGGATCATCTATCGGCTCGACCCACGCCGCATCGTCATTCTCACGATTCGGCACGGCCGGCAGGAGTTCGACGCGCGGGAAGCGCAGGGCGATTCGGATTCCTAGCCGCCACGTTTTCGTCAATGGGGCGCCGAACGCCGCGAGCGATCGAGGGATGCTCGCGTCGCCCCACGCCGGATCCATCGCACTCGCCGGCGCCCGGGTGTGGGCGGCGCCGGCGAGGATTGGTCTCATGTTGGAACTATTCAGCTTCCGGAGCTTCCCGGACACGCCGTCGCGTCATAGAAATTCCGCGAACCATTCGGCATCACCTGGCCATCCACGATCAGCGTGTTCCCGAACCCGTCCGGGTGGCTGAACCACACGTCGTCCCAGCTCAGATTCCCGTTCAGCGTAAGATTGAAGGTCGAGTTGAGCAGGTACGGCTTGGGCTTGGGATCAATGCCCAGGCCCGTCTGGTGCCGGGCGAATGACACGAGCAGGTTGGTCTGGCAGCTCGCCTGGAACACGTTACCGCCGAGCGCCATGTCCACATCGCCCCGGCGATCGGTGCCGGCCACCGGGAACGCGGCGTGCACGATCATCCCGAACCGGTTGTTCACCAGAAGATTGTCCTGTACCACTGCGTGGATGGCTCCGTGCACGTTCGGTGCGGAGACACCCACCGCATCCATTCGGATGCCGACGCCTACAGGAATCCGCTGATGGTCTTGCACCTCGTTGTTCCTGATATCAGCCCAGGTCTCGGCGCTCACGGGCAGCTCGTATGACTCGACGCCAGTCGGCACCGGGAGTCCCACGGTGGGACTCACCGACACACCTGGTATCCCGCCGGCCAGAAGTCGGTTGCCGCGGACATTGAAAGTCCCTGGTCCCGCCAGGCAGAGGTCGCAGGTGCCGGCCGTTCCCTCAAGATGATTCTCGATCACATCGGCACTGCTCGCGCGCAGGTCCGCCGATTCGGTGAATCCGCCCTCGAACCGGTTACCGCGGATGGTGAGCCTCGTCACCCGGAGGGCCAGGATCCCTTGTCCTCCGCCAGTACCGGCCGGATCGTTGCCCGACTGGAAGACGAACCCCTGCACGGTGAGACCATTTCCGGCTGATCCGCCCGGATGCCCGTTGGCGATGATGATCGGCGTGGAGACGCTGCCATCAAACGGCAGCGGTTCGACCGGCGTGAGCACGGTCTCGTCGGAGCTGGTGCCCTGGCCGGTCGCGCGACCGTCGGCGTCAAGCGTCATCGCGAGCGCACCGAGGAGCGTGATGTCGGGCACGTCCACCATCAGCGGGAAATACTCCAACGTGCCGGACGCGGTGCCGATGGTGCCCTGATATGTACCGGGCGAAACGACAATCGTGATACGGCAGGCTCCGGCCAGCGCCTCGCCGGCCGCGATACGGCTCGCGCGCGCCGCGGCGAGCGCGTCACGGATGGTGGCGAAGTGCGCACCGTCGGCCGGCTGGTTGACGTCATGGCTCACCACGAGGGTGGAGATGTAGTCGCCATGTCCCAGATGATCGGCGAGACCGTCAACGCCAATCTCCAGGATATTGCCACCCGTGGCAGGTTTGTGGCAGACATTGACCTTGCCTGCGGCTGGCGCGAACGACAGGGCTGCCCGATCGGCCCTCGGCGCCACGGGTGCGTCGGCGGTGCAGGAAGCCAGCAGGACGGCGCCGAGGCCAACGGCCAGCGCACGCGGGTGAATGATGGACATGGGTACCGTGTCTCCTGAATGGGGGAGTAGTGTGCAATCGGTTCGCTGACGCTAGGTTGATCGCGTCCCCAACACGTCACCTTTCCGTCCCCGCGACTGAACTCATGATTGATTTGCGGCTGCTGGGCGCCGTCGAGGTCCGGGCGAGTCACGATAACGAGGGCCGGCCCACGCTCACCCAGCCAAAACGGGTCGCGCTGCTGGTCTACCTGGCGCTGGGGGAACCGGCCGGGCTTCACTCGCGCGACCGTCTGCTCGCGCTGCTCTGGCCCGAGGCCGACGAGGGCTCCTCGCGTCACTCGCTGCGCAATGCTCTTCATGCGATCCGTCAGGCGCTGGGCGACGACGCAATTGTGACACGCGGCGAGGCGTGGGTCGGTCTCGACTTCCGCGCGCTCCACTGCGACGCACTCGAACTCCGCGCGCATCTCGCGGCGGGCCGGGTGAGCGACGCACTTGCGCTCTGGAAGGGAGACCTCGCACCCGGCTTTCACTTGTCGGGAGCACCGGATTTCGAGCGGTGGCTGGAAGAAGAACGCGCGGCTCTCGGCGGCGCCGTGCGGGCGGCGGCATGGAAGCAGGCTAACGCGCTGGAGGGCGCCGGCGCGGCCGAGGTCGAGGCTGTACGTCAGGCGATGCGACTCGATCCAGGGAACGAACCAGGAGCGCGCCGGCTCATGCGGCTGCTCGCGGCGTCGGGTGACCTGAGTGGAGCGCTGATAGCATATCAGGAGCTGGTTGCCTGGTTCGCGCGCGAGCTCGAGACAGCGCCGTCCGCGGAGACGCAGAAGCTGGCGGAGGAGCTCCGTGAGGCGGATCCAGTTCGGCAAGCTCCTCGTGAGCGTGTCATTGATGTGGTGCCGCATACGCCAGCCGCGGTGCCTTCCATCCAGATCGCGGTGGCCCCGCCTGTGCGGCACATCAGGCGCGGGATGATAGCGCTCGCTCTTGCTGCCGCGGTGGCGCTGGGCGGCGCGGCGTATCTCGAGCGCGGCCCCACGGCAACCGCCGCTGATCTCGCTGCTGATCGCGCTGCTGATCCCGCGGCCGAGGCCCAACGCGCCGTACTGCGGCTGCCGGCGCGATACCGGGCGGACACATCGGCCTACAGCTCCTATCTCCGCGGCCTCACGCTCAGGTTCCAGTTCCGCTTTGCCGCTTCGCGCGATACGCTGGCGGCGCTGGTGGACCGCGATCCGCTCTATGTGCCCGGTCTCTACGGGCTGGCGCACACCTGGATATTTCTCGCACTCAATGATCTGACCGATCCGGACGAAGCATGGCCACGCATAGATGCGCTGGCGCGGCGTGCGCTGGCGCTCGACAGCACGGCGGCGAGCGCGTGGCTGGTGCTGGCGTCGGAGGACATGTTCGAGCATCTCGACCTCCCGCGCGCCGGCGAGCGGCTCGACCGCGCACGCTCGCTCGATTCACTGGATCCGGACGTGGCAGGAATGCGGTCGGTGTGGTTCCGGTTCCAGGGCGAGATGGACAGCGCGGTGGCGGAGGCGCAGGTCGCGCACCGGCTCGATCCGCTGAGTCTCTATTTTGGACGACTGGTCGCCAAGCAGCTCTTCTTCGCGCGACGCTACGAAGAATCGCGGCAGGTCTACATGCGGTTGCTTCAGGACAACCACGACTGGCTGCGCGCCGATCTGGATCTTGCCCAACTTCATGCCGCAATGGGGCAGCCGCGGGAAGCGGTAAAGTGGCTCCGCCTGACGCGCGAGGCGCAGGGAGACACGGTGGGCGCGGCGGCGCTTCGCACGGTGGCGACGGACGCCGAGGCGACCCGTTTGCTTCTTGCTGACGGAAGGCGGACGATCACCCGGCTCGACCGTGTGGCGAGTGCCGGCGAGCGGGTACCGGCGTCGGACTATGCGTCGGCATTCGCGGTACTGGGAGACACCGCCGCCACGCTCGCCTGGCTCGACTCGATGCTGGTGCAACGGGACAGCTACATGCATCAGGCGCGACTCGATCCGGTATTCGATTTCGTGAGGGGAGAGCCGGGATACCGGGCGTGGGAGAAACGGTCGGGACTGCCGCCGATGCCGGCAGCGCCACATTGAGCGCACGCCGACATGACCGACGATTTTGACCTCGGCGCGTACCTCGCGCGCATCGGGTATCAGGGCCCTGTAGCACCGGACCTCGCGACGCTTCGCGCGATCCACGCCGCGCAGCCCGCCGCGATCCCGTTCGAGAATCTCGATCCGCTGCTTGGTCGGGCGCCACGGCTCGACCTCGACGCGTTGCAGGCGAAGCTGGTCCGCGAGCCGCGCGGCGGATACTGCTTCGAATTGAATACGCTGTTCGCGGCGGCGCTGGATCGAATCGGCTTCTCTGTCACACGACTCGCCGGTCGCGTGCGCTGGATGGCGCCGCCGGACCGCCCCGAGAGCGCCCGCACACACATGCTGCTCGCCGTCGATCTGCCGCACGAAGGCAGGTACCTCGCGGACGCCGGCTTTGGCGGGCTGCTGCTTGCTCGACCGCTGCGATTCATGCCCGATGCGGAGCAGCGTGCGGAGAGCGGAACGATGCGGTTGCTCGAGGACGGAGCGGTCTTCACGCTGCAGATCCAGCTTCCGACCGGCTGGCAGGACCTCTATCGCTTCACCATGGAGCCGCAGCTCCCGATCGACTACGTCGTGGCGAACTGGTACACGGCCACGCTCCCCACGAGCCTGTTCGTCACCAATCTTCTAGTGCAGCGCCTCACCGCGACGGGACACGCGACGCTGTTCAACACGCGCTTCTCCGAGCGCGACTTCGACGGCACGCTGCGGGAGCGCGAGGTTCCGGATCCGGCGGCATTGGCCGAGCTGCTCGAGACGGTGTTCGCGATCACGCCGCCGGCGGACGTGGGCGCCATCTGGTCGCGGCTCCCGCGCCCGTAGATTCAATCTTTCACCTGTCAACTCGGATGTGACCCGGATACGCGCAGCAGTGACAGCGTCAATCCGCGCGCAGCGCGTCCACCGGATCGATGGCCGTGGCGCGTCGCGCCGGCAGGTACGCCGCCAGTGCCGCCACACCAACCAGCGCCAGGCATGCCGCACCGAGCGCCACGGGATCGGCCGGGCTCACCTGGAAGAGCAACGACGACAACAGGCGTGACGTCCCCAGAGCCGCGAAAAACCCGACGACGACCCCCGCCCCCGCGATGGATGCCGCGCGCGCCAGCACCTCGCGTCGCACGCGCGAAGGCGTCGCGCCGAGCGCGATGCGAATCCCGAACTCCCGTCGCTGGTCGCGCACGATCGACGCCATCACGCCGAACAGGCCGATCGCGGCAAGCAGCAGGGCCACGATGCCGAAGCCCGACATGAGCAGCGCGCTCAAGCGCGGTTGCGCGAGCGGCTGGGAGAGGATCTGATCCATGGTCCGCGGGTTGTCCAGCTCGAGCTGCGCATCCACGTCGTGGCCGGCGGCGCGAAGCGCCGGAAGCAGGTCGGCGAGCGGCACCGTGCTGCGAATCGCGACGTAACCCTGCCAGAAGCCCTGCAGCGAGGGCAGATAGACTATCGGCGACGTTTCGCGGAACGTGCGCAGGTGGGTGTCGTGCGCCACGCCGACGACGGTGCGCCACTCGGCGCCACCAACGATGTCATCCGTTTTGGCCCCGGGAACATGAATGCGTTTCCCGAGCGGATTCTGCCCTGGCCACAGTCGGCGCGCGGCGGATTCGCTGACGATCGCGACGAGCGCCGAGGTCGCGCGATCGTCGTCAGTGAACGCGCGGCCGCGGTCGATGTGAACACCAAAGGTCCTGAAGAACTCGGGGCCGCACATCTCCGCTGGAATCACCGCAAACCGCGTGCTGTCCGCATCGGATTGCCCCTCAATGCCGAACCTGACGAGCCAGATGCCGTTGCCGAGCATGGGCGGCACGACAATCTGCGTGGCGGCGACGATGCCGGGAATTGACTGGATGCGGTGGACGACGGCGTCGCCGATGGGAAGAAGGTCCGGCCACGTCTTGTACTTCCGAAAGTCGAAAGCATAACCGAACACGGACAGGTGGTCGCTCACGAACCCGGTGTCCTGCGTCTCGAGTCGTTCCAGGCTGCGCGCGAGCAGCGCGGCACCGCCCAGGAGTACCATCGCCAGGGCGATCTGCGTTGAGACGAGGGCCTGACGCGCGAGGCGACGGCGCCGCGTCTCCGATCCGGTTCGTGCATCCAGGCGGAGAGGAATCGCAGGGCCGGATCGCGCCGAGAGCACGGCCGGAACGACACCGAAGAGGAGCACCGTGATTGATGAGACGACAAGCGTGATGACTACGGGCGCGCGCGCGAGTCGAATCTCATCCAGCCGTGGCAGGTTGGGCGGCGCGACCATCGGCAGCGTGTGGATCAGCCCGATGGCAAGGCAGAGACCAACAGCGCCGCCGATGACCGCCAGGATCCCGGCTTCCACGATGAGCTGGCGCACCAGGTCGCTGTACGTCGCGCCGAGTGCGCGTCTGACGGCGGTCTCACGACGCCGCGATGATGCCTTGAGCAGCAGCAGATTCCCGACGTTGAGGCAGGCGATGAGAAGAAGAATCGCGACGCCCACTGTGAGCAGCAGGAGCGCGGGCCGAGCGTCTCCGAGAATGGTGTCCGCGAACGTGGCTGCGTGCGCACCGCGGAGGGCGAGCGTCGGCTCCAGTCGTCGCTCGATGGCGAGGTACTCGCTCCGCGCCTCGGCTACCGTCGCGAAAGGCCGGAGTCGGGCGACGGCGAATGCCGAGACCGTGGATTGCCACCCCTGCCACATCGGAATCCAGTAGTCCGCGCCGGCCGGGTAATCGAATCCCGCGGGCGCCACGCCAACGACTCGGTAGGTTGTCTCTGCGGACGGGTCGACGAGGCGCCGGCCAAGCACAGCGGAATCGCCGCCGAACTTCTCGCGCCAGGCGCGGTAGCCGAGCACGAGCGCTCTCGTTCGCGACGAGTCCATGGGAGAGGATTCCGGCAGTTCGTCATCGCTCGACGTGAGCAGGCGTCCCAGCGCGGCGCGCACTCCCAGCACAGCGAAGAAATTGCCGGTAACCATGCCACGATTCAGGGCCACCGACCTGTCGCCGTCGCGGAAGGGCGTTGGATACGCCGGCCAGTGCGCTACCGCGGCCACGTCCTGCATGGTTCGAGAGTTCTCGCGAACGATCGAGAGATCCTTCGTGCCGGTGACCAGGTCGCTCGACGGGTCGGCGCCGTACGTCCACATGACAACCACGCGATTCTGCCCGACCACGGGGAGCTCTCGGACGAGCACGGTTCGAAAGATCGTGAACATCGCGACCGACATGCCGATGGCGAGGCCGAGGATGATCACGGCCGTGACGTAGACGCCTGGAGCGCGCCGCAGGCTGCGCCATGCGAACCTGGTATCGTGCAGAAGCTTGTCCATTGGTCGCGTCACCTCGCCGCCGAGTCGTCGCTATGATCTGGCCGCGCCGCCGTCAGGAATCACCATCATGGCGATTCCCGATGCATCTACGTGCATCCACCCCGGCGTGCGCGCAATGCGCAGCATGGCCCGATCGCACGCGGGACAGCGCAGGATCACCCCCATGGCCTGACCATACTCGAGCAAGCTGCCCAGCGCGCCGCGCTTCCCGCAGCCGGCGCAGGTCGTGATCGCCGTGGTCACGTCGCGCGCAAACAGCTCGCGCAGCGTGCCGGCGGCGGCATTCGCGTCCAATCGCATGTTTTCGATTTGCATGAGACCTCCTGCAGAGTCCGGGTAGGGATTTTACGTCATCGTCCCGAGCGCCAGCGCTGCCGGCCTCGACAGTCAGGCGGCATGGCGAGGCGCGACGCAGATATTCACTCGCATTCACGCGGGCGCAATGGAGGGAGTGCGGGGCAGGGGGCTTGGCGAAAAAGCCGAAGTGCGCTCTCTTTCACACTGGGCACGTTGCTTTGCGGGATCTCCCGACACCCTCAGACCGGACCTCACCATGCACGGTCAATTCGTGTGGTACGAGCTCACGACGCCCGACGTCGATGCAGCGCGGAAATTCTATCCACCCATCACCGGATGGGGAACGCAGCAGTTCGACCAGAACTACACCATGTGGACGAGCGAGGGCGTGCCGATAGGGGGCATCTTCCGACTCGGTCCGGAGCAGCGCCAGCAAGGTATGCCGCCCAACTGGATGCTGTACGTGGAATCCGACAACGTGGACGAGACCGCGAGACTGGCCGCGTCGCTTGGCGGCACCGTCGTCCATGCCCCCGCGGACATTCCGGGGACCGGCCGATTCGCCGTGGTGCAGGATCCGCAGGGTGCGGTGTTCGGAGTCTATCGGTCGAGCGGCCCATCGCAGGGCTGGGACGGAACGCCGAGACTGGGCCGCGTCTCGTGGCACGAGCTCATGACCACCGATTCGGCGAAGGCGTTCGACTTTTACCGCAGGCTCTTTGGCTGGGAGAAGATGACGGAGATGGACATGGGCGGCGGCAACATGTACACGATGTTCGGCAAGGAGAAAATGTTCGGCGGCATGTTCAACATCACGCCGGACATGGCGGGAATGCATCCGTTCTGGCTCTGCTATGTGCACGTCAAGGACGTCAACGCGGCGGTTGCCGCCGCGAAACGGAATCGCGGCACGCTGCACAGGGGACCGATGGACATACCGGGCGGCGTGGTCGCGATTCTTGGCGACCCGCAGGGCGCGGGGTTTGCCGTTCATCATGCGACGGCGGTAGCCGCCGCACCCGCGCCGGCGCGGAAGACGGTGTCCAGGAAGGCAGCGCGACCAAAGGCCAGCGCGTCAAAGGCGAAGACCAGGACGAAAGCGTCGGCCAGGGCGAAGGGCAAGGCGACCGCCAGGGCCAAGCCTGCCGCGAGAAAGAAGGCGGCGCCCAGGAGGAAAGCAGCGGCAAAGAAGAAGTCAGCGGCGAAGAAGTCGAGTCGCAAACGCGCAACAGCGAGCGGACGTCGCCGCAGGTAAGATCAATGGGATCAGAGGTCAATGGGGTCAGAGTCAATTGAAAATCAATCGACTCTGACCCCATTGATCGCGTTCGATCGTTGTGACTCGTCCAACGGACGACGCGTCAAGACTGTACTCGGCAGGTCACCCATACGTCCGACCTTAGCGCCAGTCAGTCTTCTGCCTTCTCGTCATGCCCTCGTCCCAGAACTGCCCCAGTTGCGGCGCGCCGTGCGCTGACAACGCGACGATGTGCGCGTATTGCGGCTCACGGCTCGCAACCATCGCCTGCGCATCGTGTCTGGGCTCCATGTTCGTCGGCTCGCAGTTCTGCCCGCACTGCGGCGCCAGGGCAGTGACGGCCGAGCACACGGGTGGTGCGACGCTTCACTGTCCGGGGTGTGGTGGTGACATGCCCGGGGTTCGCGTCGGTTCGGCCACGATGCATCAATGCGCCCAATGCGGGAGCGCGTGGCTGTCGCCCGATGTGTTCGCCTCGCTTTGCGCCGATCAGAAATCGCGCGGCCTGCTGGCGGCGGCGGTGGGCGGCGCGGGCACGCCGGCTACGCTCGAGCACCCGCAAGTCGTGCGGTACGTGCACTGCCCGGTGTGCAACGGCATCATGAACCGAGTGAACTTCGGCCACAGCTCGGGCATCATCGTGGATATCTGCAAACGGCATGGCGTGTGGTTCGAGCGGGACGAGCTTCGCGGCGTGTTGAGTTTTATCGCACGCGGCGGCATGGAGCAGACACGGGCGCATGACGACGCCCAGGACGCGCTGCGCCAGCAATCGCTCGGCTTGCCGAACCAGAGCGTCGTGTCACCGGTGGTGCCCCGACATGCAGAGTCCGTGATGACCATGCGCTTCGACACGACATCGCACGGACTGGTGGACACCACGCTTCGCGCTCTCCTGGGCGCGCTCTTTCGCTGACCGTCTTCGACCACGGGAGTCAATCATGACGTTGCGGGAATTCATCTCCGGCGAGCTGATCGACATCATCGATTGGACCGATGTGTCTGATGACGCCATGGCGTGGCGGTTCACGCGACCGGACAACGAGATCAAGAATGGCGCGCAACTCATCGTCCGACCAACGCAGGTAGCGATCCTCGTCGACCAGGGCGAAATAGCCGACGTCTATCAGCCGGGACGGTACGAGCTCACAACCGCGAACATGCCGATACTCTCCCGCCTGCGCGGCTGGCGGTACGGATTCGAGAGCCCGTTCAAGGCGGACGTCGTCTTTCTCAGTACGCGGCAGTTCGTGAATCGAAAGTGGGGCACGGCTCATCCCGTGATTCTCCGTGACCAGGAACTGGGGCCCGTGCGTCTGCGTGCGTTCGGCACGTACGCCGTGCGCATCGTGGATGTGCGGAAGTTCGTGGAGGAGCTCAGCGGTACGACGTCGGCGTTCGTGATTGACCAGATCGCCGAGCAGCTGCGCGACATGATCGTCGCGAAGGTGAGCGGCGTGCTCGCCGATGATGGCATCTCGATCTACGAGCTGGCGGCGAAGTACGCCGAGGTCGGTGCACGGGTACAGGAGCGCGTGGCGCCGCAGTTCCTGCAGTACGGGTTGAGCATCACGCAGCTCGTGATCGAGAACGTGTCGCTGCCGCCCGAAGTGGAAGCCACGCTGGACCAGCGGACGCGGATGCGCATGCTCCATGGCGAGCTCGATTCGTACACGCAGTTGCAGAGTGCTGACGCGATTCTCGAGGCGGCGCGCAATCCTGGCGGTGGCGCGGCGGCCGGCGTCGGCATCGGCATGGGCGCGGCGCTCGGTCAGCGCGCGATGACTGCTGCGCCGCTGGCTCCGCCCGCGCCTGCCGCGGCGGCCATCGGCACATTCGAGCCGCCGCCGTTGCCGAGCGCGGCATGGTATTTTGCCGAGGGGAACGAACGCAAAGGTCCGGTCGATGAGGCGACGCTCCGCAGTGTCGGCTCCCTCACCCCCGAGACGCTCGTCTGGAAGCACGGCATGGCGGAATGGACTCCGGCGGGGCGCGTCCCGGATCTCGCGACGATGCTCGCGCAGCGCAAGCCGTGACGATGCCGGCGCGGACGAAGCTCAGGAGGTTACTCGCACGATCTTCACCATTGGTCATTCGACGCGAACGATCAGCGAATTCGTGAGCTTGTTGCGGCAAGTCGGCGTGGATCTGCTCGTGGACGTGCGCTCCATCCCACGCTCGAGAACGACGCCGCAGTTCAACAGGGACACGCTGCCCGGCGCGCTGACCGCCGAGGGCATCGGATACCAGCATCTCCCCGCGCTTGGCGGGCGGCGTCATCATCCGAAAGGCGCGCCGGCGTCGGCGAACGCCTACTGGCGCGTTCCGGCCTTCCGCAACTACGCGGACTACGCGGAGACGGACGCGTTCCGCACCGGCCTGGACGAGCTGCTTGCCCTGTCGCACGAGCACCGCTGCGCCATCATGTGCGCCGAAGCGGTGTGGTGGCGCTGTCATCGTCGCATCATCGCGGACTACCTGCTGGCTCGCGGCGTTCCGGTGGAGCACATCATGGGGCCAGGACAGGTGACGCCGGCCACGCTCACGCCGGGCGCCCAGGTGCTTGCCAACGGAACGCTGCGCTATCCGGCATCTGGCGCCACGCTCCGCTGACCAGGCGATGCCTTGACATCCGACAACAAGGGCCGTATCGTCGTTGTCGGATGTCGAGGCATGAGCCCATTCGGAGACCGTTGCATGACCATGACTGACCGGGCCGATCTGCTCCAGGGCACGCTGGACCTGCTGATCCTCAAGACACTCGTCCTCGGGCCGCTGCACGGCTGGGGGATCTCCAAGCGCATTCGCCAGCTCTCCAGCGATGTGCTCGAGGTGGGGCAGGGGAGCCTCTACCCCGCGCTGTACCGTCTCGAGGACAAGGGATGGATCCGCGCCGAGTGGGGCGTGAGCCCCGAAGGACGGCGGGCAAAGTTCTACACGCTCACCGCTGCGGGAAAGAAGCATTTCACCGCTGAGCGGTCGCAGTGGCGGCTCTTCTCCGGCGCCGTGGAGCAAGTACTCAGCGCGACCTGACCTCGCGGAGGATCGTATGCGCCAATGGCTCCATCGCATCGTGCGCCGTGTTCGCGCGCTCGCGCAGGGGAGTGCGCTCGACCGGGATCTGGACGCCGAGATGCGGATCCACGTGGAGATGGAGGCGGAGGCGCTCGTGCGCGCATATGGCGTCGCGCCCGAGGAAGCCCGGCGGCAGGCGCTCGTCGCCTTCGGCGGCATCGAACGGTACAAGGAGGCACATCGGGATGCGCGCGGCGTGCGCTGGATGAGCGAGCTCGCGCAGGACGTGCGCTACGCGGCGCGCAGTCTCGTGCATGCGCCAGCGTTCTCGCTCTCGGCGGTCCTTGTCCTCGCACTCGGAATCGGCGCGAGTACCGCGGTGTTCAGCGCCGTGGATGCGGTGCTCCTGACGCACCTGCCGTATCCGCACGACGAAGCGCTCGTGCGCATCTATGAGCAGAACTCGCCCACCAATCGCTGGGGTCTCTCGGTGGTCGACTTCCACGCGATCGAGGCGCAGGCGCACAGCCTCACCGCGGTGGGTGCCGTGCAGCAGCGAGAAGTCGCGGTAACGGCTGATGGCGAGCCGGAGCAGCTTCGGACCGGCTTCGCGACGTCCGGCTTCTTTCGCGCGCTCGGCGTTCGTCCCGAGCGCGGGCGCAGCATCGAACCGGGAGATGAGCGTCCCGGTGCACCGCCGGTCGTGCTGGTGGACCAGGCATTCGCGGTGCAGACGTTCGGCGGCGCGGCGAATGCGCTGGGACGGAACATCATGATTGACGGCATTGCACATACGGTCGTCGGCGTGCTGCCGGCCGGCGTGAACGAACTGGCGGGGATGCACGCCCGGATCTGGCCCGCTCTCCAGCTCGAGCCGCCGACGCGGCGCGGCCCCTTCGGTCTCTACGTCGTCGGACGGATGGCAAGTGGTGTGACGCTCGACGTGGCGCGACGCGACCTGGCCGCGGTGAGCGTGGCGCTCCTCCCGGCATGGCCGAGCTTCCAGGATCACGTCGCGCGCCTCACGCCGTATGCACTGAGAGAGTCGATTCTCGGAAGCGCCGGCCACACACTGCGCCTGCTCGTGGCGGCGGTAGCGCTCGTGCTCCTCATCGCCGTCGCGAACGTGGCGAGCCTGATGCTGGTGCGCGCCACGAGCCGGTGGCGCGAGATCTCCTTTCGCACGGTGCTCGGCGCGACGCGCGGCAGGCTGGTCCGGCTCCTCGTGACGGAGAGTGTCGTGCTCGCGATCGTCGGCGCGATCGCCGGTGTTGCTGTCGGCGCCGCAGGCCTGGCGGTGCTGAAGACGATCGGACCCAGCATTCCGCGACTGGACGGCGCGCGGCTCGATCTGCGGGCGGTGGGGGTTGCCGTCGCGCTGGCGCTGGTCGCTGGCGTGATCGTCGGGATGTATCCCGTCGCGCTGCTGCTCGGACGCGGCGCCGCCGCGGCGCTGCGCGAGGGCAATCGCGCTGTCAGCGGCGGACGTCACGCGCACGCGATCCGCGGCATGTTCGTGGTGACCGAGTTCGCGCTCACGCTCCCGGTGCTCGCGGGTGCCGCGCTCCTGCTCAACAGCTTCGTGCGGCTCCAGCGGGTGAATCCTGGATTCGATCCGACACGCCTCGTGGCGATCCCCGTGGCGCTGCCGTCAGCGCGCTACGCGAATGATTCCGCGATGTCGGCATACTGGGCGCGTGCGCTGCCGCTCGTTCGCGAGGTGCCCGGTGTGGTGAACGTGGGGCTCGGCGCGTCCATGCCCCCGGATTACGCATGGACATTCAACAATTTCGACCTGATCGACCGGCCTGTGCCTCCAGGCGGTGCACAGCCCACGTCGCCGTGGACGATGGCCGGGCGGGAGTACTTCGCGACGCTCGGTGTTCCACTGCTGGACGGGCGTCTCTTCACTCCCGCCGACACGGGCGGTGCGCCCGTTGTGGTCGTGAGCCGCACGTGGGCCGAGCACTACTTCCCGGATGGGACGGCGGTTGGGCGCCGGCTCATCTCGGGCGGCTGCATTACCTGTCCGCTGAC
>Ga0207695_10005487_pt1 | contig 16790 bp, 16 predicted proteins | sample KBSC54metaG_FD_184354 | JGI IMG/M metagenome (GOLD analysis project Ga0207695, IMG submission 184354) | Corn rhizosphere microbial communities from Kellogg Biological Station, Michigan, USA - KBS C5-4 metaG (SPAdes) (version 2) | ecosystem: Host-associated > Plants > Roots > Rhizosphere > Soil... | reverse complement strand
CCCATGGTATCCGTTCGAGGTCTGGGACGGGGGCATGTCCATTCACGGCGGCTTCATCGGCGCCATCATTGCGCTCGCGCTATTCGCCTGGCGGCGCGGCCGCAGCGTCGGCGATGTCTTCGACTTTGCGGCTCCTCTGGCGCCGCCGGGCCTTTTCTTCGGCCGCATCGGCAACTTCATCAATGGCGAGCTCTGGGGCAAGCCGACGACCCTGCCGTGGGGCTTCATCGTCGACCCGACGCACCTGCATCCCTCGCAGGCCGGCAACGCGATCTCCGACTGCGGGCGCTTGGGCGTCGTGCCGTGCATTCTGCATGTGCACGCCTCGCAGCTCTATGAGGGCTTCCTCGAAGGAATCGTGCTCTTCATCGTGATGTGGTGGTTCACGGCAAAGCCGCGCCCGCGACTCGCGCCCTCGGGGGTCTTCCTCGTGCTCTACGGCACCTTCCGCTTCCTCATCGAGTTCGTGCGCATGCCGGACCTGCAGATCGGATATCTCGCCTGGGGATGGCTCACGATGGGCCAGGTCCTGTCGCTGCCCATGATCCTCATCGGCTTCGTGTTGCTGACTTACGCCTACAACGCGCGCGCCAGCTCGGGCAACTTCGCCACGGCGCAGTGAGCAACGCGCGATGAAGCCCTATCTCGACCTGATGCGTCGCATCCTCGAAAACGGTGCGCGCAAGGGCGACCGGACCGGCACGGGGACGCTGTCGCTCTTCGCGGAGCAGTTGCGCTTCGATCTTTCCGCGGGATTCCCCCTGGTCACAACCAAGCGGGTCCATCTGCGCTCCGTCATCTGCGAGCTCCTCTGGTTCCTGCGCGGTGACACCAACGTCGCCTGGCTCAACGATCAGGGCGTCACCATCTGGGACGAGTGGGCCGATGAGCGCGGGGAGCTCGGGCCGGTGTACGGCAAGCAGTGGCGCGCGTGGCTGGCGCCGGATGGGCGCACGGTGGATCAGATCCGCCTCGCCATCGAGCAGCTGCGGAGCAACCCGGACTCCCGCCGCATCCTCATCAGTGCCTGGAACGTCGGTGAGCTCGAGCAGATGCACCTCATGCCCTGCCACGCCCTCTTTCAGTTCTACGTGGCCGCCGGGCGCCTCTCCTGTCAGCTCTACCAGCGCAGCGCCGATGTCTTCCTCGGCGTACCGTTCAACATCGCGAGCTACGCGCTGCTCACTCACATGTTCGCCCAGCAGTGCGACCTCGAGCCCGGCGAGCTCGTCTGGACGGGCGGCGACTGCCATCTCTATCTCAATCACGTGGAGCAGGCGAAACTGCAGCTCTCGCGTGCCCCCTTCCCGCCGCCGCGACTCAACATCCGGCGCCGGCCGGCCACCCTTTTCGACTATACGTTGGAGGATTTCGAATTCGTGGGCTACCAGCATCATCCTGCCATTGCCGCGCCGGTGGCGGTCTGACATGGCGCGCGAGCCGCTGTTCGAGGTGCGCAGCTCCCCGGTCCATGGAAAGGGGGCCTTCGCGCTGCGCCGGATTCCCAAAGGGACCCGCATCGTCGAGTACCTTGGTGAGCGGGTGTCGCACCGGGAAGCGGACCATCGCTACGAGGGCAGGGACGCGGACGACGCGCACACGTTCCTCTTCATCGTCGATTCCAGGACCGTCATCGACGCCGGTGTCGACGGCAACGATGCGCGATTCCTCAATCATTCCTGCAATCCCAACTGCGAGTCGGTGATCGAGAGCCGGCGCGTGTTCATCGAGGCCGTCCGCACCATCGAGCCCGGCGAGGAGATGACCTACGACTACCAGATCCAGCGCGAGGACGATGATCCGCCCGGCATAGAGGAGGTATTTGCCTGCCATTGCGGCTCCCCGCAATGCCGCGGCACGATGCTCTGGCCGCCGGACCCGCCAGCGAAGCGCCGCAAGCGGCAACCGGCGGCGACGAAGCCAACACGACGGCGCCGTGAAACCGGACGGCGGGGGAAGGATTCCGGGCGTGCGCGCGGGACTGCCAGGAAAGCTTCGCGGCGCCGCTGAAGGCGCGCAGCGCTCACCTCATCATGCAGTCTCGTCGCTGGACAATCTCGGCAGTCGTGGGCGCGCTCGGCATTGTGTACGGGGACATCGGCACGAGCCCGCTGTATGCGTTCGATGCGACGCTGACCGTGGCCGGGCGTTTCGACAGCGAGCTGGTGTTGGGTGCCTTGTCGCTCATCCTGTGGGCGCTGACGATCTCCGTCACCATCAAATACGTCAGCGTGATCATGCGCGCGGACAATGATGGAGAAGGCGGCATCCTCGCGATGTTCGCTCTCGCGCAGCGTCAGATCATCGCCGGGAGCCTGTGGGCGCGTGTCACGGTATGGCTGGCGCTCGCCGGCACGGCTTTCTTCTTCTGCGATTCGCTCATCACGCCCGCGGTTACGGTTCTGAGCGCAGTCGAGGGCCTGGAGGTCCTGAACCCCAGCCTCAAGAGCACCGTCGTTCCGATCACCGTCGGGGTGATCATCGGTCTCTTCGCCTACCAACACCGCGGCACGGCGCGCATCGGCAGTCTCTTCGGCCCGATCATGGTGGTATGGTTCGTGGTGATCGGGCTCTCCGGCGCCGCGGCGATCCGGCGCGACCCGGTGGTGCTCGCGGCGGTCAATCCGCTCTACGGTTTGGAGTTGCTCGCCCACCGCCCCGGTGTGTCGCTCGCGATCATCGGTGCGGTGTTCCTCGCCATCACCGGCGGCGAGGCGCTCTATGCCGACATGGGACACTTCGGCAAGGTGCCGGTGCGGCTCGGCTGGTTCGTGCTCGTCTGGCCGGCGCTCATCCTCAACTACTTCGGACAGGGTGCGCTCCAGCTCGCGGAGGGGAAATACCTGCCACAGGCACTCTATCTGCTGGTGCCCGCGCAGGCGCTGCCCTGGATGGTGATCCTGGCGACGGCAGCGTCCGTCATCGCCTCACAGGCGGTCATATCCGGAGCGTTCTCGATGGCGCGTCAGGCGGTACAGCTCGACCTGCTGCCGCGCATTCGTGTCCTGCAGACATCCGCCACCGCGCAGGGCCAGATCTACGTGCCCGCCGTCAACTGGCTGGTGTTCGTTGCGGTGATCGCGTTCGTCGTCGGCTTCGGCTCATCGGCCGCTCTGACGGGCGCCTACGGTGCGGCCGTCGTCGGCACCATGATCGTCACGACCGTTCTCGGCTCCTTCGTGGCAGCGACCCAGTGGAGCTGGTCGAAGTGGTCGGTCGGGAGCCTGTTCGGCCTCCTGATGATCGTCGATGCGATCTTCTTCCTCGGCAACATGACGAAGGTGCCGAATGGCGGCTGGATTCCGCTCACCCTGGCGGCGATGCTCTTTACGGTATTCATGACGTGGCGCAGCGGGCGGCTGGACCTGCGGGCGGCACTCGCCAAGATGGCCGTGCCGCGCAGCGAGCTGCCGAAGATGATCGACGGGGCGCATCGTGTCGCCGGGACCGGCGTGTTCCTCGCCAGCGATCCGCACCTCGTGCCCTCGGCGCTGATCCGCAACATCGAGCACAATCGTGTCGTGCACGAGCGCCTCATCATTCTCAACGTCGAAGTCGTGCGCACCCCGCGCCAGGATCCGGTGCGCCGGGTCGAGATCGAGGAAGCGCTGCCCGGTGTCTATCTCATCCACGCCCGATTCGGGTTCATGGAAACCCCGGATGTCGGTGAGGCGCTCAAATCCTGTCGGGCGCGAGGCCTGAGAGTATTCAGCGAGGACAGCTCGTTCTTCGTCGGCCAGCACGTGGTGCGCGCCCGGCCGCTGCCGGGTTGGAAGGGGCTGCAGCGGCGACTCTTCGCCTGGATGCAGCGCCACAGCACGCAGGCGGCGGAGTTTTTCCGCATGCCCTTCCGGGGCGTGGTCGTGCTCAACACCGTGGTCGAGATCTGACACCTCCCGGCGCCGCAGTGCCATGATCCTGCAGCAACCGCTCGTCTCTCTCATCGTCGCGATGGCGGAGAACGGCGCGATCGGACGCGACAATGCGCTTCCGTGGCGGCTCCCGGATGATCTCAAGCGTTTCAAGGCGCTGACCATGGGCAAGCCCCTGTTGATGGGCCGCAAGACGTGCGAGTCGATCGGCAGGGCGCTGCCGGGGCGCACGAGCCTCGTCCTCACGCGTGACCGCAACTGGCGGTTCGAAGGAGTCGTGGTCGTCCATTCGCTCGGCCAGGCGTTGGGCCGGGCGAAGGATGCCGAGGAGCTGGTCGCCATCGGCGGCGCGGAGATCTTTCGGCTGCTCATGCCCTTCGCGCGGCGCATCTATCTCACGCTGGTGCATGCGGACATTCCGGGCGACACGTTCTTCCCGGACTTCGACTCCACTCAGTGGGCCGATGTCGAATGCCACAGCCACCCGGCCGATGAGCGCAATGCGTATCCCTTTACGTTCGTGACGCTCGATCGCAAGGGCGAGCCGCAGCCGCCGGGTAACTACTAGGCTTGGCTCACCCGAGCCGGCTCGCGATCAGCTTTTGCGCGAGCTCCCAATCGAGCCCGGGCGGTACACCGCGACCATCCAACTCCCGCAGGATCTCCTGCTGCACCGTGCCGCGGCGCAGCGCCTCGGCGTAGGAGATCTCGGGATGGAACATCACCATGGAGTAACGGGGAATGAATCGCTCGGGGAAACGGCGCTCGAGCTCCATCGCGAGCGCTTTGCGGCGCAGATAAGCCGGGTCGCGCACCGTGTCGCGCATCTCGATGTAGTTCTCGAGCGCCATCTGCGCGATGGCCTCGGTGTCGGGCAGGCGGGAACGGGAGAATTCTTCGAACAGGGTCTCCCAACTCTCGTGCCGATCGAGCAGGCGGTCGAGAGACGAGCAGTCCTCGAACGCCGCGTTCATGCCCTGACCGTGGAAGGGAGCGATGGCGTGGGCCGCATCGCCGAGGAGCAGCACTTTGCCGCCGATGTGCCACGGGCGGACATGGACGGTGCCGAGCTGACCTTGGGGATGGCTCATGAGCTCCCTGATGAGGTCCGGCATCAGCTGCGCCGCATCGGCGAATTGACTCGTGAACAGCGCCCGAATCCCGTCGGGGTCGCTGACGGTGGCGAAGCTGTCAGGACCCGTGCGCGCCAGGAAGAGGGTGGCCGTGAAGCTGCCGTCGGTGTTCGGCAGGGCGATGAGCATGAATCCGCCCCGCGGCCAGATGTGAAGCGCCTGGGGCTCCATGAGATGACGCCCGTCGCGCGCCGCAGGGAGAGTGAGCTCCTTGTAGTCATGGTCGAGCCATTCCTCCCGCACGCTGATGAGCCCGGCGCGCGCGAGACTCGAGCGAACGGCCGAGCCGGCGCCGTCCGTGGCGATGGCCGGCGCAATCGGCACGGCGTACGCCTCTTCCGTATTCTCATCCCGCAGGCGCAGGGTGCCCGCCTCCGGCAGAGCCTCCAGGCAGGTCTGGCGGAATCTCAAGGTTACCGTGGAATGCTCGGCGGCCGCCTCGATCAACACCCGGTTGAGCTCGGCGCGGCTCACGGAGTAGATGATCTCGCTCTCGCGCTGGCCGTAGGGTTGAAGGTGAGTCTCACCGGAGAGCGAATGCACCATCCGGCCACGCATGGGAATGAGGAGGGGGCGGATCCGCCCCATCACCCCTGCGCGCTCGAGCGCCTGGATGCCGCGGGCGGCGAGCGCAAGGTTGATGGATCGGCCGCGCTCGCTCGCGGCGAACCGTGGGTCCGGCCGGCGGTCGTAGAGATTGACCCCGAATCCGCGACGCGCGAGCAGCAGGGCGAGGAGCGCCCCCGCGAGGCCGGCGCCGACGATGTTGACTGAGTTGTCGGCGCGGGGTGTCACGGCTGACTGCGCAGGGCCTCGGCAAGCGCCTCGGCGCCGCGCAGGACGTCCATGAAGGTGTTGTAAAGAGGAATGGGCGCGAGCCGAATGACATCGGGATCGCGCCAGTCGCCGATGACGCCGGCTGCCGTCAGGGCATCGAAGACCCGCCGACCACGCCCCCGCGCTCCCACGATCCGCACGGAGAGTTGGCAGCCCCGCGCGTTGGCGGCACGCGGCGTGATGAGCCCGACATCAGGAGCGAGCCGGTCGAGGAGATATTCCAGATAGCCGGTGAGGGCCACAGACTTCTGCCGCAGCCTCGCGAGGCTCGCCTGCTCGAAGAGGGCGAGGGAGGCGATGAGGGGAGCGGCCGAGAGAATCGGCGGATTGCTGATCTGCCAGCCGGCGGCGCCCGGCGCGGCCCGGAATTCAGGCTCCATGCGAAAACGGGTGGCTGGCTCGTGGCCCCACCATCCGGCGAGGTGAGGAGGATCATGGCGCTCGTGCACGAAGCAGCCGCCGATGGCCCCGGGACCGGCGTTGAGGTACTTGTAGCTGCACCAGACGGCGAAGTCGGCGCCGATGTCATGAAGGGCGAGCGGCATGTTGCCGATGGAATGGGCGAGATCGACGCCCGCCACGCAGCCGGCGCGCTTCGCCGCGCCTACGATTCTGACGAGGTCGAAGGCCTGCCCGGTCCTGAACTGCACTCCGGGCCACAACACCAGCGCCACTTCATCGCCGTGCTCCTCGAGGTAGGCCTCGATCGCCTCCTCGGAAATCGTGTCCGCGCCGGCGGCAGGGGTCAGTTCCACCAACGCCTCGCCCGGATCGAGGCCATGCCAGGCGATCTGCGAGGCCACGGCGTGCCGGTCGGAGGAGAACGCCCCGGCCTCGATGAGGATGCGCCGCCGTGCGCCGCTCGGCCGGTAGAAGGCGGCGAGCATCAGATGCAGGTTGACGGTGAGCGAGCTCATCGCCACGACCTCGCCCGGTCGCGCTCCCGTGAGGCTCGCGAGGCCCGCGCGCAGGTTCTCGTCATAGGGAATCCACGGCCGCCGCGCGTGCTCGTGGCCGAGGACTCCGAACCGCGCCCAGTCCTCCAGCTCCTCCAGCACCAGCCCGCGCGCCGCGCGCGGCATGAGGCCGAGCGAGTGTCCGCAGAGATACACGAGCGCCTCGCCGCGGCCATCGTCGGGCAGCGCGAAGCGCTCGCGAAAGGCGTGCAGCGGATCGCCCTCATCGAGGCGGCGGGCGAATGCCGGTGTGGGCTCGTAATTCACTCAGTGAGTCACGCCGTAAAGCAGGGGCCGGCTGGGAACGGCATCGCCGTCGATTGCGGGTACCTGGAGCGAAAGCAGATACGGCCCATCGCCGGCCTCGTCGGGAACGTACGCCAACTCGGTGACCGTGCACTGCGACCGCGCCGCACGCGCCAGCGCCGTCTCTGCGGCAGGCAGGCCGAAAAACACCCGGTGGGCGCTCAGGCGCCCTTGATCGTGCGCCCGGTCGATCGAGGGCAGGTCGATCACCAGATGCTCGATGCCCCGCTCCACAAGGTAGTGCGCCGCCTCGTGCGTCAGGTAGGGCGGAATCGTGTCGGTGTAGTCGCGCGCGCGCTTGGCAGGCTCGTTGGGCAGTGTCCGGATCACCAGGCCCTGTGGAGCGAACGGCAGTGTGGCCGGCCAACCGGCGCGCAAAGCGCCACCCGTCACCAGGCGATCGTGTGGCTGCGGGTGAGGATCGGCGCTCTCGCGTGTTTCGTTGGCGGCAACGGGCGTCACCGAGAGCAGGAGCGCCGGGACGAGCTCGCGCGGCACGATGCGATGGGCGTGCATCTTCTCGAGTGTCAGATGCCCGGCACACTCGGTGTGCGTGCCGTTGCAATGGGGGACCAGCGTGATCGACTCGCAATTGCAGCTCGCGCCGCGCGCGACCGAGCCGGAGAAGCCCGGCACCGAGAACGGCTGCGCGCTCGCCCGCGGTGCGCCGAAATGCCGTACCTGAGGACCCTGGAAGTCGAGCTCGATGCTGAGGTCGAACGGCCGGGCGAGGTCGACGCTGATCTCACGCCCGGCCACTTCGAGGCGCGCATTCATCCCGGACGCTCCAGCACGGTCCCGCAGCGGGAGCAGGTGCGCTGCGTGCGGCTGGCGTAGAAGCGCTCGAACACCGGCGGCAGCTGCTTCTCGATGTCGGTCAGCTCGATGAGCTCTTCGTGCAACAGGTTGCCGCAGCGCTCGCAGTTCCACTGGAAGCCGTCGCGCTCGCCGGGGCGGCGGCGCCGCTCGACGACCAGCCCCACCGTGTTGGCGGGCCGCTGCGGGGAATGCGGCACGCTGGCCGGCAGCAGCAGGACTTCTCCCTGTCGGATCGGTACATTGACGGCTCGGCCATCCTGCATGGTCTTCAGGACGATGTCGCCCTCGAGCTGAAAGAAGAACTCCTGGCCGGGATCGACGTGATAGTCCTGCCGTGAGTTGGGACCGCCGATCACCATGATGATGAAGTCGCCGTCCTCGAACACCCGCTTGTTGCCCACCGGGGGCTTGAGCACGTCCCGATGCCGATCGATCCAGTGTTGCAGGTTGAGGGCTTGCAGGGGCTGCATGAGTGCCTCCTCATTCGTCGGGTGACTGATGGCCCGCGCAGGACAGTGAGACGGGCGCGCAGCCAGCGGTCCGGCTGCCGTCGAGATCGAGGGCCGTCAGCGCGCCGCCCCAGACGCAGCCCGAGTCGAGCCCGATCACATCGTCGCGCAGGATGAGGCCGAGCGCCGACCAATGACCGAATATCACGCGAGTGCCGCGCGTGCGGCGGCTCTCGAGCTCGAACCACGGCCGCCAGGGCGAGTCTGCTTGCGGAGGCTTGCCTTTGAGGCGCAGGTTGATCCGTCCGTCGTTGGTGCAGACGCGCATCCGCGTCAGCACGTTGATGGCAAAGCGAAGGCGATCGGCGCCGGCGAGATCGGTGCGCCATTGATCCGGCTCATCGCCATACATGTGCTTGAAGAGATTGCGCGGATTGCTGCGCAGCGCAAGCTCGACCTCACGCGCGAGACTGAGTGTCATCTCTACCGTCCACTGCGGCACGACTCCGGCGTGGACGAGGAGGTCGCCTGACTCGAAATGCGCCAGCGGCCGGGTTGCGAGCCACTCGAAAAGGGCGTCGCGGTCGGGCGCCTGCAGGACCTCATCCAGGGTATCCGACCGGCGCGGTGGACGGCAGCCGCACGCGATGGCCAGCAAGTGCAGGTCGTGGTTGCCGAGCACGACGATAGCGTTGTCCCCGAGTGCGCGCACGTACCGCAGTACCTCGAGCGACTGCGGGCCACGATTGACCAGATCACCGACGAACCACAGCCGGTCGCGGTCCGCCGAGAAGCCTATCCGGCTGAGAAGTGCTCGCAGCTCATCACAGCAGCCCTGGATGTCGCCGATGGCATGTCGGCTCACTGCAGAATACCGGGGATCGCGAGCCGGAAGGGTGGGATGGGTGCATCGAAGGGGTGCCCCTCACCATCCACCATCTGGTAGCTGCCCTCCATCGTGCCGACCGGCGTCTCGAGAACGGCGCCGCTCGAGTAGCGAAATCCCTGGCCGGGCTCGAGATGTGGCTGCTCGCCAACGACTCCTTCGCCGCGGACTTCTTTCACCCGGCCGTTGGCATCGGTGATGATCCAGTGGCGCGTCAGGAGCTTGGCCGAGCGCTGGCCCTCGTTGCGGATGGTGATCGTGTACGAGAACACGTATCTCTGCTCGTTCGGGCTCGACTGCTCGTCCAGATAGCTCGTCGTGACCTCGACGCGGATCTTGTGCAACTCCTGGCTCATGCGGTCGATTCTACCGTTTCCTGGCCCGCTTTCCGGTTTGACGGGTGCATCAGGCTCTGCACCTCAGCCCGCGCATTCGCGCGGTCGTTCACCTCTTCGCTGGGCTCGCCCCCATCCGCACCGCGAGCACATCGCAGGGCGCGGCATGGAGCACCGTATCTTCGATGAAGTTCACCAGAATCGATGGGCCATGGCGCTCCCGGCTGCCGAGCACGATGAGGTCGATCTGTCGCTCGCGGGCAACACGCACGATCTCGGCTTTGACGTTGCCGGACTCCACACGGTGAGTCGCGCCGGAGAGGCCGAGCTCCTCGGTCAGTGCGGCCAGGCGCTGACGCGCCCGCGCGAGCAGCTCGTCCTCGATGCGCACTGCGGGCATCAGGGTCTCGCCCATCGGCTCGACCGGCATGAATTCCACCACGTGCAGCAGCTCGACTTGCGCGCCGAGCGTCGCTGCAAGGGCGCACGCACGTTTGCCGATCTCCAGGCTGTGCTCCGTCAGATCGACTACGAGCAGGATGCGGCGGTAGGGGTACGTTGACATGATGCGGCCCTTGCTGAACCGATGGGACGGCCAGATCCTAACTCAGCCGGCGCCGGACGGCAGCTTCACCGTGCCCGCGATGGCATTGAAAAGCGCGGGCGGGACTGTCTCCGGCCGTGATCCCGGATCGGCCCCGCAACGCTCGATCTCTTCCGCTGTGGCAAGACCGCGAAGTGCATTGCGCAAGGTCTTGCGGCGGTGGGAGAAGGCGGCGGCCACCACAGCGGCGAATGCCGGATTAATTGAGAACGCGGGTGTCGGCCGTACTGAGAGGCGTGCAACCGCTGACCACACCTGCGGAGGTGGCTGGAAGGCTCCAGGACCGACGTCGAACAATCGCGTCACCTCCACCCATGGTGACAGCATGACCGTAAGGCGTCCGTAAGCGGACTCCCCGGGCTGAGCGGCCATGCGGGCAATCACCTCGCGCTGCAGCATGACGTGCATGTCGCTGATGTCGCTCACACTCGCCAGGAGGTGGAAGAGCAGTGGTGTAGAGATATTGTAGGGAAGATTGCCGACGACCCTCAGCGGCCGGCCGCGCTGCCGTGCGAGCGCGGTGAAATCGAACCGGAGCGCATCCGCAGCGTGCAACGAGAATCGGGGGTCCCTGTCGAGCTCGCCGCGCAGCAGCGCCGCCAGATCGCGGTCCACCTCGATCGCATCGAGCGAGCCACACCGGGATGCGAGCAGCCGGCGGGTGAGCGCGCCTCGGCCGGGACCGATCTCCACCAGGGCCTCATCCTCCCGCGGCGCGATCGCGGCGGCGATGCGCTCGATCACTGCAGGATCGTGTAGGAAATGCTGGCCGAATCGCTTTCTGGGCCTGGCCTGAAACCCGGTCTGCGCCATCAGGCGGCTCGCGCTGCGAGCCGCACCGCGAGATCCAGGGCCGCCGCCATGCTGCCGGCGTTCGCGCGGCCGGAGCCGGCGAGATCGAGCGCCGTGCCATGATCCACCGAGGTCCTGAGGATCGGCAGGCCGAGCGTCACGTTGACTGCGCTCTCGAACCCGGCGTGCTTGATCACCGGCAGGCCCTGGTCGTGATACATGGCCAGGACCGCGTCATGGTCTGCGAGCACTTGCGGCACGAAGGCCGTATCGGCGGGCACGGGCCCGACGACCCTCAGGCCGCGCTCGCGCAGGCGCGCGATGGCCGGTGCGATGACACGGATCTCCTCGTCTCCGAGGTGCCCGCTCTCGCCCGCATGGGGATTGAGGCCGCACACGGCGATGCGCGGCCGCTCGATGCCCCACCAGCGGTTGAGATCCCGGTCGATGATCTCGAGCACCTCGCAGAGCAACGCCTCGGTGATCGCCGCGCTCACCGCGGCGAGCGGCAGATGGGTCGTGGCCAGCGCCACGCGCAGCGAGGATGTTGCCAACATCATTACCGGCCGTGGCGCGTGCGTCAGCTCCGCGAAGAGCTCGGTGTGGCCGGTGAAGGGAATGCCGGCGTCGTTGATGATCCCTTTGTGGACAGGCGCCGTGACGATCGCGGCGAACTCACCGCCGAGCGCTCCGGCGCACGCGCGCTTCAGCAGCTCGAGGACGTATGGCGCGTTGCGAGTATCGAGTCGGCCTGCAACCGCGGGCGCTTGAAGCGGATGGTGCTCCACCCTGAGCGTCCCGGGCACGTGACGGCGTGAGGAGCGGTCGCAGGGGCGCAACTCGACTTTGAGCCCGAGCTGGCGCGCCCTGCCGGTGAGCATTTCACGGTCGCCGAGGCAGATGAGATCACAGTCGAGCTCGCGTGCCGCGAGCTGCAGGCAGACATCGGGCCCGATGCCGGCCGGCTCCCCAGAGGTCAGCGCGATGCGCGGCAGCACGGCGGCCGGGGGACCGATCAGCCGGTCATGACCTTCACGTACGCGTCATCGCGCAGGTGCTGCAGCCACAGCTCCGTGTCCTCGTCGGCCTTACTGGCGCGGATCTGCTCCATGGCATTCAGTCGCCTCACTTCCTGCGTCTCGTCATGATCCCGGCGTCCCTCGAGCTGCGCGATGTGCCAGCCGAAGTGGCTCTGGAAGGGCTCGCTGATCTCGCCCACCTTTAGCTTGGAAATCGCCGCGGAGAACTGCGGATCGAAGACGTCGGGGCTCTGCCATCCGAGATCACCGCCGTCGGAGGCGGATCCGGGATCCTGCGAGGCGGCGCTCGCGGCGACCGCGAAACTCTCGCCCTTGAGAATGCGCTGGCGGATCTGCTCGAGCCGCTGCCGCACGGTCGCATCGTCCTGCAGTGCGTTGGTCTTGAGGAGGATGTGACGCACGTGGATCTGGGCCACGATCGCCTTCTTCTCCTGACTGCGTATCTGGTTCAGCTTGACGATGTGAATGCCGGTCGGGGTGCGCAGCGGCGCGGCGACCTGCCCGGGCTTGAGGCCCATGATGAGGTTGGTGAGAAAGGTCGGCAGCTCCGAGCCCTGACGCCAGCCGAGCGAGCCGCCCTCCAGAGCGTCCTCGCTGTTGGAATAGGCCACGGCGAGCTTGCCGAAGTCCTCACCCTTGCTGGCGCGACGATAGATGTCGTCGGCGTGCTGCTGGGCCTGGGTGATCTGCTCGGGCGTCGCGTTCGCCGGCACCGCGATCAGGATGTGGGAAACGTTGTATTCCGCATTGGTCGTCGGCTGCTTGGCCTGCTTGGCCATGAACTGATCGACCTCGCGGGGCGTGACCGCGATGCGCTGCAGCACGTCGCGCTGGCGCAGCAGGCCAATGGTGAGCTGCTGGCGCATCTGATCGCGGTAGGTCGCGTAATCGATGCCCTGCTGGGCGAGCACCGTCGGCAGGTCGGAGAAGGCGATCTTGTTGCGCGTCGCCACGTCCTGCAGCGCGGAATTCAGCTGGTCGTCGGAGATCGTGATGCCATCGTGATTCGCCTGCTGCAGCTCGATACGCTGCAGGATCAGGCGATCGAGCACCTGCTTGCGCAGGACGCTGTCCGCGGGCAGCGCCATGTTCTGTGCCTGAAGCCTGACCGTGACCTCATGCATCTGGTCGTCGACCTCACTCTCCAGGACCACGCCGTCATTGACCACCGCGGCGATGCGGTCGAGGAGCGTCCCCTGGGTCGAGAGGTCTCGGGTCTGCGCCTGCACCAAGCCGTGGAAGGCCATCGCGCCCAGAATCACTACTAATAGCCGCCGCATGCGCTCGTCATCCTCGGTGAACCGGCCCTCAGCGGGTCGGGAATGCTCGTGAATTCGCTTCCGTCGAAGTGTAGCCGGGAATGGCCTCGGCGAGAGAGGCATCCGACGCCGATCCGACACTGGCGAGGCCCGTGAGTTCCAGCTGCAGCCAGATGCCGGTGTCCTGGGGTCCCGTCCGGGCCGTGCTGGTCGTCGGGCGGGCACCGACGTACCGGCGAGCGCCGAGCCGCAGGCTCCAGCAGCACGACCGGTACTCAAAGCCGGCAAATCGCTCCAGCGCCTCGTGGTCCGCCAGCGAATACACCCCCCGCGCGAAGACGCTCCAGGAGCTGCCGATGGGCCAGGCAGCGGAGCTCTCGATCTGCTCCACGTTGCAGCTCGGTGCCCCCGGCGCGCCGCAGAGGGGCGTCTCCACCGGGACACCGGTGACGAGCGCAGCCTCCTCGAAAATGCCGCGCTCGAACCGATAGCCGAGATTCACGACCCGATCGGGAGCGGGATGGAACTGCACTTCGACGTGCGCCCGCTGCGTCTGCGAGGCCTGCGGATCCCACTGCACCTCGGCATCCGCGCTCCAGTGCTCGAAGGCGGTGAGGGCGAGCTGCGCGACCAGGTCCGAGCGTCTATTGGTACGGGGAAGCTCGCCCGGCAGGGTGACGCGGGGGGTCGTGAAATAGAGCTGCTGGCCGAAGGTGGCCGTGAGGTACTGCTTTCCGTCCACGGCGCTGAGGAGTCTCGTGGTCACGCCGGTACTCAGCTGATTCGCATCGCCCACGCGGTCGGCGCCGACGTAACGATTGGTGCGGAAGAGCTCCACCGGGTCGAGATCGGGAACGGCGGTGTCGAAGACGGGCAGCTCGCTCTGATTCCGATAGGGCACATAGAGATACATCAGGCGCGGCTCCAGCGTAACGGTCCGCTGGTCACGCGAGCCGGCGGCGCGCTCGAGCTGTACGCCGGTATCGAGGCTGGCGATGGGAAGGGTCCGCGAGGGCGAGCTCGGCTGGCCCGAGAGTGTGTTCGAGAGCTGGTATTGGGTCGCCCGCCAGGCCACGGCGGGGCGCATGAACCAGCCGGGGCCCACGAAGTTGAGGGACGTGGTCGGATCCATATCGAGCCGCCAGCCGGTCACGCCGATCGAGCGCCGGAACTGCACGACCTCGGAATCGAACCCATACCGCAACACATCGGCCGGTCCCCAGCCGTAATCGGCGCTCACCGTGAGGTCGGGCACGCGGGCATACGGTCGCTGCTCGAGCAGCAGCGTGCTGTCGATCGTCTGGAACTGCTGCGCCATGGCCTGGACGTTCCAATGCACGTCGCGATACGAGAGCACGGCGCTGCGGTTGAGGAACGGTGTGCTGGTGCCCTCCGGGCCGGTGGAGAAATCCTCGAAATACTGCGTGTCACTGACGTTCTCGCCATCGAGCGTCAGCCGGAAATTGTCCGGCAGCTCGGTCACGTTCACCAGCCGGACGCGGCTGCGGCTCGCGTGGAAGACGTTATCGCTCGGCAGATAGTCCCAGTCGAGCTCGCCGCGCTGCCGTCGCGTGAGGTAGCGGAAATCACCGCCGATGTCCGGTCCGCGACGACTGTACTCCGTCGGCTCGAAGGTGAAGTCGGCATTGGGAGCGATGTTCCAGTACCAGGGCACCGAGAGCTGTGCGCCCCCCCGCGAGGTGTTGCCGAGCGTCGGAAAGAGGAAGCCGCTCTTGCGCTGATTGCCGAGAGGAAACGACACCCAGGGCAGATAGAGGATCGGCACGCCTTTGAAATCGACGCGTGCACCCCGTCCCGTGCCGATCCGGTTGCGGGTATCGAGCGTGATGCGAGTGGCGCGCAGTATCCAGGATTGGTCATTCACCGGGCAGGTAGTGAAGGTGACACGCTCCAGGCGGATGAGCCCCTGCGGGGTGAGTTGCATTTCCTGCGCCGCGCCCCGGGCCGAGCGCTGCACCAGGCTGAAGCGTGCCGACTCGAACTGCGCGCCGGCGACCGGGGAATAGCTGCCGCCTGCCCCCGTGACGTGCACCTCGGGGTCGGTGTAGTCGATGCCGCCGCGGGTGCTCAGGGAGTTGCTTTTCTTGTCGTACTGGACCTCGTTCGCCTTGATCTGCCGCTGTCCCTGGCGAACGATGACATGTCCCTTCAGGGTGAGCGTGTCGTTCACGCCGACCATGCTGTCGCTCTCGATGCTGACCTTCCCGCCCGTGGCGAGTGCCTTCTCGCGGGCTGACTTCTGGGCTGCAGTGATCGGCGGTGGGGCGCTCGCGGGAGTCGGCGGCTCCGCCGCGCGCACAAGCGGAATGAGGCCGCCGAACGACAGCAGGGCGGTCCAGAATGGGCTCCAACGCGACATGAGGGGCGGCATTATAATGGGCCATGCCTGAGAACGATGCGCGACTCGCGCTGCTGCAAGGTTGGCTGGCGCGTGATCTGAGCCTGCGCCCGGTTCGGCTCGAGCCTGCCTCGAGCGATGCCAGCTTCCGGCGGTACTTTCGCGTGGTGTGTGATGACAGCACCCTCATCGTCATGGACGCGCCGCCGCAGACGGAGGACGTGCGGCCTTACTTGCGCGTAACGGAGCTGCTCGAGCCGCTCGGGATCCACGTTCCCCAGGTGTACGAGGCGGATGTGGCCCAGGGATTCGTGCTGCTCGAGGACCTGGGCAGCCGGCACTATCTGGCGCAGCTCGGCGCCGGCGGCGACCCGCAGCGCCTCTATGGCGATGCGTTGCAGGCGCTCGCGGAGATCCAGCTGCGCGGAGCGGCCGCTGCCGCAGAGCTGCCTCCCTACGATCGCGGGCCGCTCGCCCGGGAGCTTGCCCTGATGCCGGAATGGTTTCTCGACCGGCATCTCTCGCTCGAGCTGAGCGCCGGCGAGCGCGAGATGATCATCGCGAGCTTCGAGTTCCTGATCACCGAGGGGCTGTCGCAGCCTGAGGTGTTCGTGCACCGCGACTACCACTCGCGCAACCTGATGGTGGTAGGCGAGCGCAATCCCGGCGTGATCGACTTCCAAGACGCGCTGCGGGGCCCCATCGGCTACGATCTCGTTTCGCTGCTGAAGGATTGTTACATTTCCTGGCCGCGCGAGCGCGTGCTCGAATGGGTGAGCGGCTACCGCGCGCTGCTGCAATCCCGCGGCGGCCGCATCGGCGGCAGTCCGGCACAGTTCCTGCGCTGGTTCGATCTCATCGGTGTGCAGCGGCACATCAAGGTCCTGGGGGTCTTTGCGCGCCTCTGGTACCGCGACGGCAAGCCGGGCTATCTGCGCGATCTGCCGCTGACATTCGACTACGTCCGGGAGGCCTGTCGGCTCTACCCCGAGCTCGCGGCGCTCTCGGAGTTTCTCGAGCGTCGGGTCGCGCCCGAGCTGCCGCGAGCCAACGAGCGCGTAGCACGACAGACGGCACGACAGGCGTCATGACGCGCGGCGCAGTGGCCCCTCGGGCGATGTTGCTGGCCGCCGGGCGCGGCGA
>Ga0207695_10005485_pt1 | contig 16801 bp, 10 predicted proteins | sample KBSC54metaG_FD_184354 | JGI IMG/M metagenome (GOLD analysis project Ga0207695, IMG submission 184354) | Corn rhizosphere microbial communities from Kellogg Biological Station, Michigan, USA - KBS C5-4 metaG (SPAdes) (version 2) | ecosystem: Host-associated > Plants > Roots > Rhizosphere > Soil... | reverse complement strand
CCAAGTTGAAGGGCTCGCTTGGGCGGTCCCGCAGGTTGCCATCAGCAACAGGGCCGCAAACGCATTTCGCAACAAGCCAAGTAAGAAGGAGAAGGAGGCTTGATTGACTTTTTTCGAGAGGTGGGGAGAGACCATGACTTTGCTCCTGGTATTCTTGTGGCGTAATAGTTAGCTTGCCGATTTCATGCCCAAAATACCCGCACACGAACCACCAGTGTTTACGATCAGTAGATTTGCTGCTGATATCGTATTATTGGACAGAGGTAGACAGTTCACGGAATTTTCGGGTATTAGTTGCTGTCACTACCATTGCATTAAGTTAATGTAGGGCCAAGACCGATGATCACTTAACCGGTTAACTGGATGATTTAGCGGCTGAGCTCGCCAAAAGGAGTATGTGTGAAAGCCAAACCGATGAACCAGGATTCCTTATCCTCCGGCGTTACCCTCCGTGATATTGCCAAATCCCTGGGAATCTCACACGTAACGGTGTCTCTGGCCCTCCGGGGTGCCCCGCAAATTTCAAAGGCGCGCTGCAAACAGATTGAAGAGAAAGCGAGAGAAATGGGTTATCGCCCCAACCCGATGGCAACGGCCTTGGGACAACTGCGATTTACCGGTAAAGCCCGGGCCGTCGCCGCAGAACTGGCTTGGATAACCTATCGGGAAGATGCCGAGGACATTCGTCGCTTTAAGGAATTCCATCTCTACTGGGAGGGCGCCTCCCAGACAGCCAAATGGTATGGATACAATTTGGAGGAATTCGTTTACAACCAAAATTTCACTCTGGCCCGTCTCGAGAAGGTTTTGCTCGCGAGAGGTGTCCATGGTATTCTCATCCCCCCCCATCCCAAACTTCCACCGAAGTGGGATTCTTTTAACTGGGATCATTTTTCGACCGTTCGCTTTGGCCACTCCATTTCAAGGCCACGCGTGCACGTGGTAACCAGCGACCAACTCTCCAATAGTTTGCTGGCTTTCACCAAGATGCAATCCAAGGGCTACAAACGGATCGGTTATGTCAGCACTCAGGCCAACAGTACCCGGCATAAAGCCGGCGTGCTTATGGCGCAATCCAACCTGAATCCAAAGGACCAGATTTCTCCACTCATTTTTGCCACAGAAAAGAATACGCCTGAAGATCAATCCAAACTTGGCCACTGGCTGAAAAAGACGAAGCCTGAAGCAATTTTAACCGATGTAGCTGGAGTCCCGCGAATGCTTAAATTGGCGGGGTATGATGTGCCTGAGGATCTAGGTTTGGCCGTTTTCAGCATCTTGGATGGAAATGCGGACGCAGGAATTTACCAAAATCCTGAAGAAATTGGCAAAGCTGCTGTTGAAATGCTTATTTCCCTCATTAATCACAATCATATCGGTGTTCCAAAAATTTGTCGCGAACTGCTGATCGAGGGAGAATGGGTGGACGGGACCACTTTGCCGCCGCGTTTGGAGTCTGATCATAAATAAAAAATTATTCAGCCAACCCATATGCTCTTAGGGTGTAAATATTGAGAATGAAAAGGAAGCATCTTCAATGAGCCTGCTTAACAATGTAAACTGAACACTCGTTGATTCTTCCCGTCGCTAGTTGCATATTAATCACAAGTTTCACAATCCATGAACTCAACAAGCATCAAGCGCCATGTAGAAAGCTTTCCTGCGGGAAAGGTGGTGAACACTTGTGCGATCACTGGCGCCAAGCAACCCAACACGGTATCGTCCTTCAGGTCCACGCGTAAGGTGAATGCCAATGGGTTTACTTTGATCGAAATCCTGACTGTACTCTCCATCGTAAGTATTCTTTCGATCCTCGTCAGTACGGGTTTTCAAACTGTCGCCGGGAGGGCTTATGACGGTGAAACCTCGGATATCGCGAGCACCCTCATTCGCGCCCGAGCCTATGCCATGGCAAATAATACCTATGTCTTTGTGGGCATCCAAGAAGTGGATGCTTCCAAGGCTGCCAACGCAACCCAAACATCTGGAAATGGCCGCATTGGCATCACAGTTGTTGCCAGCAACGACGGCACCCGGGGCTATTTGACATCGATATCAACCAGCACGCCCTTGACTTCCTCCTCGTTGACGGTTGTTTCACCCTTGCGCCATTACGACAACGTGCATATTTCCAGTAGTTCGAGCATTTCCAACCTGCCAAACGCGAGTGCGGGAACAAGTTATAATGTAGCCAGTACTACTGCCTCATCGCTGACTACTTTCACTTGGCCGCTGACTGGGACAGCCCAATACTCTTTCGGCAACAATGCGAACAGTCCTGGAACTGTAATTCAATTCAATCCACAGGGTGAGGCCCAGATTGTCACCGGCCCCAATACGGATTCAATCCTGCAATGGATCGAAATTGATCTGGCCCCCACCCACGGGAACCAGGTTCCGGGGACGCCCCGTAATCCTGCGACGATATTGATTGACGGTGCCAGCGGCAGCGTCACCATTTTTCGCACATAATCAAAATGGGAAAACAGGTGCGCAGCTTGACGAAAAGCGCATCGGGCTTTTCGCTGATAGAGACGGTTATCGCGCTTGCGGTCATCGCCCTCGCGTTTATCGGTATCATCGGCCTGCTGGGACTTGGCCTGGCCAATAACCAAACGTCGTCACAGCAAACCGTGGCGACAAACATCGCGGCCTCGATCGTTGCCGATCTAAGGAGTACTCCCAGCTACTCCACTACGGGTAAAAGCCCGCGTTACAGCTTGCCTTTGCCGACTACCGTTGCCGCGACACCAACTATGCCGCTGTCTGGCGTGAGTCGCTACTATCTCTACTTCGATAATGCGCAAAATGCCCTTGGCGCTCCAACCGTTGGCGCACCATCCTCCATACCGTCGGGCGCGGTTTACGTGGCGTATGTCTCCATGACCAAACTTGTTCAGGTGGGCCCCACCGCCACATCGTCCCTGATACAGAACACCGACATGGCCCGAATCGTGGTCACTTGGCCTGCCCAAGGCAACACGCCAGCCACCGGGAATGTCGATATCATCACCCAGTTTCGGATTAACTAAAAGGTATGAAATCACGGCCTCCGAAGTTTCCGACCGGCTTCACGTTGATTGAGCTATTGGTGGCCATTGCCATATTAGCCATCATTGTGGTGGCGATTGGCCAGATCATCCAAATGGCTTCAGTCTTGACGACGGTTAACGACAAACACATCGACGCCAATAGTCAGGCCCGCTCCGTTTTTGATCGAATGGCCGATGATTTTGCCAGAATGATCAAACGGAATGACGTGGACTATGTCTTCTGCAAGGCAAGCGGCACGGGTGGCCAGGGCGCGAATGATACGATGTATTTTTTCACTCAGGGAGCCAGTTATTTTGATACCTCAACTTTTTCGACTGTTGCGGGATATTCAACCACGCCGCCGGAAAAAAATCCGGTCTCCCTGGTGGGTTACCGGGTGAACAATGGTGCAGAGGCGGTCACGCCGGGACCAACTTATTATCAAATGGAGCGGTTGGGCAAGGCGCTTTCATGGGACGCCGCGCCCTCGATCAATCCCGTCGTTTCCCTCACTTATCCTCCCTCGGGAATTGATGCCGCTACCTTGGACGCCAACGTCGGCAACAATGCACCGAGTGGGGCCTATTCTGCCGCGTTTTTCGGCTCCACTCTCTGGGGAGCTTACTCCAATGGCAGCGGCGGAACGTCCATCATCGGAACACTGGCCAACAATTTTAATGACGGCGTCGATAACACCGGATCGTCCGCTGCCAATCCCTATCGCCCCCTCGCCTCGCAAGTCTTCAGGTTCGAGTTTTCCTTTCAACTCAAGGATGGCACCCAATCGTCCATACCCGTTATGAAGGCGACTTCGGCCAACGGCATCCCCTCAGCAAATTTGTCGGCATCGAGTCCGCCAACCCATGCCACCGACTCGACAGTGACGGCGGCCCTCTCGAACACATCCACCAAATATGCGATCGGCTCGCGTTGGTACGACACGACCAATCAGATCGGCTACATCTGCGTCGATGCCACTCCCGGTTATGCGATCTGGCAAGAGATTGGCATCAACGATATCGCCGCCGTTGTGGTGACCCTGGCCGTCATCGATAAACAGGGACTGGTTTTTGTGAAGAACTCAGGCATCGATATGGCAAAACTCGCCGCAGCTTTCGCCGACGGAACGGACGCCACGGTGGCCAACACTTGGACGGCAGCCATCACTCCAGCCAGTGCAGGGTCCAAAAGCACGGTCAGCACGGCCACCGGCATTCCTCAAGCGATGATATCCCAAGTCCGTATCTATCAGCGCTTCTTTTATATCAATAATCTGTAACGAAGCCGTTATCCAAATGAAAAAGCCTATTCCGGTCCACTCACTTCGTTCACAGGGTTCGGCCCTTCTGATCGTGTTGCTATTTCTAGTTTTACTCACCATCCTGACGGTCGCCTTCCTATCGCGCGCCACGCTGGAAAGGCAGCTCTCAGGTGCGAGTTTCAGCCAGAGCAAAGTCGATCTAGTAGCCCAAGGTTCCATCGCCACGATCATCGCGGACCTCCAGCAGGAAATTGAGGCAGGCTCGAACGTCGGCGCGGGCACGACGATCCCAACATTGGCCAATGGCTATTACTATCCAAATGCTCCTGCAACAATGGTTCCCTATCCTGTTTTGAGTGGAGTTAATCATGCCACTCCTCCGGCTGTTGATGGCTTGGAGAATCTTCTCAAGATCAGCTATCGCGGCGCTCCATTCTACGCGGGAAGTAACTACAACACGTCAACCTATCCAGCCCCAACTCGCGCGCCATCTACAGCTGCAGCTGTTTCGACAACGACTGCTTCACTGAACAATAGGGCCGTCACGACGGTTCGGTGGAACGCACCGCTTTTGTTGGCGCGACAAACTCCGACAAGCACAACGGATTATACACCTATCTCGGCGTTTACTGCACCCGACTGGATCTACGTTGCGAGGGATGGCTCCAATCCGTCCGTATGGGACAGCAGCTATATTTACAAACCGAACATATCTCTCACAGGAACCAGTACTGCGGGTACCCCCGGCACCAACCCTGTGACCCAACGCTATGCCTATACGATTTATGACGAGGGAGGTACCCTCGACCTGAACGTGGCAGGCAATCCCAGCTACAACACGGCCAGCGTGACCTACAGCTCCCTGCAACCCTACAAAAATGCGCTCACCTACGCCGATCTCACGCAACTGCCCTATCTGAGCACCTCCGCGATGACGGCTGCCACCGGGTCCAGCACGACGATGAGCGTGACCACTCAAATCAAAATTATCAATGCCATTGTCGGCTGGCGGAATAATTCCTCAGGTGCGGTCAACGGTTCCTTTCCGAGCTATTCATCGTTTCCCACAACTATTTCGTCCTCCATTAAGACAACCTTGGGCATTTCCTATTCGGGATATCCACTAGATTACTATGCCCTCAATTCCAATGGTTTCATCAACACCGGCGGCCTCTTGCTCCGGGCTGGCAACAACGCCGGCAACAATATCTCCAATCAAACTGATAATGTCTTTACCAGCCGCCAACAATTGATCCAGTTTTTTACCCAGGGATTGGGACAAAACAGCACGTTTAGCGCGAGCCTCGCCGCCTTAGAAAATTCCTTGCAATATCTCGGAACGTTCAGTCGCGACCTCAGCCAGCCCTCTTACGCGCCAAATCCAGCCAAAGTGACGAACGCGCCCATCCTGACTGAGGCCAATGGTGGAAATGACGAGGGCGGTCTGGTCACCAGCACCACCTCCAATGGCTTTGATAACACCCTCAACCCTGCCTTTCTGAATGTCACCGCAACATCGACCTTTACCCGGAATGACGGAACCACGGCGATTGCGGGCGAACCTCTGGTCAAGAAGCGCTTTGCCCTCATGCGTCTCGCTTGGCTGACCTATATGGGACCCAGTGCCGGGAGAACAATACCAACGACAAATCCTGGTGTCGGAACTACCAATTACGACATGTGGCTGTTGGTCAATACCTATGGCATTCCCGCCAGCTTCCTCGCGCAGGGCACCGCCGCCAACATCTATAAATACTTTGGCTTGAGTTGGATTCCCGATACCCGACAGGATATCTATGGCACTAACATGGACAGCGGCCAGACCAGCAAGTGGGTCTATAATCATACCTCGGCCAACCCGGCTGTGGGCACTACCACCAGCCCGATCACCGCGCTGCCCTCTCACCCCTCCAGTCGCAACGCCAGTGGTACCGCCCCTTACACCACGATCTACACCTTAAGCCAGGTCGCATCCGCCGGACGCGACCCCGATTTTGTCGAGTTGCTGAAAGCGGCGATTTGCGCGGGGTCCATCGGCAAGCAGTGCTGGAGTGGTGGGTCGGTGGGAAACTACCAGTTCGGTCTCGATGAATCGGTCGATACCCAGATTATGCAAACGGCGGCGAACATCATTGCCCAGTACAAAACCGATTTCTATGCGCCCCGCATTCTCTTCGATGATGGAAACTGGTCGATGGCCCAGGAATATCGCGGCGTGGAGGACATGCCCTACTTCTGGCGAACGCGCACGCTAGTTTTCCCGGTATTGGATGCCACGCCCTCGGTGAGTTATACGCCAGCGGTCAGTTGGTACTCCAACGCTCCAACCGGGAACGGGTATCGAGGTTCGGCAGGCGCTGGCGATCCCTACAGGCCGCCGCCAACGGAGGCCACCAATACCGCGCTGACCGAATCCGGCATCGGTGTGGCGTTTAATGCGGTTGAAATTTGGAATCCGCATTCGTGGAACACGTCCGCTTCGGCGCCTGAGTTGACGGCGTTGCGTCCGACCCAATTTCGCCTGATCGCAGTTGACGGACCTCCGACCATTGCCGCCCCTCCGTCTCCCATAGCGAACGATCCCAACACCCTTACCATGCAAGGTGAAACCCGGCTTGGACCTCAAAGTCCGGGTGATTATGAGACCTCCTCGACCACAGTGACCATGACAGGGACGGGCGCCAATGTGATCCATTCCATTCAATTCACGCCAACAAACTCCGGGCTCTGTTTTACGATTCCCCAATCCGCCCTCGGCCTCGCTTTGTTCCGCGAGCCTACGATGTTGATCAAGCCCGGCATTCCCTATGGGAGCAAGCTGCACTTTGCGGGAGATTCCGGTGGACTCGGGGCGGCCATTGAGGGAACAAACCAAGTATTCAATACCAACCCCGCGAGTTCCAACGGGGAAGCGGCCATTCAGTCCTATATTTCGGCGGATCCCGTGAGCACTTTTAAGGGAATCAAGGCAGGAAAGGTGGGGGGAACACAGGTTTCAGGTGATTACCCTGGAACCTACGTGAATAACAACCTTTATCTCGGCACCTATCTGGGCAGCTTTCCTATGAGATGGTCCTCCGTGGACAGCAACCAAACGGGTTCCCCCACGCTCGTTTACGCCGCTTTTACCGACATCGCAAACGGCGGGGTAAATCTCACCTATCGCCTGCAATACCTCGACCCCAGCAACAACTGGATCACGTATGACGAGAAATATACGTGGACCACTGCCCAGGGTCGAGGTCTGAACATGATGTATAATGGCCCCCCTTCCTATCTCACGTGGAAATTGATGGGAAACAACGCCGATGGCCAAAACAACGAGTATCTCGACCCCCGGACCAGCCGTTTTGGATCCCTGAACAACAACTATGCTTATAATAACGGCGGCGATACGATGGGATCGTGGTCTATCGTGCCAAATACTCTGACCGCCTCCCAATCAAACGCCACATGGGGCGTGCGTGTCGATGAATCCTCCACCTTAAGCGGGATAAGGAGTTTCACCAGCGGTGTTCCAGGCTGGTACCCCGGTTGGGCTCCCGCTTCCGGCACCTCAAGCCTGTATCCGGGCCTTTTTTGCCAGAACAATATCGCCATGACATCGCCTCAGGCACAATTCTTTGCGGATGCGGACGGCATCGTCCGCCGGGGCATGTCGGGTTATGTCCGGCCTACTGCGACCCAACCGGCCGTCACCCGGCCCGGAGGCACCTCGACCTTCACCAGTCCAACCGCCGCTTCCGGCCTGGCCTCGACTGTGGCCACGGACTACACCAACGCCGCTGCGCCGGGCACGACTCCGGGCACGAGCACGGGCGCGGGCGCCGTTCAGGTCAATGGCGGCATGGAGGCGCCGAGTCGCCCCATCATTTTGAATCGCCCCTTCCGGAGTGTGGCGGAGTTGGGTTATGTCTTTAGCGGAACGCCCTGGAGAAATCTCGACATGATGACGCCGGAAAGCGGCGCCGCGGCCCTGCTCGATGTGTTTTGCATCAATGACACGAATGATCCCAACGGACTGGTCGCGGGCAAAGTGGACCTCAACACTCGGCAGGCACCCGTTCTCCAGGCCATCCTGTCCGGAGCTTACAAGAACGAATTCGCGCCGACGACAACCACCATTGCCGGCACCGGAACCTCACCCGTGGCAGCGGCGAATGTTATCGCCGCCGGACTGGTCAGCAGGACCACCAGCACAACGACGCCAGGTGGCCCGCTCGCCAATATCAGCGAACTGGTTGGGAAATATAACAGCAACGTCACCCAAACGCTGGGAACGTCGCCCAATACGATCAGTTTCATCGACGGTAGCCAGACCTATGCCGGCTTTAGCGGGACTCAGTCGCCCCTGACCACCGGGACGATCCCAAGCTCCCCGGCCAACCTGAGTTCGATTTTATACTCGGATAGCGCAACTTCAGGTCTGCCGAATAATTATGATAGCGCCAATGTCGAACGCTACCGCGAGGCCACGATCCGGGCACTGTCCAATACCACGACGGCGCGAGTCTGGAACCTCATGATCGACGTCATCGCGCAGACCGGTCGCTTTCCTTCCTCGGCTTCGAGTCTGGCCAATTTCAATGTCGAGGGCGAACGCCGTTACTGGGTCCATGTCGCGATTGACCGGTACACGGGCAAGGTCCTGGATGAACAGATTGAAGAAGTAAAAGAATGAAAACATGTCCCTCTGCTCTTTTCGCTGTGTGCTGTGTCCTCATCGGTACGACGGCGCCTGCTCAGGTGCCCCCCGCCACTTCAGCTCCTCCGCCTTTGCCGCCCGGTCCCTTGATGCAAAAGCGCGCTCCTGATTTCTCGAAATGGGTCATCACCACGGTTTCGGCGCCCGTGGGCAACGCCAATGCCGCGTCTGCATCCACCGTCGATGCGGCTGCTGCTAACGGCTCTCAAAATACAGACAATAAGGCGAAGGTGGCATTGGAAGTCACCATGACCAAGACCGGGAAGATCATGTTGCGTGAAGTCCGCAATCAAGACGGGACGGTCGTGCCGACCTGGTGCGTGGGAGGCCTCCAGATCACGATTTCTGGCGGCACATCGATTGTTCAAGCGAAGTTGTACAATGTCGATCCGACAGTGCCCACGCCCAATTACGAGGATTATTCTGACTCCGATTTTCGGGGATTCGCTTGGATTAATACGATCAACTACACCGGCATCAAGGAAATCGGAGGCAAGAAATGCATTGTCTTTCAGGAGACAACAACGAATAACGCGGGGGTGCCAGTAACCCGGTCGGCACACATTGATCTGGCAACCCGGCTACCGGTTGACTTAAGCGTTGGCGGGGGAGTCCGGAACTATACCTTCACGGCCCCCCCCACCTCCGAGTTGGTTCTCCCGACACTTGTGGTCCAACTCCTGAAGAACCGTCAGAGAGAGTTGGATTCGGCAACACCCAGATCGCAGATGCACTAGCTCAACAATCCGCGGGTGGCATCTAATGATCGATGTTATTGCGCAAACAGGCCGATTTCCGTCCTCTGCTGGCAACCACGACTCACCAGTAGAGCCGGCCAGAGAGAGCGGATTGAGACTTTGTATTCCAGTGTAACCGCTAGCAGGGGTTACTCATAGCGCAGCGCTGGTATCCTCGACTGAAGACGCATCATGCTAAGGGCTGCTTACATCATGGACCCAGCCGACTGGAGCAGGATTTATCCTTCGGAAGTACAAGCCGACCTGGCTCGCATGGTTCATGTCCTCGCACCCGTGCTCAGCCCGCCAGAGGCATTGAAGCGGCCCGACCTCCTTGCACAGATAGACATCCTGTTATCGGGCTGGGGCGGTCCCCCACTAAATCAGCAATTTCTTGAAATGGCACCGGGTTTACGAGCCGTTTTTTATGGCGCCGGTTCCGTTGGCTATATTCTTTCCGAAGCGTTTTGGGAGAGAAAAATTGTCATCACCACGGCCAATGCCATGAACGCCATTCCCGTGGCTGAGTATTCTCTTGCCCACATTTTGCTAGCGTTGAAGCGAACTTGGCAACAGGCCTCTGAAACGAAAAGACAGCGCGCATTCCTTATCCCTCAACTCCCAGTGGCTGGCGCGTACCGAACTACTGTCGGCCTGGTTTCATTGAGCACGATCGGACGATTGGTACGCCAACACTTACAAAATTTTGAGGTGCGAGTGATCGCTTACGATCCGACGATCGACGAGCAAGAGGCAGCTGCATTGAACGTAGAGATGGCGTCACTTGAGGAACTATTTGCCTGCTCTGATGTGGTCTCCCTGCACACACCGCTTATTCCAGAAACGACCGGAATGATCACGGGTTCGCTGCTGGCGAGTATGAAAATGGGATCGACTTTTATTAACACGGCCAGAGGAGGGATCGTGCGCGAAAGTGAAATGATCGAAGTCTTGCGTGCGCGCCCGGATTTGACCGCTGTCCTTGACGTGACCGATCCCGAGCCACCACCGAGCAGTTGCCCCCTTTTCGATTTACCCAACGTAATTTTGACTCCGCATATCGCGGGCAGTTTGGACGGTGAATGCAGGCGCATGGGGCGATGGATGGTCGATGAAGTTCACCGCTATCTGACCGGGAAACCCCTTTTAGGCCGAATTTCCCCGGAGCAGGTGCCCGGATGGAAACCAGTCAACATAGAAAAATAATTGCCTCCGTTAATCCCTGACGCTTGTTCAGGCCAATTTTCGCTGGCCGCCCTTCTCGGTTGAACAATCCCATGGCGCAGGAGCCATCAGCCAGTCCCCTCTTCATTGACCGCCAATGATCGACGCCGACCCGATCGAACTTCTCTAGTCCGACGAAGCGCCTTACTTCCCTCCCGATACTTCGCTCACCGGCGGCGTCAGCGTGAAGCTCGCCGTGTCCGTATAGCTGGAGTAGCCACCGGTATTATATGCGCGCACGCGATAGGAATAAGTAACGGAAGGCGACAGTCCCGTATTCACGAAGCTGGTCGCGTCGCCTGCCAGGTCGGCGATCTCATAGAAATTCACCTTGTCTGTCGAACACTCAACTTTCACTCCAATCTGATTCGTTGCGTGATTGGTCCAGGTCAGCTTAAGGTCGCCGCTCCCCGGTGAGGTGACCGCAAGCATGGTCGGCGCAGAGGGTCCCGGTGGGGGCGCGACCTCCATCATCACGTTGTCGAAATTGGTCTTGACCGCATCACCCGTCTTTTGTCCTGAAGTCGTCACCACGCCGACCAGATAACTCGCCCCCATCGTGACAGGGCTTGTGCCCACCGTGAACCACGCAATGCCGTCGGACGACTGCGAGGCCGTGAATGTATCGCCCACGCGCTGCAAACGGAACCACACCGGAATCCACGTGTAGTCGCAGCCGAGTTGCACGGACATCTTCGCTCCGTCTTCCGTGCGCGTCCGGAATCGCGCCTCGCGTCCGCCAACTTCCCCCAGGGTCAAGGCCACCGTCTTCGCTCCCGGTTGTAAACTTTCTCGCATCTGCAGGCCCGCTTTATCCACTTTCCCCACATTGCTGATCAGCCGCGCCGTGATTGTGAAATCTCCCGACACTTTTCTATAAGCGAAATGACAATCGTCTTCGGCACCTCCGAGGCTGCCGCCGCCGGTCAGGGCCAGACTCGTATTCGCCGCGCTGGCGTAAGCGGCGCTGCCCGTCACGCCAGCCGAGCCCACTTCGTCCTCGCTCCAACCCGCGGCGAGCGCCTCTCCGCCGACCGGCGTGGCGCTGGCTGGCGCGGAATTCCCGCTGGTGCCGGACTGATTGATCGCCGACACCACATAATAATAGGTCGTGCCATTCGTCACATCCAGGTCCGCATAGTGGGGCGATGTGTTGGTCTTCGTGGAAAAGACCTGCGAATAAGGTCCCCCGCTCGCCGTCGAACGCATAATACTATAGCCCTGCGTCGAATACGCGCCGGAGGGCGACCATTTAAGGTCCACGCGTCCCAGGCCCGCCGTCGCGGTCAAATCCATCGGCACCGGCGGCACGGGTGACGGCGGATAAGGCGATGCCTTTGCATCGAGCGTATAGGTCAGAGTGCCATAACCAACGATGTCTGCGTTTCCGCCTTCCGGTCGGAGCAGTTCCGTGAAGCGTTTGACATTCGGCGCCGATAGCCCCTTCAGCACGACATAATGATTATAGAGCAATTCGAAATATTGGCAGTTCCCCAGCCGCCCATGATAGTTGGCCGAAATATAGAACTGGTTGGCGTTGTTTTCATTCGTGTAAAAGGTGAAAGGCACGCTCTTCCACTGCGTATATTGTGCGACATATTCGGCTCCTGCCAAAAGCCGGTTATCCGAATAGGAAAAGAGATCGACCTTTTGGTTCCAGGCCACCTGGCACATCTCCGCCAGCAAGCCCTGGCCGCCGAAAGCGTGTGCCTGATCGCGCCCGCTTTCCTGCCATTGACCGAGCCCTCCTGGATAGAGATTCGTCACCGCCCGCGAAATGCTCCCCGTCCCCTCGCCATCCTTGAACGCGGCGACGCCTTGATCGAAGATCGCCTCGTCATCGCAAAAAACGCCAATGGCGGTAATGGCCAAAATATTACATGTGTACCAGTTGGCCCAAAAATGAGTCTTGTTTGCTTCCTGGATCAAAAACATATTGCAGGCGGGATAGAAATAGGTCCTCAACATGTGTTTAAAGGTCTCCTGGTCCGCCTGCTTCCAGCCCGGATAAACGCGCAAGACCTCCGCCGCCAGGGCAAACGTCCCCATCGAAATCCCGCCGAGCCCCGGCTGGTCCGGGCCATAAGGAACCTCCTTCACCGACGACGACCAGCCATTTAAAATCCGTACTGCGCAATCCGCATAGGAAGTATCGCCGGATATATACCAGCGCAGCGCGTTGAGATAGGCCGCAGTGGCATCATTCTGCGCCGATTGTCGGCTGATCATGTGCTCCTGCGGATGCGCCACATAGGTGTTTTGTGCCTTTCCATCCGTAATCAGCAGATTCCATCCATCGATCCAGGGGTGCTCGCCCGCCGCCACCTTCTCCTTCATCCGGTCGAGGTCCGCCAGCGTGTGCAGACCTCCCGGATGCACGAAGACTCGTCCCAACCCCGCCGGGTTTGGTCCTGGCGCAAGGACAGGTTGCGGTGTCGCAGCCGGCAAGACCGGTGAATTCACAATGTTCGTCGACGGCGGCACCGGTGCGGGCTTTTCTATTTCATTCTTCGCGATGTCGGCCAAATCGGTTGCCTCGATGGAAACGGGCTCTGGCGTTTTGCCAACGAGAATAGTAGCCGTACCCGTGTCGATGGAAACCACCTCGGCGCTGTTCCCCGCTGGAATCCAGGTAAAACCGACCGCCCTCCCATCATAGAATACCGGAACTTTCGTCGCCTTACGAAAAGTCACCTTCATCGGCCACCGCTCCTTATGGTGGACAAGCCACGTCACTGGATCGGGCGGTGCGGGCGAAACTGGTGTCGAAACTTGAACTGGAGCCGGAACTTGAACGGGCAGCGGAGCCGGAGCCGCCACTGGAGCCGGAGGCAGTTTTACAATGGGATTCGGCGGAGGCGCGATAATCGGTACTGGAGCCTGCACTGGCGGAGGTTTGGCTCCGGTCCAGTCAGTGTACTGATCGACCACTCGTTTCCAAGTTTGCCGCGGAGACTCGTTATACTTCCACATGACGGCGAAAGACGCCGCAGTGCTCAGCAAGACAATGAAACAAAACAGTGTGATAAATCGCTTCATTTTTCGAGACAGCCATTAAGGCCATGCCTCCGTGCATGTTTCAGCCCTTCTTTGCCGGGAAGCGCAGAATGGTAAACGAGTGCGCCGGAAACGTCCGGGTAAACGAAGCGGAGAGATTCGTCAGTGACTGGGTCTTAGGCGCGACGTTCATCGGTTGCTCGCAACTGTTCAACGCCGACAGATCGCCAGTCAAAACGGTGGCCGTTCCCTCGCTGCTCACGTCGCCCGCCCCCAGAAGATGGATCGCGAGGTCCAGCGGCCCAGCACCCGCGTTCACCACCTTTACGATCACGTTATGGTCCGCGTTACTGTAGGAAGCGGTCGCAAACAGGGACGGGGCCTGAGGAGGAGGCGTATTCTCGGCGTCGGTGACCAATACGCCATCGATATAGCCCTTCATATGCCTCCCTCGGATCTCCAACCGCAGGTCGTACCAGCGATTCGTCTCCACCGTAAACGATGACGTCGGCCCAAACGCGCCGCGCGAGCCTCCGGTCGAGGCCATCGCGCCCGTGCCGGTATTGCGCCAGCCGCCGATGTTCCACCAGAAGTAGTTGTCGTCGTCGAGCGCATGCCAGAGCACCAGGAACCCCTCCGAACCGCTGATTTTGCGCGCCTTCAGGCGGATGGTGTAATCAGTCCAGCCCGGATCGCCCGTCACGGCCCAGGTCGGCGCGGTTCCATTCTTAGGCGAGACGACGCCATTTGCCACGTTCCAGTCGCCGCCGGTGAAGTGCCACCGCGCCGGATCGGACGCCATGGTATCGGAGGACAACTTCGTTCCGTTCGCTGCCGTAACCTCCAAGTCCTTGAACTCGGCCTGCGTTTCCCATGTCCCCACGCCGACGCCGCCGTGCGGTGTGGGAGCTGCTGGTGCCTTCGTCGGCGCCATCGCCACCATCGCATCGAGCTTGGCGGGCAGCACGACATCGCCCATATTTTGCCCATACATCGTTTGCATGTAATAGCTTGGCGAGCCGTAGCTGCGTAGTGCGTCGTACCCGATCAGGTTCACAGGCCATTGCCATGCCCTGCCGTACCCCTGCGCTGGATCTGCCGGATTCACATTGGCCAGCAATGGCGCGTAGCATTCCATGTCCACTACATCACTATTGCGCTCAAGGCCCAGCAGCCACACCGCATCGCTCAGTGCCGCGCGCATATCGGACGTCGGTCCTTTGACATCGCGTGAAGCCCATTCGCCAACGAAAATATGCGTCCCATCCGCCCGGCGACCGCCCTGGCCGTTCCGAAGTTCGCGATTGTTCTCGGTATCATATTGCCCGTACATGTTCATCATTTGCGCAGGACTCGGATAAAAATGGTCGTCATAGAGATCGGGCTTCACGCTCTTGACCGGCGCTGTGGCGATCAACTTCAACTGCGGATATTTCGCCCGAATCGCGTTCGCGATTTCGGTAAAGCGACCGTCGTAGCTGCCTGACCGGTCGGCAAAGTCCTCGTTGCCGATCTCGACATAATGAAGCGGGAACGGCTCGGGGAAACCATCGGCCGCGCGCCGCTTGCCCCATTCGCTGTCGGCCGGGCCGGAGACGTATTCGATTTCCTCCAGCGCCTCCTGCGTGTATTGCGCCATCTCCGGGCTGCCCGCGTCCATATGGTGGCGATCGAGCGTATACCCGGCAAAAACTGCCAGCACCGGCTCCGCCCCAAGCTGCTTGCACCAGAGCAGGAATTGCGGCAGACCGAAGCCGTCGCTGCTGCGATACGACCAGCAGCCCATGTGGCCGGGGCGCTCATCGGCTGGCCCGATCATCTTTTTCCAATCAAAGCGGGTGGGAAAATGATCGCCCTCTACATAGTTGCCGCCCGGCAGGCGGATGAACTTCGGGTGAAGTGCCGCCATCAATTGCATCAGATCCGGCCGCAAACCGGACAGCGTGTTCTGGTACGTGGGCGGGAAGAGCGACACGAGACTGAACGCCACGCTGCCGCTGCCTGTGGCCGAAAGGACGAATTTCGCTTTGGCCGTCGTCGGCGCGTCGGCGCCCGTCTTAAGCGTCACCCTGTATTTCTTCCAGTCGCCGGTGATCGCAGCGGAATCGCCCTTCGCGAGCGTCGCACCGCCTTCGTCGGCCACGATTGAAGCCGTCACTGGGCCAGAAAAGCCGTTGCCGCTCTTCGCGTAGAAACTCGCCGTGTACGTGGTGCCCGGGCGGACCGGGATCCCCCAGTAGCCGTCGTTCGCGATGCTGGCAGTGTCGCCCGTGAGGTCGAGCCGCAGGGTGACCGGCAGGGCGGCGTTGACCGGATCGGCCGTCTCGGTCGCCGCCTTGGCCGATCCGATGGCGGACCAATGAATCGGCAGTCCGCCGGGCTTCGAACCCGGATCCTGGAAGGTACGATTCTGGATCAGCTCCGCGAAAAGACCGCCGTCGTAGCTGTGGTTGATTTCCTCGGTCATCAACCCGCAAAAGTTTGGCGGAATCGCGTGAACGGGATGGGCCAGATCCACCTCCAGCGTGCCGCCGCCATCCGCTAACGCGGCCCCTCTCATCAGCGCCAGCCCTGTCACGGCCAGCACTGCATAAGATTGCAAACGAAAACCCCCTCGAAAAAAAGGCACCATTCCATTCACGGGCAAATCGATCATTCCAAATGTTAAATCCCGCCCGCTCCCAGGCAACCCTCACTCGCATTACATTGGTAATCACCTGCGGTCTCAAAAGTTATGACCTACTCTTTCGTTTATATCCAACACCACAACACTGACCCCACGCCGTTCGTCTGGACCAAGTCCACTGACGCCATCATCCGCAAAATCATTCGTGGTAAAGCGGT
>Ga0207695_10005482_pt1 | contig 16805 bp, 21 predicted proteins | sample KBSC54metaG_FD_184354 | JGI IMG/M metagenome (GOLD analysis project Ga0207695, IMG submission 184354) | Corn rhizosphere microbial communities from Kellogg Biological Station, Michigan, USA - KBS C5-4 metaG (SPAdes) (version 2) | ecosystem: Host-associated > Plants > Roots > Rhizosphere > Soil... | reverse complement strand
CCCCGACACCACCTTCACGCTTCGCCAGGACGGCGCCGATACGATCATCGACATGGGCGGCGGCCACCAGATGATCCTGGTCGGCGTGCAGCTGTCGACGCTCACCGGGGACTGGATCTTCGAGGGCTAGGCGCCCTCCAGGCCGCCGCGCAAGGCGTTGGCCTCACGCCCCCTTAGCCGCTACAAGCCCGGCCATGTCGCACAATACGTTCGGCCATCTGTTCCGCGTGACCACCTGGGGCGAAAGCCACGGGCCGGCGCTGGGCTGCGTGGTCGACGGCTGCCCGCCGGGGATCCGGCTCACCGAGGCCGACGTGCAGCAGTGGCTGGACAAGCGCCGCCCGGGCCAGGGCAAGTTCATGACCCAGCGCCAGGAGCCGGACGCCGTGCGCATCCTCTCCGGCGTCTTCTCCGACGAACGCCATCCCGACCAGGTGACCACCGGCACGCCGATCTCGATGATCATCGACAACGTCGACCAGCGCAGCCGCGACTATTCCGAGATCGCCACCGCCTTCCGGCCCGGCCACGCCGACTACAGCTATTTCGCCAAGTACGGCGTGCGCGACTACCGCGGCGGCGGCCGCCAGTCGGCCCGCGAGACCGCCGCCCGCGTCGCCGCCGGCGCCGTCGCCCGCCTGATCCTGCCCGGCGTCGCCATCCGGGGCGCCGTGGTCCAGATCGGCCCGCACGCGGTGGACCCCGACCGGATCGACTTCGGCCAGACCGGCAACAATCCCTTCTGGTGTCCCGACCCGGCCATGGTCCCGGTCTGGGAAGAGCACCTGGAGGCGGTGCGCAAGGCCGGCTCCTCGACCGGCGCGATCGTGGCCGTCGAGGCGACCGGCGTCCCGGCCGGCTGGGGCGCGCCGGTCTATGGCAAGCTCGACGCCGAACTGGCCGGCGCGCTGATGTCGATCAACGCCGCCAAGGGGGTGGAGATCGGCGCGGGCTTCGCCGCCGCCGCCCTCTCCGGCGAGGAGAACGCCGACGAGATGCGCGCCGGAAACAATGGGCCGGTGTTCCTGTCCAACTCGGCCGGCGGCGTCCTGGGCGGCATCTCCACCGGTCAGCCGGTCACCGCGCGCGTGGCCTTCAAGCCCACCTCCTCGATCCTCACCCCCCGCCGCAGCCTCAACGAGGCCGGCGAGGAGATCGAGCTCAGGACCAAGGGCCGCCACGACCCCTGCGTCGGCATCCGCGCGGTTCCGGTCGTCGAGGCCATGGTCGCCTGCGTCCTCGCCGACGCCTGGCTGCGGCATCGCGGCCAGACCGGGGCGACTTGACCCCCTGCGTCAATCGGACGACTGGCGGTTGGTAATATGTGGCGCCAGACACACCTATAGGTGTGCAATCGTGGTTTTCTTTCCCGCACAACGGGTTAGCTTAATGAAAGATCACTGTAATTTCGCATTGACCGGTTATATTGCCGCAACGTAATCAGCCGCACCTTCGTAGGCCCGAATCGCGGCCACGCGACGAGACGAGACGAGACGAGACGGCCAGAAAACGGACGCTGATCGCCCTTGCGCTACGACCTGCTGAAGATCCTCCTCGTCGACGACAACCACCACATGCGGGTGCTGTTGGCGGAAATTCTCAAGGCCGTGGGCGTGCGCCACATCTACGAAGCCAGCGATGGCGCGCAGGGCCTGCAGATGATGCGCAACCACCAGATCGACATCATCATGACCGACCTGTCGATGCAGCCGCTGGACGGCATCGACTTCGTGCGCCTGCTGCGCCGCTCGCCCGACAGCCCCAACCAGATGTGCCCGGTGATCATGATCACCGGCCACTCGACCATGACCCGCGTGCAGGAGGCCCGTAACGCCGGCGTCAACGAGTTCCTCGCCAAGCCGCTCACCGCCCGCGGCGTGGTCGAGCGGATCAGCCAGGTGGTCGAAAATCCGCGGCCCTATGTGAAGACCGAAGACTACTTCGGTCCCGACCGTCGCCGCCGGGCCGATCCGAACTTCCACGGACCCTGGCGCCGCGAAGGCGACGGCGCCCGAAAGCCCGTCGTCCACAAGGTCTAGGGACCCCTGGGGGCGGGACACTCCGCCGCCTTCTTTCGAAACCAATCCCGGCGCAGGATGGCCGCTTCGTCGGGGAGTTCTGAAGATGACCTTGCCATCCATCGCCGCGCACGGCGCCGTCCTGGCCGCCTGCGCCGTCCTGCTCTCCGGCTGCCTGGCGGCCAGCGTGGCGGGCGCCGCGGTCGGCGTGACCGGCGCGGCCATCGGCGTCACCGCCAAGGCCGTGGGCGCCACCGCCCGCGGCGCCGGCGCCGTCGTCGGCGCCGTCATCCCCGGCGGCAAGAAGGACGATAAGCCCGGCGGCTAGGGAATTTTATCCACGAACCACACGAACCCCACGAACGGGTGCGCGTCTTCCGAGACTCCGCGAAGCGGAGGCTCAGTCTTCTAGAACCGCGGAAAACGCGGAAGAGCGCGGAAAGCGCCGGCGTTCTTCCGCGCTCTTCCGCGTCTTCTGTGTTTTCCGCGGTTTCAAATGGAAGGCGCCCGCTGCGCGGGCCTTTCAGGACCTGGATCGTTCGTGGGGTTCGTGGGGTTCGTGGACGAATCTTCCGGCCTCGCCGCGCCCCAGGCCTCAGCCCAGGTTCAGCGCGCAGCTCTCGCCCACCGTGGGTCGCGAGACCACCACCCGGCTGAGCCCCGGGAAGTCGGCCTTCAGCCGCTCGGCGAACCACAGGCACAGGTGCTCCAGGGTCGGGCTCTCGAGGCCGGGCTTCTCGTTCAGCATCCCGTGGTCCAGTTCGCCCGCCGCGGCCCGCAGGCTGCGGTCCAGGTCGCCCAGGTCCGCCACCCAGCCCACCGCGCCCTGTTCCTCGCCGCGCACCGTCGCCTCGACGCGGAACGAGTGGCCGTGCAGGCGCGTGTAGGGCCCGCCCGCCGGGCCGCCCGGCAGGTGGTGCGCCGCGTCGAAGGTCGCGGCCTTGGTGATCTCGAAAATCCTGGAGCTCATCGGGTCTTTTGTCGGAAGCGACGGCGCCGGCCGCCGGGAGGGACCTCAGGCGATGCCGAGGTACTTGTGCGTCTGGACGCTTAAACGCCAGCGGGGATGGGCAAGGCAATAGGCGATGGCCGCCCGCGTGTTCTCCGCCAGCGCCGGCCCGTCCATCGGCTGCAGGGCGAAGCGCTCGAACGCCAGGCCCTCGAAGCGGGCCGGGTCGACGCCCGCCTGCGGATAGACCAGCTTCAGCTCCTGGCCCGTCGTCTGCACGACGGTCGCGTCGGCCTTGGGGCTGACGCAGATCCAGTCGACGCCGTCGGGGACCGCCAGGGTGCCGTTGGTCTCCAGCGCCAGGGAAAAGCCGCGCCCGTGCAGCGCCGCGATCAGCTCGGCGTCCAGCTGCAGCACCGGCTCGCCGCCGGTCAGCACCACCAGGCGGTTCTCCGCCCCGCCTTCCCAGGCCGCCTCGACGGCCGCGGCCAGGTCGCCCGCCGTGGCGAACCGCCCGCCGCCCGGGCCGTCCAGGCCCACGAAGTCGGTGTCGCAGAAGCTGCAGACCGCGCCCGCCCGGTCCTGCTCGCGCCCGGACCACAGGTTGCAGCCGGCGAAGCGGCAGAACACCGCCGGGCGCCCCGCCTGGCCGCCCTCGCCCTGCAGGGTCAGGAAGATCTCCTTGACCGCGTAGCTCACGGCAGGGCCTCGGCGCGCAGCGCCGGCCGCTCCTGCGCGACCCAGCCGTCCCAGCCGCTGGCGCGCAGCTCGCAGGCCGGGCAGCTCCCGCAGCCGTAGCCCCAGGGGTGCAGCGCCTCGCGCACGCCCAGGTAGCAGGTGTGGCTGTCCTCGACGATCACCTCGACCAGGGTCTCGCCGCCCAGCCCCTTGGCCAGCGCCCAGGTCTCGGCCTTGGTGATCCACATCAGCGGCGTCTCGATGACGAAGTCCTGCGCCATGCCCAGGTTCAGCGCGCCCTGCAGGGCGTCGAGCGTCTCGCGCCGGCAGTCGGGATAGCCGGAGAAGTCGGTCTCGCACATGCCGCCGACCAGGGTCTTCAGGCCCCGCCGGTCGGCCAGCGCCGCGGCGTAGACGAAGAACACCAGGTTGCGCCCCGGCACGAAGGTCGACGGCAGGCCCTTGGCGGTCATCTCGATCGCCCGCTCGGCGGTGAGCGCCGAGTCCGCCACCGTCCCGAAGCCGCGCATCTCCAGCATGTGATCCTCGCCCAGGCGGTGCGCCCAGGCCGGGAAACGCTCGGCGATCCGCCCGCGCACCGCCGCGCGCGCCTCCAGCTCGACCGCATGGCGCTGGCCGTAGTCGAAGCCCACCGTCTCCACCCGCTCGAAGCGCTCGAGCGCCCATGCCAGGCAGACGGTGGAGTCCTGCCCGCCCGAGAACAGCACGAGGGCGCCGGCCTCCCGCTCGGCATCTGGGTCGATCATCGCCCCCATATGCGCGATCGCCGCGGCCACGGAAAGACCGGGCGGCCGCGGCGCGCGGCCTGTAGGCCGGCCTGACCACACCGACCGGCTGGGCGGCGTGCCAGCGGTGTCACTTAACCTCTCCGCAAGCGCTTGGCGCCATGATGCGTCTACGTCGCGTTCCGCAACCTCGGCTGTGCATGACTCTCCAGACGTTCTTCTTCGACCGTGTCACCGCCGAGATCTGTCAGCAGATGGAGGGCGTTGTCGCGCTCACCGAGCAGCTTCAGCGGCAGCGGATGTCGGTCGACGGCGAGTCCTGCGTCAACGGCATCGCCGAGATGGCCGCCGGCGTCGGCGAGCTGATGGCCGCCGCGATCAACCTGCGCAAGGTCACCACCGAAGGTCTCACCCTCGATCCCGCGCCGCTGCGCCTGCGCGAGCTGGTCGACGAGGTCCACAGCCGCTGGGAGCCCAAGGCGGCCGCCAGCGGCGTCACCCTGCTGGTGTCCTATGACGGCGACCCCGACGCCTGCGCGCTCGGCGACCGCGCCCGCCTGCTGCAGGTGTTCGATGGCTTCGTGGGCGAGGCCGTGGCCGGCATGCGCCGCGGCGCCGTCGAGGCCTCCGTCCGCTCCGTCGTCTCGGCCGAGGGCGTGCGCCTGGAAGGCCGCGTGCGCGGCGCCCGCAACCCCGCCTGGCACGACCAGGAATTGGAGGCCCGCGTCCGCGACGTGGAATCCCGCTTCGGCCTGCAGGTGGCGATCGGCGTCGTGCTGGCCCGCCAGATCCTCGACGGCCTGGGCGGCGAGATCCGCAGCGAAGGCGCCGGGGGCGCCTCGGAAACCGCGATCTTCGAGATCCTCCTGCCGGTGGCCTCCGAGACCCCCGCCGAGGAACCGCATTCGGCCGAACGCTCGGCCCACATCCTGGTCGTCGACGACAACGCCACCAACCGCATGGTCGCCCAGGCGCTGTGCGAGATGTTCGATTGCACCTGCGAAAGCGCCAACGACGGCGCCGAGGCCCTGGAGGCCGCCCGCCACGGCCGCTTCGACCTGATCCTCATGGACATCAAGATGCCGGTGATGGACGGCGTCGCCGCCACCCGCGCCATCCGCGCCCTGGGCGGCCCGGCGGGCCTGGTGCCGATCATCGCGCTCACCGCCAACGCCGAGCCGGAGGACTCCGAGGGCTACCTCGCCGCCGGCATGAACGGCGTCGTCGAAAAGCCCATGAAGCCCGAGCAGCTGCTGGCCGCCCTCCAGGCCGCCCTGGGCGAGACCCCGGCCGAAACCCAGACCGACGCCGCGGCGGCCGCCTAGAGCACGACGGGGTCAGGTGGAACTGCCTGACCGCTGAATCGGGCTCTGGAAACAAAAGCGCAGACCGCAGACACCGTAAAATCTTTATGGTTTTCAGCGGGATCAAAGTTCCGGCCCAGGGCGTTTGACGCCTGGGACGCTGGAAGATGACATCGTGGGCCGCCTGAATCTCGACCTGACCACCGTCGTCCCGGGCAAGCTGGAGCCGGGGCCGCGACGGCTGCGGAACCAGACCCTCAAGGGGCGGATCGCCCTCGACAACACCGTCTTCGAGGACTGCCGCTTCCTGGGCGCGGTGCTGGTCTATTCGGGCGGCGTCCCGCCGACCCTGCGCGACTGCCTGTTCGACAGCGTCACCTTCGAGTTCGACGGCGCCGCGGGCCGCACCCTTGGGCTGCTGCAGGCCATGTCGGCCAGCTCCAGCGGCCTGCGCGACCTCTTCCGGGCCTCGTTCCCGAAAATGTTCGGCCACTGAGGGCGATGCAACCAACAGGCGTCGGCCGCGTTAGGTGAATGCGCGCCCCGTCCGCATGGGGCTGCCCCAATTCCCCACATTCTGGGTACGGCTTTCGCTCCGCGAGCCTCCAGTCCTTAGAGGGCCGGCTATGTCTGCCCAGACGCCAACCTATTCGGAAGCCGCCGCGCTCAGCTTGACCATAGCGGTCGTGGCCTCCTCACCGGGGCCCTTGCTGCTGCTCGACGGCGATCTCAACGTGATCGCCGCCAGCGCCTCGTTCTCCCGGACCTTCGACATCGATCCGGCCAGCGCGGCGGGCCGGCCCCTGTCGGACCTGGGGGACGGCGAGTGGAACATGCCGCAGCTCCGGTCCCTGCTGGACGCCACCATTTCCGGCGCCGCCAAGATCGAAGCCTATGAGATCGACCTGCACCAGCCCGACCGCCCGCCGCGCCGCCTGTGCGTCCACGCCCAGCGGCTGGTCTACCTCGACCTGGAGAACCTGCGCCTCCTGATGGCGGTGACCGACGTGACCGACGCGCGCGCCGACCAGCTGGAGCGGGCGGCTGCCCTGCGGCAGAACCTGGTCCTGCTGCAGGAGGTCCGTCACCGGGTCGCCAACAGCCTGCAGATCATCGCCAGCGTCCTTTTGCAAAACGCCAAGCGGACCCAGTCCGACGAAACCCGCGGCCACCTGAAGGACGCGCACCATCGGGTGATGTCCATCGCCGCCCTGGAGCGCCAGCTCGTCGGGTCGGGCGACGATCACGTCGACCTGCGCATCTACTTCACCAACCTGTGCGCCAGCATCGCCGCCTCGATGATCGCCGACGCCGAGCACGTCACCCTCACCGTCACCGGGGCCGGCGGGGTGGTCGACGCGCGGGTCTCCGTCAGCCTCGGCCTGATCGTCACCGAACTGGTGATCAACGCGCTCAAGCACGCCTTCCCGGACGGCCGCCCGGGCAAGATGGTGGTGGACTGCCAGTTTCAGGGTCCCAACTGGGTCCTGACGGTCTCCGACGACGGCGTTGGCATGCCGGACGACCCGGCTGAACGCCACGTGGGGCTCGGGACCAGCATCGTCCAGGCGCTGGCCTCGCAACTGCGCGCCACCGTCGACGTGCAGCCGACCCATCCCGGGACCCGGGTCGCCATCACCCATACCCAGATCGCCCTCGTCGCCGAGGACGAGGGCTCGGCCGGCGGCCGGCTCGCCGCAGCCCGTCCGGCGGCCTGAGAACGCATCGACAGCCGCCGCATTTGAACAGGAGGACTCCGCCATGGACCCTGCGATGGTCCCCAACCGCGACCGGACCCTGCTGATCGTCGAGGACGACATCCTCCCGGCCATGGCGCTCCGCGACGAACTGGAGGACGGCGGCTATCGCGTCCTCGACCTGACCGGCCGCCACCAGGAGGCGCTCGCCGCCGCCCGGGCGGAGAAGCCCGACCTGGCGCTGGTCAACATCGAGCTGCAGGGCCGCGACGACGGCATCGCCCTGGCCGGCGAGCTGAAGGCGATGGGCGTGCCCACCCTGTTCATCAGCGGCCAGAAGAGCCGGGCCAGTTCGGCGCGGACCGTCGCCATCGCCTCCCTGCCCAAGCCCTACCGGGCCTCGGACATGCTCACGGCGGTCGACTACCTGCTCGCCCACCTGGCGGGGGATGAGTCCCTGCCCTGTCCGGACGGCCTGGAGGTCTTCATCCCCTCCCGAGGGCAGGCCGAGCCCGACCTCGTCTAGCGTCCCGCGCCGCGGGCCGCCGGAGCCGCGCTATTGCCCGCCGCTCAGCGGATCGGGCCGCCGGCCGCCGGCGCGCCCGTGGATCCGCTCCAGGATCTGGCGCAGCCGCTCGGCCTCGGCGTTCAGGCTCTCCACGTCGGCCTGGAGCTGCGCGACCCGCTCGCGCAGGTAGAGGTTCTCGCGCGCCAGGTCGGGGGCGGGGGGCGCGGCGTCGCTCAATGCGCCCACTTGATCAGGCAGGCCACGACGATGGCCAGCGCCAGGCCCATCCAGAGCGGCACGTTGCGCAGCGAGAAGAACGGCGTCGGCGCGAACTCCGGCGGCGCCTTGGGCTCGGGGACGCCGGTCACCGCGGGCGCCGCGTGGCGACCGCGGCGACGGCGCGCGGGATCACGAAGGGCAGGACGATGGCGGCCAGCGCGCAGAGCGCGGCGGCCGTGAACAGCACGGGCATGGGGAGGATCTCGAGACGGCGCCGCATCGGGAACGCTCGGCCGCTTGCCTGGCGGCGCCCGCCCGACGGCGCTGGCCCCCATATGGCCCTTCCGGCCGCCGATAGCGACCCCCCGCGCGGACAAGGCCGCCGGGAATAAGCTTCACCTTGGTGCGTTGTCCCAGTTGAGCGCGCGGCGGCGACCTGGCCGGCCGGCGGTCCAGCGGGGGCGATGCGGTGAAAAATCAGGTGTGGCGTTTCTTCAACTGGCTGCGTTACCGGCGGCTGCGGAACCTCAACGCCAATCCTCAAATGCGCAGGTGGGCCGACTAGCCCGCGCCCGGCGCGGCGCCCTCCGCCGCGTCTCCGGCGACGCGCGGCCCCAAACCCGTTTCCGCTGCAACTTTATTGCGGCGAGCGGCCCTATTGCGCGTCCGGCCGCAATGACCTAGGTCGCGATCCGTCGCTTTGGGGGAGAATATGGCCGAGGGCGTGAACCCGACGCAGCCGCCGTCGCTGGAGGAGGTCCGCAAGCGGATCGACGCCATCGACGCCGACCTGCTGCGCCTGGTGGTCGAGCGCGCCCAGCTCGCCAAGGCCGTCGCCGCCGCCAAGGCCGCCTCCGGCGAGGCCGGGCGGTTCGGCCTGCGCCCCGCCCGCGAGGCCCTGCTGCTGCGCCGCCTGCTGGCCGGCCCCCGCAACGGCGCGCGGCCCGGCCTCATCGTGCGCATCTGGCGCGAGCTGATCGGCGACAGCCTGGCGACCCAGGGCCCGTTCAATCTCGCCGTCTGGGGCGGCAAGGACCCCGGCCGCGCCGTGGAGGTCGCCCGCCTGCGCTTCGGCGTGGCCCCCACCCTGCGCCAGGTCGCCAAGCCGGAGGACGCCATCGCCCAGGCCCGCAGCCTCGGCGGCGTGGGCGTCTGCGCGCTCACCGCCGACAGCGCCTGGTGGGGCCGCCTGCTGGCCGAGCCGAAGCTTCGGGTGTTCGCCGCCCTGCCCTGCCTCGCCGCCTGGGGCCCGCTCTCGGCGCTGGCGGTGGCGCAGGTCGAGGTCGAGCCCACCGGCGCCGACAACACCTTCTGGGTCACCGACGCCCCTCAGGCCGGCCCCGCCGTCGAAGACGCGCTCAGCCGCGACGGGGTCGCCGCCACCCTGCTGGTCGAGGCCGGCGGCCTGAAGCTCTTCATGCTCTCGGGCTTCTACCAGCCCGACGATCCGCGCCTGGCCCGCGCGCCGGGCAAGCTCTCCGGGGTGATCGGCGCCGCGCCCGCGCCGCTGGACGTCTAGCCCGCCGCGGCCCGGGCGAGCCATAAAATAGAGGTATTATAAAACCGGCGGCGGCCCGCTATCCTGGCGTCATGACCTCCGAGTCCTCGCCCACCGGCCCGCCGCGCTCGCGTCCCAAGGGCGACAAGCGCCGGCGCACCCGGGCGCGGTTGCTGGACGCGGCCCTGGAGCTCACCCGCGCCAACGGCTTCCAGCGCACCACCCTGCAGGAGATCGCCGATCGCGCCGGCATGACCACCGGGGCGATCTACGGCAACTTCCACAATCGCGAGGACCTCTTCATGGCGCTGGCGGAGCGGCAGTGGGCGCCGATCCGGCCGGCCTTCGCGCCGGGCGACAGCTTCGCCGACCTGATGGCGGCGACCGCCGAGGCGGTGATCGCGGCGCTGCCCGAGCGGCGCGCCGCGGCGGTGGGCGCGCTCACCTTCCGGGCCCACGCGCTCGGCCACGCGGAGACGGGCGCGCGGTTCCGCGCCGCCATGGCCCTGGGCTACGAGGCCGGCGCGGCCTGGCTCAGCGACAGGTTCGACGCGACCGAGCTGCCGATGCCGGCCGAGGCCCTGGTCCGCGTCATCGACGCCCTGATCGAAGGCCTCACCTTCCAGCGCTTCCTCACCGGCGACCTGGTGAGCGACGACACCATCCGCGCGGCCTTCGCCGCCCTGGCGCAACACCCAAGCGCGAAGACCCGGCCCTAGGGCCCTTCCCACTCACGATGGATCGTCGCGAGTGGACAAGAAGGGCTCCCAGCATGGAGCGACGACCCTGTTCATCCCGATGGGCTGGCGCCTCAATCATTTGGCTCGTCATTCCCGGCCTTGTGCCGGGAACCCATGATCGCAGGCGATGCAGACCGATCAGCGGCGTCGCCGCAGCTTCCAGGTCATCACGGAGTTCATGGGTTCCCGGCACAAGGCCGGGAATGACGAATAAAAAGTGTTGTAATTACAATGCGATGCTTGGATTTTCACCCTAGGCCCGCCGCCAGTGCGCCAGGGCGACCTCCGAGACCGGCGCGCGCGCTCGCGCGACCCGCTCCAGGCGCGCGGCGCGGAAGGCGTTGGCGGGCCCCGCGCCGACCAGCAGGCGCAGGCTGCGGATGATCCGGGTGATCCGCAGGTGGTTGTGGTCCGAGGCGACCAGCCAGTGGTCGGTGGCGTCGTAGAACCAGGTCATCCGCGCCGCGCCGGCCGTCAGGCTGGCCTGGGCGGCGGCCGAGTCGCGGATGGCGGCGATGTCCTCGGCCGTCAGCACCGGGGCGTCGGGGACGGCCCGGCTCGGCTCGGGCAGCGGGAACAGCCACTGGATGTAATCGTGGTGGCGCTCCAGGGCGCCCAGGCCGAAGGCCAGCACCGTGGCCACATCGCGCCCGGCGCCATCCACGCCGCGCCCTTCGAGGAACCCCACTACCTCGCCCATCGTACGCACCCGCCAACCACCAGAGCACGAAGAACCCGCCGGCTGCCGGCAAGGTCCGCCGCGGCGGCGATTTATTTCGTGCGGGGGGCCTGCGGCGCGGCCGGTTCGTCATCGTTGATCGCGTCGGCCTCGGCGGTCAGGCGGTCGCAGGTGGCGAAGTCGCGCCGCCGGAACGCGGCCGCGGCCGCCTTACGCAGGAGGCTGTGGGCCGCGGCCGGCTGGCGCGCCCGCAGGCGGCGCGCCCAGAGCTCGGCCGTCTCGGCCCCGACCTTGATCGCCTCGCCGCGCGCGGCGATCAGGCGGGCCGCCTCCGGCAGCGCCGGCCAGTCCATCAGGAAGGCCAGCGCCTTGTCGACATCGGCATGGGCCGCCGCATGGGCGAAGGCCCGGTTCTCGGCCTCGACGTCCTCGAAGTCGGCGAGGCGCTGGGTGAAGGCCCTGGCGCGCTCGGCCGACAGCGTGCGTTCGAACGAGGCCCAGCGGGCGGCCTGGGCGGCCTCGCCCTGGCCGGAGCGCTCCAGGTACTCGATCCAGGCGCTCTCCCAGGCGAAGTCCGGGGCGACCGGCTGGCCGCGGCCGGCCAGCAGGGTGAATTTCGGCGCCGCGGCCTGGGCCGCGCCCAGCAGCCGGCCGGCCTCCTCCACGTCGCCCGCGGCCAACAGGCGCTGCGCCACCTCGGCGGCCGCCGAGGGGTCGCGGAGCGCGTTGGCCGAGAAGGTCGCGCGATAGGCCCCGGCGTCCCCCACCGCGTCGGCGAGCGCGCGGGTGAGCTCGCCCCAGGCCGACATGCCGCCCTCGCGGGCCTGCAGCTGCGCCAGCGCGGCCACGAGCACCGGGCGAGGCGCGGCGGCGGTCAGCCACGGCAGCCAGTCGGCCCAGCCGTTCGGGTCGCGGACGAGCGCGTCCACCAGGGCGGCCCCGGCCCGCGCGGGGTCGGCCTTCGCCGCCAGGCCGCCGATATCCGCAGCGGCGCGCGCGAAGACCTCGGCCATCGCGCCGTCCCGGTCGCGGACGCGGACGCCCAGCCGGCGGGCCAGGTCCATGAACAGCCACATCCGGTCGAGCGCCAGCGCCGCGTCGAGGCCCGCCAGCCGCTCGACGATCAGGCTGCGCAGGACATCGAGGTCCACGACGAAGCTGGGACGCTTGCGCCAGGAGATCTTCGAGCGGCTGGCGTCCAGGGAGGCCAGCCGCCGGTCGATCTCCAGGACCAGGTGGTCGGCGCCCTGCTCGGCGGCCAGCTCCATGCGCAGCCGGCGCTTCAGGTCCGGACGGCTCGCCGCGGCCTGCGCCAGGATCTCGGCCAGCCGCTCGGCGCCGAGGCTGGCGAGGTTCTCGGCGTTGACGCGCTTGCGGCTGGCGACGGTGGGACTCTTCATGCTGTCCGGATCGACCAACCGCGCCGCCGCGTCAAACTGCGCGTGGGGCGGGAGGGGTCGGCCAGCTCCGCCCAGCGCCGCGCCGGCCCGCCGGACCTATAGGCAGGGGCGGGCTAGGCGCGGAGATCGCAGCGAGGTCGATTGACGTCCGCATTGCGCCGGAGGGGACGTTGACCCCGGTCCAAGAAGCGGACGTTCGGCGGGATCGGCGAGGGCAGGGGCTGACGCTGCCTGCGTGGACAGCCGACGGCCGTCCTAACTGCGGGCTGGCGGCAAGGTCGCAGCGTGCCTAAATCACTGCCATGACCGGCGTACTACCCCCTACCCCCAGCTTCTTCGTGCCGAATGTCGCGCTCGACAAGCACGAGGAGGCCTACGCCGCGCTGGCCAAGGCGGCCGGTCGGGCGCCGCTTCCGCTGGGCGAGCGGATCTTCTCTATCAGTTTCCGGCATGACAGCGAGGATTGGGTCGCGACGGTGGGCCGACGCCTCCGGGGAACCAAGGTCCGCAGCACGCGGAGCCGTGGTCAACGGATCGAGCGGACGATCCCGCTTTCCAATCCGTCCGTGGTGCTCGCCATCCTTCCCGGCGTACCGTTTCTCGTCTGGCACGATGACACCTCAAGGGTGTGGGTGAACCCCTTCCTGGCAGGCGAGCCCCGCTCGATCACGCGCTTCGCCCCCTGACTGCCCCGATAGTCTCCGATGGCTGGACATCGTGAGAGTGACTGAAGGGCCGAGTTGCGCCAGGAGCGGAAGTTGCGTCTCGCCGGCGAGCCGACACTCGGCTGTCTCTTTATGAGGCTGGGGTCGTTGCTAGGGCTTGGTGGGTGCGACTTCTACGGACACCTTGGCCACACTGTAGAGGACGACTTCACCGCCTTGCGCCAAGTCGGGTTGGAAGAGGGCAAGGTTGATCCCATCGCTCACTGAGCTGCGGTAAACGACACCGTCGAAACCGCTCTTCTTAATGAATTCACAGAGGTACTGGCTTGGGATGTAGTCGATGGCTGCCCCAGATGGCAGGACGGGTCTGGTCAACTCTTCCCCAAGACGCTCCAGGAAGGGCAGATCGGCACGAAGCTGACCGATCGCACTCGGGTCTTCCAGGATGAATGGCGAGACCAACTTCCGTGGATTGCGGAGGTCGACAGCCTGGATATCGGGGACGTCAAAATCGGCCACGCAAGCGATCTCGCCGGTGTGCGGTCGAATCTCAGCGACGGCCGTTTCGGGCTTCGATCCAAGATAGAGGTAGGGAATCCCCGCAGGATTGGCGCGACCGTGGGACGCCAGCCGCTTCGGCGGAGCGCTCATCTTGTCGATTGTGTAGGTCTCTTCGCCGGACAGAATTCGTGCGCGATGCCAGGTGCGCGGGAGGTTGACGGCAGGCAGGTGATCGAGGAGTTGTCGAAGGCGTTCGGTGTCGAGGCTCATGTCGAGAAACCATCGATTCCGGTACATCATCTCGTCGCGCAGCGTTTCCCATTGTACGAGCCCCTCGCTGTGATAGCTGGCCGACGGAACGAATGGCATCCGGACGATTTCCCCGTCGTCCAAGATGTCGGCTAGCAGCTCCTTGGTGTGGGCGACGTCCATGGCCGGATGGGAAAAGAGTTGCCAGTCCTCCTTCATCCAATCCGCTAGAGATTGGCCGTCGGCGTTTTGTTCGTAGACGTTGACGACCAACTCGAAATAAGGCGCGAGGGCGTGGGGATTGAGAAGGTCCACATCCCGGGTACCGCAGTAGCTACACGTGCCTCGCTCCGGGCCGAGGAACGGAAAGATTTGTTCACGCAGCCCCCGGTCATCGAAACACTCAGGACAACAGCGCCGCTTGGGCATTGCGGTCTCAGCCGAGATAGTCGGCGAGGGTCTCGATGTGGTGCTTCATCGAGAGCTTCTTGACGTAGCCGAGACCGGGGAAGTGCCCTTTGGCGTGCAGTTCACGGAACTCCTGAATTGCACTGGTTTCAAGGAGCTTCGCGTTGCCGGCATCTAGCTTATCGATCAGCTTTTTCAGCGCCTGCGCAAACTTCCCGGCTGGGTCGGTCGGCGTATCGTTTGTCGTCGAAACGAAGTGGTAGACGAACATCACGTCGTCCTTCTCCGGATCGATGAACGTCAAGTGGATCGCGACAGCATAGGCAGGCCCGCCACCTTCTGAGTAGCTGTCGCCGACCGTCAGGAAGTCGCCGAAGCCCACCATGTTCATGTCGCCATAGGTCAGGTGGAGTTCCGAAAACTCCTCGAACGGGATTTTCGCGTATTCGGAGTTCTTCAGGCGCTTGAACCCGTCGCGCACCAGCACCCGCAGGCTGCCGTCAAAGTGCTTTCGGTAGAGCGTATTCGCATGCTCCTCGATGAACACATGACGCGATGCCGGCAAGCCGCCGCCGAGGTAGTCGGCCAACCCCTTCTGCGTTGTAAACCCGGCGTGCACAAAGGTCGGGTTGTGGTCGCTATGCGCCTCATAAGTCTCGATGGCAGCCGCTAGGCCGCTATCTGCGCGAAGAAGGATTCCGGCCGAGATTGCATCGTTGCCGATGTAGCCATCCTGCAGGAGCTTCGTGATGTTCCCGCCGTCGTCCTGATGGTCCCCGTGGAAGGGGTTCACCACGACGATCGCACGTCCGCCAGCGTCGCAGATCGCTTTCAGCGTCTTTTCGAGTCCTCCCAGGGACTCCTTGACCGGTTCAATGATCGGCACGAAGCCTGCCCCCGCCATGAGCGCAGCGGTCTCCCGGATCGTGATGAGTTCGAACTGCTTTCCGCGAAAGTAGGGATGGTACATCTACCCGTCAGCCCCACGCCATCGCCGCGCCGATAGGCGTTCGAACGGCGTCTACGATCCGGTCGTGATCGGCCCGGCGCACCGGGATCGACAGAGCCGCGGCATGGAGGGATACCGGCAACTGGTCAACGAGGTCGCTGAGCGGCGCGAGGTTGCGGGTCCGTTTTAGAGTGCGAACGAATTCTCGGTGCAACGCCACCGGCTCAACGTGGGTGAACAACTCGCGCATGGCCCCGTACAACTGCGTGTTCGGAACTACGGGGACATCCACGCCGAGCGCCTTGAGGATAGCTGCAGCTTCGGCCGACCGAAGTGACGCGAACACCGTCTCCGGACAGATGCGCTCGGGTCGATCCGCAGCATCTCGCACCATCGTTATCCGGTAACGGCGAGACAGGCAGAGGATGCCCACATCGTCTGGAACGACCTGCTGCACGCTCTCGACATGGCTTTCTCCGACGATGACGTTCACCGTCGCGAACACTCGCTTGTAGTTGTCGATCTGATTGGCCAGTCGAGAGAGGGAATCGCGCTCAGACTTGATCTCGTAGACCGTGGCGGTGCCGTTTAGGATGACCAAGTCAGCTTTGCACGATCCGGCGCGGAACTCGTTGAGCATCGACGCCGTGCGAAGCGAATGCTTGCCCAGAAGGATCTTTTTGGTGACGGCGGCGCGATAGATATATTCGTCGCGACGACCGGCGATTTGAAGAACGTCGAACGCCCGGTCGAAGACATCACCGACAGTGGACGCCCTGTTAGAATAGCTGGCGGAACCCACTTGCTGGAGCAGGCGCGCGAACAAGGGAGAGCGACCCTTCTTCGCCATTTCATGAAAGACTGCGGAAGAAAATAGGCGCGAAAGCGCCGACAGTTCTGAAGCACTCGGTGTCAAGCGATCCCCCTGTCCGCCGCGCGTCCGAGACTGGGGCGACCGGCACCATGCCTATCGCACACGGCGGCGGGATGGAATCGAACAGTGATGATCGCCCTGCTCATCGCGCCTCGTTCGATCATGGTTATGCTACTGAGCTAACGGCGACTTGCGAATCCGCCACAACCTAGGAATCCAGGCAGATATAGGTGATTTTCACCATGAAATCCATGGTTCATGAGCGAGAAATCACCTCGCACCATGTCAGATACAGCCCTTTGCCAAGCGAGGCTGCATGATCGAGCCATGAATCGGCCCACACTCCACTTAAGACGATGGATTCGCTTTCTTCGAAGTGCTGAGGACGGGCTGGACGTCGCCAATAGCCGGACACGCTCTACTTCTCGCAACCCAACCATCGCTGGGCCTGGCCTCGGTAGGCGGAACCACCGCGCAGTGCGTCATTCGAAAGCAGGCCAAGGGCTTGCAGCCCGAATGCGGACGTTCCCAACGGCAGCGAAGAGTCACCGGCGGCCGGTCTCCCACGCCCCCCCGAAGCCCACACCAACCCCGCCTTGGACGGCGCGGCGCGGGACGTGTAAGAGGCACAGCCTCCGTCGCAAGGCGCCCCGGCCCACCTGGAATTCCCGAAGTCCCCATAGTCCCATGTCCGAAGAAGCCCAGCCGTCTCCTCTCGTCGTG
>Ga0207695_10005481_pt1 | contig 16806 bp, 19 predicted proteins | sample KBSC54metaG_FD_184354 | JGI IMG/M metagenome (GOLD analysis project Ga0207695, IMG submission 184354) | Corn rhizosphere microbial communities from Kellogg Biological Station, Michigan, USA - KBS C5-4 metaG (SPAdes) (version 2) | ecosystem: Host-associated > Plants > Roots > Rhizosphere > Soil... | reverse complement strand
CCGCGCCAGCGCCTCCGCCACCAACACCCCTGTAGCACTACGCGGCAACCGCGGCAGATGCACAAACAGCGATCCCCCGGCGACGGAGCCAGTCACCTCCATCTCACTCCCCAACCGCCCCTGCAACGCCGCATGCAACGCCCGATGCCGCGGCGCCAACCGATGCGCAATCCTCCGCAGATCCCGCAAGTACTGCCCGCTGCCGATACACATCGCCAGCACATGCTGCTGCATCGACACGCTCCCGCGATCGGCCAGCCACTTCACCGCCAGAAACCGCTCGCGCAGCGCGCGCGGCATCAGCATGTAGCCCAGCTGCAACGCCGGAAACATCGACCGCGCAAAGCTGCTCACATGGATCACCCGCCCATGGCGATCCAGCGACCACAAGGTCGGCGACGCGCGCACCCCAAAGCGATGCTCGCAATCGAAATCGTCCTCGACCACGCACGCATCCTGCGCATAAGCCCATTGCAGCAAAGCCCTGCGTCGCTCCTCCGCCATCACCACGCCGGTCGGAAACTGATACGACGGCGCCACATTGACCAGCCGCACGCCCTCCAGCGCCGCCGCATGCCGCTCGATATCCATCCCCTGCGGCCCCACCTCGCATGCCACGATCCGCGCGCCTATCGCCTCGTAGGTATGGCGCACGCTCCAGTGGCAGGGCTCCTCCACCCCGACGCCATCGCCTTCATCGAGCAGCACGCGGGCGATCAGATCGCGCGCCTGCTGTGCGCCGCTGACGATCAGAATATCGTCCGGATCGACCTCGATCGCCCGCTCGATACTCAGATAGCCGGCCACCGCTTTGCGCAGGCCGATGGCGCCTTGCAGTTCGGGGAAGTCGGGAGTGTCGCGGTTGCGCAGCAGGGTCGTCAGGTTCTGCTTCCATGCCTTGAGGCTGCGCGGGTCGGACTTCACGCGCGGTTGCGCAAGATCGATCACATCGCCTTCGGGCGCGGGCATGGCCGCCTCGGGTACGGCCGGTAGCTCAGCGCGCCGGGCCAGGCGGGACAGCCGCGGCGCGCCGGGCGCCTCGACCTGTGCTTCCACCAGCGCCTCGCCCGCGGCCATGCCCGTGGGGCGCGCACTCACATAAGTGCCGCTGCCCGAGCGCGATTCCAGATAGCCCTCGCTTTCCAGCTGGTCGTAGGCCATCAAGGCGACCGTACGGGAAACCCCGAGGGCGATCGCCATCGAGCGGCTGCCGGGCAGGCGCGCGCCGACCTGAAAGCGACCCGAGTCGATATCGCGCCGGATCGATTCGGCGAACTGCATATACATCGGCTCGTCGTGCTGCCGGCTGTTCGCCATCCCTGCTCCCCCGCGGCGGCTCGAAGTGGTTACATCGAAAAAGGCCACGACCGGTCATTTACGACCCCCCCGTGCCGTGCCGATGATCATGCCACGGCTGGCAGGAAGCCGGTCCTGGGGTCCCCACCCCCACGATCGCCCGGCTCGGGCAGCCTGCAGGGGAGAACCGTCATCGATCGTTTCGCACGAGACCGGGCCGCTACCCGATAGCCCGGTGCGCTCGCTTATCCCCCGGTTGCCGGTCATGCGGGCCAGCAGCTGAAGCGAGCGTCATGACGGGACTCTTGTATTGAGCACGCCACTATTGTTCAAGGAAGCATCGAGATGAAGCTCTTTACGTTGTCCGTCCGCCAGCTGGCGATGTGGATCGGTTGCGCGCTGTGCCCGGGGCTGGCCAGCGCCCACGCCATCGACGATTACAGCGCCGATCCGGCCTATGCCAGGTACTACCAGCAGACGGTGAGCTGGGGCGCCTGCCCGCCTTCGCTGTTTACCGATGGCAGCACCATCCAGTGCGCCCTGGTCACGGTGCCGCAGGACTGGGCCGATCCCGGCCAGGGCGATATCACCATCGGCATCTCCAAGCCGCTCAATCCGCCGGCCTATACGCGCCTGCTGCTGCTCAACGGCGGCGGCCCGGATAACTCCAGTGCGTCGATGGCGGAGATGTTCGAGCAATGGCAACCGCAACTGCAGGTTGACCACCTGGTGGTTGGCGTCGATCTGCGCGGCGTCAGCGACGGCATGGGTACCCAGGTCAGTTGCGACTACGCCGCGCGCAGCGGTGCCGAGAACTTTATGGACGGCGACAGCCGCAATCCGACCCCAGCCAGCCTGCAGGCGCAGCAGGATTGGTGGAATCGCTCGATCAGCGCCTGCCTGCAGCAGCACGGCGCCTTCCTCAAGAGCATCAACACGCCCAGCCACGTGCGCGATCTGAACCTGGTGCGCGCCATCCTCGGCTTCTCTCATGCGGACCTGTTCGCCGTCTCCAGCGGCACCGGTCTGATGGCGTATGCCAGCCGCATGTTCCCCGACAAGTTCGAGCGCGTGGTGCTCGACAGCAATATGAACTGGTCGCACCTGGACTGGCAGCAGCAGGCGCTGCAGCGGATGTCGATGGATCAGTTGAATCTGCAGCAGGCGTTTATCCCGTTTATCGCGCGGCATAACGACCAGTTCCATATGGGCACCACGCCGCAGCAGGTGCTGACCACCTTCCAGCGCATCTACCAGGTCACCTCGCAACACCGCATGGGTAGCGTCACGCCGGACCAGGCGCTGGGCTCGCTCAATGGCACCGCGATGTGGATCTTCTGGGATCTGATGGTGGCGCCTTCGCTGAGCGCGATGTCCGACGCACTGGACGGCGACCCCGCGCATATCGCCACCGCCGAACAGATCGCCGCGATGACCTACGCCGACCTGCGCGTGCTGCCCAGCTTCAATCCGATGAGCGCCGCCTTGCAGTGCAACGACTCCGGCTCGACCGACCACCGCAGCGCCGCTCGCAAGATCGCCGACACGCGCAAGTACTGGGCGATCGGCGCATCCACCATGGTGGACCAGTGCCAGGGATGGCCTTCGGCGCCGGCGATCGATCCGTTGCTGGAGCTGCGCACGAAGGTGCACGGGTTGATGGTGCAGGGGGAGTTCGATCCGTCGACGCCGTATGCGGAGGCATGGGTGAATCGGTTGTGGAATGGAAACGCCGCGCCGATGGTGTTTATCGATAACGCCGCGACGCATGGGGCGATCTTCGATAACAACGCCTGCGTGACGGCGGCGGAGTTCGGCTATCTCAATACCGGGGTGCTGCCGACGCGCGATGTGATCTGCAAGGCGGGGCCGATGCATTCGTTCGGGATGCAGGATAGTGCGGTGTATGAGTATGGGTATCCGGTGATGGGGACGTGGCTGCCGTTGCCGGCGGATACGCGGCAGGTGAGCTGGGAGTTGGTGCCCTGATTCGCTGAGCCTGAAAGGTGGGTGGGATGGCGGGGGTCAGAGTTGTTCTGGCCCCCGCTTTTTTTGCGCGCGGCTCGGCCATGCGCTGCCGGTGTACCGGGTTATCATCCGCGCCAAAGGGCGATTCCCGTCGCGGGCGAGGCAATGATCACCAGGCTGATAGTTCCACTTTCCTTCGTGGTCCTGCTGGCGGCGTGTGCAACCGTCAAAGACGGTGAGTATGTTCAGAAGGCAGGAGCCGGCATCGACTACCAGAAGGTTGACGGGTTGATCACGGGCGTGAGTACCATGGCTCAAGCCATAGGTGAGCTAGGGGAGCCATCACGGCGATATGCGGGTGCCGGCGATGTTGAGATGCTTGAGTACGTGTCTGTAAAGACGCGTGGGAGCCAGGAACGAACCCTTGGGATCTCCCACGGCTATGCGACTCAATCGCTGCACGAGACTTTGACGCTTACCTTCGAGCATGGAGTGCTTCTGTCGAAGGAAGAGAAATCAGCAATAGATCGATAAGGCAGGGGTGCTATGGACAGCAGTTCGATCTGGATAATCCTGGAGGCGGTCGTGATCAATGGACTGCTGGTCTGGGGTTCGGCGTCGTGCAACAACTACCTGATTCGGCGAGGTACGCCCGTCGAGCAGATCGATGTAAGCAGTGCCGAAGCGGATAGGCGGTTCGCAACGCTCAGTAATTCGTCGATTCTCTTCTATGTCCCACTGGCGGCGGGTTCCGCCGCACTGATGTACCAGGTGGTGGCCGCGCTCGCACGCTGGTTTTCGTCGATGCTTCCGGCGGCGGAGATGAGCGTGGTGGCAAGCCGAAGCGCTTGCCCCGTGGTGGCACTCTTCTTCGGCTTTGCGTTAACGGCGCTGGTATCAGGGCCGCTGATGCGACTTCTGTGGCCGGACGCCGGCGGCTTCTTTACGGCTTACCTTTCGGCGCGGCGCTATAAAAGCGATCACGACCGTTTGTGCCGGATCATGTCCTTTCCCATGGTGCTGATTGGTGCCACGGCTTTTGCAATCACCTCGAACGCATATGCCCAGGTAAGACGCGACGTGTTTGTCAATCGACCGTATTTCTCGGCAAGCGAAGTCGCGATTCCGTACTCAGAGATCAAGGCGATACAAGTAAGCGTTGGGCGGCTGGGGCGTGGATACGGCCGTGACTATCTGGTCCGCTTCCGCGATGGCAGTGGCTTCGATTTCTATCGGCAACTTCCTGCAGGAGGAGACGAGCGGCGCCAGCGGTTCGCGGAAGCGCTTTCCAAAATGTCCGGCGTGCCTATCACCGAATACCCGGGTTACTGAGATCGCGGAGCTTCAGTTGACGCATTGGATAACATTTCTTGCAGACCTTGCTGCCGTCAGTGGTCGAGAGGCAGCGGCGCTTCTCGACGTTTTGGGGGCAGCGAAGGCGGGGCTGAGTTGAAACTGGGTAGTTCAAGATGAACTTCCATCGCAGAACTTCAATCCACGATCCAACAACGCGTCGCCGGTGAAAATCTTCGGATTAGGGTTCTCCGCAATGTAGCTGGCGGCCGCCGCAAGAGTCTTCTTGTCCTGATCGTGGCACTTCACAGACGGCACTGCCGAAGAGAAGGCGCCAAGCGACACCAGCGCGACCCGAAGATCCGTCGCCAACTTTCGCTTTACCAAGGCCGGGTCGGTCGCTTCGAGTGCCGCCGTGGAGCGCCTTACATCACTGAGTGAATCGAATCCCGGTTCTGGCCGGCGAGGCTCGCCATGACATTGGCGCCTTTGCCGAATCCGAAATAGAAGCCAATCCCTCCACTCAGGATGGCTACAAGTGCGTACAGAGCGATAGCCTTCAGGCGTCCTTTAGCAGTCATAATCGACTAGTCCTTGGCGTCTATGGAGCGCCGCGCTTCGTGATGAGCGCGGACTTCCTTGCGGTCAACGGTCCCATTCGACCGTGACCTCCTTGATCTCATGGTCGTTATAGGCCGCCACCGTTGCCCGAACGTGATCTCCGCCCTGGCTGATGGATGTCGGAGAGTACTTGTACCGATCGCCATACTGAGCCTTGGCCAGAACAATGGCCTTCGCTCCAATCTCCCCGCCAAGAGTGAAGTGAAAAAAGATTGCCATGACGAGCGGAAGTATGGCGCCAATCACCATGGCACTTCTTGGAGCGGCCGTGGATCGGCCTTCGCTCCGTAACGCCTGAATGATGGGCGCAGAGCGCAGTTCTCTATATGTCCATGCGAGCAGGACGAGCATCGCCACCGCCATGACAAATCCAAGTATCGATGCAGTTGGATTCAGCCTTAGCTGAGTGGCCCAGAGATCCATGGGTCGGAGCAGCGGTGCTAGGAAAAGAACGGTTCCGACGGATCCCGCCAGAAGAAGGGCGGAAAACCGGGTCACCTGATAGGCCGCACCCAAGTGACCACGCCAGAGAAAAACTCCAGCGATGACGGCAAAGATGTTCACGCTGGACGAGTAACTGCTGCCGGTGCTGATGCTGTACACCATGAATGCGATATCGACCAAGCCGGCGAGCACCAGAACGGCACCCACTCTTCTAAGAGTTTCCAGATACGTCTTCACGCTTTCCCCTGATCCACTGAACCCGCTACGTCCGCCTTGCTTCGAAGAGCGGACCCTCAATCCTGCTGCTTGAACTCGCGTATGACCTCGATCAGGCCAACGATGTTGTCATTCAATTCTTCCAGGTCCTCCGCCGGCACCCACCATTCGGTGTGATGGGATCCCCCTACCTGCTGTACCTCATACCTTCTCATGAACGAGGTTCGCACCTGAAAGCGGGTAACTGCGCCATAGCTGCTGTCGCGCACGTTCCAGTTGCCCGCAATCTCAGCGGCGTATTGCTCGTTGGTCACCGGATAGAAAATGGGTTGCTCTGGCAGTCGCGGAGGCCACCGCTTGAAGTCAGCCTGCCGCAGCAGATCCCATTCTTCGGGGCCGACGGGGCGGTACATCACGGTCACTTCGTCAGGGGTGGTCATGTCAGCTTTTGCTCATGGGTGGATGTGCTTTCCGGTGTTTGCCCCGGATCGAAATAAGAAAGCTCCTGCCTGGCATCGAAGGCTATATTCGATAGCAGTTGGCAACGATCGAGTTTGAAGACGAACCGGTCGTAAACCCTTAGAGAAAAACTCTACCTTTACCCAAAGCCTTTACTTGGGCGGCAACTCGGACCGAGCGAATCCGCACTCGGCACAGTAAGTCGCTCTAGGTGTGCGCAGCGGTTTTTCACAAGCCTCGCATGGCGGACCGAACAGGCTGGTCCTGTGATGCCAGAGATTGTCAGGATTCGACTCTCTGGCACCAGTCAGTTGCTGATACCGAGCCAGAGCATCGTCACCAAATCTCTGGCCGAGCGCTTCAGCCAATGACGCCCCGGTACTCCGCCGGAACTCCTGGGTCCGCGACATCATGGTGGAGAGAAGAGTGGCAACCTCGGTCCACTCATGCTCGTCGAGCATCGGCACGTTCCGTTTGCATCTCCAGCAGTAGAGCGTCTTCGCCATGAGTGCCTTCTCCTTGGTCGTCAATGGCTTTCCGGCGGAGACTGGCCGAAGAGCGTTCCCATGTCGATCCCACGCAAGCTCATTCGTCGCCTGTCTGAGGGCGACCATATCGGCCGCCCCATCCGCTGAGGAAGCTGCCATGTCCTACATCGATGGTTTCGTGATCGCCGTACCCAATGCCAACCGCGAGCAGTTCATCACCCATGCCCGCACCTTCGACGCCATTTTCGTGGAGTTCGGCGCCATCCGGGTGGTGGAGTGCTGGGGTGACGATGTGCCCGACGGCAAGCTCACCGATTTTCGCCGCGCGGTACAGGCGAAAGAGGATGAGTCCGTGGTGTTCTCCTGGGTGGAATGGCCCGACAAGGCCGCCCGCGATGCCGGCATGGCGAAATTCATGCAGGACCCGCGCATGGCCGCCGCCGCTGACTGTCCTTTCGATGGCAAGCGCATGATCTTCGGCGGCTTTGTGCCGGTGGTCAGTCTGCCGGGCTGAGGGCGCCCTGGTTCTGCCTGACTGGGTAGATCGTCTGCAAGCCAGGCCTCGGTGCCGGATTCTCATAGTTTGGCCGTACTGGCCAAACTATGGTCCGGTGCGCATTGCGCCCGGAAACTAACACTTGAAGCCCTGCGGGCGCGTATCCTTACGCGGGTTGGCCACCCACCAGTGCACACGAGGGCGCAAGCTGCGCCAGCGATTCGCAAGACTCGTAGGCACGGCTCATCAGCCTCGATCCTGGTGCCCGCTCATGGAGTGAGTTACGCGCACGCAGCGAAGCTGCCGTAGCTCATATGAGTTCATTCGCGCCTTGAGCGCGCCCTATGACCGATCGCGACGGACCGCGGTGCCGCGGCCATCTCCCGTATTACTTCAAACTCAGGAAATCCCCCAGCGCATGACCTCTCGAGCCCGCCCCGCCGCCGCAAAATGTTCGTCCTGCGAGGCTGTCTGTTGCCGCCTCATGGTGGTCCTGCAACCGGAGGAGTCGATCCCCGACCACCTCACCACCTATTCGCCGGAAGGCTATCGCGTGATGAAGCGTGGCGAGGATGGCTGGTGCGTGGCCATGGACAGCGTGCGCATGAACTGCGGCATCTACGAAACCCGGCCCTCCGTGTGCCGCCGTTTCGTCATGAATGGACCGTATTGCAGGGCTATCCGCGAGGACTACAGCCGTGACGCTGCCGCCGCGCATGCGGCGCACGATCCTGCCGCGTAGTTGTCGTACCGTGCTGCTGCGTTGCTACGAACGCAGCTTGTAGCCGGTACGGAAGATCCAGGCGATCGCCGCGATGCAGACCAGCAGAAAGGCCAAGGTCATACTCGCGCTCACCACGACATTGACGTCGGACTGGCCGTAGAAGCTCCAGCGAAAGCCGCTGATCAGATACACCACGGGATTGAACAGCGCGACCTTCTGCCAGAACGGCGGCAGCATCCCGATCGAATAGAACGCCCCGCCGAGGAAGGTCAACGGGGTCACCACCATCAGCGGGATGACCTGCAGTTTCTGGAAGTCATCGGCCCACAGGCCGATGATGAAACCGAACGAGCTGAAGGTGACGGCCGTAAGCAGCAGGAACACCATCATCCATAACGGATGCATGATGCTGTACGGCACGAAGAAGCGCGCGGTGAGCAGGATCAGCAGACCCAGCATCACCGATTTGGTGGATGCCGCCCCGACATAGCCGAGCACGGCCTCCAGCGGCGAAACGGGTGCGGAGAGCAGCTCGTAGATGGTGCCTGACCATTTGGGCAGATAGATGCCGAATGAGGCATTGGAAATGCTTTCGTTGAGCAACGAAAGCATGATCAGCCCCGGGATGATGAAGGCGCCGTAGCTGGTGCCGCCGATTTCGCCCATGCGCGAACCGATGGCGGTGCCGAACACGATGAAATACAGCGAGGTCGACAGCACCGGCGACACGATGCTCTGGGTCAAGGTGCGGAAGGTGCGCGCCATTTCAAAGCGGTAAATGGCGCGGATGGCGGGAGTATTCATCGCGTTCCCCGGACCAGGCTGACGAAAATATCTTCGAGCGAGCTTTCCATCGTATGCAGATCCTTGAAGTCCACGCCTCGATCGCCGAGCTTGCGCAGCAATACGGCAATGCCCGTATCGTCGCTCTGGGCATCGAAGGTGTAGGTAAGCGTGGTGCCGTCGTCGGCAAGCTCCAGCGCGTAGTCGTCCAGTCCCTGGGGCAATGCCTGGATGGGCGTCTTGAGGCTGATGGTTAGCTGCTTTTTACCGAGCTTGCGCATCAGCACGTGCTTGTCTTCGACCAGGATCAGTTCGCCGCCGGTGATCACGCCCACCCGGTCGGCCATCTCCTCAGCCTCTTCGATGTAATGCGTGGTCAGGATGACCGTGACGCCGGTGGCGCGCAGAGCGCGCACCATCTGCCACATGTCGTGGCGTAGCTCCACATCCACGCCGGCCGTGGGCTCGTCCAGAAACAGGATGCTCGGCTCATGCGCCAGCGCTTTGGCGATCAGCACGCGGCGCTTCATGCCGCCGGACAGCGTCATGATCTTCGCGTCTTTCTTCTCCCAGAGCGAAAGATCGCGCAGCACCTTTTCAATGTGCTTGTCATTGCGCGCACGCCCGAACAGCCCACGGCTGAATCGGACCGAGGCCCACACCGTTTCGAACGCGTCGGTGGAAAGCTCCTGCGGCACCAGGCCGATCTTCGATCGCGTCACGCGGTAATCGCTCAGCACGTCGGCGCCATCGGCATGCACCGTTCCCGCACTGGGTTTCACGATGCCGCAGATAATGCTGATCAGCGTGGTCTTGCCTGCGCCATTGGGGCCAAGCAGCGCGAAGATTTCACCCTGCCGTATATCCAGGTCGATCGACTTCAGTGCCTGGAAGCCGCCTTTATAGGTCTTGCTGACGCCGCGAACGGAAACGGCGTGCGGCGTCGAAGTGGCCTGATCGCTCATTGCATTCCTTGGTCTGGCGTGTTGCAGCGTTCGGGGAGTCTACGCCTGCTTTGCCTTGATCCGTAGGCCTGTATGCACTTGCCCATGAAAAATGGCCGCTATAGCTTGGCGCGGCTTTGGCTGACGTCCGCTTTCGAACCACGGTGGACATGGCGTCATCGCAACTCGCAACCTCGTCAACTCAAGCAAGGGATTCCCGTGGAAATGTCAGGCATCTTGTTTGGAACCACCGACTGGTCGTCCGTGGATGCGACTGAGCACAAGGGCGAGTCAGGCTTCGCCTATTGGCGCACGCGGCAGTTCGGCAGCATGAGGGTCCGGATGATCGAGTACACGCCAGGTTATCTAGCGGACCACTGGTGCACGAAAGGACACATTCTGCTGTGTGTGGAAGGAGAGCTGCACACGGAGCTTGAAGACGGTCGCGTGTTCACGCTGAAGCCCGGCGTGAGTTATCAGGTCGGCGATGGGGCGGAGCCGCATCGGTCGTATACGGATGTGGGGGCCAAGTTGTTTGTTGTCGATTAGGCGGGTGGTAAGTGCGCGATCCCGCAAAGTTTGGCCACTGCCGTCTCGCATAGTTTGGCCGACTTTGGGCGACTCCGAGAAGGCTAGTGACCCAGCCGAAGGTGGATGACAAGCCGGCCTATCTGTCGAAGAGCCCGATTACGGAGTGCGCATGAGGGAGATCTCCTCCATCCTGGCGCTTGCACGCTTAACTTCATCAGTAGGCTTTCTTGGCAAAGCCAACTACGACAGAGTTTGATAAGCCATCGGGGACAGAACCTCGCCCTACCGCCCCGTCATCTTGAGCGCAGCTTCGGGCAACCGTTCGCCTTGGATCTGGACCTTCGAGGCGCCCGTGTTGATCTCGGCAAGATCATCCGCGTCCAAGTCAAGCGCGACGGCGCCAAGGTTCTCCTCAAGGCGGTGCAACTTGGTCGTGCCCGGAATGGGGGCGATCCAAGGTTCCTGTGCCAGCAGCCAGGCAAGTGCAACTTGAGCGGGTGTGGCGCTCTTGCGATCGGCGACTGATCTAACGACATCGACCAGCGCCATGTTGGCCTTGCGGGCCTCCGGCGAGAAGCGCGGCACATGGTTGCGGAAGTCGGTTGGGTCGAACTTGGTGTTCTCGTCGATCTTGCCGGTCAGGAAGCCCGCACCCAGCGGGCTGAAGGGCACGAAGCCGATGCTCAGCTCCTTCAGCGTCGGCAGCAGCTCAGCTTCCGGTCCACGCCAGAAGAGCGAGTACTCGCTCTGAACGGCCGTTACCGGTTGCACGGCATGCGCACGTCGGATCGTGTGGATTCCCGCTTCCGACAAGCCGAAATGTTTGACCTTGCCCTCCGCAATCAACTCCTGCACCAAGCCAGCGACATCTTCGATGGACACTTGTGGGTCGACACGATGCTGGAAAAGCAGGTCGATGTGGTCAGTACGCAAGCGTCGGAGGCTGCCCTCGACGGCGATGCGGATATGGTCCGGACGGCTGTTGGTTCCACTGCCGCGTTCGCCGGTCCGAGGATTGATGTCGAAACCAAACTTCGTCGCAATGATGACCTTGTCGCGAATCGGCGCAAGCGCTTCGCCAACGAGGTCCTCATTGATAAATGGTCCGTAGGCTTCCGCCGTATCGAAGAATGTGACGCCATGCTCGTAGGCCGTACGGATCAGGGCAATCATCTCCTGCCGCTCCGACGCCGGGCCATAGGCGGAACTCATGCCCATGCAGCCGAGGCCGAGTGCGGAGACGTCGAGGTTGTGGTTACCAAGTTGGCGATGTTTCACAGGTTTACTCCGTTCGTTGTTTCAGCCACGCATTCACCCGCTCCATCGTCTGCCGCTCCTGGTCCGCCTGCATGACGAAGCCTTTGCTGATTCGCGCCTTCGGCGCATGGCTGGCGAGGATGGAAGAACTGTTTCCCAACCCGTAGCCACCATGGGTAACGAAGGGGATCAGGGTCTTTCCAGTCAGGTCGTGTGCGGAAAGGAAGGCGCGAATGACGGGAGGCGTGGTTTCTACCCAGATGGGGAAACCCAGATAGACGGTGTCATAGCACGCCATGTTGGGAATCCTGGCTTCCAGCGGCGGTTCATAGCCGCTATTGCGCTCCTGCCGTGCCTGCTCGACCGTTTCCAGATAGTCCTCCGGATAAGATCGGGCCGGCCGAATCTCGAACAAATCCGTGCCGAGCGTGCGATGGATCAAGCCGGCAACGACGCGTGTGTTGCCGGAACGGGAAAAGTAGGCCACCAATGCGCGCGATTCCGCATTCTTCACTTCGCCACCGCTTGCCTGAGCGGCCAAACCGATCAGAGGAAGGCCGGCGAGTGTCAGCATGACGGCGCGCCGCGCGGTGTCATGTTCAGATGTCATGTCGATGTCTCGCCCATCAGCGTCCCACGCGCGCCTGCAGGGCGGGTGGGTAGCGGTCACCTTCGACTTTGATCTCCTCGAGAAGCTTGGCGAGGCCGCGCATATCGTTGTCGGTCAGGACGACGGCGGCGGCACGGAGGTTCTCGTCCAGGCGGTGCAGTTTGGTGGTGCCTGGAATCGGCACGATCCATGGCTTGCGGGCAAGCAGCCAGGCGAGCGCGATCTGTGCGGGCGTCACGCCCTTGTCGTTCGCGATCTGGCTGAGCAGATCGACGAGGGCCTGGTTCGCCTGGAGCGCCTCGGGTGAGAAGCGGGGAACGATGCTGCGGAAATCGTTGCTGCCGAACTTCGTGTCGGCCCCGATAGCGCCGGTCAGAAAGCCCTTGCCCAAGGGGCTGAAGGGTACGAAGCCGATGCCCAGTTCTTCCAGCGTCGGCAGAATTTCCTGCTCAGGCTCGCGCCACCAGAGGGAATACTCACTCTGCAAGGCCGTTACCGGTTGAACGGCATGTGCGCGGCGAATGGTCTGGACGCCTGCTTCGGACAAACCAAAATGTTTGACCTTGCCTTCGGCGATCAAGTCCTTGACCGTGCCTGCAACCTCTTCGATGGGCACATCGGGATCGACCCGATGCTGATACAGCAAGTCGATCACGTCGGTGCGCAAGCGCTTGAGCGAGCCCTCGACAGCCCAGCGGATGTGGTCGGGCCTGCTGTTGAGGATCTGCTGCTTGCCGTCGGCACCGAAGGTGAAGCCGAATTTGGTGGCAATCACGACCTGGTTGCGCATCGGGACCAGGGCTTCGCCGACCACTTCCTCGTTGAGATAAGGGCCGTAGACCTCTGCCGTGTCGAAGAGCGTTACGCCTCGGTCTACGGCGGTGCGGATCAGCGAGATGGCGGCTTGCTTGTCGGTAGCGGGGCCATAACCGTGGCTCAGCCCCATGCAGCCAAGGCCGATGGCGGAGACTTCAAGTTGGTTAGAGCCGAGTTTGCGGGTTTTCATGGTGTCCTCCATGCGAACAATCTAGGGCCGGAGCATTGGCCGCACTAGATGGCATAATCGGAAAGGGTTCATAACCGGAGTGGATAAATGTCCACCGAGAGCTACGATCAGCTCGCGATCTTCTCGATGGTGGCGCGCGAACGCAGCTTCACTCGCGCGGCAGCCAAGCTCGGCATGTCACAGCCGGCCCTGAGCCGGGCCATGCGCCAGTTGGAGGAGCGGCTGGGTGTCCGGCTCCTTGCCCGAACCACGCGAAGCGTGGCTCCTACCGAAGCGGGCGAGCATCTGCTGCGGGTGATTGCCCCGCGATTCGAAGAGATTAATGCCGAGTTGGCCTTGCTCAGCGAGTTTCGGGACAAGCCCGCGGGAAAGCTGCGCATCACCGCGGGCGAGCACGCAGCGATCTCGGTGCTGCAGCCGGTACTCGCCAAGATCCTGCCCACCCATCCAGACATCCAGATCGAAGTGATCGTGGACTACGGCCTTACCGACATCGTGGCGGAGGGGTATGACGCCGGTGTCCGTTTAGGCGAGCAGGTTGCCAAGGACATGATCGCGGTGCGTATCGGTCCGGACGTACGGATGGCTGTGGTTGGGTCGCCGGGCTACTTCGAGCGGCATCCACGCCCCAGGACGCCGCGCGATCTCCTTCGGCACAATTGCATCACGATCCGCTTGCCGACGTACGGCGGCATCTTTCCCTGGGAGTTCGAGAAGAAAGGGGAGGAGCTCAAGGTTCGGGTCGAGGGCCAACTGGTGTTCAACAATATCGCCATGCGCCTGGACGCCGCGCTCAAGGGGCTGGGTCTGGCCTACATGCCCGAGGACTTGGTGCAAGCGCACGTTGCGAAGGGCCGATTGATACGCGTGCTCGCCGACTGGTGCCCCCCGTTCTCGGGATATCACCTCTACTATCCAAGCCGGCGGCAGAGCTCGCCGGCCTTTGCCTTGCTGCGTGATGTCCTGCGCTACAGGGACTGATCAGCCACTCATTTTTTCCCGGCCGAGTCACTCAGGTATCGATCGAGCGCCTGGCTTAGCCGCTCGCCGGCGTTTGCATCGCCGTGCGTGGCGAGTACCTGCGCCAGTTGCCGCAACTGGGGGACGGTCAGCCCGACACGGATGCTTGCCGCGACGTGCGAACGCAATTGCGGCTCCACGCCCGACATGGCGGCCAGCGCCCCGATGGTGGCAAGTTCGCGACTGATCCAGTCGAGATTGTCACGCTCGAAGATGTCACCAAACAAATGCGCCTGCAGGAATTGATTGATCACGGGCGCAAAGTCAAATACAGGGCTTTTGACCGGCCCACCCGAGATACGGCTCTGATTCGCCGCGCCTGCCACCAGCAGTGCTTCGCCCGTCGGAACCGGGTGACTTGGTCCACGCCCCGGTTCGTCGTGGATGCCATGTCGCTGGCGCGCATCCACCACGGTCTTCAGTTCGCCCAGCGCGTTGAGACTGCGTGGAAAGCCGGTGTAGGCATACAGCTGTACCAGAATTTCCTTGGCCTCGCTGATCGTCAGGCCCGCGTCCAGCCCCTGATTCAGGGCGGCATTGAGCCGGGCCATGTCGCCGGTCGCCATCGCAGCGGCGATCGGCGCAATGGTCTGTTGCTTTGCGGAAATCGTATCGGTGGTGGCTGTCGGGCGTGGCGAGGAAGACATGTTCTGTTGCTCCGAGCTGTTGGTCGCGCGTGCCGGCGAGAGCATCAGCGCCAGGCCCAGCACCCCGACGAGCACGTAAAACATGCGGTTAGTGCGCGCTGTATTGTTCATCGGATACTTTCTCCATCCATTCCACGCTCTTACCGTCCACGGTTCCGGTGACGGCAAGATGAGTCATGGCGCTCCCGGGTGCTGCGCCATGCCAGTGCTTGACGCCAGGTGGGCACCAGACCACATCGCCTGGATGGATCACCTGGACAGGCTTGCCCCATTGTTGCGTCAGCCCGACACCCGATGTCACGACCAATCGTTGCCCAGCGGGATGCGTGTGCCAGGCCGAGCGCGCGCCGGGTTGAAACGTCACGTAGGCACCCGATGCGTTGATCTCGCTGTTGGCCTGGAATAGCGGATCCACACGCACACGCCCGGTGAAGTGATCCGCTGGTCCTGTCGCGGAGTCTTGTGTGCCGGCCGCAATGACTTTCTGCAAGCCTGATTCGGCGGCCTCGTCGCGTTGTTCGGTCGCGCCCGCAATGGGAATCGCGGCGCAGGCCGCGAGTCCCAGCAAGATCTTGTTCATGCCTGTCACCTCGCACGTGCTGGAGATCACGTCAAAGTGTTCGGCCGTAGAACACGTGCAGTTTCCCCAGGGCGACGTCGACATACTTTGGAACCCAATAGGTCTCGATGTGGGTGGCTCCATCGATCAGAAATAGTTCCTTGTCCTCGGTGCCCGTTGCCTTGGCGAATGCATCCTCCGTCATGTAGAGGGTGTCAGCCTTGCTGCCGGCCATCATCAGCAGGGGTTTGTCGATCAGTTCGATCTGATGGGTCGCATCGAAGCGCATCAGGTCCACCAGGCTGCTCGTTGTGTACTTGAAGGTCGAGCCCGGATGCGCGTGCGTCTTCCAGTAGTACTCGTAGCCTTGGCGGTACAGATCAAACGGCAACTTGGCGATCTGTTCGTCCGTCAGATTGGCATCCCCTGAATAGAGGATCTCGCCACCGGCCGCTTCTTGTGCGCGGGCGTCCGAAGCTTGCTGCAGCCGCTGCTGAATCGTGGCCAGTTGCGAATCCCTGAAGCCGTTTCGGCGCACCCGGCCTGAGTTGAACATGCTCAGGGTCGCAATCGCCTTGAATCGCCTGTCGGTTTCCGCCGCGGCAAGCGAGTAGCCGCCACCGCCACAGATACCCAGTAATCCCAAGCGCGCACTGTCGACGCCGGGATAGCGAGCGATGTAATCCGCCATGCCATGGATGTCTTCAATCCGGTAGGCAGGCTTATCCACGTTGCGAGGCTGGCCGCCGCTTGCTCCCTGGAATGCGGCATCCGCTGTGATCGTGATGTATCCCTGTTCGGCCAGTCGTTGAGCATAGAGGCCGGCGACTTGCTCTTTCACTCCGCCATTGGGGTGCGCTACGACGATGGCGGGATACTTCTTCTGTGGATCGTAGTTCGCCGGCGTATATACGTTGGCCGATATATCGAGGCCATTCAATTTGTACGTGACCGGGTGAATGTTGATCTTTCCTGGTTCGTTCTGGGTGATCGCACCATCGTAGGCCAGGGTGAAAGGATTTGCTTTGTAGTCCGCGGCACCGCTGCCGCCGGCGAAGCCGATGGATGCCGCCATAAGTGACGCCATGAGAGTAGATCGCTTCATTGATGTATTCCTTGGTTGGTCTGTTCGCGACTTCGCGCGTACAGGACTCACTGATCCAGATGCTTCTCGGTGAGGAACTTCGATACGAGATCGGCGATCTGGGTGTTGTTGAGGTCAGAGAAAATAAAGTGCGTGTTTCCACGAATGCCGATGTCGGGAAGATGCAGCAAAGTCACGTCACCGCCATGTTTGTTGACGGTGTCACGCCACTTTCGCGCCATCTCCAGCCTTGCGCGCCAACTGTCCTGAGCGGGCAGGTCCACTGGATGATCAGGAATGTTGTCGCCGTACAGGACAAGGATCGGGACCTTCGTCAGTGCGACGAACTGCGACATAGGA
>Ga0207695_10005479_pt1 | contig 16809 bp, 13 predicted proteins | sample KBSC54metaG_FD_184354 | JGI IMG/M metagenome (GOLD analysis project Ga0207695, IMG submission 184354) | Corn rhizosphere microbial communities from Kellogg Biological Station, Michigan, USA - KBS C5-4 metaG (SPAdes) (version 2) | ecosystem: Host-associated > Plants > Roots > Rhizosphere > Soil... | reverse complement strand
AATCAGCGGCTTCAGTTGGCCGTCGCCATCATCCGATAGCATCAACAACATCGCCGACTTGGCGCATGCGGCCGTCAACGGCCATGGCGACTTTTTCAGCGCCAAGAGCCCGCAGGAGCTCGCAGCCGGTTTCTCGAGCGCCATCGCCCAGATCAGTTCGCGCACCGTAACGCCGACCACAGCTGCGGTAAATGCCAGCGTGGTCACCGTCGGAGCCCTGAGCTTCAGCACCGGCTACAACACAGGCGACTGGAGCGGCACGTTCTGGGCAGTCACCATCAACAGCGACGGCACCGTCGATACCAATCCGGCCGATGCGCACTGGAAGGCGGAAACCACGTTGAACGCCGACTATCACACGGCCACCGGAACGACCAACTACAGCACCCGCAAGGTGTATACCGATACCTACACGTTGGCCACCGATGCCTCCGGCAACGCGACCGCGACTTTCAATGCAGGATTGCAGTTCACCGCAGCAAATGCCACTTCGCTTGATAGCATCCAAACCGCAGGGTTGCAAAGCCCTGCGCTGGTTACGGGCGGCAATGACACGCTAGCCCACCGCATCAATTTCCTGCTGGGTGACCCCACGTACGAGGGGAATGGTTACCGAACCCGTACCAGCCTGCTCGGTGCGATCATCCGTGCGCAGCCGGTTTACGTATCCTATGCGAGCAGTGGTTACTACGACACTTGGCCATCCGGCTCACCGGAAATTGCCTCCGGTGCGCAAACCTATGACGCGTTCGTGACTCAGGAATCCACGCGCCCCGGAACGGCGTACGTGGGCGCCAACGACGGCATGTTGCACGCGTTCGCCGCACCCGCACCAACTGGTTGCGCCGCAGATGGTACGGGTTGTAACTATGGCAACGGCGGGACGGAACTTTGGGCCTTCATTCCACGCGCGGTGTACGCCAATCTCGGCAACCTCACCAGCACAAGTTTTTCGTATCGTCCGACAGTGGACGAGACGCCAGTGACGCGCGACGCGTTTTTCAGCGATCAGAAGTGGCACACGATTCTGACGGGCGGCGTGGGTTTGGGTGGCCGCGGCGTGTACGCGCTGGACATCACCGACCCGACCACGTTCTCGGAGTCGGACGTGCTGTGGGAGTTCGACTCCGACATGACAATCCCATCGGGCGGCGCTGGCGACTGCGTATCGATCGTGGGCACGTCGCAGAGCGGTACCTGCAGTGCCAGCGACCTCGGTTACACCGTCTCCCACCCCAACATCGGCCGCCTTGCGCTGAGTCCATCTTCAGGGGTAAATGGCACGTGGGTCGTTTTGGTTCCGAACGGCTATTTCCCGGACTGCGGGACCCCGGATACGCCGACCAATGACACGACCAAGTGCCAGACGATCGCCGCGCAGGCGCCCAAGAACGGGTCCGGCAATCCGTACAGCGCGCTGTTCGTGCTGAATGCCGAGACCGGCAAGGTGATCGCGGAGCTGAAAACGCCCGATATTGCGGGTGTCACCAGCTTTGGCCTCAGCACGCCGGTGATGGGCGATTACGACAACAATCAGGTGGACGATGTGGCTTTTGCGGGCGACGTCCAAGGCAATCTGTGGCGTTTCGACTTGCAGGGTTCCAGTGCGTCCAGCTGGAAGGTGACCCTGGTTTACCAGGCGCCGGTGCAAGGCGCGCAGCCCATCACCACGATGCCGCGGCTGTTCCCCGATCCGGCGACCAACCGCTTCATGGTGGTATTCGGCACTGGCAAGTTCCTCGGTATCGGCGACAACAGCGACAACACGGTGCAGGCGATTTACGGCGTGAGGGACGATGGCAATACCCATGTCCAAGGCGACCTGACGCCGCAGTACCTACATGAAACCACTCAGACGCTGAGTGATGGCACTACTGCAAGCCTGCGTTGTGTGACGGGTGGTGCAAGCGACACCTGCGATACGACATCGACGACTCATCCACCGTCGCCCGTGAACGACTCGAGTGGTAGCGGCGGGTGGTTCATCAACCTGCAGACTACAGACAGTGGTGGGACAGTGAATGATGCCGGCGAGCGCGTAGTCGTTAGTCCGGGAGCGATCTTCGCCAGCAACACCGTTGTATTCGAGACGCTGATTACCGGTTCGGCCAGCAGCGATCCGTGCAGCCCAACCACGGTGGGCGCGGTCATGGCCATCAATGCGGTCACCGGTGCGCCCGCGGGTGTGTCCTCATTGGGCGGATGGCCGATGGTTGGTGGGCGCATAAGCAATGCACGAACCAGCGGCAGCCTGCCCCTCGTTTCGGCACTGGGCGGCGGCCAGGCGTACCTGCCGGGCACGACGCTTGCGCCATCGGGCACGAAACCGCTTTCGATCGATGCGCCGATCTGGCGTCGTCGTTCGTGGCAGGGCATTCAACAGAACTGATGTAGTGACAGGGGCGATGACGATGCGACGCACACGTGGTTTCACACTGATCGAACTGATGATCGTGGTGGCGATCATCGCCATCCTCGCGGCCATCGCAGTGCCGTGGTGGGGGCGCTATACCTACCGCGCGCGCCGCGCGGATGCGCAAAAATTGCTGGTGCACGTCGCGCAGGCGGAAGAGCGCTTCTACACCGATTACAACCACTATCCGCTGACGGCGTCGTCGCTGGGTTACGCCAACAATGCGCCGCTTTCGGAAAACGGTTACTACCAGTTGTCGCTGGCGCTGCCTGCCGCCAGTTCCGCCGGGCAGGGCTACACCGCGACGGCCACGCCGCAGGGCGTGCAAGCAGACGACAAGTGCGGCAACCTCAGCATCGACAGTACCGGCCAGAAGCTGCCGGATCCTACCAACACCTCGGCCAACTCGAACGGTCGTTGCTGGTAGGCGTCGCCGGCACGCGGAACACGGAATCGGTTTTTGTCTGGGACCCGGACTGCGGGGACCGATTCCGGATCGCGCTGCGCGCGTCCGGAATGACGATTGGGGAGCATCCTGACTGCCCCGTGTGCATCAACTCCGTTTGTCATTCCGGGGCCGATCACGCGAAGCGTGAGCGGAACCCGGAATCGGTTGAGTCCGAGAATCCGACTGGTAACTGATTCCAGATCGCGCTGCGCGCGTCCGAAATGGCGACGAAGGGGAGCGCTCGGATTTTTGCAGGCGTTCGGAATGACGATTAAGTAGGCGCCAGGCGCCACGACCATCTATGTCCGTTTCGTTGAAGGAGCGGGCGGTGGCGGCGGCGGAGCCGGTGGTGCAGCGACCTTGGGCGCGTTCGGCGGCACAGGGGGCGGCGGCGGTGCCGGCGGTGGCGGTGGCGGCGGCGGGAGCAGGTTCCAGCGCGGCGGCACTTTCATGTTCAGCGCAAGGGTCTTGCCGTGCCGGCGCACGGCCATGCGCACCTGCTGTTCACCGGTCGCGCCGCGCAGCGCGCGCTGTACGTCTTCGGGTTGCGCCACGGGTTTGCCCCCGATGCCGGTGATCACGTCGCCGGGCTGCAATTCCGGAAATTGCTCGTCGCTGCGGGACAGCACCAGCACGCCCTTGTCGGTGCCGAAGTAGCGCCCGAGGTCGGGGTTCAGCGGCGTCAGGTTCAGTCCCCACCACGGCGACGTGAAGAGGGCCCACTGGCGGGCGTGCTCGCGCGCCTTGACGGCGGCTTCGCGTGCGGCGGTGGCGCCTTCCCGCGCGGCGGCTGCGCTCTCGCGCGCGATAGTGGCGCGGTCGAGTGCCGCGGAAGCGCTTTTCATGGCGCTGTCGATACTCTGCTGGATGCTCTTCTGGAATTCCGGTGATTGCACCGAGGTGGTCGCCTGCTCCGCGGCGCGTTCCGCCGCGCGGACCGTGGCCTGCCAATCACCGGGTTGCATCCGCTCCGGCGTGACATCGGCGTGCAGTGATTTGCCGTCGCGGGTCACGCCGAGCCTGATGGGTTTGCCGGCCTCGGCCGTTCGCAGCGCGTGTTCGGACGATGCATCGAACGCGCCCACCGCTTTTCCGTCGACGGCGGTGATCGTGTCGCCGGCTTTCAGGCCGGCGCGCTCGGCGGGTCCGCCGGGCGTCACCGCATCCACGTGCAGCCCGTGGTCTTCGGCACTGACGGCGATGCCGAGCATGCCGCGCTTGCTGTCGGCGAAATAATGCAACGTGCTGGCATTGGCTTCGTCACCGAGTTTCGCGGACAACGCGGCCATCCGGCCGGCCAGCGCATTCATGCGCGCCTGCAGCGCGGCCATCTGCTGCTGGGTGGCCTGCTGCTGGACAACTGGGTCAGGTTCGGCGGTGGCAGCAGTCGAAGCCGGCGGCGCGGCGAGCAGTGCGCCGGAACACACCGACAGACCGGGCAACATCAGGCAAAGGGCGAGTGTTCGTTTCATGGCGATTCTCTCGATCACATGGAAATGACGTGGTTGTGTGCGGGGTGCGTCTGTTCGGCAACCATGTACGGTTGCAAATGCAACAGGCCGAGTTGCTGGAGCAGGGTGATGCGTTGTTGCCACAGCCCCGCGGCGGTGGCGGGGCTGCGGGCGGCGCTGAGTTGCAGGTCGACCATGCCGATCCGGTCCTGCAGCGCCACCGCGCTGGCGAGTGCGCGGCCATCCAGCGGCGCGCCGTCGTGGCTGAGGCTTTGCACCCAGTTCTGCCATTGCGCCGAACTGGCCTGCAATGCGGCGACGTCGGGCGCGGGTTGGGTGTCGGGCTTCGCGCTCGATGGCGCCTGCGCGACGCGCGCGGGCGGTGGTGACGGGGCGCGCAGATGCAGGTGCGGCCAGGCGAACGCCAGCGCGGCCCCGGCCGCGAATGCGGCGGGCAGCGTGAACCAGACGGTCCGGCGCACGGTGCGGCGTCGGCCGATTCGCGCCGACAAGTTGCGCCAGGCCTCTTGCGGCGGCACGCTTGCCGGCAATGCGCGCAGCGCCGCGGTCAGCGAGGCTTCGTCGTTCATGCCGTGGTGGTCGAGCCGATCGTGCATGGCGTTTCCTCCACTTTCGGGGTCAATATTTCGCGCAGGCGTTTGGTGGCGCGCGCGAGTTGCGATTTGGAAAAACTCACGGAACGCCCGAACTCGTGGGCGATCTCGACATGGGTGAAGCCTTCGACGTGATACAGCCACAGCACCGCCCGCGCATCGTCGGGCAACCGGTTCAATGCGCGATCCAGCGTGGCGGCGTCCGCGGACGTCCAGGGTTGCGGCGCGCTGTCGTCGCCCAGGGTGTCGTCGAATACTTCGATGACGTGCAGTCGGTCGTGGCGAAGCTGCATCAGTGATTCGTTGACCACCAGCTTGCGCAGCCACGCCGCGAACGGCGCATCGCCGCGATACTGACGGGCGCGTTCGAAGGCTTTCAGCATCGCGTCCTGCAGCACTTCCTGGGCGACGTCGGCGCGGCCGGTCAGGTGCAACGCCAGCGTCCATGCGGCGCGTTCGAACTGCCGGTACACGCTTTCGAATGCGGAAAGGTCGCCGCGCTTCAGGCGGGCGATGGTGTCCGGTTCGACGTGCTGCTGGAAGTTGGAATGCGCGTCCACGACACAAGGATGCACCAGAACGCGAAAGGGTCGCAGGCAATTGCTCCCCTCTCCCTCCGGGAGAGGCGGAGCGGAGCGAACGTGCGCGTGGCGCGAGGGGTGCGGGTTCGAATCCGCGAGCGGTTCCATATTGGCGACCCCGAACCCTCACCCGGCGCTGCGCGCCACCCTCTCCCGAAGGGAGAGGGGAACAGAATCCATCCATCTATCCGCGGTGTCCGCGAACTGTCCGCGGACACCTTTCCCGCCCGCGCCATTTTTGCAAACCACTGAATTCAAAGACGAAATGCGGTCCGCGCGGGTTGGCATCGCACTTGCTCAATAGATGGCGAGGCCGCATCGGCGAAACGCTGCGGCAGGGAACGGAAAAAGCATGAACATTCGCGACACATCCGCGCAGGACCGCATCATCGAGAAACACGTCAGCAAGAAGAAGCTGGCGATCTTCGCCGGCATCGGCCTGGCGGTGCTGATCCTGCTGGTCTGGCTGGTGCCCGGCGCGCTGCGGCTGTTCTCGGCGGGCTCGTCGGTGAGCGCCTCGCGCCTGCAGATCGCGACGGTGGAACGCGGCGCGTTCGTGCGCGACATCGCGGCGGACGGGCGCGTGGTCGCGGCGGTCAGCCCCACCTTGTATGCGCGCGCGAACGGCGCGGTGGTATTGCAGGTGCACGCCGGCGACAAGGTGAAAAAGAACCAGGTGCTGGCGGTGATCGCGAGTCCCGAACTCACCAACAAGCTCGCGCAGGAAGAAAGCAACGCCGATGCGATGCAGGTGGCGTATCAGCAGGCCAAGATCGATGCCAACCAGCAGCGTGCCAAGCTGCAGGAAACGTTCGAGAACGCCAAGATCGACGAGCAGAGCGCCAAGCGCGATCTGGCGCGTTACCAGAAGGCATTCGACAAGGGCGCGGTGTCCAAGCTGGAAGTGGACCGCCACAACGACGCGCTGGAGAAGTCGCAGATCCAGTTGAAGCACGCGCAGGACAACCTCGGCATGGACGATTCCAGCCTCGCGCTGGAAATCCAGGCCAAGAAGCTGGCCTACGAACGCCAGAAGCTGATGGTCGCGGACCTGAAGCGCCAGGTCGAAGAACTGAACGTGCGCTCGCCGGTCGACGGCCAGGTCGGTCAACTGTTCATCGCCCAGACCGCGACGGTTCCCAAGGATTCGAAGTTGTTGACGGTGGTGGACCTGTCCGCGCTGGAAGTGCAGGTGAACGTGCCGGAAAGCTTCGCGCGTGATCTCGCATCCGGCATGCCTGCGGTGATCAGCGGCAACGGCAAGGACTGGAAGGGTGCGGTCAGTGCGATTTCGCCCGAAGTCGTGAACGGCGAAGTGGTCGCGCGGGTGCGCTTCGAAGGCAACAAGCCGGAGCAGCTGCGCCAGAACCAGCGGCTGTCGGTCCGCATCGTGCTCGACAAGCGCGAGAACGTGCTGACCGTGGCGCGCGGTTCGTTCGTGGACGAATCGGGCGGCCGCTATGCCTACGTCGTGCGCGATGGCATCGCCACCAAGACGCCGGTGACGCTCGGCCCGAGTTCCATCGACAAGGTCGAGATCCTGCAAGGCCTGAAGGAAGGCGACAAGGTCGTGATTTCCGGCACCAGCAATTTCAACGGCGCGGCGAAAGTCGCGATCAGCGACTGACGGATTTTCCCCTCTCCCTCCGGGATAGGGTGCCCCGAAAGGGGCGGATGAGGGTTCGGCACCCGCGGAACATTGCACAAGTTCCGAACCCTCACCTCCGCGCTACGCGCGCGTTCGCTCCGCTCCGCCTCTCCCGACGGGAGAGGGAGACAAGCATCACCACCACCGAGGAACCTGAAATGCTCAAGATGACCCACCTGTCCAAGGTTTACCGCACCGAAGTGGTGGAAACCTACGCGCTGCGCGACTTCAACATCGACGTGAAGGAAGGCGAATTCGTCGCGGTGATGGGGCCCTCGGGCTCCGGCAAGACCACGTTCCTCACGATCGCGGGCCTTTTGGAAAGCTTCACCGGCGGCGAATATCTGCTGGACGGCGTGGACGTCAGCAACCTCGGCGACAACGCGCGCTCGAAAATCCGCAACGAAAAGATCGGCTTCGTGTTTCAGAGCTTCAACCTGATCCCCGATCTCAACGTGCACGACAACGTGGAAGTGCCGCTGCGCTACCGCGGGATGAAATCCGCCGAGCGCCAACAGCGCATCAAGGACGCGCTGGAGCGGGTGGGCCTGGCCTCGCGCATGAAGCATTACCCCGCCGAACTGTCCGGCGGGCAGCAACAGCGCGTGGCCATCGCGCGCGCGCTGGCGGGTTCGCCGCGCCTGCTGCTGGCGGATGAACCGACCGGCAACCTGGACACCCAGATGGCGCGCAGCGTGATGGAACTGCTGGAAGAGATCCATCGCGGCGGCGCGACCATCGTGATGGTCACCCACGATCCGGAACTCGCCACGCGCGCGCAACGCAGCGTGCACGTCATCGACGGCCAGGCCGTGGACATCGCCGAAGAACCGCGCTTCCACGCGCAATCCCGGCGCGCCGAGGCGGCGGCCGAGGGCGGCGCGCACTGAAGCCTGCATGTTGAATCAGGGGTCGCCGGGGATGTCGTTCTGATTGGCAACAGGGGATGAAAGAAGTACATCGAGGACCGCAACCATGAACATCCAGAAACTCATCGCCATCGTCGCCGCCATCCTGATCAACTGCGCCGTGCTTGCGTGGTTCCACGCGTGGACGTCCGGCGTGGCCAGCGCTGCCGCCGCGGCGGCGTCCTTGCAGGGCGCCGTGATGCTGCCCGTCATCAACGTGCACCCGAGCGCCGAACAATTGCGCGAACTGCACCACCTGTCGCCCCGGCAATCGGCTCAGGCCGGTGCCGGCGTGAGCCTCGCGTGTTTCGTGGCGCCGTACTACTCGTTCGACACGCAGTGCGGCGCGGCGGCGAACAGCTGACGCCGGGCGTGGCGACAAGGAGTGTTTGATGTTTTGTCCTTCTCCCCCTCGGGAGAAGGTGGCCCGCAGGCCGGATGAGGGTCCGGTTTTACGCGGCTGGTTGCGCAAGACCCGAACCCTCACCCGGCCCCTCTCCCGGTGGGAGAGGCGAGCAAAAGCGGAGTGAATGAAAATGTTCGCCTATTACCTCGATCTCGCGCTGCGCAGCCTGAAGCGACACAAGGCGCTCACCGGCCTGATGATCATCACCATCGGCTTTGGCGTGGCTGCGTCGATGACGACGTGGTCGGTGTTCCGCGCCGTGTCGGGCGATCCGATTCCCTGGAAATCATCGAAGCTGTACGTGCCGCAGATCGACGCGTGGGGGCCGGCGGTGCAGAAGAACAATCCCGACCCGGAGAAGGGCCCGCCGGATGCGCTGAGCTACGGCGATGCCGTGGCGCTGATGCGCGACCATCGCGGCAAGCTGCAGTCGGCGATGTACATGATTTCGCCGTCCATCGTTCCCGCCGTGGCCGGCCAGCACCCCCTCAACACGCTCGGGCATGCGGTGTTCAGCGAGTTCTTCCCGATGGTCGACGTGCCGTTCAAGTACGGCAGTGGCTGGAGTGCGGCCGACGACGAGCATCGCGCGCAGGTCGCGGTGATCAGCAGCAAGATCAACCGCAAGGTGTTCGGCGGCGGCGACAGCGTCGGCAAGACCATCAACATCGACGGTCACGATTACCGCGTGGTGGGCGTGATGGACGAATGGAATCCGCAGCCGCGCTTTTACGACGTCGTCAACACGGGCGGTTTCCTGCAGCAGGACGAAGGCGTGCTGCTGCCGTTCAATACGGCGATCGCCGCAAGCATGTCCAACGATGGCAACACCAACTGCTACGAGTCGCCGAAGGAAACCGGCTTCGTCGGCCTGCAGCATTCCAGTTGCATCTGGAACGAATACATGGTCGAGCTCGACAGCGCGTCGGCAGCGCAGGAATACAAGGCGTATCTGGAAGGATTCGCCCGCGAACGCCATCCCGGCTGGACACCCAACGTGCGCCTGCGCGGATTGATGGCCTGGCTCGACCATGCACACGTGGTGCCGCCCGACACACGCATCTCGCTGTACGTCGCACTGGGCCTGCTGCTGGTGTGCCTGGTCAACACCGCGGGCTTGTTGCTGGCAAAGTTCCTGCGCCGCAGCAGCGAGATCGGCGTGCGGCGCGCGCTCGGCGCTTCGCGTCGCGAGATCTACACGCAGTTCCTGGTCGAGGCCGGCATGGTCGGGCTTGCCGGGGGCGCGCTCGGCCTGGTGTTGACGGGACTCGGCATCGCCGGCGTGGGCTGGGTGCTGCCGCGCGACATCGCTGCGCTGGCGCGGCTCGACGTGACGCTGTTTCTGACCACGCTGGCCGTGGCAATCATCGCGACGATGCTGGCCGGACTGTATCCCACCATGCGCGCGGCGGCGGTGCAGCCGGCGTGGCAGTTGAAATCGAACTGAGGATCGCGCCATGACCCTTCCCCCGATTCTCGCGGCGCTGAAGAAGCACAAGGCCGGCGTCATGCTGATCACGCTGCAGATCGCGCTGACCTTGGCGATTGTGTGCAACGCCGTGTTCATCATCGGCCAGCGCATCGATCGCATCGAGCGGCCGAGCGGCATCAACGAGAACAACCTGTTCCTGATCACGCAAAGCTGGGTGGGCGCCCCGACCGGCGACGATGCCGGCAGCGTCGACAAGCTGGATGCGATGCAGCAGGAGGATGTCGCCACCTTGCGCAATTTGCCCGATGTCGAATCGGCGATCTCCATCAACACGTTGCCGCTGCTCAACAGCACCTGGAGCGGCGGCATCGGATTGAAGCCGGACCAACAGAGTTCGACCGCGCAGGCGGCGTTCTATTTCGGCACCGATGAAATGATTCCCGCGCTCGGGCTGAAGCTGGTGGCCGGCCGCAACTTCACGCGCTCGGACGTGAACCACATGGGTTTCCGCGGCCACAACCGGCCGCCGATCGTGATCGTCACCAAGGCGCTGGCCGACAAGCTGTTCCCGAAGGGCGACGCACTCGGCAAGACCATCTATGTCGATCGTGATACGCCCAGCACCATCATCGGCATCATCGAGCGGATGCAGGTGCCGAGCCCCGACAGTTGGGCCAACGACTGGTTCTGGAATTCGGTGCTGATCCCGACGCGCCTCGACGCGGGTTTCGCGCGCTACGCGGTGCGCGCCAAGCCGGGCCGGCTCGACGCCGCGATGCGCGAGGCGCCCAAGGCATTGTTCGCGTCGAACCCGATGCGGGTAATCGAGACCGGCGACAACTTCGAAGATACCTCGGTCCATTCGTTTGCTGACATCCGGACGCACGCCTATCGCGCCGATCGCGGCATGGCGATCCTGATGGGCGTGATCTGCCTGATCCTGTTGTGCGTCACCGCCGCGGGCATCGTGGGCCTCACCAGTTTCTGGGTCGGGCAGCGGCGCAAGCAGATCGGCATTCGCCGCGCATTGGGCGCCACCCGCAACGACATCCTGCGCTATTTCCAGACCGAGAATCTGATGATCGCTGGCGTGGGCGTGGTGCTGGGCGCGATCCTGGCGGTTGGTCTCAACCTCTGGATGATGAAGCAGTTTGCGATGGACCGCATGTCGCTGCTGTACGTGCTGGTGGGCGTGATCGCGCTGCTGGTGCTGGGCCAAGGCGCGGTGTTCGCGCCGGCACGTCGTGCATCGCGTGTGTCGCCGGTGGAGGCGACGCGGAGCGTGTGATGGGAGCCGCAAATGATGGAATCCGCAAGCACGAACGCTGGAGCAACAAGAACGTCGTCATTCCGGGGCTGCCCGCAGCTTCATCGCGGGCAGAACCCGCCTGCGTTTGCAGGACTGCAAACGCGAACGCCGAAGGTGGCCTCGAAGGCGAGCGCCACGGATCGTGCGAGTCAACCCAGTGACTTTCGTGGTGAAAAGACATTGGGTTCCGGATCGCGGCTTCGCCGCGTCCGGAATGACCGGGAAACAAAAGGGCGGTGAATGAATATGTTCGCGTACTACTTCGACCTCGCCCTGCGCAGCCTCAAGCGCCACCCCGCACTCACCGCGCTGATGGTGGTGGCGATCGGTTTCGGCGTGGCGGCGTCGATGATCACGTATTCCGTGTTTCGCGCGGTATCGGGCAATCCGATTCCGGACAAGTCGGCGCAGTTGTTCACGCCGCAGATCGACAGTTGGGGACCGCAGCAGAACCTGCAGGGCGAGCCCCCAAAAGCATTGAACTACGTCGACGCGATGGCGCTGATGCACGCGCACGCGGCGAAGCGGCAAACGTTGCTGTATCCCGTGCAGTTGTCGTTGATGCCGGGCGGCAGCCGCAGCCTGCCGCTCAAGGCGGAAGGCTATGCGGTGTACGACGACTTCTTTCCGATGTTCGAGGTGCCGTTCCGCTACGGCAACGGCTGGGGCGCGGCGCAGGACGAAAGTCGCGCGCCGGTGATCGTGCTGAGCGATGAATTCAATCGCAAGTTGTTCGGTGACGTGAACAGCATCGGACGCGAAATCAATCTCGATGGTCACGACTATCGGATCGTGGGGGTGACCCGGCACTGGAATCCGGTGCCGCGCTTCTATTCGTTGTTCGGCAGCAGCGGCTTCGAGGAGCCCGCGGATTTCTACCTGCCGTTCACCCGCGCGCTGGATCTCCAGATCGACACCGCCGGCAACAACAGTTGCCGCCAGGCCGTAGTCATGCACGGCTGGAACGACTGGCTGCGCAGCGATTGCGTGTGGATCACGCCGTGGGTGGAGTTGGACGACGCGACTGACGTCGCGCGTTACCGCAATTTCCTCCAGGGTTATTCCGCCGACCAGCAGCACGCGGGCCGTTTCGGCTGGGCCCCCAACGTGCGCCTGCGCGACGTGACGCAGTGGATGACGTACATGCACGTGGTGCCGCCCGAGAGCCGGGTTTCGCTGATGGTGTCGCTGGGTTTTTTCCTGATCTGCCTGGTCAATACCGTCGGGCTGTTGCTCGCGAAGTTCATGCGCCGCTCCGGCGAGATCGGTGTGCGTCGCGCGTTGGGCGCATCGCGCCGCGAGATCTACACGCAATTCCTGATCGAAGCCGGCACCGTCGGCTTGGCCGGTGGTTTGCTGGGATTGCTGTTGACCGCCGTGGGCGTGTCGGGCGTGGGTTTGCTGTTCCGTCCCGAGATCGCGCGCCTGGCGCATGTCGATCTGTCGCTGGTGGCATTGACGCTGGCGGTCGCGGTCGCCGCCACCGTGATCGCGGCGTTCTATCCCTCCTGGCGCGCGGCGCACGTGCAGCCGGCCTGGCACCTGCGATCGAACTGAGGGCGAACCGTCATGCAAATCCAGCCCATCCTCGCCGCGCTTCGCCACCACAAGGCCGGCACTTTGCTGATCGCGCTGCAGATCGCGCTGACCCTGGCGATCGTGTGCAACGCGCTGTTCATCATCCACCAGCGCTTGTCGCACCTTTCCGAGCCCACCGGCATCGACGAAGCCAATGTGTTCGTGATCGGAAGCCAGTGGGCGGGCCGGCAAACGGAGCAACAGATCGACGCGCAGATCCAGGCCGACCTCGTTGCGCTGCGGCAACTGCCCGCGGTGCGCGATGCGGCGCCGGCCAACTCGTATCCGTTGCGTGGCGGCGGCTGGGACAACTTCGTGATGATGAAGCCCGACCAGGTGCAGAAGACCACCGATGCGGCGGTGTACCTGAGCGACACGCATTTGCTCGACACCCTGGGCCTCAAGCTGATCGCCGGGCGCAATTTCCGGCCCGACGAAATCGAGCCGATGGGGATGCGCGACAGCAAGGCGCCGCCGGTGGCGATCGTGACCAAGGCGCTCGCCGACAAGCTGTACCCGGACGGCTCGGCATTGGGCAAGAGCTTCTACACCATGAGCACGACGCCGACCACCATCATCGGCATCGTCGAACGCCTGCAGCGCCAGGAAGTCGACAGCTGGTCGCGCGATTTCGCCTATCAGGCCATGCTGTGGCCACGCCGCCTGGATATGTCGTTCGGTACTTACTACATCGTGCGTGCGAAGCCGGGCGAGTTGGCGACCGCGATGCGGGAGGCGCCCAAGGCGTTGCTCGCGCAGAGCCGGATGCGCGTCATCGATCCCAAGGACGGTGTGCTCAGCTTCGCCGAAATCCGCCGTCGCGCCTACGACAGCGATCGCGGCACCGCGATCCTGATGGGCATCATCTGCGCGGTGCTGCTGGTGATCACGGGCGCGGGGATCATCGGGCTCACCAGTTTCTGGGTCGGCCAGCGTCGCAAGCAGATCGGCATTCGCCGCGCGCTCGGCGCAACCCGGCGCGACATCCTGCGCTATTTCCAGACCGAGAACCTGCTGATCGCCGGTGCCGGCGTGGCGATGGGCGCCATCCTCGCGGTCGGCTTGAACCTCTGGATGATGCGGCAACTCGCGATGGACCGGCTGCCGCTGCTCTACGTGCTGGCCGGCGTGGTCGCGCTGCTCTTGCTGGGACAGGGCGCGGTGTTCGCGCCGGCGCGGCGCGCATCGCGCGTGTCGCCGGTTGAAGCGACGAGGAGCGTGTGATGAGGCCGGGAATCGAGAATCGAGAATCAAAATCGAGAATCAAAATCGAGAAGTCCCCCACCTCGTCGTCATTCCGGGGCTGCCGCAGCTTCTTCGCGGCAGAACCCGGAACCCAGTGACTTTTTCATTTTGCGGTGAAAAGACACTGGGTTCCGGATCGCGGCTTCACCGCGTCCGGAATGACGACGGAATACATAGGCGGTGAATGAACATGTTTGCGTATTACCTCGATCTCGCCATCCGCAGCCTCAAGCGAAACCGCTTGTTGACGGTGTTGATGGTGCTGGCGATCGCGATCGGCATCGGCGCCAGCATGACCACGCTGACCGTGATGCATCTGCTTTCGGGCGATCCGCTGCCGGGCAAGAGCGCACAACTGTTTTACGCGCAGGTGAACGGCAATCCCACGCCCGACTACAAACACGCCGAACCGCCCGACATGATGGACTATCGCTCGGCTATGGATCTGTGGGAGGCGCACCGCGCAGACAGGCAAACGCTGGTCACGGTGCCCAAGGCACTCAAGGTGCGCACGCCTGACTCCACCCGCCCGCCCTTGATGGAACAGACGCTGTTCGCCACCTCGGATTTCTTCCCGATGTTCGACGTTCCGTTCGAGTATGGCAACGCGTGGACAGCGTCGGACGATGCGAATCGGGCCCGTATCGTGGTCATCTCGTCCGACCTCAACAACAAGTTGTTTGGCGGCAAGGACAGCGTCGGCAAGACGCTGCACGTTCGCGATGCGAATCTGCGCATCGTCGGGGTGCTGAAAGACTGGCGGCCCTCGCCGGTGTTCTACGACGTCCGGGGCGGTCGCTTCGCCAACGGCGATACCGCGAGTTATTACGACAAGACGGAAGCGCTGTTCGTGCCTTTCAATACCGGACTGGACATCAACCACGGCAATTTCTGGTGGTTCAACTGCTGGCATGTGCCCAAACCGGGGGAGAGCATGGTGAGTGCACCCTGCAATTGGCTGGGCTTGTGGGTGGAACTGGACAGCCCCGCGAAGGTCGCGTCCTATCGTGCGTTCCTGGATCATTACGCGCAGCAGCAGCACACATTGGGGCGCGTCAGGTACACCGAGACCCGCTTGCGCAGCCTGATGGATTGGCTGCGTTTCAACCAGTTCGTGCCAAGCGACGTGAAGCTGCAAACCTGGCTGGCGTTCGCATTTCTCGCAATCTGCCTGTTCAACACCGTTGGCTTGTTGCTGGCCAAGTTCCTGCGCCGAGCCGGCGAAATCGGCGTGCGTCGCGCCTTGGGTGCCTCGCGGCGCGCGGTATTCGCGCAGTGTCTGACAGAAGCCGGTGTGATAGGGCTGCTCGGCGGCATCGGAGGATGGCTGCTCACCTTGTTTGGTTTGTGGGTCGTGCGGCAGCAGCCAGCGCCGTATGCACCGATGGTGCACTTGGATGTATCGATGTTCGTGGTGACGTTCGTGCTAGCGATCGCGGTGAGCCTGGTTGCCGGGGCCTTGCCGGCGTTGCGGGCGAGTCGCATTGCGCCAGCCCTGCAACTCAAGACTCTTTGAGGGCGAAGGAAATGCAAATCCGGCCAGTTATCGCGGCACTAAAGAAGCACCGGCTCGCAACCGTGCTGATCGCAATGGAAATCGCGCTGGCCTGCGCGGTGCTGTGCAATGCTGCGTCGATGATCGCGAGCCGAATGTCGGCGATGCACATCGTGAGCGGCGTTGATGAGTCCTCGCTCGGGTTCATTGCGCTGCAGGGCTTCGATCCCAAGCAAGCCAACGATGTCAACGCGCGGGTGCTGTCAGGTCTTGGTGCGATTACGGGTGTCGAGTCTGTGCACGTGATCAATTCGGTACCTTTCGGCATGCAGGCCGGCAACGCCGGAATCACGCTGGACCCGGACAGCAAGCACTTTGGAGGAGTGGTCGAGTTTTATGTGGGTGGCCCGGGGACACCCGAGGCGCTCGGATTGAAACTGGTGGCGGGCCGCCTGCCCGCAACGGATGACTACCAGCCGATTGCCAATTTCCTTCCCGCCGATTCCGGGGTATTGGTCACGCGCACCCTGGCCGAACATCTATGGCCGGGAGAGAACCCGTTGGGCAAGGAATTCTGGCTCGGCAAGAAAATCCATTTTCGCGTGATCGGCGTGGTCGCCCACTTTGCGATCCAGCAATACAACGAAGAAGGCCGACGCGGCGCGCAGTGGACGGTCTTCGCACCGGGTTTGCCGGGAGAGCAATTGGCCGGTGGTTATCTGATCCGGGCCAAACCCGCCGATCTGGATCGTGTCATGACCGCAGCGAAGGCGGCGATCGCCAAGATCGCACCGGACGTGGTGCTGGATCGCGAAGACAGCCAAACGGTAACGTATCTGCGTGCGAAATTTTTCCAGACCGACCGCGCGATGGCCGGCCTGCTGATCGGCGTGATCGTCGCGCTGCTGGGCGTCACTGCGTTCGGGATCGTGGGGCTGGCGAGTTTCTGGGTAGCACAACGGCGCAAACAGATCGGCATCCGGCGTGCGCTCGGTGCGACGCGCACAGACATCTTGCGTTATTTCCAGACCGAGAATTTCCTGATCGTCACATTCGGGATCGTCGTGGGCGTGGTGCTGGCGATCGGCATCAATCTTGCGTTGATGAAGTTCTTCGAAGTGCCGCGCCTGCCGCTGTGGTATTTGCCGGTGGGCGTGGTGGCATTGTGGCTGCTCGGACAGCTTGCGGTGCTGGTGCCGGCGCTGCGGGCCGCGGCGGTGCCGCCGGTGGTGGCGACGCGGAGCGTGTGATGGGGGCAAGAATCGCGAATCGAAATTCGGG
>Ga0207695_10005476_pt1 | contig 16811 bp, 10 predicted proteins | sample KBSC54metaG_FD_184354 | JGI IMG/M metagenome (GOLD analysis project Ga0207695, IMG submission 184354) | Corn rhizosphere microbial communities from Kellogg Biological Station, Michigan, USA - KBS C5-4 metaG (SPAdes) (version 2) | ecosystem: Host-associated > Plants > Roots > Rhizosphere > Soil... | reverse complement strand
ATCGAAGTGCGCACCGCCGATCGAATCCCCTGGCCAGACAACATGAACCATCTAGCCCTGAACTACGATGGCTCAGGCAAAGCAGCCGGTCTCCATCTTTACGTTGCCGGCAAGCCAGTCAAGCTGGAAATTCTCAAAGATTCGTTGACCGGATCCACGCACGCCGACGCGCCGCTCGAGATAGGAAGCCTCCAACCCGGTACACCTTTCAAGGGACGCCTCGACGATCTCCGCATCTACCATCGTCCCCTCACGCCAGGCGAAATTTCTCATCTCCAAAATCAGGAACCGCTCCGAGCGATTCTCGCCACGCAACCCGACAAGCGTCCAAAAGATCAGAAGGAATGGATCCGCAACTACTACCTCACCAACGCGGCCCCCGCCGCCGATCGGGCAACCTGGGCGGAACTGAAAACATTGCGTGAGACCGCGAAAAAGCTCGAAGCGGTGATCCCCACGTCGATGGTCATGTCGGAACTAGAGAAGCCGCGCGAAACCTTTATCCTCGCTCGCGGAGACTATCGCAATCACGGCGACAAGGTGCAACCAGGCGTCCCCGCGGTACTCCCGCCGCTTCCCAAAGGAGCGCCACTCAATCGCCTCACACTGGCGAAATGGTTGGTCGATCCCACAAATCCCCTCACCGCGCGAGTCGCCGTGAATCGCTATTGGCAAATGTACTTCGGCACCGGCTTGGTAAAGACCACCGAAAATTTCGGCTCACAAGGCGACCCACCCAGCAATCCGGAACTTCTCGACTGGCTGGCAACTGAATTTATCCGCACCGGCTGGGATGTAAAAGCGATGCAGCGTCTGATCGTCACCTCCGCGGCTTACCGGCAATCCTCCCGTGTAACGCCCGAATTATTAGAGCGCGATCCGGAGAACCGTCTGATCGCAAGAGGTCCGCGATTCCGCCTCCCAGCCGAAATGGTGCGCGACGGCGAACTCTACATGGGCGGCCTCCTAAAGGAACAGGTCGGAGGCCCCGGAGTATCTCCCTACCAGCCAAAAGGCCTCTGGGAAGAGATCGCGTTCGGAGACGGCTTCACCGCTCAAGCCTACAAACAGGATCACGGCGACGCGCTCTACCGCCGCAGCATGTACACGTTCTGGAAGCGCACCAGTCCGCCGCCCGAAATGACCACGTTCGACGCACCCGATCGCGAGAAATGTGCGGCCCGTCGAACCATCACCAACACTCCCCTCCAGGCACTCGTGTTGCTGAACGACCCAGCCTTCGTAGAAGCCGCTCGAGCCCTGGCCTCGCGAATGATGACCGAAGGCGGAACCACTCCGGACGATCGCATCCACTACGGATTCCGTCTGGCCACCGACCGCAATCCCGCCAAGCCCGAAGCGGACGTGCTAAGGGAGGCGTTCCAGGAAGAACTCCAGCAATATAAGCGTCACGAAGATCAAGCACAGGCGCTCCTGAAAGTCGGCGAATCGCCGATCACCGCAAAATTAGACAAACCAGAACTAGCCGCCTGGACCACAGTAGCCAGCATGATCCTCAACCTCGACGAAACGATCACCAAGGAATAAACAAGGAAAAAAATGGACCCACTCCAACAACTAACAGCCGCGCAGATCACCCGCCGGCATTTGTTCGGCAAGGCGGCGTCCGGAATCGGAGTGGCCGCGTTAGCCTCGCTGATAAATCCAAAACTGTTCGCAGCAGTAGGCACGGAAAGCACCGGAGGCCTTCCCGGTCTTCCCCACTTCGCGCCCAAAGCAAAGCGCGTCATCTATCTCCACCAATCCGGCGCACCCTCGCAAATCGACCTCTTCGACTACAAACCCGCACTCAATAAACTACACGGCACGGAACTCCCAGCATCCATCCGCAACGGACAGCGCATCACCGGAATGACCTCCGGCCAAGCCTCATTCCCAGTAGCAAAGTCGATCTTCAAGTTCAGCCAGCACGGGCAATCCGGAGCCTGGCTCAGCGAACTATTGCCGCACACCGCTGGAATCGTCGACGACATCGCCATCATTAAAACCACCAATACCGACGCCATCAATCACGACCCCGCCATCACGTTCATCCAGACCGGAAGCCAACAACCCGGCCGTCCGAGCTTAGGTTCATGGGTCACCTACGGCCTCGGCAGCGAGAATCAAAATCTCCCGTCGTTCGTCGTGCTGATCGCGCAATCGAGCGCAGTCAACACCGATCAACCGCTCTTCTCCCGTCTCTGGGGCAACGGTTTTCTACCCTCGAAATATCAAGGCGTCAATTTTCGAGCGGCCGGCGACCCGGTGCTCTATCTTTCCGATCCGCCTGGCATCGACAAAGCAACCCGCCGCCGCATGCTCGACGGAATCGCCAAGCTCAACCAGATGAATGCCGAGGCTTACGGCGATCCGGAAATCGACGCCCGCATCTCGCAATACGAAATGGCGTACCGAATGCAAACCTCGGTGCCCGATCTCATGGATCTCTCCAAAGAGCCCGACACCGTCTTCGACCTCTATGGACCCGATTCAAGAAAACCCGGCACCTACGCGGCCAACTGTCTGCTAGCCCGGCGCATGGCCGAGCGTGGAGTTCGCTTCGTCCAGATTTACAAACGCGGTTGGGACCAACACGGCGACTTGCCCCGCGATCTCGCCCTGCAATGTAAGAGCGTCGATCAACCCTCCGCCGCCCTGGTAAAAGATTTGAAGCAGCGAGGACTGCTCGACGACACCCTGGTCGTCTGGGGCGGGGAATTCGGCCGAACAGTTTACTGCCAAGGCAAGCTGATGGAAACCAATTACGGCCGCGACCACCATCCGCGCTGTTTCTCCATCTGGATGGCCGGCGGCGGAATCAAACCAGGCATCTCGTTAGGCGAAACCGACGACTTCTCCTACAATGTCGTTGCAGACCCAGTCCACGTCCACGATATCCAGGCAACCGTCCTGAACCGTCTCGGCATCGATCACAAGCGGCTCACCTTCAAATTCCAAGGCCGCCATTTCCGCCTCACCGACGTAGCCGGCGAACTCGTGAAACAGATAATGGTTTAAGGAATGAACCGGCGAAGCCTCTCGGCGCTGTTGCTCTTACTCCCGCTTCAGCCAATCCTCGCCCTCGATCCCAACAAAGCCCTCACGCAGGATATTCATCGCATCTGGCAACTTCAGCAAGGCCTCTCCGACGCCACCATCTACGCCATCCGCCAAACTCGCGACGGCTATCTCTGGCTCGGCACCCAATCCGGTCTCGTCCGGTTCGACGGCGTCCGCTTCACCTCATTTGAGGGAGCCAACGGCGTGTCGATGTCGGGAATCTGGATTCGCAACGTGCTCGAAGACGCCCAAGGCGATCTCTGGGCCGGCACCATTGACGCAGGCCTCTTCCGCATTCGTAACGGCAATGTCACCCGATATTCCCGTCAGCAAGGGCTTCCCTCCGACACCGTGGGATGCCTCGTCTCTGCCCGCGAGGGCGGCCTCTGGGCCTGCACTCCGTTAGGTCTCGTAAAAATCGCGCCCGGTAAATTTACCGTCTATCGCACAGCCCAAGGCCTCGCCACTGATTCCGTCCGAAGCGTCTGTGAAACACGCGACGGCACTCTCTGGGCCGGCGGCGAAAGCTCCACCCTGAGCCGTTTTCAAGGCAATAAGTTCGTCTCCTATCCGCTCCACTCCATCTCTAGCTCTGCCACCGTCCGCGCACTCCTCTGTGCCCGTGACGGAGCGCTCTGGATTGGAACCACCGACGGTCTGGTGCGCCTGGAAAATGGACGCGAGCAGCGCTTCTCCGTCGCCGACGGCCTCGCCGATAACTCGATTCTCGAGCTCGCCGAAAGCCGCGACGGCGTCATCTGGATCGGCGCCAAAAACGGCTTCAGCCGAATCCGCAACGGAGAATTCGAAAGCTTCCGTTCCCAGGACGGTCTCTCGCAAAGCGCCGTCTACGCCCTGTTCGAGGATCACGAGGGCGCGCTCTGGGTCGGAACCAAACACGGTCTGAATCAATTCATGGACGGCCGCGGTACGCCATTCACCGCGCGCGAAGGTCTCCCCAGCAACGAGGCGGGACCGGTTCTCCAGGATCGCAACGGCCGAATCTGGGTCGGCACTCTCGATGCGGGTCTCAGTAAATACGAAGGCCACCACTTCACCGTTCTCACTATTAAGCAAGGGCTCGCCTCAAACTCCATCCGCGCGCTCGCGGAGGACTCCGATGGCGACCTCTGGGTCGGTACCTCGGCCGGTCTAAATCGTCTCCACGATGGCCGCGTCACCGCAACCTACACCACCGCACAAGGCCTGCCCGCCAACAGTATTCTTTGTCTGCTCCACGACCATTCCGGCGTTCTCTGGATCGGAACCGCATCCGGCGCCGCAGTTTTCCGCAACGGAGTTTTCTCGCGTCCGCCCGGTTTCTCCGGCCCTCTGCTCGCCATCGGACAAGATCGCAGCCAACGCCATTTCGTCGCCGGAAAAGGCGGTGCGCTCAGCGTCTACGACAACGGCAAGCTCACCGAACTCACCGTGGAAGGCGTGCCGGTCCGCGACGTCGACGCGTTTTATGAGGATCGCGAGGGCCTCCTCTGGATCGGCACCCTCGGCGGCGGTATCCGCCTCCTCAAGGACGGAAAACTCTCGCCCTTCTATGTGCGGGATGGCCTCTTCGACAACGAAATCTACGGCATCGCCAGCGACAATCAGGATCGCTTCTGGATAGCTTGCAGCAAAGGAATCTTCTCCGTCCTCCGTTCCGATCTCCTGAAATTCGCCGCGGGAACTATTCAGAAATTGGTCAGCGCCCCATACAGTCCGCTCGACGGCCTCCGCACCATCGAAAGCAGATCCGGCGTCCAGCCTTCGGTATGGAAAATGCGCGATGGCAGCCTTTGGTTCGCCACCATACGCGGACTCATGGTCCTCGATCCCGTCCGGATGCAGCGCAAACTCCCGCCGCCCCCAGTCGCCATCGAAGAAGTCACTGTCAACGGCCAAGCGGAGCTACCCTCTGAAATTACATCCCTCAGTCCGGGAAGAAAAAATATCGAATTCAGTTATACCGGCCTCAGCTACATCCTGCCGGCTCGCATCACGTTCCGCTACATCCTGGAAGGCTTCGATAAAAACTGGATTGACGCCGGCACACGCCGCGAAGCGTTTTATACCAATCTCCCGCCCGGCAACTTTCGCTTTCGCGTCACCGGTTGCAACGTCGGCGGCACGTGTAACGAGGCTGGAAGCGCCGTCTCCTTTTCCATCGCGCCGTTCTTCTATCAGCGAATCTGGTTCATCCCGTTCTGTGCCGCTCTCGCCGCGCTGGCCGGTTGGCTTACTTACAAACTCCGAATCCGCCGCTTGAAAGAACGCTTCGATGTGATTCTCGGCGAACGAAGCCGCATCGCCCGCGAACTTCATGACACGCTGATTCAAGGCTTCTCCGGAGTCACCATGGAGATGCAGGCGCTCTTCGCCCGCGTGCGCAACCCCGACGAGAAAGACACGCTCCAGGAGATTATTCACGATGCCGCCGCCTGCCTCCGCGACGCCCGCCGCTCGGTCGCCGGCCTTCGTGGAGCCAGCGACGCAAACTCCGGCCTCTCCGCCGCCATCGCCCAAACCGCCCGCCAGATCACCGAGACAAAAGACGTTCGCCTCCGGCTCAATCTCGACCAAGGTCCCCAGGGACTTCCCGCCGACGTCGAGTACAACCTGCTCCGCATCGCGCAGGAAGCCGTCTCCAATTCTGTCAAACATTCCGGAGCACGCAATATCGAAGTTGCACTCCAATGCACCGCGGAATCCACGCGCCTCCAGATTGCCGACGACGGTGCCGGCTTCGACGAAACCCCGCGCTCCGGACACTATGGTTTGATTGGAATGAGAGAACGCGCCACCCACATCGGAGCCGATTTCAGCGTCGAGAGCGGCCTCACTGAAGGAACCATGGTCTGCGTCATTCTGAAAGGCCGCAAGTGAGTTCTGAAGAACAGATCCGCGTGTTGTGCGTCGACGACCATCCGCTGGTCCGCAAGGGAATCGCATCCATTCTCGCCAACGAAACCAACATCCAGCTGATCGCCGAAGCCGCCAACGGCCGCGAAGCTGTCGATCTCTTCCGCAAACACCGGCCCGACGTCACACTCATGGATCTCCGCATGCCGGTAGTCGACGGCGTCGGCGCAACCAAAGCGATCCGCGATGAATTTCCCGAAGCGCGTATCATCGCCCTCACCAGTTACGACGGCGATCAGGATATTTACCGCGCCCTCGAAGCCGGAGTCCGTGGGTACCTGCTCAAGGAGATGGTGCACACAGAAGTTCTGCGCGCCATTCGCACAGTCCACTCCGGCAAGCGTCTCATCCCACCCGAAGTCTCCGACCGCCTCAGTGAATACTTCCCGCAAATCGCCCTCACCGCCCGTGAAGTCGAAGTCCTTGCACTTGTAGCCCGAGGTCTGGGCAACAAGGAAATCGGCGATCAACTCGGCACTGCGGCAGGCACCGTAAAAATTCACGTTCAAAATATTCTGAGCAAGTTGGGAGCCGCCGACCGCACGCACGCCGTCACCCTGGCCATCCAGCGGGGTATCCTCCACCTCGATTCGGTTTCGTAACCTTACGGCCGCTCTCCCGCCAGTCCCGAAGAGTTGCGCGATTCCGCCCCGCATTTTCTGGATGATGACCGAGTGGTGCAACGGGCGCTCATTCTTCCCGTAGCGCAGTCATAGGGTCGAGACGCGAGGCCCGGTGTGCCGGCAGAAATCCTGCCAGCGCGGCCACCAACGCTAACACTCCGGCGGCCAGAGACAACGTCCACGGATCGTTCGATTTGATTCCGTAAAGAAACGAGGCGACGAATCGGGTCGTCGCCAGCGCTGCACCAAGCCCGATGACCAGGCCAATGCCGATAAGCAATGCAACTTCTCCGAGCACCATGCGGAGAACGCGAGACTGCTCCGCGCCGAGCGCCATTCGGATGCCGATTTCATTACGCCGGCGGGCAACGTTGTAGGCCATAACACCGTAAAGCCCGATCGTCGCCAGAAGAAGCGCCAGGGCGCCGAAAAATCCGGAAAGCGTGGCGAGAAGCCACTCACGGGTCAGGGATTCGTCCACTTGCGTGGCGAGCGTCGTGAACTGCAAAGTGATGTCGCGATTTACTTCCTCCATCGCCGCTTTGACGCTGGGGATGAGGGCGGCCGGAGCGCCGGCCGCGGATCGCAGCTCGAAATTCGTGAACGGACTCGGCGCAGGCATCCCTGGCCGATCTTGGGTCGAGGCGCGGTAGGCGGTTGGCGGGATTTCTTCACGCAGCGATTCGTACTTGGCATCTTTCACGACACCGACAATCTCGATGGGAGGAAATATACCAGGGCCATTATTGAGCCGGAATGTGCGTCCCAGCGGGTTTGAACTCCGGAAATATTTCTTCACGAAAGTCTCATTCACAATCGCGACCTCGGGCGATTGCGGCGTGTCGTGCCGGTTAAAATCACGGCCTGCCACGAACGGAGTCCCCAGAGTCTCGAAATACCCTGCGCTCACTTGGTTGAAATTGACGGTCACATCCTGGTGCGATTTGGCCGTGTAGCCATCGATGAGTAGCTCGCTATCCCACACACCTCCGCCGATCGGGGTCATGTGGGAGCGGCTGGCGGAACGGACGCCAGGAAGAGCCCTCAATCGATCGAGCATCAATTGATAGCTTGCGGCGCGGCGTTCCGGAGGATAGTTGGTGTTCCGCAGATCAACCGCCACCAGTAACACGTGTGCTCGATCGAAACCCGTGTCAAGCGACGCGAGCGTCCGGAATGTCGTGAGCAGCAATCCTGCCCCCACTACCAGAACCAGCGACAGAGCGACCTGAAGCATTACCAGTGCCTTGCCGAGTCCAAACTTAGATCCTTCAATGACTCCTCGCCCGTTCGCTTTCATCGCGGCTTGCGGCTGAACGCGCGTCCCTCGCACGGCGGGCGCGATACCGAACAGCAGCGCGGTGAGAATCGCGACGGCCGCGGTAAACGCAAGCATGCGGGCATTGATCGCGAGATCGAGAACCACGTGGTTCCTGGTGTTGGAGAGCAAGCCGACCAGCAGGCGCGCACCCCATTGCGCGAGCAATACGCCCAGCGCGGCCCCGCAGAACGATAGCAGAATACTCTCCGTGAGTAGCTGGCGGATGAGCCGCGCGCGCCCGGAGCCAAGAGCCATGCGAATGGCAATCTCCCTCTGCCGCGCCGCGCCGCGCGCCAGGAGAAGGTTTGCCACGTTGGTGCAAGCGATCAGCAAAACCACGCCAACCACAACCATCAGGATCATCAGAGCTTGGCGGTACTGCGATCGAAGACCGGACCGGCCGCTGGCAACCGACTTCGTCTCAAAACTGTCCGCCAGATATTCAGCCTGTCTGTCGGCGCGCATGCCCCGCGGCAGTGTGGACTTGAAGGTCTCTGGAGCCAGCGTCTTGAGGCGTGCGGTTGCCTGGCTGGGCGAAATGCCGGACTTCGGTCTGGCGATGATGCTCAACCAGCGCGCGCCCCGTTCGTCAAGCCAGCTATTGTCTGCGCGGATAATTGCTTCCGTGCACAGCGGAACTGTGACATCGCTCGCGATTCCGACATCAACCCCGAAAAATCCCGGATGCGTCACACCGATGATCGGGAACGAGTGCCCGTCGAGGGAGATCGGCTTGTCCAGTATGTCCGCGCCGCCGCCGTAGGCTCGCTGCCAGAAATCGTAGCTCAGAACGGCCACTCCCGCGCAGCCCCGTTTGTCGTCCGCGGATGTGAAGGTGCGGCCGACTACAGTGCCCACCCCGAGCGTTTCGAAAAACTGCCCGCTTGCGAAGCTTCCTTGTACATACTGCGCCTCGCCTCCCGAGGCGAGATTGAAGCGTCTGCCGCTGTACGCGAAGATCCCGTAAAAGACGTCCTGGCGATCGCGGACCTGTTCCCAGACAGGATTCGAGAACGAATCCCGATCCTTGAGTCTTGTTACCTGAAGCAGCTGCTCGGGATGGCTCACCGGCAGAGTCTTGAGCATCAGGGAATCGATCAGGCTGAAGATAGCAGTGTTGGCGCCGATACCCAGCGCGAGCGAAACAATTGCGACGGCGGCGAAGCCTCGGTTGCCGCTAAGCGTGCGGACGGCGTAGCGCAGGTCCTGCAGGAAGTTGTCAATCCATTGCGTTCCCCGCGCGTCGCGGCACTCCTCCTTCACTTGATCGAGTCCGCCGAATTCCAAGCGCACGAGACGCGTTGCCTCGTCGGGCGTCATGCCGGACTTCACATATTTATCTCGCTGCCGCTCGGAGTGAAAGCGCAACTCCTCGTCCAATTCGGCATCTGCAGCGCGGGTGCGGAAGAGAGAACGGATACGAAAAATGAGATCGCTGAGCATGGCTTCCCTGGTGCTTCTACAAGGAAGGTACACTATCTCTTGTCGAAGTGCAAGGGGACCAGCGTGCCCGCTTGCATCGCCTGCAAGCGCTTTCCTGCCGTTTCGAATAAACTAAACACTTCCTATGAAAATCTCTCGACGAACATTTTCGAAAGCCCTGCTGGCCGCCCCCCTAATCGCCAGCGCGCAACCAAGCCTCCGAGCCAGAGTCAAAATCGATACCGAACGCACCATCGGCGACATCGACCCAAAAATCTACGGCAACTTCATCGAGCACCTCGGACGCTGCATCGACGGCGGCATATTCGAAGAGAACTCGCCGAAATCGGACGCCAACGGCTTCAGAACGGACGTCCTCGAAGCCGTCAAGAAGCTGAACGTCACGCTGCTGCGCTGGCCGGGAGGCAATTTTTCGTCGAATTATCACTGGATGGACGGCATAGGCCCGCGCGACCAGCGTCCGCCGCGGCTGGAGATGGCCTGGGGCACCGTCGAGAGCAACCGCTTCGGAACGCACGAATTCCTCAACTACATCGAGAAGCTCCAAACCGAAGCCTACATCTGCGCCAACCTCGGCACCGGCACCTGGAACGAAGCCCAGCAGTGGGTGGAATACTGCAACTCCTCCGCCGACACGGAAATGACGCGCCTACGAAAAAAGAACGGCCGAAAAGACCCCTGGAAGGTCACCTACTGGGGCCTCGGCAACGAAATGGACGGTCCATGGCAAATGGGCCACCGCACCGCCGATGACTACGGCAAATTCGCCCTTGAAGCCGCAAAACTCATGAAATGGACCGATCCCAACGTGAAACTAATCGCCGCCGGCTCATCCAACTTCGGCGCCGGTTCCGACTGGGTGGGCTGGAATCGCACGGTACTCGATCATCTGAAAAATCACGCCGACTACCTCTCCATTCACCTCTACGTCGGCAACCGCGAAAACGACTACAGCGATTTCGTCGCCAGTTCCATGGAATTAGCCGGCCGAATAAAGACCGCCGAAGGCATCATCAACGCCGCGCTCCAAGGCCAAGCCGCCAATCGCAAAATCTACCTCGCCTGGGACGAATGGAACGTCTGGTACCGGGCACGAGGCGCGCAACAAAGAGGCCGCCGCATCCTCGAAGAGCACTACAACCTCGAAGACGCACTGGTCGTCGCCACATTCTTAAACGCATTCGTAAATCACGCGCACATAGTAAAAATCGCCAACCTCGCGCAGCTTGTGAACGTCATCGCCCCCATCTTCACCGACGAAAACAGGATGTTCCTCCAGACCATCTACTACCCGCTCCAACTATTCGCCGCCAACACAAAAGGGAAAGCGCTGGAATTGTTTGTCGATAGCCCCAAGTACAAAAGCAAGCGCTTCGACGACGTCCCCTACCTCGATACCTCAGCCGCCTACGACAACAATTCACTAGTCCTGAATGTAGTGAATCGCCACAAGGACCAACCCCTCGAAGTGACATTCGAATTGCAGGACAAACACTTCGCGGGCGCGGTACAAGTGTCTGAAGTCAACGGCCCCGACATCAAATCGGAGAACAACTTCGACGCCACAACCGTAAAAACAACCGGGCGCTCGGCAACAGCGGACGGAAAGCTCCTCCGCTACACGTTCCCCCCGCACTCCTACACGCTAATGAAAACAAAGGTTGTATAATCCCGCCCGAACGAACGAAACGCAAACACACCAAGCCGCGTAGTATAAGTGAAAGCGTGTAGTGTCCTAATTGTAGGTATTGCCGTATGAGACGCTCAGCCTGCCTTGCGCCGTTAGTCTTGGCCGTGCTTGCCCCCGCCTTGCGCGCCGACGACCCGCCCGTTACCTTCCACAGCGATGTATCCCTGGTCAGGGTCGATGTCCAGGTTCTCGATCGCGACAATCACGCCATCACCGGCCTGCACGCCGACGATTTCGTCCTCAAAGAGCAAGGAAAAGTCGTCGAAATCCGCAATTTTGCCAGCGAAAGCATGCCCCTCGACGTCCTCTTCCTCCTGGACGTCAGCGGTAGCATGCGTCCCCACGTACAGCGCATCGCCAACGCCGCACACGATGCCTTCCGCGTGCTCGGAGACAAGGACCGCATCGGAATCATGGTCTTCGACCGCTACTCGCGTGTCCGCTCGCAGTTCCGCAACGTCCGCGACGGAGTGGATCGCGAATTCGACAATCTCCTCCGCCAGGAGCGCTTCAACGGAGGCACCGACATCACGAGAGGCATGCTCGACGCCGCGGATTACATCCGCAGAAATGCAAGACCCGAAGCCCGTCGAGCCATCGTCATCCTGACCGACGATGAAACAGAATTCGAACGTGAAGATGCCGCGGTCGCCCACGCGCTCGCCCGAGCCGATGCCGTCATGAGCGCCCTCATCGCTCCCGACGCTATGCGCAATCGGCCATACGGCCATGGCGGAGGTGGAGGATACCCCGGTGGCGGAATCCCCGGCCCCTTGGGCGGCGGCCTCGGCGGCATCATTCTTGGAGGAGGAAGAGGCGGAATGGGCCGCGGCGGACCAGGAATGGGTGGACCCATGGGCGGAGGCCCCAGGACGCACTCTGCCGGAACCTCGGAAATCGCCCTTCAATCCGGCGGTGACAGCATGCCCGTCGACAATGCCTCCGCCCTCGAAGACACGCTGATGCGTCTGCGCCAGCGATACGCCCTGCACTTCCACGCAGGCGAAGGCGTCGAGATGGGCCAGGAGCGTTCCATCGACGTGACGCTGTCGGACTTCGCGCGCCGCCGTTACCGTGACGCGCAACTTAAATTCCGAGGACACTACGTAGCCGGAGGCGGCGACCCCAAGAGCAGCGAAATCATCACACGCCGCGTCGAGCCCGACGCGTCCGATTCAACTCCCTCGCGCCGCGTCTATTCCGATGCCTCAACCACCTCAACGCCGCGCCGGCGCGTAGCAATCAGCGAACCCGACGGCTCCTCCGGACCGAACGCAGCGGTAGGCGTGCCCGCCGCGCCCGAACCGGCAGCCGAAGCCCCGCAGCCGGCGCCACCGCCGCAAGCCGCCACGCCTGCAACGCCAGCAACCCCGCCCGCGCCAGCCACACCCGCCGAACCAAAGGGAGGATGGCGCAGAGTACCGTCACCGGCCGCGCCGCCACCTGTCGACAAGCCCTAAGGGCGTCTGAGGCAAGCTTACTGGATCGAGTACCTCCAAACTGACGGCCACCGGTTTATTCAGCGTGTTTTCTATCATCACACTTGACATCAATAACGCCGCCACCCGTTGCGCTTCCCTCGGGTCCCCGCACTCAAACGAGATACTAAACTCACCGCGGCTCCCCGAAACCCGTTCAATCCGAATCTTCCGGCGCAATTTCGCAATCAACTCATCCGTCGCCTTTCCATCCCCATAAACACGCGTTCGTTCAATCAGCAACCTCAACGAAATCGGATCCAATATTTTCGCCGCCAAGCTTTGGATATATTCGTCGATCTCACGATCGCTGGCGGCCCCATTCACCGTCCGCATCGCCACCACACCCGTCGAAACATATCGATTCGGAATCGCCAGCGACACGCCCCAGACCACCATCGCACCTGTCAACCCCAGCGCCGCCGCCAGCCGAACCGAAGGCAGAAACAACCCCAACACGACCGCTACCAGCAATCCCGCGCCAAGCCCGTACCCGGCAACCAGCAAGCGATTCGGTTCCACCGGATTCTCCGGAAGACTCGCCCCATCCCTGACCTCTGCATCCGGCAACTCCCGCCGCACCAGACTCACCATATCGGAGAGAGCCCGCTGCGCCTTGTACCGATCGTCATAATTGAATGCGATGTTGATCATTCCCGAAGCGGGAAAACTGATACGAATGGCCTGTCTCATATGTAGAAATACGTCCTCCATCGGCTTCTGACTCAGTTCGCGCTCGTACAGATCTTCCTGTCGAATGACTTCTTCAAGCGATTGCCTCCGGAGGACATGCGAAAATGCGGCTGAACCTATGGGGTCGGTCCGGTCCGCATGTTCGGAACGCAAGACCGCCTCGGAAACATACTGCTCCGGAAGCGCGAACGATCCCGCCATTCCCGCCAGGGTGCCCGCCAAACCGAGAGCCGCGACAATTTTCCCAAAGCCCCAAGTGCGCATTTGCACGGCCAGAGCGCTCAACACAACATCACCCAAATCCCGCCAACGCAGACCAACATCTTCGAGCAACGCCTCAAGCTCGCGCCCATACCGCGCCCGCCAACTCCGCGGATAAAGCAGCACAAGAAATCGAACCGCCCGTCTCATGCGTCCCTCAACCGCCGAAGCCCGGTCTTCACCACCCGATCCAGACCAGCCAACTTCTCCTCAAGCTGCCGCCGGCCCAACGCCGTAATCGTATACGGACGCCGCCGGTCCTCCGTCGTCACCGGACGAATCCACCCCAATTCATCCAGCCGCGTAATCGCCCCATACAAAGTTCCGGGCCCCAAGCGGACACCCGCGAACCGTTCAATATCCTCCATCATGCAGTACCCGTGCTTATCGCCATCCGCCAAACTAGCCAGAACAAGAAGAGTAGGATCAGACATAATTATTACGCCTCACGTAGTATATCGTACGTTCCTCTTGACCGCCAACAGCACCAGGGTTTTAACATCCTCCAATCGACATCGATGGGAAATTTAAGAAAGACCTGCGGCGAAAGCATGCACGGTTACGCAATCGCAGAAAAGATCGAACAGCTTTCCGAGAATGTCCTCCAAGCGGGCGAAGGATCGCTATACCCAGCGCTGCATCGCATGAACGAAGAGGGTTGGGTCCGCTCGGAGTGGGCGCCCTCGGACAATAACCGGCGAGCGCGCTAATACAAAATCACTGTCGCCGGACGCCGTCAACTTGCCGAAGAAGAAGCAGACTGGCTACGCGCGACCGATGCAATCACCCGAGTCTTGAGATTAGCCTGATAGGGCTTCCGCCGTCACACATACGCCCGCTCCAACGAACTAATAAACTGAATTCCCGGAACAATCCGCCGGCTCAACCGCTCGTCGTTCGTAACAAACAAGTCGCACCGCGCCCCGGCCGCGCAAGAAAGCTGAATCGCATCCGGAGGTTTCAACGACCGGTCCTGACGGAGCTGAGCATAAATTCGAGCGCAACCACGATCGAAAGGAAGAAGCGAAACACCCGGAGTATTCAATAGCTTTTCATAGCGGTCCGCCCACGCGTAATTCCCCATCGATATCGGCTTCACCAAAACCTCAGCCAGAGTGAACGTAGAAGTAAGCAACTCGTCCCGCCGTTCGGAAAGCCGTTCGATCAACTCGCCCACTTTCGCCCCGCGAGGGCCGCCATCCTCCAGCAGGTAGATGAACAGGTTGGTGTCAAAGAAAATCCTGCTCACTCCCAGTCCTCGCGAAGTTTCCGAACATACTCGTCAGGATCGTCGCCCTGCCAAAGTTCCCGGCCCATGCCGCGCAACTGAAAAATCCCGTCCAGCCACCGGCTCTGCGTCGGCCCCTCTTTTCCAAACCGATGCTTAGCCCACTCGATCAATTCGACATACTGCGGTGGAACGTCTTCCGGGTCGGGCCAGATCTTCCCCGTCCTTTCAGGATGGACGGGGTCGCCAGAACGCAAAAGCCGGCGCATCCGAGCCCCCGTGGCATACAACATCCGGTAGCGTCCAGGATTCGGCGCCACATTCGCCACGCAATGCAAAGATGCATGAACCCGAACGCCTGGCCGCAGGTCTGGAGACAGCTTCTCCCGCTCCGCCCGCTCGACGATCTCACTAATGGTGAAGTCCTCTCGCTCAGGGTTCTCCCGCTGCAATAACGCCGCCGCAATGAATACTTCATCGGCTACCTTGACCCGAGTCATTACCATATGATAATAGTATACCTAATAGTATACCTAATCGTCCTGGACAGTCTTCTCTGTCCCAGATTCCGGCTGCACTCGCGAAAAAGTACGTTGGATTACTAGACGTGAAAGTGGGGTGCTACTCTGCTTCCCTAAAGGGGGACGGCAATGCCTGTTTGAGTACCGGAAGGCACCTGTTGCTTGGGAGTCTCAACAATACATCGAAATGCATTAGAACAAATAACTAAAAAAGGGTTAACGTCGTGAATGCCCCCGTTGGATTGAAGCGCAGCGCAATCCAGTTGAACCCGTTCTGACGACCCGATCCTGCCACCGTCAGTTGCATGCTTCCTCGCTGGCCAGCCGTCTCCGGAAACATCTGCGAGACGGAAAAGCTGGTCTGATTCCGCACAGCCAAGGTGATTTGGTGACTTCCTAAGATAACGCCCGATTCCGTTCGGAATATAATCGAATATTGATTTATTACTGAAAATGGATTGACCATAGCTAAACCAGTGGAGAATCCATTGGTGTTGTCGAACGGAATAACATCGTTCTGAATTGCGGGAACGATGGGGATCGATGCTTCGAAATCTGGACGCCCTTGAACTCGCTGGCGAAAGATCAGCGTCCCGTGGATGTGACCGCTAGTTTCAATCTGCATCCAACCTGTTGTCGTCGTGCTCGCAGATCCAGCGGTTTCGCCGAACGTTGAATCGTTTCCGGTGAACGTCGTTCCAAGCACGTTTGTCGACCCGATTCCGACGATAGGCAGTGAGACTTGACCGCCATTCGGATCGAAGAAATACACGTTGGCGGTCTGCGGGCTAGGCGATTCGTCCACCAAGACGAGTGTACTCTTCCACCCATTACCATCAGCAAAATGCGGTACAGCTAGCGTTGTCTGCGCGTGCACGGCGACGCACAGCATCGCCACGATGAACAGCTTCATTCGACCTCCAAGGTATTCAGAATTCCGCCTGCCCAATGCCTCTCAACCATCCTGATAGGCAACGGGCCAGGATCAACTTGCGCGCCGCTTCCCAACGCTTCTATCAACTTTCGCTAGTCTTCGATCGGCGCTCTAACCTCGACCCGCGACCCAAGATTCCAAAATAGATGCCAGTATATCAGCCGGCGTTGTATTTCGTGTGTTCTATTAGCGCTCTTTTAGGGTGAATTTCTGGTGCATCTGATACCGCCAGTACTTCAACTGATTTTCTCCCTTCGAAATCGCGGGCGCTGGTTGAACGTCGGCCAAGCAAGCTTTCACGAACCGATTCCCGTTCGGCCATGCTGATAGGGAAACTCTTCCGGTAACAACAAAAATGAAAAATCCGCACCACCCCAACCCCCAACAAACCAAGCCAGATAACGATCCCGCCATTTCCAGCCAGCCCCAGCCCGCACCTCCAAGCACTAGCCCAAGTTCGTCACGACCACGGCGATTTGAGCGTTTTTCATCCGCTTGAATGGGTCAAGTCCTGCGCCTGCACTATGAGGTCTGCGAAAAGTGATGTAGTGTAGACCAACCCTCTTGTAGCTGCGGACGTCTCATGACACTATCGGCTGAGAATGTTTTTGCGGCCGAACCGCCGGAGCAAGGATGGCAA
>Ga0207695_10005475_pt1 | contig 16811 bp, 19 predicted proteins | sample KBSC54metaG_FD_184354 | JGI IMG/M metagenome (GOLD analysis project Ga0207695, IMG submission 184354) | Corn rhizosphere microbial communities from Kellogg Biological Station, Michigan, USA - KBS C5-4 metaG (SPAdes) (version 2) | ecosystem: Host-associated > Plants > Roots > Rhizosphere > Soil... | reverse complement strand
AGCTCGGTTTCCTCCAGCGCGGTTTCCTCCAGCGCGGTTTCCTCCAGCGCCGTCGGCTTGACCTCCACGAAAATGGGCGCGGCAGGAGGCTCTGGAACGGGACGCGAAGTGGTGGGCCAGGGCGACTCCCCGAGGTCGAAGTCGCCATCCCGGTCATCGGCGTCTGATACAGCACTCACGTTCTGTCAGTACCTCCGTTCGCGTTGTCGAGCAAGTCCGCCAGCGCGCGGTCGTGATCGAGTGCCGAGGAGTACTGCGCTTTCGCTGCCGTCTCCAGGCGTGCCGTGAGCGATACCAGGGCGGTGACGACGACCGGCGCCGCCGCCGCGTTGACCGTCCACGTGGCCAGCGGCGCGGTGACTGACGCGACGGTCCAGATCACGGCCGCCACCTGCCGCTGGATGACCCGGTCGAGTTCGTCGGCGAGTTCGTACAAGCGCCTGCCCACCGAGCTCGAGAGCACGGCGACCGGGGCCAGGGAGTCCTCGATGCGACGTGCGTGGTCCAGGTACTGCTCGGCGGCCAGAGCGCTCCAGCCGCGTTCGATGGCAGAGGCGACACCGCGCAGTTCGCCGAGCGGCTCGGTCAGCTCGTGCGCCTCGCGACTCGTCCGCATCCATTCGTCGGCCACTGCGCGCACGGCCTCCGGATCGCCCCAGCGGTAGTCCGCCGCGGCGATGGGGATGCCGGCACCGTCCGGCGACGCGATCAGCAACGGGACGTCGACCAGCCGGGCCGCCGCGGCGACGACCTCCCAACCGGGCACGTCCGCCAGAGTGAAAACCGCCACGTCGGTTCCTTTACCGTCCCACGCCGCCGGGACGCGGCGGACCGTCCTCGTCAGCTTGCCGATCACGTGCGGCGAGTCCGTCGAGGGTGTCCGCGGCGGTGAGCGACGCCTCGGTGGCGCGGCCGATGCGGTCCGCGACCTCCTCGCGGATCGCCGTGTAGGCCTTCGGCAGCCTGGAGAGCACGGCGGCGTCGCCGAAGGACCGGTCCTCGACCGCAAGCGCGCGTGTGCGGGCGGCCAGGTCGGCCGTTCGATGCTCACCCAGAGCCCTGAGGTTCGCCGCGTGCGCGCGCAGTGCGCTCGCGTCCGGGGCGGATCCGGCGGTGTCCGTCACCGCTCACCCTCCCCCGGTGCCGGGCGGGCAGCGGCCTCGGAGATCCACGCCGGCAGCTCTCCGGGCAGGGATGCGAGGAACTCCTCGGCCGCCAGGCCCGCCCGCTCGATCGCCACCAGCAGATACTCACCGAGCCGGCGCTCGTCGGCGTGGCGCAGGAAGGTCTCGCTGAGCTCGACCCGCAGCAGCCTGCCCGCGCCGTCGACGTGGGCGACCACCGAGTCGTTCCCGGCCGAACCGCTAAGCCGCGCCGCCGCGATACGCCCCGGGAAGCGCTGGATCGCCGCGTAGGCCTGGTCGGCCTCGGCCAGCACGCGGTCGACGCTCACCGGAGCCCGCCCTCCGGGCCCAGGCCCGCGGACCCGCCGTCGTCGGCCGGGGGCGCGACCGCCTCGCGCAGCCAGCCCGGCAGATCGGAATCCTCCCACGCCGTGCCGTCCTGGCTCAGCTCCCGCAGCCGGTCCCCGGCCGCCTCCCCGGCCGCCAAGCGGGCCGTGTTCACCGCGGCGACCACCAAGCGGCCCAGACGCTCAGCCTGTACCCTGCGGGCCAGCTGGGGGCCGACACTCACGCCGACGACCTTTCCGAACCCGTCCACCGTGATGGTCAGCCCCTCTTCGCCGTCGCTGGCCAGCCGAAGCTCGGTGAGCTCCGCGGTCACCGCGGCCACCGCGGGCTCCGGTTCCTCGGATCGCATCGCCTGTCCGTCCTCACGCTCAGCCCCGCGTCCCATCGGTGGTCAGGATCGGGTCGGCGAGCCCGGCCGGCAGGCCCCACACGCCGTCATCGAACCCTGACTCGCGGGCTCGCGCCCGCCGCGGACCAACAGTATCCTGCGACGACCCGTAGGCGCTGATCGGCAGGTCGGGTTCCTCCGCCGCGATGACGCCCTGGCGTACCGCCGGGCGACCGCGCCGCTCCTGCTCGGCCGGGGAGTCGTCGTCGAACAGTCCCTCCCCCAGCTTCGGGCGGCGCCCGGAGGCCGACCCGGCTGACGCGCCGCCGGGCATCCCGGGCAGGAACGGCATCCCGGCGCCGGCCCCCGAGGGTGCCGCCGCTCCGTCCCCACTCGGAGCCGGCGGTTCGGCGGCGACCACCGACGAGCCCCCGTTCTGCGACGGCAGGGCCGAGACCGGCTGCTCCGCCGGCAACAGGCCCGGCGCCGGGCTGAGCGGAACGTCATAGCTGCCGAACCCGCCGATACCGAGCGTCCCGGCCGGCAGGAACGTGTCGGTGAACGTTCCCGGTGTCAGTGGTGTCACTGGTGTCAGTGGCGTGGTGGGGATCGCCGACGCGGCCGGAATCGTGGGGACCGCCGTCCCGATGCCTCCTGCATCCAGCGTCGGAAGCGTCGCGGTCGGGATCCCGGTCGAGGTCGGCACGGTCGTGCCGACTGGTCCGAGGGCCGGGATCGTCGGCGTGGACCCTATCGGCGTAGACGTCGGCGCCGACGCCGGGATCGCGCTCGCCGTCGGCGAGGACTGCGAGGCCTGGGCCGTGGGCACCGTCGGGATCTGCGACACCGGGTTCACCGCTGAGTTCTGGCTCGCGGTGGCCGGCGTCGTGTTCGCCGGACCCGCCGGACCCGCATAGACGGGCATCCCTGACGAGATCCCCACCGCGAGCACGTCGTAGTCGTCGGAAAGCGCCTGGATGATCTTGACTGCCTGCTGGGTCAACGCCGCGAGCTGTTGCGAGGTCGTCTGGCCCGCGGCGTTGGCATAGTCCAAGGGGCCGTTGGGGATCAACGCGTTCGCCTGAGCCAGCAGCGCGGCCATCTCGGTCTGCGACCGCTGCAGATCGGTCTGGGCCTGGCGCAGCGATACGGCGATCTTCGTGGAGTCGGTGGCCACCGCGCGCAGGGTGCCGATCAGTGGGCGCGTGTTGCTCTCGAAGGCCGGCTGCGCCCGGCTGGACTGCCAACTCCTCATGAGTGTGTCAAGGCTCGACTCCATCCCGTCTGCGGAGTTCGTCGAGATGCCCGCCAGGTCGGACCAGCGCTGGGCCATCGCGCCCAGGGTGGCCGGCTTGGCGTCGAGGATCATCGCCGCGAGCGTGAAGATGCTCGAGCTCGCGAGCGGGACCGATCCGGTGCCGCCGGTCATGGGTTGCCTCCCTCAGGTCGTCAGCGCCTGTCGCACCGGCTCCATGTCCGCGGCCAGCGTCCCATCGGTACTCTGATAGCGCTTCTGGATCGTGATGCCGTTGGCCTGCACCGTCGTGATGCCGCCGTGGATCTGGCCCAGCAGGCTCGACATCTGCCGCAACGCGGCGTCGTGCGCCGCGAGCAGGGCGGCGGCCCCCTGGAATCCCGTGCCCACCGAGAGCGCGCCGGCCTCGGCCGTACCGAACGCGACCTGGCCGGCCACGGCGGTGATCGGCGCGTTCAGCGAGTCGGTGTATGTGGTGAACCCGGCGAAGTGAACGCTGATGTCGGTCGTCATGACATGCGGCCGAGCGCGGAGACGCCGTGGCTGTTCTCCCACGCGGCGGCGTTCGCGATCTCCGTGGCCAGGAAGTCCTCGTACGCCTGGTTCAGCTTGACCCCGATCTCGGCCAGGATCGACTGGATGTCGGACATCGCCGTGGCCCAGGCCAGCTGCTGCGCGTAGTACTGATCCTTGGTGGCACTGTCCCAGCTCTCGATCAGGGGACGCAGCTGGGCATCGAGATCCTCCAGCTGCTGCACCAGGGAGTTGGCGTGCAGGGTGATGGTGCTCGAAGTCGTCTGTACGGCGTGAAAATTGACGGTCAGCTGGCCGTCACCGATGGGGGCGCTCATGGGCGGATCTCCTTCCGGGCCGTACGGGTCAGCGGGGGTTCAGACGTGAGCGGACCGAACTCATCGACTGGATCTGGGTCTGGTGTGTGTAGTGGTATTTGGCGTGGTTCTGCTTCAGCAGTTCCGCGATGTTCTGCAAGGCGGTGGTCAGTTTGGTGCTGTCTTCGGTCCAGCGAGTGTGAACGTCGGCGAAGACGATCGCGAACTGGCCGCCGAGCGTCGCCGGAGTGATGTAGCTCTCCACCTCCTGCTGCAGCGAGCTCAGCTGGGCCGCGATGTCGTCCTTGGTCTGCTGCACGGTGAGCGAAGCCTGCTGGAGCACATCCAGCTGCACCTGAGTCTTGTCGAACGTGGCCACGGAGCCTCCCTTGCTGTCCGGTCGGCCAAGTACCGACGCTTGACGGACTGGGAACAGCGTGCGCGCGCCCGGTATCGGTCCGGTCCCGAAACGGTATGGCGCCGCGGATACCGCGCTGTGGAGCCGACGCCGTGGTATCGCAGTATGCTGTGCCGCTGTGGGGGTGCGACTGCGGACCGCGCTGACGGGTTTGCTTCTGGCGGCCTCATGGTCCGCGTCGGTCGTCACGGGCGGCAGCCCGGCGAGTGCGGATCAGTGCGTGACCACACCGGATGCGGCCGCGACGAACCTCTGGGCGCTGCACCGCCTGCAGCCGGAGCGGGCCTGGCCGCTGACCACCGGCGCCGGCGTGACCGTGGCCGTCATCGACAGCGGTGTGAGCGCGGGCATTCCAGCGCTGAGCGGCCGGGTGGACTCCGGTCCCGACCTTCTCGATGACGGGGGCTCGTCGATGTCGGACTGCTCCGGGCACGGCAGCCTGGTCGCCGGAATCATCGCCGGGTCGCCGGTCGGATCAGACCCCTTCCACGGGGTGGCGCCGGGCGCGCGGATCATGTCGATCCGCCAGAACGTGCAGCTGCCGGGCGAGAGCCCCCAGGGCACGACGACAGGTCTGGCCGAAGCGGTCCGCTATGCGGCCGACCATGGAGCCGAAGTGGTGAACATCTCCTCCACCAGCGTGGTCGACGACCCGGCTCTGCGTACCGCGGTCCAGTACGCACAGGAGAAGGACGTCGTCGTGGTCGCCGCCGCGGGCAACGACGACCTGGGGCTGTCGGCGGACCACACCGCGACCACCTACTACCCCGCCGCCTACCCCGGCGTGCTCGCGGTGGCCGGAACGGACGCGAACGATCAGCGCGTCGACACCTCGCACGTCGCGTCCTACGTCGCCATCGCGGCGCCCGGCAAGGACGTGGTGAGCACCGGACCGAACGGCCCCGGGAAATACGCGGTCGTGACGGGCACCAGCTTCGCCACACCGTTCGTCGCGGGGGTCGCGGCACTCGTGCGCGCATACCGTCCGACCGAGACGGCCAAGCAGGTGATCGCTCGGCTGGAGGCCACCGCCGATCCGCCGCCCGGCGGCAACGCCGGAATCGGTGCCGGCATCGTCGACCCCTACCTCGCCGTCACCGCCCTCCTCCCGGCGGAGAACGGTGTCTCGCAGACCTCCGCGCCCGCCGTCCGGCCCGCAGCCCTGCCGACCGCCGCCCCGGTGGCCGCTCGCGGTGGCGTGGGCCCGGCGGTGCTCGGCGCGGTGGCAGCGCTCGGGGTGATCGGCGCAGTCCTGGGAATGGGTCTTTGGCTGCCGCGAGGACGAGCGCGGCGCTGGCGGCCCGGCCGCCGCGGTTTTTAAGAACCCTGGTGGCTGTGAGGCGGCTCGCTCTGGCCCGCGACGGTGCGGCTCAGCGTCGGTCCGATGGGCAGCGACTCGAGGAATCCGGGTGGGAGACCGACCGCCGTCACGTCGCCGTATCCGATGGACTGGGCCGCGTCGGGCGAGTCGATCGGGTAACGCACGCCGTCGTCGGTGACCAGGAACAGAGTTCCACTGGTCACACCGGGGTTGGGGATCTCCCGCACGAGCGCGCCGTGCCCGGCGGGCACGACGACCCGGTCCGCGAGCGGAGTCGACGGCGCGCCGGTGGCCACGACCACCCGGCCGCGTTCGGGCAGGCTGCCGTCGACGATGGAGACGGACACGGCGCCGCTGCCGGGATTCGTCAAAGTCGAGCACAAGGTGACGTCCGCGTCCTTGCCGCCGACAGAGACGACGGGGGATGTCGGGTAGGCGCCGGCGCCGACCAGTTCCGGATGGCCGGTGGCCTGGCTGTACTCGTCGGGCGCGAGCTCCACCGGCGCGGCCCGACCGGTGGGGTAGGCCGCGCTGAAATGCGGATCGGCCTGGACGAGCGCGGCCACTATCGGAGTGACGGGAGCCAGACCACCAGACAACACGACCGCGTACTGGGTCTGCACGGTGAAGCGGACCACGACGAGTTGGCCGACTCGCAGGGCGTGTCCGGCGACTGTCGGGCCGGCGGCTCCACGGCCGGGGATGACCGGGAAGGAGAGATCGGAGCCGGCGGGCACGGTGTTGAGCCAGGAGGCGCCGACTATCCGCGGACGCGGGTCGGTCACGCCGAGGGGAGCGAGCACGCCCGGGTCGGTGATGCGCAGACGTTGCCCGTTCCAGACCAGGTACTCGTCGGAGTGCTGGTCGGCGGCCACCACAGACCCCTGAGACCCTGCGAACGCCGTACCGCCTGGTGGGCTTCCGGCCAGCTCTGTGACCAGGCCGCCGGACCCCACACAGACCGACCACGGCCCGGTGACCAGGTCACCGGAGGACGGCAGCGCGTCCGGCGCGCCCGGAATCCCCTGCGGCGTGGTCCGCGGGACGCCGGCGAGCGCGGAGCGTGAGACCAGATGCGGCGTCGCCGCGGCGTCCCCCAAGTACAGCCGGGCAGAGGCGTAATTGAGCATGGGGTGCAACGCGCCTGCGAAGTACACATAGCGTGTGCCTGTTTCGCGCTCGATGATCAGCGAGCTCGACGTCTTCCAATCGCTGGTGTGGCCGGGATTCAGCACGCCCAGCACGGCCGAACCGCCGAGCAGCACCGCCGCGATCATCGTGCCCGCGAAGGCGGTGGGCACCAGCCGGCGCAGCGGAAAGTCCCGGCTGTTGGGCAGCCCCGCCATCAGCGCGGTGATGACGCGTCGGCGCAGGAAACGATAAGCGTGCAGCTGGTCGCCCCGCGAACCCATGGCGCGCAGTATATATGGGCTCTGTATCGCCTGGCGCCGGATAGGACAGAATGCGGGCATGCCTCTGGCTCTCCGGCTCGTGCCCACAATGGTCGCGCTCGAACTCGCGGTCCTCGCGGCGTGGTGGCATCCGGCGCTGATCCCGCTCAGCCTGCTGATCAGCGCTGCCGCCCTGTGGCGGCCGTCCAGACGAGGCATACCGCGCTGGATCGCCATCGGCCGTGACTGGCGGCGCCGGCGCGCGCTGAACAGGGACCCGGCAAGTCCGGACGAGGTGCTCGACCGCGTCCTGGTGCGTTCGGAAATGGACGGCGCCGGGGACACTGTCGCGGTACTCGAGGACGGCCTCGGCGCCGTCGCCCTCCTCGCGGTCGATCCGACCGGGCTGGTGAGGCGCATCGATCCTGACCGGCGCATCGATCCCGACCGATCCGACAGGCGGGCTGGCGCACGAGCATCAGGCGGAACGGGTGATCCGGCCTGGGCGGTGATCGCGGGCCTGCTCGACGACCCGGTACAGCCGGCGGCCGTGCAGGTCGTCAGGACCAGCAACGACGCGGCCTGGATCGCGGTACGCGTCGATCCGGGGCGGTCGGCCGACGCGGTGGCACGCCGCGGCGGCGGCACGACCGGCTGTCGCCGGGCCCTGCTCGCGCTCGCCTCTCGCGCGATCCTCCGGCTGGGCGACGCGGGGCTGTCCGTGCGGATGCTGAAACCGGACGAGGCCCGCGCGGTCCTGCGAGGGGTGTCCTGCGCTCCGGGTCTGTCCGGAGCCTCGGAGAATTGGCACGGCTGGCGAGGACCCGCCGGTGCCGTACGGTACTGGCTGGCCGACGGACCGACCGTGCACTGGTCATCGGTGACCCTCACGCCGACCGCCGAGCCGGGTGCGCGGTCGGGTTCGAAAGCCGGGACGGTGGCGTGCCGCGTCATCCGGGTCGGCGACTCCGTTCCCGAGGCCGTCCCGCTCGACGGGCAGCATGCACTGGCCCTGCTCGCCGCCGCCCCCCTGGCTTGGGACGCCGGCGTGCTCGGGCGCGCGAAGGCCGTTGACGCCGGCGCACTGGGCCGACTCGGCCCTGTCGTCCGCGGAGCCGGAATCCCGCTCGGCGTCGACGCGGACAGCCTCGAGGTCCACGCGCGGGTGCACCGATCGGCCGCGATCAGTGTCGCGCTGGTCGGCGACTCGGCGATCGGCAGGCTGCTGGTCCGGCGCGCGCCCTGCCGGACCGTCATCGTCACCGCACGCCCGGAGGTATGGGCCGGCCTGCCGCTGTCGGCGGCGATCGTCGACCCGGCGGACGCTTTCGAGCATCCGGGCGATCCCACGGCTCCCGGCCTGGTGGTGTGGGACCGGATCAGCCCGGCCGCACGGCCCGCGTGGTGCACCGTGATGGAGCTCATCGAGGACCTGACGCCCCCCTCGGCGACCGCCCTGCGCGCCGCCGACCTGGTGCTGGCGCACGGCATGGGCCCAGAGCAGGCCGGAATCTTCGCCACCGCGCTGAACCTGTCCGCGCGGCAGGCGCACTGGCTCGCTCACGGCCCCGAGGACGGTCTCGCGGTCGTGGAGGGAGATGAGCTGACGTTCCTGGCGCTCGGTACTGACGAGTCCGCCTTTGCAGGGCACTGATCGAGGGGGCGCCGCCTGCGTCTAGGCGGCGCCGTCTGCGTCTGCCGCCGGCTGTTCAGACGTGCTCGGCAGCCGCGCCGCTGACAAGCGCTTCACCGAGTTCGGCCAGGCCCGTGCCGTGACCGCTCAGAAGGCACAGACGGCGGCCCAGGTCGGCAAGACCGGCGCTGCGGGCTCGCAGGATCGCTTCGGTCACCCGTTCGCCGATCAGTCGCGGATGCTCCAAGAGCGCTGTGTCGATCTCGACGGCGGTGACCGTGCCCAGCCCCGTCGTCGTCACCGTCACCCCGCCGAACTCGGTGCATGATCGGGCGCCCGCCAGAGCATCTGCCAGGGTGGAGATAGGCAAGCATGGTGACGAGGGTGATGAAGGACCGGCCGCTGCGGCCGGATTGCGCGTCGGGGTTCGCGGTGGCCGCGTTGGCGACAAACCGTGTACCGCGCGTGTGCCAGATCGATACCGGAGGGCGGCACGCTGGCCCGCATGGACGAACTGGACAGAATGACGCAGGAGCGTGAAAGAACAGTCGCCGCCCTCGGCGCGCAGCGCGTTTCCGGCCGCTCCGGGGACGGTTTGGCCACCGTGGTCATGGACGGAAACGGCGAGTTGGTCGAGCTGGAGCTGGACGCGGAAGGGTTCACGTACGCCGGGCCGGCCGGTGTGGCCAGCGCCGTCCTGGAGGCGATAGCCGAGGCCGACCGCGCGGTGTGGGCGGTGGCGCAGCCCCGGTGGACCGCCTTGCTGCCGCCGGAGACAAGGGAGTTGATCGTATGCTGACACGCTCCGACGGCTGGCTGCCGGCCGAACTCGTCGAGGCGTCGGATCGTGCCTTCAGCGAGGCGCTGGAGCTCCTCCGACTGCCCCGCACGGTGACCGGAGAGGCCGGCAACGGCGCCGTCCAGGTATCCGTCGACGGACGCGGCGCGATCACCGACATCACCATCAGCCCGCTGTCATGCCGGTCGGATAACTCGGCACGCCTGGCGGGCCAGATCCTGCAGGCCGTACAGGCGGCCAGGCGGGAATCCGTCCGGACGCGCTGGGCGTGCCTCGACGGGATCACGTTCGCCGGACGCCCCGTCCGGAACCTGTTGCCGTAAGGAGGCACCCTGATGGCCGCGAACACGACCCCAGCCGCGACGCTGAGTGTGGATCCCAACAAGCTGTACACGTACGCCAACGAGTTCATGACGTCGGGCGATGCGTGGTATCCGGTACAGGACGCCCTCGCCGGATGCGACCTGCCGGGGTTGGCCTTCGGCGGTACCTACGGAGCCAGCCGGACCACCGTCTCGCCTCCGCCGCACCTGTGGCAGCCAGGCCTGTCAGCGGCCTACAACGCGATTCTGGCCAAGTACACGGCACTGGCCGCTGACGCGCCGACCTGCCTCGACGGATGGGCGACAGCGCTGAACGGCGTCGCTTACAAGTACCAGAGCACGGATACCAACAACGCCGCCAACATGCGGGGAACGATTTAAGGACACGGTCATGACGCAACTCGATCTCAGCTCGTCGCAAGCCGCGCAATACGTCCAGCGGGTGGCGAACGACATCGGCTGGGGCCCGAAGGTCGCATCCGTCTTCGGGCTCAACTTCGGCGACCCGGAACTGATCACCGCCGTGGCGAGCAAATGGATGGACGCGTACACCAAGGTCGGGACGGCAAAAGCCTTCCTGTCCAACCAGGCCGCGCTGGCCCCGGCCAAAGCCACCTGGACCGGGAGCGCGGCCACCGCCTTCTTCGCCGGCCGCGACACGCTCGAATCCGGATACGCCACCGTGCAGACCGGGATGAAGACCGTCCACGACCAGCTCGTCGCCGTGGCGGCGAACATCAGCGACATCTTCGGCAAGGCGCAGGACGCCATCTTCAAGGCGGCGTTGACCATCGCCGGGATCATCGCCGGGGCGGCCCTGTTGCCCGCCACCGCGACGGTCACCATCCTCGGAGTGGTCGTCGCGGCCAAAGTGGTGGTCGACATCATCGGCGTGCTCGGAACGGTGATCGCGTCCATCTTCAACTTCCACAACGACCTGACCAAGTTCAACGACCAGGTGCGGACCGTGATCGACAACATCAACGCCGCGGAGGGCGCCACGCCGAACGTGGGTCTGGTCAACGGCAAGCTTCTGCCGGTGCCGGCGACCAGCGCTCCCTAAGGGCTTGCCGAGAATCACTATGCGGGTTTGACCTTTGGTGACTCGGAGGCCCCTGCCACCCGGAACCTGGTCTCGTCGAAGTGCGCGGCCGGGACGGGCCCCAGGGCATTCACGTGCACGACGACCGAGCCGTTTCCCGACTCGCCGGACACCACAGTGGAACCGGCCAGCTCTCGGAACCCCGTCGCTTGCCGCAGCATCTCCTCACCGCGCAACACGGCGTCGTGCAGCAGCGTTATCGCGTCATGCTCCATACGCGGCAAGGTACGGCTCCGCGGTATGGGAACGGTCCAGGTCCGGTATCTCCCGACGTCACCCGGCCAGCCCGTGGAAGTACGTGTACCAACCCGGCACCGCGACCGCGAGCGGGACAACGGCGGTGAGTGCCAGCATCTCCAGCAGATCGAGCGCACGTCCCCAGTACGGCGAGGAACGGCGGCCGGGCACGACGAGCCCTGACACGAACGCGACGGCGCCGGCCGTGGCGAACGCTCCGCCGATGACAGTGGCGCGGGCGACCGACCCGTGCTCGTGGAGAGCGAGGGCGAATACGAGGACGACGAAGGCAGCGCATCCACCGGCCAGCAGCGCCAGCCGCTGGGCGAGGACGGTGTGCAGGCGGGCCCGCAGCACCATTGCGAGGGCCGCGCACAGACACAGGATGCGTCCATACACGCTGTGGTGCACGGCGAGCACGGCTGCCGAGGTGACGGCTGCTGCGACGCCGCTTATCGTCAGGGCGCTCTGATAGTCGTTCGCTCTGCGGGTGCGGGCCACGACCGTATCGCCCATCACCTCCGTACCGCTCTCGGACCGCAGCTCGGCGACGGTGCCGGGGACTGTGGGCAGTGCCACGCCCGCCAGTCGCAGCGAGGCGAGTGGGGCAAGGGGGGCCAGCAAGACGACGCCCGCGACGGTGAACGCGGCGATCGACGCCGGCGCGGCCCGCCACAGCAAGGAGCTGAGTCCGCCGATCGCGGCGACGGCGCCCGTCAGGATGAGACCGGTGAAGACGTGTCCGTAGTCTCCCACCAGGACCGTGCCCATCGCCGCCGTGGTGGCCGCCAGGGCTCCGGCCATCACCACGCGCGCGGCCCCGTCTCCGTGTGGCCCCAGGATCGCGTATCCGCCTGCTGCTGCGAAGACGGCCGCGCTCACGGCGAGCAGGGCACCCGCGCCGGCGTCGCCGTAGGCACGCGAGGTGATCGCGCCGAGCGCGAGCAGGACCGCGGCAGCGGCGAGTCCGCAGACGGCGGGTAGCAGGCCGCCGAAGGGAACGGCACCGGCGCCGGCGAGCAGGAGTACGGTGCCTATGGCAAGGCCGGTCGCGCGGCTGTGGCCGTCCCGCCAGTTCCCGGAGCGTTCCGCGGCGGCCTCGCCGATCGCGTCCGTCACGTCGTCGAAGACCGCCCTGCGCGGGTGCAGTGCCCTGGGCGCGAGGTAGATCAGCTCACCGTCGTTCAGGCCGAGGTCGGCGACCGGCGTGTCGGCGTCCAGGGGGTCCTGGCCGAGCCGGCTCACCTCCCAGCCGCGGGCGGCCGTGGCCGGTGCCGCGCCGGTCAGGCGCAGCAGCTCGGGCAGCAACTCCGAAAAGCTGGCCGCATGCGGGAGGGCGAGGTCCACCCGAGTCGAGTCGGTCGCGACCGTCGCCTTGGTGAAACCGCTCTGCACACCGGATGGCATCGGTCCTCCACAGTGCTCACCTAGCTCACGTATCAGGGCCCTCGCATACTAGGCGAGATCTATGGTACGGATTACCGGTGAGCACGGCGATCTACCGGCGCCCCCAGAGAACCCCCCCACCAGCGTTGCCCCGGGGCGAGATACCGCTCCAACCGCCCCCGGAGCTGCCTTCCGCGCGACGGGACATGAGCGCCCTCGTGTACAGCCTGCCGATGATGGCGGGCGTGGTCGCGATGATGCTGCTCTACTCCGGCGGCACCGGGTCCAAGGGACCGCTCGCCTACGTGGTCGGTGGCTTGTTCGGCGTGTCGATGCTCGGCATGGTGGGCATGGGCCTGTCCCGTCCCGGAGCCAGGCGCGGCGAACTGAACGACCAGCGCCGTGACTACCTGCGCTATCTCGCGCAGGTGCGTCGCGACGTCCTGGCCACCGCCACGGCCCAGCGCGAGGCGGCGTTCTGGCAGCACCCCGACCCGGACGGCCTGTGGAACACCGTGCTGGCCGGCCGGATGTGGGAGAGGCGCACGATCGACCAGGACTTCGGGCTGCTGCGCGTCGGGGTCGGCACCCAGCCTCTGGTGACGCCTCTGATACCGCCGCAGACCGCCGCCGTGGAGGATCTCGAACCGTTGAGCGCGCTCGCGCTGCGCCGCTTCGTCCAGGTGCACGCCGCCGTGCCCGACCTGCCCGTGGCCGTCTCGCTGCGCTCGCACAGCCGGCTCACCGTGTCCGGCCCGCGACCGCAGGCCGCCGGCCTCGTCAGGGCTCTGCTCTGCCAGCTGGCCGCCTTCCACTCCCCCGACGACGTCCGGGTCTGGATCTGCCGGGACGGCGAGCGCGGGCCGGAGTGGGAGTGGGTCAAGTGGCTGCCCCACGTCCAGCACTCCTCGGTGGCCGACGCGGTCGGCCCGCTGCGGATGGTACGCGCGAACCTGGCCGAGCTCGAGGCGCTCGCCGCCGCGGATCTGGCCGACCGGCAGCGCTTCGCCCCGACCGGCAAGCTCCCGGCCGAGCAGCGGCATCTTGTCGTCGTGCTCGACGGCGGCGAGTACTCCGCCGCCGACCAGACCCTGGACCGCGACGGCCTGCTCGGCGTGACCGTCGTGGAGATCGCCGATGAGGCACCGCCGGCGTCCGGCGGCGCGGATGCCGGGCGGCACGGCCTCACACTGCAGGTGCGCCAGACCATCAGTGTGCTGCGGCGCGCGGGTGCCGAGCCGCTCGGCCGCGCCGACCGGCTCTCGGTCCGCCAGGCCGAGTCCTTCGCCCGGGGACTGGCCCGCTACCAGGCCGGGAACGTCGTGGACGAGGACACGGCGCTGTCCACCGACCTCGGCCTGACGGACCTGCTCGCGGTGGGCGATCCCGGCCGGGTCGATCCGGTCGAGCTGTGGCGGCCGCGCGCCGACCGCGACCGGCTGCGCATCCCGATCGGCGTCGACGACCACGGTCAGCCGGTCGACCTGGATCTCAAGGAGTCCGCGCAGGAGGGCATGGGTCCGCACGGTCTGCTGGTCGGCGCCACCGGCTCCGGCAAGAGCGAACTGCTGCGTACGCTGATCACGGGGCTCGCCCTGACCCATTCGCCGGAGAAGCTCAACTTCGTGCTGGTGGACTTCAAGGGCGGCGCCACCTTCGCCGGGCTCGGCCGCCTGCCGCACACGGCGGCTGTGATCACCAACCTCTCGGACGACCTCGCGCTCGTCGACCGGATGCGCGATGCGTTGCAGGGCGAGCTCAACCGCCGCCAGGAGCTTCTTCACGAAGCCGGCGACTTCGCCTCGGTGCGCGACTACGAGCGCGCCCGCGAGGCCGGGCTGCCGCTGCGACCGCTGCCGAGTCTGTTCGTGGTCTGCGACGAGTTCAGCGAGCTGCTCACCGCCCGCCCCGAGTTCATCGATGTCTTCGTCTCGATCGGGCGGCTCGGCCGCAGCCTCGGCGTGCACCTGCTGCTCGCCTCGCAGCGCCTTGAAGAAGGCCGGCTGCGCGGGCTGGAGAGCCATCTGTCGTACCGCATCGGCCTGCGGACCTTCTCGGCGGTGGAGAGCCGGATCGTGCTGGGCACTCCGGCGGCGGCCGAACTGCCGCCGATACCCGGCTCCGGTTACCTCAGGACGGACAGCAGCACCCTGCTTCGCTTCAAAGCCGCCTACATATCCGGTCCCTATCAGGCATCGCAGACCGCCGAGAACCCGGTGGCGGCCGCGCCGCAACGCCGAATCCTGCCGTTCGGCACGGACTTCGTCCAGGCGGGGGCGACGGTCCAGTCGGCCGCCGGGGCCCGGGATGCCGCCCCCTCGGCGCTCGCGGCGACCATCATGGACGTGATCGTCAAACGCCTGCGGAACCACGGCCCGACCGCCCACCAGGTGTGGCTCCCGCCGCTCGATGAGCCGCTCACCCTCGATGCCCTGCTCGACGGCGCCGGCCCGGATTCCGGCGAGCTCAGTGTGCCGGTGGCCGTGGAGGACCGTCCGTTGGAACAGCGCCAGGCGCCGTTGCGAGTGGACCTCGCCGCCGGGAACACGGCCGTGATCGGCGCGCCGCAAAGCGGTAAGAGCACCGTCCTGCTCAGCCTGATCACCGGCCTGGCCGCCACCCATTCCCCGGACCGGCTCCAGTTCTACTGCCTGGACTACGGCGGAGGCGCGCTGACCGGCATAGCCGGGCTTCCCCATGTGGGCTCAGTGGCCAATCGCAGGCAGCCGGAGCTGGTTCGGCGCACGTTGGCTGAACTACGGGGGCTGATCGCCGACCGGGAGAGGCTGTTCCAGGACGACCACATCGACTCGATCGCCGCCTTCCGCCGCCTGCGCGCCCGAGGACCGGTGGGCGAGGACCGCTGGGGGGACGTGGTCCTGGTCATCGACGGCTGGCAGTCCTTCCGCTCCGAGTTCGACGCCGTGGACCAGCCGGTGATCGACCAGACGATCGCGGACCTCGCCACGCGCGGGCCCGGCTTCGGAGTGCACGTCGTGCTGTCCGTCACGCGCTGGTTCGACCTCCGGATGAACCAGCGCGACCTGTTCGCCCACCGGATCGAGCTGCGCATCGGCGATCCGAGCGAATCGGTCCACCACCGGCGGATGGCCTCGGCCGTCCCGCAGACGGCGCCGGGCCGCGGCATCAGCGCGGACGGGCTGCACATCCTGACGGCGCTCCCCCGGCTCGACGGCGAGCGCCGGAGCACCGACGTCTCAGAAGGCACCAAGGCCGCGGTCGAGGAGATCGCCCGCCGCTGGCCGGGCCACACCGCGCCAGCGGTGCGCCTGCTCCCCCGGCTGCTCGAGGCCGAGCGCCTGCCCGAACCCGCCGCGGCCGGCAGGCGCATCCCCATCGGGCTGCGCGAATCAGACCTCGCCACCGCGTGGCTGGATTTCGCCGCCGACCCGCACCTGCTGGTGTTCGGCGGCGTCGAGTCCGGCCGCACCGGCCTGCTGCGGCTGCTGCTGGACCGGATCGTGCGGCAGTACACCCCGCAGGAGGCCCTGATCGCCGTGGCCGACTACCGGCACGGACTGCTCGACGTCGCCGACGGGGAGCACATCCTCGGTTACGCCAGCTCCAGCACCACACTGCGCCCCCTGGTCGCCGAGCTCGTCGCGGCGATGAACGACCGGCTTCCCGGTCCGGACATCACCCCCCGCGAGTTGCGTTCCCGCTCGTGGTGGAAGGGTCCTGAGCTGTTCCTCATCGTCGACGACCACGACCTGGTGGTCACCCCGACGGACAATCCCCTCGGCGCCCTGCTGGACCTCCTGCCCCAGGCCCGGGACATCGGATTGCACACGATCCTGGTCCGGCCGACCGCCGGCGCGCAGCGTGGGCTGCTCGAGCCGGTCACGGCGCGGCTGCGCGAGCTGGGCAGCCCGGGCCTGATCCTTTCCGGTGACCGGGCCGAAGGACCGATCGTCGGCAACGTCCGGCCGAGCCCGCAGCCGGCCGGCCGCGGCGTTCTCGTGAACCGCCGCACGGACCCCGAACTCGTGCAGCTGGCATGGCTCGCCCCCGAGGCCGAATAGCGACTGTCGCCAGCCGATCGGACGACTGCGCCGGCCATGGAGTCCATTCAAATGAGACGGATAGCGTGTCTCGGCCACTTCGACAGCGCGCCTGCCGAATATCTCATCCGCGCAGTTCATCAGGGTACGGGCTTGCCCCACCGGTGACGGGTTCGACGTCGGCTCACCCGCTGTGATCTCGACGAGGACGTGCCTACACGCCCTGCACGAGTACGAGACCCACGCCACTATGCCCCATCCCCGCACCGATCACCGGCGCGCTGCGGATCACCG
>Ga0207695_10005474_pt1 | contig 16813 bp, 15 predicted proteins | sample KBSC54metaG_FD_184354 | JGI IMG/M metagenome (GOLD analysis project Ga0207695, IMG submission 184354) | Corn rhizosphere microbial communities from Kellogg Biological Station, Michigan, USA - KBS C5-4 metaG (SPAdes) (version 2) | ecosystem: Host-associated > Plants > Roots > Rhizosphere > Soil... | reverse complement strand
GAGGGTCGGACGTTCGAATCGTTCCGGGCGCGCCATTTTCCTAGATAATTCAATCTGATACGTGATCAAGGCCCCGAAGGGCTTTACAATCCCCGCCGCGCGGACCTGTCGCGTGAGCAACTAGCTGGCTGATATTCTTGAAGTTTCCCAGCAAGAAGCGGTCTGGGGCTCTTTCGAGCGCCCGGTCCGCGTCGTCAGAATTCCAAATGTTCTCATTTTGTTCTTGACGAGGCGGCTGGGCCGTGAGATGCTGCGCGAGCGTCGATCACTGCGCCGCGCCATCCGCCGCTGCGCGGACAAGGCGCCGCACCAAGAAGCACGCACTCCCGATCATCGATCGCAGCGACTCGGGCCGCTGCGCGCCCGCCGCCGCTGAGCGCGGGTCATTTCCATGAGGAGAGCACGCATGGCCTATGGCCAGATCGATCCCGCGCGCCTGAACGGCGACGACCTCACACAGTGGTACCTCCGTTCTCCTGACGACATTGAGCAGGAACGTCAGGACGCCGCCGCACAGCGCTACCGGGACTTCTTTGGCGGCAATGGTGGCGCAGAACAGGATCCGGGCTTCGACGCTGGATTTGAAACGCCCACCCAAGATCTCAACCCCCGATTCAATGGGCGATACGAGGCGCCGGCAAGAGACACTGATCCTGGATTCAACTGGGTTCCCGTCGGTCCCAACCGCTGGCGCAGCACAGAGGCCCGTTCAAGCGATATGTCCTCGGTTCCGGGAACGGGTGGCCCAGCGCTCGCTGATGCCGGGACCTTGGATCGCCGCGGCGCCGGCTTGGGCGATGGCGGCGAGTTGCTGCTTACTAGCGACAGCGGATTACGCCCTCGCGCCAGCGTCGCCGCCCTTTCGACGCCGAGCTCTGCGGTCGCCGCGCCTCGCGCGACGCCTGGTGAGAGTCCGCCAACGTATCGAGGTCCGGCGACCCCGCCGCTTCCCACCTTCTTCTCTTCGCTCTTCGGCGGGCCCGTACCGATCACAAGCCCCGAGGGCAATGTCGTTGGATACTACGACCATCAGGCCGCCAAAGCCGGTCTCGGCCTCACGGCGGAATACGCCCAAGTCGCCCCACTGTTCCAACCCGGCGGCTGGATGGATGGCCTTCTTGAGAACGGCGGTTCTCGCATCGCGAGCGCGATCTCGGACGGGATTGAGGAGGCGGTCGAGAACCACCATGCCTTGCCGAAATTTATGGGTGGCGCTGCCGATCAAGAGACGATTGCGCTGCGCAAAAGTCTTCACCGTGGCGTCCACGCTGTGTTGCATCCGGCGCTCAAGGACGCTGGACTGCTGAATGTTGGCGGAAAAGGAGGTGCCACCACCGATTGGCTAAGGTATTTCGACGAAGTTCCGGGAAGCCGCGAAAAGGCGTTCCAAGTGCTCCGGAACGTATATGGCGAATTCGACCGCATCCATGGAACGGCCATTGCGAAGCATCTGGAGAAGGTCCTGGCTGACTACAAGCCGCCCGGAACCTAGCGAACGCGTCTGATGGCTGAGCCAGCGCCAACCGCCGACCTCGGTTGGCTTTGGTACACTCAGAAGACCGGCGATTGCGCGCCCCTCGACCGCAGAATCTACCCATCCGTCATCTATGATGGCTATCCGAAGCCCTGGCCCGCCTGGGTCTGCGGCGGGCCCAGCACCGGCGGCCACATCAACGCCACCCTTGCAGCCATCGATGTCCATCTAGAAAAGCGGCCAAACCATCGCGACGAGGTGAGTTGGACCTGCGATTTCGGCGTCTTCCTCGTCGCCAAGGCGTGGTTCGCGGCGATCGAGGATCTCGTCGATCGGGAAAGCGTGTTTGTCGGCGACGTTCTGCTGGATGGCGTCAAGCTGGATGCATGGGCGACCGTTCATGGGCGGTTGAACCCGGCGCTGTCTTCCCGCTCGGGTTCGACGCGGCATTGCCCCAATTGTGGAAATGTCGCCACCGTGATTCACGGTCGCGTCTTTTTCGCAGACCCTGCCGTCATCGGTCGGCCACTGATCGTGAATTGGAACGGCATATTCGTGCGCGAAGATATAGCGGCTAGCCGGAGCCTCAGAACACCGAAGGGAGCGTTCAAGCCAAGTGTGGTCAGGTTCAAAGGCGTCGCGTGATGGGGCCTTGTGCGGACACTCGCTAGTAGAACGGCGTTACAGCGTCATGCTTACAACCACCGGAATTTGCAGCTGAATTCTCCAGACTACGAATCTGAGGGTCGGACGTTCGAATCGTTCCGGGCGCGCCATTTTCCTATATAAATCAAGGTGATACGTGAGAGCTCGGTCCGAGGGGGTTTTACAATCCCGGCCGCGTGGAGCGGTCGCGTGAGCAATTAGCTCTCTGATATTCTTGAATTTTCCCAGCAAGAAGCGGTCCGGAGCTCTTTCGAGCGCGCAGTTCGCGTCGCCGGGATTCCAAATGTTCTTCTTTTGTTCTTGACGCAATGCAACTCAGTTGAGGCGCCGCCGCTGGGCGATTGCGGCGTTCACCTGATGAACCTGGCGCTCGAGGCGGTGCAGTTCGTCCTCGGAGATGCCGTCGCGGACCAGGAGGTCCACCAGGTCTTCGATGGCCGCCGCCCTCTCTCGGGGCGGCAGGATCGCGATCCTCGTGAGCGTGGCATCTTCCATGGCGGCGCTTCCATTGTCTCAGTTCGGGCAGGCGACGGAGCCGCCAGCAGCTTTCGTGCCGAATGGCGCGCCCGGCTCGCGCGGCGGCGGCCGTGTGGTAACAAAGCCGCGACGGAGACGCGGCGAGGACGCGGGGTGGGGCGGCGCTTGGCGGGGACTGGGGGCTGAATGGCGGGGCGGCTGGCGATCTTCCATCCGCCGGGGGTGCTGGAGAGCCGGGAGAACCCGTTCGGCAAGGACGTGGCGAACCTCGAGCTCTACCGGGCGCTGGCGCGCCATGGCGGCTTTGGCCAGGTCGACCTGCTGAGCTTGCTCCCGTCCGATGAAACCGCGCTGCGCGAAGCGCTGCTCGAGGGCCGCCCCGCCGAGACGCGCATCGTCGGCGGCTCGGCGCTCAACACCGCGATCTGCGCGCAGGCGGGCGCGCTGCTGCGCGGCCAGCCCTACCTCTACGAGCTCAGCTGGCTCCGCCGGCGCGGGCCCGGAGATGCGGCCTACAGCCTCCTGGGCCTGGCGCACACGATCGGGCCCCCGGCCGTCCGGCAGCTGATCCTGAACGCCTCGCTCGGTCCGACCCATCCGTGGGACGCCATCATCTGCACCTCGCCCGCGGTGCGCGACGCCCTGGCGGCGCTGTTCCAGACCTGGGGCGGCCACCTCGCCGAACGCACCGGCGGCCACGCGCCCCGGCAGCCGATGCTGCCGATCGTGCCGCTGGGGGTGGACGGCGCGGCCCTTGCCGCCCGCGCCGATCGTCCGCGGGTGCGCGCCAGCCGCCGCGCGGCCCTCGATGTCGCTGAGGATGCAGTCCTCGTGCTGTGGCTGGGTCGGCTGTCGTATTTCGAGAAGGCCTTCCCGCAGCCGATGTTCCGGGCCTTGCAGCGCGCCCACGGCCTTGGCGGGAAGAAGCTCCACTTCGCGATGGCCGGCTGGTTTCCGAGCGAGCCGGACCGGGCGCGCTATGAGCAGGCCGCCGCCGCCTGCGCGCCGGACGTGCCGGTGAGCTTCCTGGACGGCAACGACCGCGAACTGCTGGGCGAGCTGTGGGCGGCGGCCGACATCTTCCTGTCCCTGGTCGACAACATCCAGGAGACGTTCGGCATCGCCCCGGTGGAAGCGATGGCCGCGGGCCTGCCGGTCGTGGCGAGCGATTGGGACGGCTATCGCTCCACGATGCGGGACGGCGTGGAGGCGATCCTGGTCCCGAGCCTCGGCGGGCCGGCCGGCGGCCTCGGCTACGCCATGGCCCAGCGCCACCAGATGCTGCTGGACAGCTACCAGGCCTACGTCGGGGCGATCGCCCAGCACACCGCCGTGCACGTCGGCCGCGCCGCCGAGGCCCTGGCGGCGCTCGCCGGGGATCCGGACCTGCGCCGGCGGATGGGCGCGGCCGGGCGGGCGCGGGTCGCCGAGGCGTTCGACTGGCCGGTCGTCGCCCGGCAGTACGCCGCCCTCATCGACGAGCTCGCGGCCATCCGCGCGGCTGCGCCGCCGGCTGCGGCGGCGATCCGCGGCGATCCGGCGGCGGGGGACCCTTTCGCCGACTTCGCGGGCTTCGCCACCCAAGCTGCGAGTCTCGATCTGCCGCTCCGCGCGTCCCCCGGCCTGACCGGCGCCGACGTGCTGGCGACCGCGGAGACCGAGCTCGATCGGGCGTTCCCCGCCTGGCGCGGGTCCCTGGAGGAAGCCGCGCAGGCGTTCGAGCTGGTGGCGCTGGGCCGGGCGACGAGCGTCAAGGAGGTGCTCCTGGCGTTCCCGCCGCAGCGGCGTCGCGCGGTCGAGCTCTCCGTCATGTGGCTGGCCAAGCAGGGGTTCCTCGACTGGCTCGCCTGACCGGCATCCATTCGCTGCGCCCATGCGTTCCTCCGCTCGAGCCTCCGGCGCGAGGCGAGCTATCGAGAGGAGACAAGAACATGCGCCGCACTCTGTTGGCCGCCGTCGGCCTGGCGCTCGCCGTATCCTCGGCGGCGCAGGCGCGGAGCGGCTGCGAGGCCTACGCGCACAACCGCAGGGTCACCGGCACGGTGGTCGGCGCCCTCGGCGGCGGCCTGCTGGGCAGCGCGGTGGCGGGCCATGGCTCGAAGGGCACGGGCGCGCTGGTGGGCGCGGGACTGGGCGCCGTGGTCGGCAACAACCTGTCGCGGGTGAGCTGCGACCACAGAGCCTACTACCGCCGTCACCGGAGCCACTACGCCCGCGCCCGGACGAGGGCCGCGCCGGCCTACGCCCGCTATCCGCGCTACGCCTCCAGCTACAGGGCCGGATCGTGCCACTATGTGAGCCGTCCCTACTACGACCAGGCCGGCCGCCTGGTCTATGCGCCGATGCAGGTCTGTGAGTAGCGCGATGCGCAACCTTCAGCTGATCGCCGCGGCGGCGCTGGCGGGCCTGGGTCTCGCCGGCTGCAACGCCAACCGTGGAGCCGGCGTGAACGGCGTGTGCAAGCCCTTCACCACCGCCAACGCCCAGACCACCGCGCCGGCCGCGGCCACGACCGTTCCCGGCGCCGCGCCGCCCGCCAATGCGCCGGCCGATCCGGCGGCGATGCTCGACGATTGCCTGCATCGCTGGGGCTACACGCTGGCGGCCTCGACCGACCCCGCCAACTTCGTGGCCGACGCGACGCTGGCGGCGTGCGGCTCGCAGCTGGCGGGCTGGAACCAGCAGACGCTGACCTCCGGCGCTGGCGGCGCGCCGAACGGCGGGGCGGTGGAAGCGCCCAGCCTGATGAACGGCCAGAACACCAATCCGCTCGCCGAGCACTACAGCTTCGCCCAGGGCCGGGCGCTGTTCTATGTGGTGCAGGCCCGCGCCGGGAAGTGCGCCCCGCCGCCGGCGGCTCAGACGAACACCGCCCCGAACCGCTCCTGAGCCGCTCCCGACGCCGCGGCGCCGCGGCGCTGGACCCTGCCGGAAGGTCGTGGTTGAACGCGGCCGATGTCCGCCCCCGCCGCCGCCCGCAACGCCCTGGTCAGGCAGCTCGCCCGGACGGTGTGGGGCATCCGCGAGCGGGTCCTCGACCGCCCGAAATCGCGCGCGGTGCTTCGCGCCATGGGCCGCCCGGCCATCTGGCTCATGCACCGCACCGCCGGCAAGGCGCCGCCGGCGCCGCCCGTCGAGCCGGCGGGCGAGACGGTCGTCCACCTCCCGCTCGACTACCGCTTCGCGCCGCTCGATCCGCCGCCTCGGCTGGCAGTGCTGATCCACGCCTTCTACCCGGAGGTCCTGGATGGGATCCTCGAGCACCTGGAGCGGATCCCGGTGGGCGCGGACCTGCTGGTCTCGACCGACGTCGCGTCGAAAAGCCCCGTCATCGAGCAGCGCCTGAAAGAGTGGTCCGGCGGCCGCATCGTCCTGCGCGTGACGCCAAACCGCGGGCGCAACGTCGCGCCCCAGCTCGTCGGCTTCGCTGACCTCATCGCGGACTACGACCTGCTGCTCCTGCTGCACACCAAGAAGTCGCTGCACTGGGACGCGCTGGCGGGCTGGCGCGGCGCCATGTTGCGCGATCTCCTGCCGCCAGGCGACGCGATCGGCGGGATTCTAGAGGCGTTCCGGCGGCTGCCGAGCCTCGGGATGATGGCGCCCAGCATCTATCCGCCCACCCGCCGCCACATGGTCTGGGGACCGAACTTTGCGGCGTGCCGCGAGCTCGCCGAACGGCTGGGCGTGGCGCTGGCGCCGGACAGTCCGCTCGACTTTCCCGCGGGGACCATGCTCTGGGCGCGGCCCAAGGCGCTCAAGCCGCTGCTCGATCTGCATCTTGGCTTCGGCGATTTCGAGCCCGAGGCGGGGCAGAAGGACGGCACCCTCGCGCACGCGCTGGAGCGGCTGCTTTTCCACTCCTGCGAGCTGGCCGGTTTCAGGTGGGCGCGGGTGCGGGCGGGGCTGGACGCCGTCTGGCCGGAGCGGTTCCTGAGGGCCGATTCGCCGCACGCGCTGCGGCGCTGCGTCACCGACCTCGGACGCACCCTGCTGCTGCCCGGGCGACCGCCCGATCCGGCGCACGCCGAGGATGTGGACGCGCCCGCTGATCCGGAGACGCGCAAGGCGGCCTTCCGGGCGGCCTGCCGTGAGGAGCTCGATGCGTTCCTGGCCGACGCTGGGCGCCTGCGGCTGCCTACGGCGGAGAAGCCGGAGGTCTCGATCCTGCTCGTGCTGTTCAATCAGGCCGAGCTGACGCTCCAGTGCCTGCGGTCGCTGCGCTTCGCCCTCGATCGGCCGAGCGAGGTGATCATCGTCGACAACGCTTCCTACGACCGCACGAGCGAGCTGCTCGAACGGCTCGAAGGGGCGAGGATCGTCCGCAATGCGGACAATCGCCATTTCCTGCGGGCGGTGAACCAGGCCGCCGCCCTGGCGACCGGCGAGGCGCTGCTGCTGCTCAACAATGACGCACGCGTGAGGCCGGGCTCCATCGCCGCCGCCTGGGAGGTGCTCCGCACGGAGCCGGACGCGGGCGCCGTGGCGGCCCGGATCGTGCTGCTGGACGGCACGCTGCAGGAGGCCGGCAGCGTCATCTGGCGCGATGGGGCCTGCGCGGGGATCGGCCGCGGGGCCGATCCGGAGGCGCCGGAGTTCCAGTTCCGCCGCGACGTCGACTATGGCTCCGGCGCCTTCCTGATGATCCGGCGTTCGGCGTTCGAGCAGCTGGGCGGCCTCGATGAGGCGTTCGCGCCGGCCTACTACGAAGAAACCGATTTCTGCATGCGGCTGCGCGAAGCTGGGATGCGGGTGGTCTACGAGCCGCGCGCGCTGATCTGGCATTTCGAGTTCGGCAGCGCCTCCAGCGCCGAGGCCGCCCTGTCGCTGCAGCGCGAGCATCACCAGGTGTTCGTCAGCCGCCACCGGACGACGCTGCAGTCGGCGCATCGTGAACGGGGCGCGCCGGGGCTCGAGGCGCGCATGCGCTCCTCCCAGCGCCGGCTGCTGATCGTCGAGGACCAGGTGCCTTACGCCGACCTGGGCGCCGGCTATCCGCGGGCGCTCGACCTGATCGGCGCCGCCCGCGCGGCCGGCTGGTTCGTTACGCTCTACCCGACCGTCTACCCGGACGCGGACTACGCGACGGCCTACGCCGCCGGGCTGCCGCCCGAGGTGGAGATCGCCGCCGAGCGCGGCGCGGCGGGGCTCGCGGCGTTCATGCACGAGCGGCGCGGCTACTACGACGCCGTGATCGTCAGCCGACCGCACAACATGAAGGTCTTCAAGGCGGCGCTCGCCGAGATGCGTCCCTTCATTCCCCCCGGCCGGTTGATCTACGACGCGGAGGCGATCTTCGCGGCCCGCGACGGCGCAGGCCTCCCGCAGGCCGAGAGCCGGGCCGCGCTGCGAGCCGAAACCGCCTTGGCCAAGCGCGCCGCGGCGGTGCTGGCCGTCAGCGAGGCCGAGGCCGCGCAGTTCCGGGCCGCAGGGGTCGCGCGCGTCCGGGTCCTGGGCCATGCGGTGGAGGCGCGGCCGACCGCGCCCGGCTTCGCGGCGCGGCGCGACCTGCTGTTCGTGGGCGCGCTCGACGAGGACCATTCGCCCAACGCCGATTCGCTGCGCTTCTTCGTGGACGAGGTCGCGCCGCAGCTGGACGGTCTCATCGGCAAGGATTGGACGCTGTGGGTCGCCGGCCGCAACGGCGCGGCGGGCGTGCAGTCGCTCGCGGGCGACCGCGTGCGCCTGCTGGGCCGGGTCGCGGACCTGAGCGACCTCTACGCCAAGGCCCGGTTGTTCATCGCGCCCACCCGCTTCGCGGCGGGCATCCCGATGAAGGTTCACGAGGCCGCCGCCCGCGGGCTGCCGGTGGTCGCCACCTCGCTGCTGGCCCGCCAGCTCGGCTGGGCGGACGGCGACGCCCTGCTGGTCGCCGACGACGCGGCCGCCTTCGCCGAGGCCTGCGCGCGGCTATACGCCGATCCGCAGCTCTGGGCGCGGATTCGCTCAGGCGGGCTCGCGGCGGTCGAGCGGGACTGCTCGCCGGCGCGATTCCGCGCCACGGTTGCGGAGGTGCTGGAGGCCGTGGCTGCGCCTCGTCGCTAGGCGGCGAGCAGGTCGTCGAGCTTGCGGATGTCGGCCACCGGTGAGGCGATCCCGCCCTTGAGCCGCATCACCTTGTTGCAGTAGAGCCTGAGAAGGTCGGTGTCGTGCGAGGCCAGCACCAGGATCCCGGCCCGCTCCACCAGGCTCAGCAGCCGCTTGTGGGCGAGCTTCTGGAAATCGGCGTCGCCCACCGCGATCCACTCGTCCATCAAGAGCACGTCGGCCTCGACGGCGGTGGCGGCGGCGAAGGCGAGCCTCGCCTGCATGCCCGCCGAATAGGTCTTCACGGGCATGGAGAGGAACGGCCCAAGCCCGGTGAACTCGGCGATCTCGTCCATCCGTTCCTCGATCTCACGCGCCGAGAGGCCGGCGATGCGGCCGCGCAGGCGGATGTTGTCGTAGCCGGTGGCCGCCGGGTCGACGCCGAGGTTGAGGTCCAGTAGGGCCGCGATGCGGCCGTGCACGTCGATCGAGCCCTCGTCCGGCTCATAGGCTCCGGAAAGCGCGCGCAGCAGCGTCGTCTTGCCCGAGCCGTTGTGGCCCACGAGGCCCAGCCGGTCGCCGGCCTTCAGCTGCAGGTTCAGGTCGGAGAGCGCCGTCACCTCGGTGGCCCCGGCCAGCGACGAGCCCAGGCGCCCGCCCACAGTCACCCGCGCCAGGTGCTTCTTCAGCGACTTGGCGTCCACCCCGTAGACCGGGAAGCGGACGGTGAGGTTCGAGACCGAGATCGAGACCGGATGGCTCATAGGTAGTGCACGATCCGGCGCCGGGTGCGGGTGAAGATGGCGAAGGTCACCCCCCAGCCGGCGAGCGCCATCAGGGCGAGCATCAGGTAGCTGTGCGGCTCCAGCTGCTTGCCCAGCAGCGGCGCCCGGACGGCCTCCACCAGGTGATAGAAGGGGTTGAAGTCCAGCACGAAGCGGCTGGAGCCCAGCCGCTCGGGCAGCCAGAAAACCGGCGTGAAGAAGATCGCGAACTGCATCAAGGACTGGACGATCTGCGGCACGTCGCGGAACCGCGCGGAGAAGATGCCGACCAGCATGGCGGCCCAGGCAGAGTTCGCGACCAGCAGCACGAGCCCGACGGCGGCGGAGGCGACGTCGGCCTTCCGCCAGAAGCCGTAATAGACCAGGACGGCGACGATGATGACCATGTTGTGCGCCAGGTTGATCAGGTTCCGAAGCACCGTGCGCCAGACGAAGGTGAACATCGGCAGGCTGGTCTGGGACAGGATCCCCGCCGCGCCCACGAAGGTGTCGCAGCCCTCGGTCACGGTGCCGCTGATCGCGCCGAAGAAGACGATGCCGAGCGCCACGAACGGGATGAAATCGGGCACCGCCACGTTGAGCAGCTTGGCGTTCAGAAGCCCGATGCCGGCCACCATCAGCCCCATGGAGAGCGTGATCCAGAACGGGCCGAGGATCGAGCCGCGATAGCGGGCCACCACGTCGTGCGAGGCGAGCGACCAGGCGAGCCCGATCCGCTCGACGGAGCTCCTGAGGTCCCGCAGCGCCATGTTGACCTGGAACAGCGCGCCGCGCTGGCCCGTCCGCAACATGTGGGTGGCGGTGTCCATCAACACTCCCCGCGAAGGCGCCGGCTGGTATCAGGCGCCGATTCGCCGCGCAAGGCGGCCGCCTTGCCGCCTTCACGCCTCGTTGCCAGTTGATGGGGGCGTGCTCAAGGCGTGGCGCTTGCGGCCTTTTGCCAGCCTCGCGCCTTCCGTGTTAGCCCGATGGCGAGGCATGGCTGGAAGCGGATGACGTCCATCGACCAGATCGCGCGCGAAGCTCCGTCGCCCGCCGGCCGGCGCAGGACGTCGCCGGCGGTCAGTCCCAGCCTTGAGGGCGCCGGCGTCTGGCTGGTCATCCCGTGCTACCGCGTGAGGGCCCACATCCTGGATGTCGTCGCCAAGACCCCGCCGTGGGTGGAGGGGATCGTCTGCGTCGACGACGCCTGCCCCGAGCACACCGGCGACTTCGTGGACGCCAACGCCAAGGACCCGCGGGTCGCCGTCGTGCGGCTGGCGAAGAACCAGGGCGTGGGCGGGGCGACGCTCGCCGGCTACGCCGAAGCGGTGCGGCGCGGCGGCCGGATCCTGGTCAAGGTCGACGGCGACGATCAGATGGACCTGGGCTACATGAGCCAGCTCGTGGCCCCGATCCTGCTCGGCGAGGCCGACTACGCGAAGGGCAACCGGTTCACGTCGGTGAGCCACCTGCGCGCGATGCCGGCGGTCCGGGTGTTCGGCAATGCGGCGCTGTCGTTCGCCGCCAAGCTGTCGACCGGCTACTGGAACATCTTCGATCCGACCAACGGCTACACGGCCATCGAGGCCACGGTCGCCAACCTCGTGATGCAGAAGCGGGTCTCGCGCCGGTTCTTCTTCGAGACCGACCTGCTCTACCATCTGGGCACCCTGCGCGCGGTGGTGCGCGACGTGCCGATGCCGGCCCGCTACGCCGGCGAGGTCTCGAACCTGCGGATCGGCGCGATCGTCGGGCCCTTCGCGCTCAAGCACCTCCGCAACTTCGTGCAGCGCGTGCTCGGGCAATACTTCGTGCGCGAGTTCAACGCCGCCAGCCTGGAGCTGGTGTTCGGCCTGTTCGGCATCCTGTTCGGCCTGGGCTACGCGGCGCACTACGTGGCGACGCGCGTGCCGGGCCAGGTCGCCTCGGCCGGCGTGGTGATGGCCGCGGCCCTGCCGATCATCCTGGGCGCGCAGTTCCTGCTGCAGGCGATCAACTTCGACGTGCTGAACGCGCCCAACCGGCCCATCCACCCCTACCTGCGGACCGTCCAGCGGCTGGAAGCCGGAGAGCCGCTCCCGTGAGTCCAAAGGACATCGCGCTCTGCGCGAGCGTGGCCATCGCCCTGCCGCTCGGTCAGAGCCTGTTCAAGTTCGCGGCCCTCTACGACCAACGGCTCTCCGGGCCGATCGTGATGCGGCTCGTCGCCAACTGGCCGCTGATGGCGGCCCTGGCGTGGTACGGCCTGGCGGCGATCCTGTGGTTCTACGTGCTGACGCGGGTGCCGCTGTCGACCGCCTACGCCTTCTCGCTGGTCGGCGCCTGCCTCGTGCCGCTGGTCGGCTGGATCGTCTTCAAGGAGCCGGCCAGCTGGCAGATGGGGCTCGGCTACGCGCTGATGACGGTGGGCTTCTTCCTGGTCCTGGCGCGGCCCGGCCTCTGAGGCGCCGGGGCGGCCAGCGCCCTATCGATGGCGGCGCGCACCGATTCGTAGGGCGTCCGGAACATCGCCTCGTAGTGCAGCCGCCCGGCATGCGGGCGCTCGCCGATGCGCTCGGCCGAAAGCGTCTGGGCGGCGAAGCCGCCGCGGACCAGGAAGGTCAGGAACATGGCGGGCCAGAGCCCCAGCCAGTTCCAGGTCTGCGAGGGGAAGAACCGGACCGCAGCGATCCAGGCGAGCCATTGGTCCAGGCTCAGGCCTACCCGGACCTCCGGCCCGTTCTCCGGGATCGGCGCGCAGGCGCGGTAGAGCGGCCCCAGCGGCCAGCGGCCGTTGTAGAGCCCGAACTGCTGGACAGGGACGCCGCCGCGTTCGGCCGCCAGCCTCACCGCGAGCGCCGCGCAACCGTCGTGATCCGGATGGCCGCCTTCCCAGGCCGGCGTGACGAACCGCGTGATGGGCGGCAGTTGGCTCAGCGCCTTGCGCAGTTTGGCGAGGGCGATGTCCAGGCCCTTGACGACTTCCCCGTCCAGCACGCCTGAGCCGGCGCCCACATGGATCGTCCGGCCCGGCGCGAAGCCGAGGCTGGCCAGGAAGGCTTGTGTCTCGGCCCGTCGCCGTGCGGCGGTCCGCCCGTCGCGATAGTCGGCGACGTAGAGGAACCAGCAGGCCTCGCCGGCGGCCCTGGCCTGCAGGATCAGCGGCAGGGCGCAGTACTCGTCGTCGAAGTGCGCCAGGAGGAAGGCTACGGCCATGGCTTCGCAATCCCACGCCGGCGCGACGGCCTCAATAGGGCTTCTCAGCCGTCGCGGCGCGACATATCGCAGGGGCGGGTCAGCGGGGACGAGCATGCGCAGCGTCAGCTTCAGGTCGGAAGCGGGGGTTACGGCCGGCGTCGGCGCGCGGGCTGCGGCCTGGCTGGCGCTCGCCGCGGGCTATGGCCTGATGCTGTGGCAGAACCTGCCCGGGCACCTTTCGGTCGATTCGGTGATCGAGCTTCACGAGGGCCGATTCCACGTCCGGGAGACCTGGGGCCCCGGCATCTTCCCGTTCATCCTGGGAATCTTCGACCGTATCGCGCCCGGGACCGCGCTCTACGTGATCGTCGGCGCGCTCCTGCTCTACGGCGGCTGGGCGTTGTTGCCGCAGTTGCGGGGCCGGGCGTCCTGGTGGTTTCCGCTCGTGGCGGCGGCCGCAGTGCTCACGCCCAACATCCTGATCTATCAGGGAATCGTCTGGCACGACGTGTTGTTCGCCAACGCCGCCATGGCCGGCTTTCTCTGTCTCGCCTTCGCCGACCGCGACTGGCAAAAGCCGCGCCGCCCGTGGGTTCGGCTCGCCCTCTCGGTCCTGCTGCTCGCGGCGGCCGGGCTCCTTCGGCAGAACGGCATCGTCGTGCTCGCTCCAGCCGCCGCGGCGGTGGCCTGGATCGCGCGAGGGGGCGGCCGGCGCCGCGCTGCGGCCTGGGGCGGGGGCTGGTTCCTGGCCGTGGTCGCCGCCACGGCCGTGCTCTCGGTCACCGCGCTCCCTCAGGGCCCGACCTTCGAGAAGGCGGACGCACAGGGCATGCGCGTGCTCGAGATCTATGACCTCGCGGGGGGGCTGGCGCGCGATCCCCGTCTGCCGCTGCCGCACATCGCGCAGGTCGACGCCGCCACCGCCGCCGCGCTCAGGGCCACGGCGCCCAAGTTCTATTCGCCCCAGCGGGTGGACTTCATCGACCAGGTGGAGCGGTTGCAGCACCGCCTGGTCCGGCTGCCCTCGCGGGCCATCTTCGGCGATTGGCTGGACATGGTCCTGCACCGGCCGGACCTCTATCTCGCCCATCGCATCCAGGCGTTCCGATGGGTGTTCGCGACCCCGGTGATCGATCGCTGCCTGCCCGTCTACCTCGGCATCGACGGACCCCCGCAGGAAATGGCCGAGCTCGGCCTGGAGAAGGTCTGGGGCGACCGGGATCAGCGGCTCTACAACTACTCGACCTGGTTCTACGACACCCCGGTGATGTCGCACGTGGCCTATGCGGTGCTGGCGCTCGCCCTGCTGATCCTGTTCGTCGTCCGGCGCGGGCCGGCCGACGGTCCGATGGCCGCGTTGCAGGCGGCCGGCCTGGTGTTCGCCGCCAGCTTCTTCCCCGTGTCGCTGGCCTGCGACTACCGCTACCTCTACTTCCTCGACGTGGCCGCGCTCACCGGCCTGCTCTACTTCGCGGCCGATCCGCGGCTGCGGGGACCGGAACGGCGCGCGCCGCCGGCCTGACGCCGGCGCGTGGTGTAGCGCTCGATCCAGGCGCGGGCGAGGTCCAGCCGGGGCATGCGCGCCTCGATGAAGCGATAGAGCGAGAGCTGCCGCCCAAGCCCGAAGCTCCTCACCCGAACATACTGGAACAGCCCGCCGACCAGCGCCTCGATCTCGCGGGCGGTGTTGACGTGCTCGTGACGCATGAGATCGCCGTAGTCGAGCCCGTGGCGGAGGCGGAATTCCAGGCCGGTGGTCAGGCCCCAGCCCAGTCTCCACAGCAGGCCGCCCTCGGCCGGGATCGCCGCCCGGAAGACGCCGTCCGCGCTCAGCATCTGGGCCGAGCGCGCCAGAACCAGCGGCAGGTCGCAGATGTGCTCGAGGGCCGCGACGCTGGTGATCCGCTGATAGCGCGCGTCGCGGGGCGCCTCGGCGATATCGGCATAGGCGCGGCGGATGCGGCCCCGCTCGGGCGCATCGGCGAACAGCTCCGCGAACGGCTCGACGATGTCGTAGGGGGCGGTGAACGGCTCGTATCTCAACTGATTCAGCGTGCCCGCGCCGAGTTCGAGGGTTGCGCGCGATGCGCCCCCGGCGACGTCGCGGGCCACCTGCCGGTGCATCCACGCCTCCAACCACTGCGACAGCGAGGCGGCGGTCGTCTCGCCGGTACGGTTCGCCTTGTACTGCAGCGCATAGATCTCCTGGATCGCGGGCGGCAGCGGCGGGCGCAGCTTCGGATAGCGCGCCAGCAGAGACTCGAGACGGTTCGGTCGGCTGGCCATCGGCGTACTCTCCTCATGGCGCGGCGAGCGCCGCGTCCAGCTCGGCCTCGGCTTCATCGACCGCGCGAAAGAAGGCCCTCAGCTCCGCTTCGAAGTGTTCGCGCTCGCGCGCCGCAGCCTCCCGCAGCTCGCCGAACTGGGCGCGAGCATACGCCAGTTCCGCGCGTGTCTCCCGCAGCTCGCCGCGCAGCTCGTCAGCCTCCCGCGAGGTCGACGAGACCAGCGGACCCATTTCCTCGGCCCGCCGAACAAGCTCCTGCGTCGCGCGGGCGAGCGGCGCGGGATCCGGCGGCTGGTCGGCGGCGGCCGACTTGAACCAGGCGTAGACCTCGGCGGTCAGCTCGCCAGCCCAGCCGAGCGGGCGCAGGCTCCCACCTCCTTCGTTGTGCCGCAGAGACGGCGAGAGGAAGCGGTCGATGGCCTTGCCGGCGCGTTCGGTGAGTTTCGGCAGCGCCGCGCCATGAGCGGCTTCGATCCGCACCGCTTCGGCCCGCCAGTCCGTGAGCAGGGCGTCGTAGGACACGAAGGCTCGCGGCAGGTCGCGGCTATAGGCTTCCGCCGCCAGCATGTACGAAGACCACAACAGCACCGACTTCTGCGGCGGGAATCCGTTCCTTCGCTCGAGCGAACCAGCCACCGCCAGCGGGTGGCGCACCGGGATGACACAGCGCGCGCCGATCTCCTGGTCCGCCAGAACCGTTCGCCAGAACGGCAGCAGGATGCTGACCCTTGGATCCTTCAAGAGCGGATGGGCCGCGCCGGCATACTCCTCCTCGAAGAGCGTCGTGGCGCGGTTCACCCAGGCGCGCTCCGCGCGCCGGCCCAGGGGCCGGAACGGAAAGCCGAAGACATCCTCCCACGCCCCGCCGGCGGCTCGCAGGCGCTCGTCGTTGAACAGGGCGATCTTCCACGGCTCGAAGTAGCCCTTCGCGTTGTGCTCGTCGCCGGGCATGAGGTTGTTCGGCAGCTCCGCCCCGGCGAGCGCCAGCAGCTGCGCCGCGGCCGAGGTGCCGGACCGGTGCATTCCGAGCACCAGGTAGGCGGTTCGCGGCGGATCGGAGCTAGCGGCCTTGTCCGGGGTCATCTCACGTGCGGGTCGGGGCGGCGGCGCGAGCGCCTTGCTTAGGAGCCGCCGCCGATGGTCGCAAGCGCCGTGGGACGGTTGATCGGCCGGGACAACTGTTGCACACGATCCGTCACGCCGCCGCCCAGGATCTATCGCGCATGGCCGTCAAGGCGCCACCCGAAGACGCGCAGCAGATCGTTTCGCTGGCCCTCGACGCGGCGTTCTATCGCACGATCTACGCCGATGCGCCCGGGGCCGCCCGCGATCCCCTCAAGCATTACGTCGAGCTAGGCTGGCGCGAGGGACGCGACCCGGCGCCGTGGTTCTCCACGCGGCGTTATCTGGACGCCTATCCGGAGATCGCCAACGCGCGCGTCGATCCGTTTCTCCACTACCTGCGAGAAGGCCGCCGGGAAGGCCGCGACGTCTTCCCGTCCGACCACGCAGCCCGTTACTTCACCCCGCAGCTTCGCGCGGGACGCGCGCCGGCTTGGAGCCTTGAGGCCCTGTTCGAGCCCGGATCGCAGGCGGCGCCGTCGGCGCCGCGGGTCAGCGAGGAGGACCAGGCGCTGGCGGCGACCGATTTCGACGCCGACTTCTATCGGGCCGCCAATCCCGACGTGGGCGGCGACGACACGGAAGCGCTGAGGCATTTCCTGGCGCACGGCTGGCGGGAGGGGCGCGATCCGAACGCCCGATTTTCCGTCAGGGACTATCTCGAGCTCTACCCGGATATCGAGGCGGCGGGGATCAATCCGTTCGTGCACTTTCTCCGCGCCGGCCGCGGCGAGGGCCGCCAGCCGCGCCATGCAATGGGGTTCCGCTACCGCATCCTGGCCGACCTTGCGCCGATGGAGGCGCGCATCCGCGGCG
>Ga0207695_10005473_pt1 | contig 16813 bp, 25 predicted proteins | sample KBSC54metaG_FD_184354 | JGI IMG/M metagenome (GOLD analysis project Ga0207695, IMG submission 184354) | Corn rhizosphere microbial communities from Kellogg Biological Station, Michigan, USA - KBS C5-4 metaG (SPAdes) (version 2) | ecosystem: Host-associated > Plants > Roots > Rhizosphere > Soil... | reverse complement strand
CATGGGCATTCGCCTTTTCAAATGCGACCCGGTCGAAGTGGTGGGTATCAAAGACAGTAACGATCATGGAGGTATGTGTTAGGAGGCTGCGCCGAGCCGCTCGACTTCAATGCTCACCAGGCAGACGTCGTCCAAAAAGTGATCCAAGCCAGCGAATTGCCGGGCCTCGCTCATGACGGCGTCGAGAAATTTTTCCCCGTGCTGCCGGGCGCAATTTTGAATCAAAGAAAGAAAGCGAGGATCGTCCGCCGTCAGGTCTTTGCCTTCCCCGAGATCGCAGAGACCGTCGGTATAGAGCAGGATGACATCGCCCGCCTTGATCGAGTCCTCCTCGTTTGGATAGACCGAGTCTTTTGCGACACCGAGAGCAAAGGGCGGGCGATCTGGCGCGCCTCCCATCGTGCGCACCTGATGCTTGTTCCGGCAGACATGCATCGGATGGGGATGCCCCGCATTGGCAAATTGCACCGAACCGGTGACGGTATCGATCACCATATAGAGCGCGGTGACAAACATGGAAGTCGGCAACGGCTCGAAGAAATGATGCAGGCGGCGATTAAGTTCGCCGAGAAATGCGCTTGGATCATTCGACAGGTACTGGACTTCTTCCACGAGCACGCGCTGGACGGCGGTGACCAGCGCGGCATGGACACCGTGTCCCATGACATCGCAAATCAGCACACCGGCCTGGGTGTCGGAAACCTGGGTGACGGTGAAGAAATCGCCGCCCAACCGAGCTTCCGGCAGGTAACGATGAGCGAAACGGAGGGCGCTGGCGCTCTCGGCGACACCCTTCGGAAAAGAAGGATAGCTTTGCGGAAGCAAGGCAAGCTGCACTTCGCGGGCCAAGGCGAGTTCCTGCTCCATCTGCGCCTGCTTGTCAGCGAGTGCGTCAGCATATTCGCTGAGCTGCTCCGCTTTCTTGTGATCCTCGGTAATGTCGCGCGAGATTCCACAGGTGCCGATGATGTTCCCCTTCTCATCCCGGAGCGGAACCTTGGTGGTGGAGGCCCAGGTGATCCGGCCATCCGGCAGATTCTCCCGTTCGACCTTGCCCACCATCGGAAGGCCGCTGGCCAGGACCTTCTGCTCATCGGCAAAGGCGTCCTGCGCATGCTCGGGCAGGAACAGGTCGAAATCGGTCTTGCCGAGGATCTCCGCTTCACTGGCCATTTTGTGGTAGATCAATAAGGCCTTGTTGATGCGAAGGAAACGCCCCTCGCGGTCCTTGAAATAGATCCGGTCCGGCGTGGTGTCCATGAGCGCCGTGAGCAATTGATGATCAAGTTGGGCCATAGACAGTAAGGCTAAATCCGGCCAGTAAGGCCCGGACGAGGCCGTTGGTACGAATGCATGCCAATCAATCGTAATAGTGTCCTTTGAGATTTTGGCGATGAAAATATTCCACCCCGTGCCGCAAGAATGCTGAGCAAAGTGATGTCCATGTCATTAAGACGACTTGGCCGGGACGATCCTTCATGTGCATGATGCTGGTTCCCGTGAAACCCTTCGCCGATAACAAGAAGCTCAGGATCTTTACAAGAAGTCTCTTCGTCACCTGCCTATGCTTACTCTTCCTCTCGGCTGATGTTACTGCTGGTCATGCCCAGGATAAACGGTTTCCACCGGATGCAGTCGTCAATGTGACACTCCCGCCTTACAACGTCCGCCCCGAACAGGGTGTGGACAATACAGCCGCGATTCAGCAAGCCATCACGGACAATGTCGGCACGGGCCGGATCCTCTATTTTCCAGCGGGAACCTACGTCATCAGTGACACGCTGGTTGCCAAAAGCAAGGACGGACGGTGGAAGGCAATGCTGACCTTCCAAGGCGAAAACCGTAACAAATCCATCTTCAAATTGGCGGACAAGTCATATAACTTTAACGATAAACTATCGCAAAAAGCCATGCTCACGACCGGATCTATTGAAGAAAATGACGATAATCCGAATGGCGGCGGCAACAAGGCCTTTCGCAACAACATCTTTGATCTCACTTTCGATACGGGCACCGGTAATCCCGGAGCCGTGGGTATCGAGTATGCCGTCAGCAATCAGGGAGCCATCGAAAATGTGGAGGTTCGCAGCAGTGACGGTGAAGGCGTTGCGGGCATCTCTCTGAAACGCAAAATCCCCGGGCCAGGCCTGATTAAAAACGTCAATATCACAGGATTCGACTTTGGAATCGATATAGGCGACATGGAGTATGGGATCACTCTCGAGGGTGTCACGCTGCAGGGCCAGAAGGTGGCAGGGATTCGCGACAGCGAAAATGTGCTCCATGTCCGCCGGCTCCAAAGCCAGAACAAAGTCCCGGCCATTTTGGTCACGAAGCCCAATGGCTTTCTATTGATGGTCGAATCAACCCTGGCTGGCGGCGCGTTAGATCAATATGCGGTTGATTGTCACCGCAATCTCTTTCTGCGCGATGTAATGATCCACGGCTACCGCGAAGTGCCCGTCCGCTGCAACGGCGTTGATGTAAAAGCCCCGCATTTCCCAAAATATGATCTCACCACTCAGCCAGTCGCCTTGGGCACGGCGCCAAGCCTGTCGGAACAATCCCGCGGTTTGCTGCCAGTCTCGGAAACACCCACCTATTGGAATGATAATCTCACCGATTGGGTGGCCGTCGGCCCTAGCCTAAAAGAGGAGCAGGATGATACTGCGGCCATCCAACGCGCGGTCGATTCCGGCAAGAGCACGGTCTACTTTCCCAACAACCGAAGCTACTTCATTTCGGATACCGTCGTCATTCGCGGCGCCGTTCGGCAAGTCCTGGGCATGGGCTCGGAAATCAGCTTGGGAGCAGCCAAGATTCCGTTCAGCGACCGGCAGCATCCTCGCCCCTTGTTTCGTATCGACCCAACGGCGGGAAAATTCGTTTTTCTCGAAAACATGTTCTTCAATGCCCAATACCCGGGAGAGGTTCTCTTTGAGAATAATTCACCGGCTACGGTGACAATCAAGCATTGCATGGGATGGGTCGGGGCCGAGGGCTATCGCCGGAGCTATTGCAATACCGCCAACGCCACCGGCAATCTTTTCCTCGAAGACGTTTTTCTTCCCGGATGGGAGTTCACGAACCAAAATGTCTGGGCACGGCAATTCAATCCGGAAAATCCGGATGGAGATGGAACCATGCCCCAAGTAACGAATAACGGCGGAAACCTTTGGATCCTCGGCTTCAAGACGGAAGGACCCGCGCCATTCCTGACCACAACCTCCGGCGGAACGACGGAATTGCTTGGCGCGTACAATTATGTCTCAGCGACCAATGCCCCCAAAGTACCCGCGGAAGCCGTGCCCTATGGCGTCACAGACTCAAAAGCCGCACTCACCTTCGTCAGTGACAATTTCCGGGACAACGATTACCGCGTCTACATCCGCGAAACGCAAGGTACCGCTGTTCACGAATGGAAAGGCTCTGATTTGGCGCCACGCGATGGCAGCACCGGCGACCGGTCCTTCTCCGTTCCCCTCTATCGCAGCGGCAATCCATCTGCGAAATAGATGCGTTCTGTCAGCTTGAGCTAAGTTCGCTGCCGACCACCACGTCCCACTTTCGCACCCACCATTTCTTGATGATACCGTTTCGCACGTAAGGATCCATTTTCGCAAACGCCTCGACGACTTCGGCGGAGTCGGTCTCGAAAAGAATGAGAGCCGAGCCGTCGAGCGGATCTTCCAGCGATCCCCCCAGGACCATGTCGCCTTTGCGGGCCCGTTCCTCGAAGTAAGCGCGATGCTGCTCTGCAAACGTTTTCTGCCGCTCGGCGTAGCCCGGTGCTTTTTCGTAAAAGAGTAGAAAACGCATTAAGTTAGCTGGATGGAGTCTTGGGCTTGAAGGCAGGAAGACCGTCGATGCTGGTCACATTTTTCTTCGCTCGGTATTCATCCATCTTTTCCGGGCCCTGCTTCCCGGCCCAATTCGTCAGCAGATCGCGCGACGCCTTGAAATCGAGCAGCGGCACCGATAATCCGCATGAATCGCTCACTCGGATCACCTCGATATGCACATAAGCACGCGTGCCGGGATTAGGCGGAAACCGGGACGCGAGATCAGCATATTTTTCGTGTTCCGGCGTGATCACTCTTCCCTTCCCATGCAGCCGGACAATCTTGGGCGAGCCATCAAAAGCGCAAAACATGATGACAATTCTTCCGTTCTCCTGGAGATGCGCCGCCGTCTCCGCGCCGCTGCCCGTGTAGTCCTGATAAGCCGCTTCCAACGGTCCCAGCACCCGGAATGCCTCGCCGCCCTTGGGCGAGGTGTTGACGTGGCCGCTGGGCGATAGCGGCGCCGTGGCGACGAAGAATACATGCTGACGGCTGATCCACTCCGCCAGCTCCGGCCCAATGTTTTCGTGTTGGTGACTCATGGAAGTTTTCTCAAATCCTCCTCCTTCACTTTATTCCTCGCCAGCCTCAAGGCGAGAACTTTGGCATGGCCTTCGATGGATACCGGAGTTAGAACCATCGCAATGAAGTTGAAGTCGATTCTTGCGATCATCCTGTCGGGAATGCTGGCCATGAGTACGGCCTCGGCCATGCCAATCCTCTATTTTGCCAAGATGAAAAATCCGGACCGCGCCACTTACGTCGACAATATGGTGGAAGGGGTGGCCAAGATCTTGAAAGACCAGGGGCATCCGGATCAGGCCCAGCAAGTCATCGATCTTTTCGGCAATGCCACCAAGGATGGCGGCGTGAACAGGTTTGTGATGAACCTGAAGGAATGCGACCTGACCAACCGGCACAACGCGATCAATCCCAACAACCGGAAAACTGTCCTGCAGGTGGAAGACGCGATGGCCAAGACCTTGAAGGACATTGGCATCATCGTCCCCGTCAAGGAACTGCTGACCATCAACGAACATTTCATGCCCGCGGCACCCAAGATCCAAATGCCCAGCCAGTGAACGCTCCGGTCAACCATGCTCAATAACTTTCACGTCGACCGGTTTATTCGCTTTTATGATTACGTTCACCTCGATGGCTGGGTGATGACGGACCGGGAGGTGGAAAAAGTCATCCTCGTTTCACCGCACCTGTTGGCCGGGAAAATGGAGCACGGCCTGCCCAGTCCCGATCTCGGAGGCGTCGCCGATAATGCCCGTTTTTCCGGGCGTTTCCTGGTCACCAGGGAATTCGATCCTTTGGAAGCGCGCCTGTGCGTCCTCGAGAAGGATTCACCACCCGTGGAAATCACCCACGAAGAAATGAAACAAAAGATGGAGGCTGTCACCAAGCCGCAGGCCCTCGATGACCGGTTTCGCGAGATGATCCGGGCGCCGGAATTCAAACGCCTGGTTGAGATCGGGTCCCGCGCCCGCTGTGGGGTCATCCGTAATGACATCTTCGAAGGCAAAGACTACGTCGGCGTGGATGTCCTTCCAGGAGAGAACGTCACCCTTCTCGCTGATGCCCATCACCTGTCGCGCCATTTTGAACCGGAATCGGTCGATGCTGTCTTTTCCTTGAATACCTTCGAGCACCTCGCAATGCCCTTTCAGGTCATTCTCGAAATCAATAAAATCCTGCGCCCGGGCGGCCTGATCTACCTCGACGCGCCCCAGACCATCGGCTTGCATGAGATGCCCTGGGATTTTTTCCGTTTTTCCGACCGCGCCTGGGAATCGATGCTGAACGCCCATACCGGCTTTGAGCTTGTGGAAACCCGGATGGCGAACCCAGCGCATATCACTCCGTTTTTCTATCGGGGTGGCCTTTTCTCTGATTACGAGGCCACCGCTGGTTATCTGAATAGCAGTGTGCTCGCCCGAAAGACGGGAAAATCCAAGGTTCAACTCGATGCGGACTTTAGCAAGACCGCTTTCGGCTTATACCCGGCGTAACCAGGCAAGCAGGCGCGGGAAGAAGCTCTTCGCTTGCACCATTTTTTTCCGGGCGACATTCGCCTGAGTACGACTGAGTTCCAGAAAATGCGCGGCCTCCGGATGGGGGACTTTCGCCAGGCACAAGCCGTGCAGTTGTGCAAAGCCTTCCGCCGCCTCGGCCAGGTGGCCGGTGTGTAAAAGTAACATCTGTTCCGCGTAGAAGTACCAAAAGGGATTCCATCCCTCCGGCCAGGTCAGCCGGGCATCCATCCAGGCGGAAATGCGGAGAAGCGATTGAGGAAAGTATGTTGCGAGAAAACCCTGCAATGGTGGAAGCGCGATTGCAGCCTCAGTCCACTTTCCGCGCAACGCCTTTTGCTGGAAAATTTCCAACCGCGCCCGCGTCGCGAACTTCAACTGCGGGAGCATGGATTGCACCTCCAGGGAGGTCGCCTGCATGGAAATGCCGACCTGTTCCAGGATCTCCATTCCTTCTTCTTCCTTGCCTGCCTCGATCAAGGCAATGCCTTCGTTGAGGCGGGCCGACCAAAAGATTTCCTTCGTATAGGCATCATTCAGATAATGACACACCATCAAGCGGGCCAGGCGACCGGCGATTTTAAAGAAATGGATGGAATCCGCGATCTTGCCGAGATGATTCTTGCACCTGATTCCCATCAGGTAGAGATAGGCGGGCAGGTGATAAAACTCCGCCACCCATGACTGCAAGGTATCGTCAGACAAGGCATCGCCCTCCGCCACTGTCTCGGGGTGAAGCGTCCAGTGCATCACCTGGGCCGGAAGTAAAGCCGTCAGGCGCGGCAGAAGAGTGTCTGCTTTCACCCAGTCCCCTTCGTTGGCAACTTTGCGAAAAAGCCGGTAATTGAAAATGCCCTTGGCGTAAGGCGACAACCCGTCATCCCCGGCGGCCCGTTCCAGGTATTCGCGATGTGTCCTGTCCACCCACGCCGGGTCAATTTTGGGCTGAAGACGGATTCGACTGGCATAGACGATCCAATGCCCGTTGTGCTTGATCAGTTCAACATAAGGCCAGTCGATTTCAGCCATGAGAGCACGCAGGGCCTTTTCGCTAAAAAGAGTCACATGAAACCCCGGGCTCAACGCTTCCACGAGGTGATGAGGTGGCGCCTGGTTAGCCGCGAGTGTGCCGATATCAGGCGTGGTGAAAATAAGCACGCCCTCCGGGGCGACCCTCGCGGATAGCTCACGAAGAAATAGCGCCGGATCCGCCACATGTTCGACGACCTCTGTGCTTAAGACGATATCGTAGACGGTGTCCCGCACTTGCGCATCCTCGGCCAAGTGAAGCACCCGGATATTCCGGTGTAACTCATCGAGTGCAAAACTCCCCGTCGAGGACGGCTCGATTCCCACTGCAGCGCCAAGACCAATGCGTTCCCAAAAATCGATTATCAATCCGGGGCCGCAGCCCACATCCAACAGACGGCCGGGTTTTCCCGCCACGGCAGAGATTGCCGCCAGCGCAAAGTCGATGCTCGTACCCTGGGCCAAAGCATACAAGCTGGCTGCATCGGTGTACCGGGCCGTGTAGCTGACGTCCGGCATGGGGTTGTAGAAATGCGAACGACACAGGAGACAACGGTGCAGGGCCAAGGGCGATTGACCATCCCAGGGGTTCGCCACGCTCAGCACTATCGGACAGGGTGACTCGTGGCGACAGGCGGTGCATCGGAGCAAAGACGGAGTCTCATCCCTCCAGACAACACCCCCGTCAAGCCGCGACGACGGAAGGTAGTCAGCGGACGATGCGGCGGAGATGTTCTCGGATGAGGTCATGAGGATACGGCGCGGGAACCACATCGCGATAGAAGGCGACGTTGAGAACTTTCGCGGGATTGTCTCGCAACAATTCCACCTTGAGATAGGGACATTGGTGGTCGCGAATCAAGTAGTCCCAGTAAAAGTGACTGATGTTGCAGCGGTTGATCAACCCGATGTCCAGGACCTGCCCCAGGCGTCGTCGCTCGATTTCATCCAGAGGCGCAGTCCCGGGAGAATTGCCGGAAAGCAATGCCGACGCTTTCTTCAGGACCGCTTCGTTGACGCGGGGATAATCGCACCAGGCCCCGAGGCGCAAGCCGGCCCTCTTCGCTGCTCGGCTGAGTCCAATTTCGTAAACGTGTATGACGGCCTTCTTGCTGCTCATCAGCCAGAGCTTCTTCCAAAATTGTTGGATCAGCGGATGTCGCCAGGCTTCACGCTTGAACACGAGAAAATAAGATTGCAGATGATATTCGTGCTCCATGCTGTCGGTGATCGACCAGATATCGATGTCACGCCGGACAAACTCCTCGAAGATGGCTTTCAAGTCGTAAAAGGGTCCGTAGACACTGTCGTTCGTCAGCAGAATTTGCTCATAATCATGGGCGCCTCCCATCTCCAGAATGCCCGCCTGGTAGGAGCCGAAATCGTAACCATGGTTCCGGCGCAGGATCACTTTATGGCAGATGGTAAGCAATAGCTCGCAGTCGGACTGAGGAAGATCCCCGCAAGGAGTGACAAAAACGATATCACAACCCAGGGCCTGCAACGCCCGGAGATGGTACAGCACGTGAGGATCGACCCGGTTCATCCGGTCGAAGTGGGAAAAAATGCAAAGCCGTTTGCCTGCCGCCTGCACCTGGCGCGAAGTAAAAACGCGCTGAGAGCGGGGCAGACAAGCTGCCACCATGGCTTCCACCATCGTTTGGACCGTCTCACCTGCTGTCAGCGGAGCGTCGAGAAGGTCCTTTATCACCATAAAACTGTGTCCTTATTCAGAGGAAACACAAGTCTGCTCGAACACCGGAAAGGGTTCATCGCTCTCGACTGGGACAATGGTAATCAGGACGCAAATCTACCCCTTTCGATTGTTGCGTCATTATCCTGACTCTTCTGAAGTCGGCTCGAGCTGCAGTTCTCATGGGGTACACACCCCATAGGCCCTTTTTTTTATCAGCGTATGGTCAGGCTTATAAATATGAAAAGAACATCGATTCAACTACTGGCCCTGGCCGCTGTCACGGCGATCACGGGCTTCGTCACCACTCCGGTCAATGCGCAAGCTGCCGTAGTCTTTCACATTGGGAACCAAGCACCTCCTCCTCCCCAGCAGGACTATCAACAATGGCAACGTCCTTACCGTACTGCTGTCTGGATTCCCGGGCACAACGAATGGCAGGACGGGCACTATACGTGGGTGGGCGGTTATTACACCTACCCCCCCCGGAGGCACAGTCACTGGGTCGGGCCCCAGTACCCGCACAATAGCCAGAACGGCTATTCCTACCACCCCGGCCACTGGTCCAACTAAGACATCCCATGACTACCATTGTTGAAAGAGATTCTTCGGGTCCCGCTGTAGCCCTCATCCTCGTTGTCGTCCTCCTCCTCGTGGGAGGAGGTTTGGGCTTCGCTTACATGAACGGAGCCTTTCAGGGCAAGACCACCATCGTTGAGAACAACAAGACCGTCGAAAATAACAAGACGGTCGAAAACAAGACGGTCGTACAGCCAGCTGCCCCGGCGCCTGTTGCCGCTCCGGTGCCGGAAAAGCCCGCACCCGCCCCAAGTACGACGACGACCACCACAACCACCCCCGCGCCAGCCAACTAGTCCAGAAAGTTTAAACCAACCTGCCGTCGAAATGGCGGTCCATCAGAATAAATATATGAAAAACAAACTTCAATGCCTCACGCTTTTAGGAGCGCTGGCCTTCACCATCAATACCGCTTCGGCGCAATCAACCGTCGCTTCCACGACCACAACGACCTCCACGACAAACGCGAACGGAACGATCAACACGTTCAGTCCTGACACCATCACTGTGAAAACCACGACCACCTCCGACCCGGTCAGCTATTCGTCCACCAAGACCACGACCTATGTCGACGAAGCAGGCAATCCTGTTTCGGTCGAGACGGTCAAATCCGGTCTGCCCGTCACGGTCTATTACGACACGAATGGCAATAAAATGGTCGCGACAAAAGTTGTTGTCCACAAGACCACCACCGCAGATGGGATGTCGACCTCGACCAAGGAAACGACAACATCGACCACGAATGCGAACGGAACGATCAGCACGTTCAGCCCGGACACGATTGTCGTGAAGACTTCGTCATCGGCTGACCCGGTGAGTTATTCGTACAGCAAGACCACGACCTATGTGGACGAAGCGGGCAACCCCGTCTCGATGGAGACGGTCAAGTCGGGCCTGCCGGTCACAGTCTATTATGACCAGAACGGCACCAAGATGATCGCCACCAAAGTCATCGTTCGCAAGACGACGACCACGACGACGCCCAACCCGTAATTCAATCGCCTGAAAGGGTGCCTGCTCGTGCGAGAGGCATCCTCATCAGGGTCAAAGAAAATGAAAATACTCTTCCTCCTTTGTCTCCTGGCTTCCCTGACGGCAGCCCTTGTGAGCTGCGCCTCGGATAATGCCCCGACCACAACCACCTCAACCACGACCGAAGAAACCACAACGGTCCGTCCCGCCACACACTAACCATCCCACTGATTCCCTCTTATGAAAAAACTTATTCTCTCCTGTCTCTTTGCCGTTTCACTCCTCAGCTTTACCGGTTGTGCCAGTGACGAGCGCCATACCACGACCACCGAGTCTTCCGCCACGCTCTCGGCTGACAGCAAGGACATGCACCACCGCGGTCAGTAAGCTTCGCACCAATCAATTCCTATGATGCTGATCCTCCTCATTGTTGTCCTGGTCCTTCTCTTCGGCGGAGGCGGTTACGCCTATCGCGGTCACGCAGGAGGCGGAGGAGGAATCGGCCTGGTCCTCATTATTCTGCTCGTTCTTTACTTTATGGGGTATCTTTAGAAGGGGTCAGCGATTTCACTATGAAACGAATCACTGTTCTTTTGGTCGAGGATCACACCTTGGTCCGTCAGGGACTGCGTCTCCTGATCGAGGCCGACGGAGATATCGAGATCGTGGGTGAGGCCAAGACAGGCCGCGAAGCGGTGCAGATGAATGGTGAGCTCCATCCCGAGATTATCGTGATGGACATCGCCATGCCACTGCTGAACGGCCTCCAGGCCACCCGGCAGATCCTGAAGACGTCTCCCACGACGAAAGTCCTGATCCTCTCCGCGCACAGCGATCCCGAATACATCGAGCAAGTCGTCAAGGCCGGCGCCCTGGGTTACCTGATCAAGCATACCTCCGGCGAAATTGTGACCAAGGCCTTGCGCGAACTGCACAACGGCAAGACCTTCTTCACCCACACGATCGCCAAACGCTTAAAGACCGACTACCAGAAGTCCAGCGATGGAGTCGGCTTGGAAAAGAAAGACAGCATGGAGCTGACCCCGCGCGAATCCGAATTACTGCAACTCATCGCCGAGGGGCACGTGAATAAGCAGATCGCCTCCGAACTTGGCATCAGCATCAAGACAGTCGAGAAGCATCGTCAACGTCTCATGGATAAACTGAATATCCACGATATCGCAGGCCTCACCCGCTTTGCCATTGCCAGCGGGATCATCGAAAGCAGCGTCCAGTCGACGATCGACTGAAAGGCCCATTCTTAGCAAAGGCTGCTAGCTTTGCTGCCGTCTTTTATCGAAGACTTTTTGGCAGCTATCACGAAGCCCCTTGGAGATAGATGAACTAAAATAGGTCTTTCCATTGAAGACCTGGCGAATGGCTTCGATCAGGACGGGAGCCGAGGATTGTTTGATTAAATAACCGGACGCACCACTCTCCATCGCTTTCTTGATGTATTCAGGTTCCGCGTAAGATGAGAGAATCAACACCTTGGTGACGGGATTCTCTGCCATGATCTGGAGCGTGGCTTGCAGTCCGTTCAATAACGGCATCCCTATATCCATGACCACAATATCGGGCTGAAGCTCGCCCGTCAGCTTGACAGCCTGCTTGCCTTCTTTGGCCTCACCCACCACGGCAAAAGCTTTATCGCTTTCAACGAGAGTTTTGAGAGATTTACGGAAATTGGCGTGATCCTCGGCCAGCAAAATCTTGATTTGCTTGACGGACACCGTGTCGCGGGAGACCAGTTCTTTCATTAGGTAAGCGTCTGAATTACTGTCCTGCCGAATCCAATCGAGCGCATTGTTTGCATAAGGGGCGATTGTCCGTCCCATAGCGATGATGATTTTTTCCGATGCCCCCGCCTTCCGTGCACGACGTGTTGTTGTGGTGAACGGTCTCTTTGTGTTCGTAGCGGACCTGCGGTCTTTCAGTGGAGAACCATGGGCTTGTTTTCATAAAGTGCAACTCTTCTGTAGGAAGCCTAGGCCTGAACGAAGCGGCGACGCTATGGGGTGTTCACCCCATTGTTGACCGTTGGGACCAGCTTAGATTATCCGGTAGTGAATGCCTCCTTCTTGAAGGATATCCCTGTTCTTATCGACAGCAAGGCCCATGCTTGCTTTGGCCCGCCCTACACTTCCAAGGCCCTGTCAGGCGCAATCACCTTATTCTGATGCCCGCTTTCCTCAAATATACCCGCACCCGCGCCATTGCAGCCGAATTGCGGCGCATTCAAGGCCTCGCCATTGCCAATCGCGAGTTGAAACGGGAAATCCTTCGCAGAGAGAAAGTGGAAACCGCTCTTAAAAAAAGCGAGTCTCACTACGCCCATCTGTTCGAACAATCGCAACATCTGCAGGAGCAGATGCGGCATTTATCGCGGCAACTCCTGCTGACCCAGGAGGAGGAGCGCCGACGAATCAGCCGGGAGTTGCACGATGAAATCGTCCAGACTCTGGTCGGCATCAACGTCCACCTCGCCTCCTTAAGCGTAAAGACACGAATCAATGCCAAGGATCTTCGCCGAAAAATCGGGCGGACACAGCGGCTCGTGGAAAAATCCGTCGACATTGTCCACCGGTTCGCCCGCGAATTGCGTCCCACGGTCCTCGATGACCTCGGCCTGATCCCTGCCTTGAAATCCTACATCAAGGACTTCGCGAAACGGACCCATATCCAGGTCAAGTTCATCGCTTATGCCGAGATCGAACTCCTCAGTGATACTCAACGCATTGTTCTCTATCGGGTTGCCCAGTCGTCCCTGACCAATGTCGCCAAGCACGCGAAGGCCACCGAGGCGAGAGTAAGCCTGCGCAAGGTCAAGGGGGCCGTCCGGATGGAGATCCACGACAACGGGAAATCGTTCGATCTGGAGCGCGTGCTATTCGCCAAGCGTCACAAGCGCCTGGGTCTGCTTGGTTCGCGCGAGCGGGTGGAAATGGTCGGCGGTATTTTCAACGTCGACTCATCCCCGGGCACAGGCACGACGATCAGCGCGGAGATTCCGGTTCCTGCCCTGGCGCGCAAAAATTGATCGTGCATTGGGGCATAGACCCCATGGCGCATGTCCCGTCTGTCTCCTATCCTGCGGTTGATGAACAACCCGTCCCTCCTGGCCACTCCTGCCGTCTCACGCCTTGCTCTCCGCCGTGCCCGCTCTCTGTCTTATATCGAGGCTTTATTGAACCTACAGTCCGCAATTCTTCCGCAACGGGCGTTTGCCAGGACCCATGGGATCTCTCGTTGGAACGAATAACTTCCACTGGGGTACAGACCCCATGGCGCCTCCACTTAACTCTCGATATTGTCTCCTCTACAAACCCATTCAAATAACAAAACCCAAGCTCCAATGATTTCCCTTCTCGTAACTCTCATCGTCGTCGGCGTCCTTCTCTGGCTCGTCAATAATTACATTCCCATGGATGCCAAGATCAAACAGATCCTCAACATTGTTGTCGTCATCTGCGTCGTGGTCTGGCTTCTTTCCGCCTTCGGCGTCCTCGGCCATTCCGGCGACATCCAGGTGCCGCAAGTCCACTAATTCCATGGACCACATCCTTTTCACCATCCGCATGATCTATTTCGCAAAGGAATCCCGCTTTAATCGGGAAAGCTGGTCCTGGGCTGTCTCCTTTAACCGCATCCTTCAGAACCAAGTTTGGGAATTCATTCCGCTCTCCATCCATTAAATCAAATGAAAATCTATCTCTGTATCGTACTTTCCCTGCTGATCGCTGGCTGCGGCGCCTTCGCGTCCAGTGCTCTAACCCAACCCAATCTCGACAAAATCCATACTGACATGTCGCCCACTGAAGTCCGGGCCATTCTGGGTGATCCGACTGATTCCAGGTCAGAGCCCATCCCTCTCGTGGGCGGGATGCAGACGACCTACGTCTATCACACCAAATCCGCCGACATCACAATCATCTTCAAGAATGACCTCATGAAGGAAAAGCACGGAACCTTTGGCCAGTAACCCCCTCACAACCTCTCCAAAATAGGAGCCCCTATGGAAACCTTCCGAGTACATGATTATTTTGCGCCGATCATCACGCATCCTGTCGCCAACGATTTACAGGCGGTTCCCTGGACTTTCCCGCCCGCCGCCAAACGGCCTCTCCTTCCCGTTCAGCTGAACCGGAGCGGCCTGTCCTCTCTCGATCGCGCCGATCGCTTCACCTACATCATCATGGGATTGGCCGTGCTCATTGCGATCATTGTTCCCCTCCTGAATCTCTGGCAATGAAATCCTCAAAGGAATCTTACCATACCGTCGATCACAACATCGACCCGGTGGTCATTCATGTGGCACGAAATGGGACCGATCTGGGAAAACTTAAGCTGTCCGTGGTGCATGCCCTGCTATCATCCGGGGAATTGGCCAGCACCGACCACTTCTTCGATCCACACACTCAAAAGTGGATTACCCTCGATTCTCACCCTGAATTGGGTTGATGCCCTCGCATTTGCTTGCCCGCTATTTTTCACACGAGCATAGTAGCCGTTTGATGGTGCCGCACCCGGCTCCCATAGCTTAACGGATAAAGCAACGGTCTTCTAAAATTAACAGGCAATTTTCGCTCAAATCGACAGATGTTTTCCTGTGTTGCCTGCACTCTGAAATCGTCTTTTCTGAAAAACATTTTTGTCGTCTCGGTTAATCAGAAATGATCCGATTTTTGACCGTCGGGTTACAATTCAGGGTTACTTTTTGAGCATTTCTAAATTTTGAAAGTAAGCGGTTTTTATCAAGCGTTTACGTAAATTTATCAGCTACTTAGGAGCCAATACGGTTGAGGAAACCGTGGCATGATCCCTTGCAGGACCTCCCAAAAGAGGTTTGACACCGATATTCAAGTGTATAAGAGTTTGGGATGCGCAGTGAGGCAATAATACCTACTAATTGGCTTAAGGCTGCAAAACGCGCCGTGGCTCCCATCCTGCGTCACGGCAATGAGATTGACGCGATCTTGGATGCGGCACCACCTTTGGCACAACGCATTTATCTACAGTTAGAAAAAAGTTTGTGTCGGGCTTATAACCTCAGGGAAGGCGACACAACTGCCACAAAGCTCGGAACCATGGCAGGAGTATTGGACTCATGTTCAAAAATTGATTTTCAAAGCCTCGCCAAAACAAAAGTTCACTCGCGCGACCTCACCCATGCGTTAAAGGCTCTACCTAGCGTGATGGAACCTGTTCAAAAGATACAGGGAACTATGTCTCAGAAATTCGGAAGAATCATGAGTAAGCAACCCCCGCTAACGCAAATCGAATTCCTCAACGCTTATCAGCGTGCCATCGAAAAGAAGATTTTCCCAGATAAGGAACCTGCTGTTTGGGAAACAACGTCCACTCGAATTTACATCGCCCTATTCTTTCTGATTCCAGTAATGCCCAAAATCAGGAGCGTAAGTCACCTTCACCAAATTCTGTCACGTATCCCAGGCGTAGGCGCGGTCGGTAGGCTCAACGATGTCAAACAGTCAAAACGCCTTGGAAAAATGTGCCAAAGAATCGGATTAAAATTCCGAACTCGTGGCCGGCCTACAAACTTCGTTCCTGCTCCGGTTACGGCTTAAGGCCGGGTTTTTACGTGGAGCGCCCAGCCAAGATTTCCTCGACGCTCGTCCTCAATCTTTGCGCGATAGCATGCAACTTAGCCAGGGTGATGGACTGATCCAAGTTTTCTAGCCGGTGGAGCGTTGAACTGGTCATGCCCAGCTTGGGAGCAAACTGTCGATAGGTCATCTCCCCTCTCCTTTTGCGAAGGAAAGCCGCCACCTTCTGGTCGTAGGGAGACAGTCGCATGTCCCATAATTTGGGATTTACTTGTCCCGTAATCTGGAACAGTTTCGTTGTATTACCTTCGCCGTCGCATCTTTATTCGATAAAGCGCCGTTGCTCCTCCCGCTCTTGATCGTGCTTGGTGCAGTTTCAATCGTGGGCGAACTGTTCAAGTCTGAGCGGAAAAGAAAGAGGCGTCAGGATCGCAAAACGTATTATAATAATGTCTACCTCAAGTCTGACGACTGGCAGCGAAAACGACAGGTAGTTTTTAAACGGGATGGCTGGAAGTGCGTCCACTGTGGCGCCAAGGCTACTCAGGTACATCACAAACGGTATGCACCAAAAAACATAGGCAAGGAGCCCATCAAGTGGCTGTCCTCGGTTTGTGCAAATTGTCATAAGAACCTCCACGGTTAAGTAAAATACCGCCTTACCGCGACCTGCGGGAGCGCGGGAAAGATTCATGTTTAGGGGTGCCTTCCGCAGCGAGCGACTTGTCGAGAATCGCAACCCCATAAATGTAAATGTCAGGGGTGAGAATCGCAGACAAGTCGCTTGCTGCTCCCCTCGTCAAGAGCGTTAATTCCGACATATCCCCCCTGGGGATCTGTCGGTATTGACCAAGATAATTCTGTCGTACGGTCGCCGCATGAACACAAATCATGCGGGGACAACTCCCCTTAAGTTGGGATTCACACGAGAAGAAACAGCCAAAGCGATTGGGCAAAGTCCCGCCACACTCGACCGGCTGGCCAAGCGCGGTCTGATTCGACCGTCACGGGGTACGAGACGGCCTATCTACTCCCTCACCGAGATCGAGCGGTATCTGCGCGAAACCACCAGCCAAGAGATCGTATGACCCC
>Ga0207695_10005470_pt1 | contig 16819 bp, 11 predicted proteins | sample KBSC54metaG_FD_184354 | JGI IMG/M metagenome (GOLD analysis project Ga0207695, IMG submission 184354) | Corn rhizosphere microbial communities from Kellogg Biological Station, Michigan, USA - KBS C5-4 metaG (SPAdes) (version 2) | ecosystem: Host-associated > Plants > Roots > Rhizosphere > Soil... | reverse complement strand
TTTCGCATGTTTCAAAATACCGCCGATATAGAAGAGGCAGTTTTCAGATAACTCCGCATACTGGTCGCCGGCAAAGGTTGGCTTGCCAGATTTCCAGATCGACTGATGCACGTGCATGCCCGAACCGTTATCGCCGAATACAGGTTTCGGCATAAAGGTCGCAGATTTACCGTAGTTATGCGCGACGTTGCGGACGGCATATTTGTAGATCTGCATGTTGTCGCCGCACTGGGTCAGGGTGCCGAATCTCATGCCCAACTCTGATTGCGCGGAGGCAACTTCATGGTGGTGTTTTTCAACCGACACGCCCATCGCGATCATCGCGCGCAGCATTTCGGAACGCAGATCAACCGTGCTGTCCACTGGCGCTACCGGGAAGTAGCCACCTTTCACGCGTGGGCGGTGACCTTTGTTTCCTTCAGCCTGTTCCAAACCGCTGGTGTAGGGCAATTCATCATCTTCCAGTGAGTAAAAGCTGGAGTAGGGTGATGCCTTGAACTGAACGCTGTCGAATAAGAAGAACTCAGCTTCAGGACCGAAATAGGCGGTATCGCCGATGCCAGTTTGCGTCAGGTAGGCTTCCGCCGCTTTTGCGATGGAACGTGGGTCGCGATCGTAGGGTTTACGTGTGGATGGTTCCAGAATGTCGCAGAAGACGTTCAACGTTGGATGCGCGGTAAATGGGTCCAATACCGCTGTTTTCAGGTCTGGCGCCAAAAGCATATCAGACTCGTTAATCGCTTTCCAACCTGGGATGGACGAGCCGTCAAACATGAAGCCGTCGTTCAATGCATCTTCATCCACCGTGGTGATATGTTGGGTGACGTGGTGCATGGTATTGGGCAAGTCCGTGAAACGGAAAGAGACAAATTCCACATTATTTTCTTTGGCTTTGGTCAGAAACGCTTTGGTTTCGGCGGTATCGACCAAGGATGTTACTTTCGCTGCTGCTTGAGCCATGGGTAACCTTCGTAGGTTAAGGGGTTAATGACACCCGTTTTTGCTTTCAGTGTCGTAGCAGATTGTGCGCGTGCAGCAAAAAAGTCACGAAAATTATTTGCAATTGCGAAAAATATATTGCCTTTGCGCGCGCGAGCGGCTAGTCTATTGCGTCCGATTGTCACTCTAGCACTTCAATCATCAGCCCCCAATTTCTGGGATTTTTTCTGAGGGTTTGAAATTAGTTGACGTCCAATATGGCGGCTGTAGCTCAGTGGTAGAGCCCTCGGTTGTGGTCCGAGTTGTCGCGGGTTCGATCCCCGTCAGTCGCCCCAGAATTTATTCCTATTTTGTGTTTTGTTTTTTCTAGGTGCACTTCTAAAAACTCTGACTTCTTACAGCAAGATTCATGATTTACTTTCATGTGCTGCAAGACGAGGAAATGAAGTCACCCGCCATCGGGCACTTTTCCGTAAATTCAATCCGAGCCAGAATCTTAAACTTTTCATCTTCCCTTATATATCCCACCATCATGGTCGCGTGGGCTGGGGAAATCTCATATCAAAGCCATGCCACCGCCATTGACTGAAGTAATATTGATATGTATAATAACTAAATGAAGATTGAGTTCGATCCTGCTAAAAATGCTCGTAACATCGAGGAACGAGGGTTATCCTTTAATGATGTTATGCATCTTGACTGGGCGAGTGCGATCTTCAAAGTCGATGACCGCAAGGATTACGGCGAAGCGCGCATCCGCGCGATCATAAATGATGCTGGGGGGTTGTCCGCATCATGTCACCTTCACGCTGCGGGATGAGGGCGATACCATGCGAATTATTAGCTTCCGTTTGGCGAGAGAAAAAGAAAGGAAACGCTATGAAAAAGAAACCTGACCCTTACAAGTTGGACAAATCTAGCGGCGATTTTGAATGGACGGAGAAAGATTTCAAGGCGGCGCGTCCGATCCGTCAACTCAAATCTAATCTGCCGGAACAAATGGCACGGCTTAGCAGAAAAGTTGGCCGTCCAACCAAAGAGCAACGCTACGAAAAAGCCACCATTAGCTTCCCGCCCGACATTCTGGCATGGCTTAAGGCGCCTGGACCAGGTTATCAAACCCGCCTACACAAAATGCTGCGTGCCATTATGGAGACAACGCGTGTGGGCACATAGGGTTCAGCATTGTGTAGGATAAAGGATGCTTTTTGGAGTTAAAGAGCAGAAAGCATTCGGATTGTTTTGACCGCACATATGCGATTAAATAGTTTGAACTTGGCTTTTCCAAGTCCAGCTATTATATTGGCAGTAACAATGGCGGTAACTTGATCCGGCTTCTTAAAAATCCAAGTTTTTAAGCCGTTAAATAATGCTCTTCGATCCCCGTCAGTATCGGGCAGCCATTAAAGGTATAATATCCAAGACAGCCCTGGCTTGGTTACGTCTTCTCCAAAGGGCTGCCATTTCTGGTTTGGCAACGGCCAAATGCATTACATCAGCAGGCGCGCTGCTATCCAGATAAGCGGTTGGAGTCCGGTTGCATTCCAAAAGGCCCGATGCAGCTGTTTTTTCACATAAATCAGTTGGTGTAAGTTCATCAGGCCTTTGATGATAAACGACCCGATTTTCCATCATTTCCGGAGCGCATAAAACAGCGCTAAACCACGCTCTGATGCGGACCAAATCAGTAATCTCGGATAAAATCCGGTTTGGCGCGTTATCATAATAAACTTCACCTTCGCCGTTTCGATTTGGAAATGATGCCATGATCTGGCCGGGATCAGACAGGGTGCATTGGTCAAAACCCGTCAAAATTCTGCTCCATACTCCGCAACCTCTGCGGTATGCATATTCTGCATGGGATAATAACAGCATGACACGATTTTCAGGCGTATCTTCACCAACACCGCTAGTCTGAATAGCTGTCGTTATTATTGTCTCATATTGCGCTTCGGTCATTTTTTGAGTTTCCAGCCCACCTTGCTGAGCTCGCGCTTGCAGCTGAGTTTCGATAGCCAGATAATATTGTCTCATCTGTTTGAAATTGTCTGGCTGTAATTCCGGATGGCCGCTATTGCGCCAGACCTGTACCGGTGACACATTTGACAAAACCATGCCGGTGCGGAAATGCCAATCCCGGAATTGGGGCGAAGTTTGATGCAATTCTTGCAATAGTTCAAAAGGCACGTCGTAAAGTTGATGCAGCCCAAGCCAACTGGTCATACGCAGGCCGCCGAGTTGATCGGCAAAGTCGCCCGTAATTGCGCGTGTTTCGCTCCAATCCTGTTTTTTTCCAGGGCGTGTGTCAGGGCGGCTGCCGTCGTTTTGCCGGGAGACCACATTGATTGAAGTAGTCGCATCGCCGATCTGATTCCGCATTTCACCCCGATAAGACTTATAATAAGGTACCATCAATCCAACCACCAGATCCTTTGCCCTGCAATTGGCTAGATATTCGGTTTCAAAAGACGTCAATTCTTTCGTGTTGTGATTATGATGTAAAAAGGCAGCACCGCCGATAATCATGGCAGCGTGGCGCTCCATGGTGCGCTCAGCACTATACTGGTCACCTAATGTGCCAACACGTTGGCGGCCCTGGTTGGTGGCATTGAAATTCGGGCCTAGAGCTTCGCGGATTTCATCCTGGGAGAAGCCATAATGACATGCGGCCCCCTTCATATTGCGAACGAATTCTTGCATGTAATTAGCATTATCATTTCCGCCACGTGCCAAATCGTCAGAGCCGCCAAGCTGAAGGTCCATTTTAATGATTGTTAAGCCCTTGGCTTTACGTAGACGGTTAATTTCCATCAATTTTAGCAGGCAATCGACCGGTGTATGCATTTGAAGAAAATAGGTGGCAAAACCGGATTCACGTTGGGTATCTGAAAGCGCAATTTTAAGCGTAAAGCTATGGTTATTTTGCTCTAGGTAATCCGTAGATGCCGGATCCGTGCAAAATCCTTCCAAGTATTGAGGCGCGTAAATTAAATCATGCGCGGTTTCATGTAAAAATTCCAGCTGTAGGCCGGAATTAATGCCGGATAATTTTATTAATCGCCAAAGATTTTTGGCATCCTGCGCACCCCCGTAATTGGAGATGATATACTGGCGTATGGCATTAGGATATTGTTGATAAATGTCAAGGCGCGCCAGCGTTTCCACATAAACATCAAATTTTTTGCGCTCTTTGTTATCTTGCGCATTATCACGGAGGCCTGCAACCTTTTCCTTTAGCTGGTCCCAGTTCATGTTATCTTCCAGCAAATCACAAATACCAGCATGGATTTCACTGGATTGGCGAATATCTCCCCGCCGCCAAAACCACCCCGCCTTTTTGACGATGGCGCTTAATTTTTGCAGCGTGACATAGACCTCATTATAATTAGTCTGATTTTCTGAAGCTTGCTTTAAGACATCATACAATCCAATTCCATTTGGATCGTTATGATAGCTGAGCGCATTTTCCATCGTTGCCGGTTGGGATAAGCGGATGATGATATGATTAAGCTGTCCTTTAAGCGTTGTCTGATCTTTCAACTCGGTGAGTTGTATTATTAGCCATTGCCGGATGCGTTCGAAATCGCCTTCAATACCTTCTTTCATATTTTCGGCACGGCGTGCAGGATTGCCATCTGCATCCGCAAGTTCCCATCCGCCCATCATAGCAAGCATATAATCATCTAAAGACTGAGTTCGGTAAGCGCCGGGCTGCCCGCTCATAGTATTGCGAATTGCTTCACGTAATTTATAAGCTGCATGGGCACTTCCCCACATGCCATTCGCAACATATGGAAAACTTCCTGCAATTTCTTCGAATGCTGTCCTTTTATCCGGCCGAATAACAGAAGCATTCCTAATTCCCTGGAGTGCATTCTGGACCTGTGCAAAGTTTGCTGCGTTAGGATTCATAACAAAATTACCCAGGTCAAGTCCCAGCTGCCGGAAACCTTGCTGATAATCCACACTGACGGTATCTGTGGGATGTGAAGTAGATTGAACCCACCAAGCATGGTTGAAAACATTATGCTGGAGTTCTGTTAATTGACTATTGGCTGTTCCATGTGTGTTTTGTGATAAATCCATAGCTCGCTGCAATGCGCCGCGTACAGTTTGTCCGGGCGGCCTTCTGTTGCTATCGGCTTCACTATCCAGTCTTCGGTTAACACCATTACTATGTGCAAGCTCATGTGCTTTACGAACAATATCTGCCCATTTATGCATTATTTCAGTTACGGCAGTTCTATCTTCAATGGTGGGGATTTCTTCCAGAATTTGCTCATAGCCTTGATGGCGAATGGCTTCTGAGGGTTCCTGACCAATTTCCAGAATTTTAAGAAAAGCGCCTCTATCTTTAGGCGAAAGCGTCCTTACCCACATTGCGTGTAATGCTTTCGTTACGTCAGCCGGATTTTGAGAAAGCAGCAGGTTCGCAATAGACGATATCTCTAGCACGTCGGCAGATATTAGATTTTGAGGGGCTGATATTACCATATTTTATGCCGTTCCATAATTATATCGATGCAAATATATCTAATTTCAGAGAATGAAAGCAAGTAAATTTTTCTATTATTATATCTGAATGTGAAAAAAAATTAAAAACCCCGCCGAAGCGGGGTGTTGCTATGAGATATGTTGTAATTTAAGGACGAGGAGTAGTAGCCCTACTACTCGTGACTGCTTGATAATTTTCAAGCGCAGTTCCTACTGAATAGAGAGTGCCTTGATAGGGAACTCTAGGGGGCGCTGGCAGGGGGGGGGAACCAATTTCTTCGTATGCTAACAATACCTTTTCATGTGCCTCATGAATACAACCGCGCACACCAAAGTCTTCTTCGTTCCCCATTTCTTCAAATCGATAATTTAATTCACGCATTGCAACTGCCAATCCGCCTAGGGAATGGATATTCCCGTCTGCGTAAGACGCAGCACATGCAGCACCAATTTCCCCAATTGCCCCAGCAGCAGCACCCCGTAAGTTTCTATTAGAACCCGAAAATAAAGTTGCTAGGGCAGGAAGAGCCTCTTCAGCTGCAGCGCCAAAGTGTCTAAGCACATTTACGGCACCATTACACTTGCCTGGAAACTTTGTAATATCTGAAATTGCTGTAGATATTTTATCTTTTAATCCACTATCTTGAGACATAAAGTTTCCTTCCTAAAATGTTGTAATGATTGTTGAATATATTATGATTATAGTCAAATGACAAATAATTTCTGCGTGACCAATTCCCAAAATTAAACCTTGATTATCAAATCAGTATAAACCATAACTCGTTTATTATGCAAAGGTTTTTAATACTTGCAAATAAAAAACCGCCCAAAATGGACGGTTTTTTATATTTATCAAATAGTTATGTGGCGCTTCTTACTCCACGATTTTCGACACGACGCCTGCGCCGACGGTTCTACCGCCTTCGCGGATTGCGAAGCGCAAGCCTTCATCCATCGCGATCGGCGTGAGCAGTTCAATGTCCATGGCGATGTTGTCGCCTGGCATCACCATCTCAACCCCCGTCGGCAATTGCACCGTACCCGTCACATCCGTCGTGCGGAAGTAAAACTGCGGACGGTAGTTCGTAAAGAACGGGGTATGACGGCCGCCTTCTTCTTTGGTTAGGATATAAGCTTCCGCTTTAAACTTTTTGTGTGGTTTGATCGAACCGGGGGCCGCCAGAACCTGGCCGCGCTCCACGTCTTCACGTTTCGTGCCGCGCAGCAACGCCCCGATGTTATCGCCCGCTTCGCCTTGATCCAGCAGTTTGCGGAACATTTCAACGCCCGTCACAACCGATTTTACAGTGTCGCGCAGGCCCACGATTTCAATCTCTTCGTTCACCTTGATCACACCCCGCTCCACGCGCCCCGTCACCACCGTCCCGCGGCCGGAGATTGAAAACACATCCTCAACCGGCATCAAAAACGGTTTGTCTTTCGCACGTGGCGGGATGGGGATAAACTCATCCACCGCCGCGATCAGTTTACGTACCGCTTCTTCGCCCAAGGTTTTGTTGCTGTCTTCCAGCGCACAAAGCGCCGAGCCGCGAATAATCGGAATGGTATCGCCAGGGAATTGATAGGATGACAGCAATTCACGCACTTCCATCTCAACCAGTTCCAGCAGCTCCGCATCGTCAACCATGTCGCATTTGTTCAAGAACACGACCAATGAAGGCACGCCCACCTGACGCGCCAGCAGGATATGCTCACGCGTTTGCGGCATTGGGCCGTCAGCGGCGGACACTACCAGAATCGCACCGTCCATCTGGGCCGCGCCGGTAATCATGTTTTTCACATAGTCCGCGTGACCGGGGCAGTCGACGTGCGCATAGTGGCGCGTCGCAGATTCATATTCAACGTGAGACGTGGAAATCGTAATGCCGCGTGCCTTCTCTTCAGGCGCTTTGTCGATCTGATCGTAAGCCTTGAACTCTTTCGAGAAATACTTCGTAATCGCCGCCGTCAGACTGGTCTTCCCGTGATCCACGTGACCAATCGTCCCAATATTTACGTGTGGCTTCGAACGGTCGAATTTTTCTTTGGACATGAGTGACTCCTGTTGCTGCCCTGATTGTGGGTGGTTTTTAACGATATTTAAATAGCTTTGCAACATCCTTGTTGCCGGAAAATTGCCCAAACGGCTCCTTAAGACTAGCAGCATGAAAATATTAAATTTATTGAATTTGGATTAATTTCTATCTATGATAATATTGTACGATTTATCGTATATCTGAATATAAATTAGGCGCCTAATGGAGATAAGAAATGACCGATTTACATTTGAATACGAAAGACGGGGCTTCTGCTAGTCCCGCTGATGTTGTGGGTATGCTGGAAGGATCTGTCGCTACTGCTAGTGGCTTGTTGGGCTTAATGTCTAAAGAAACATCTTTTGATCAAATTAAACTTCAGTCTTATGTGCAGTCTTTTTTGGCGGCTAATTTGACTTTTGCATCAGCTTTTGAGATTGCTGAAGCTCTTCCGCTGATTGCACCGCCAAACACTAGGCTTTCTCAAAGTGATGCAGAAAGAATTCAATCACTTATTCAGGGCTTGGATAGAACTTATCTTATGCAGACTTTTCTCGAGATGAAATCTGCGACCGAAAAATTTAAAAAAGCGGGTGAATTTTTAGAGCAGGAAGAATATGACAAATCTGCTTCATCCTTAAAAGGAGCTGTTTCAGAATTTAGAAAAGGTGTGAAGATTTATATTAAGGCACGTAAAATTTCTTGGGGTATGGATTTATAAGTTTTGATTGATTAAGGTCACTTTATGACTTGGACCCCGCAATCCTGGCGCACGAAACCTGTGCGGCAAATGCCTACTTACCCCGATACCAATACACTAGCAGCGGCGGAAGCGCGCCTGGCGGAATATCCGCCGCTCGTTTTTGCGGGGGAGGCGCGGGAACTGCAGGCCGTGCTGGCCAAGGCCGCGGTGGGCGAAGCGTTCTTGCTCCAGGGCGGTGATTGCGCCGAAAGTTTTTCCGAATTCCGCGCGCCGATTATCCGGGATACCTTTCGCGTGCTGCTGCAAATGGCGGTGGTGCTGACCTATGCGGGGCAGGTGCCCATCATCAAACTCGCGCGCGCCGCCGGGCAATATGCGAAACCGCGCAGCGAGGATAACGAAATGATTGATGGCGTCACGCTGCCCGTGTTCCGCGGCGATAATGTGAATGGCATTGCATTCACCGCGGCCTCGCGCAGGCCCGATCCGGAACGCATGGTGCAGGCCTATTATCACGCGGCGGCGACGCTGAATTTACTGCGCGCATTTTCGTATGGCGGTTATGCGGATTTGCATCGCGTCACCGGCTGGACCTTGGATTTTATTGATAAATCTCCGGCGGGCGAAAAATACCGCGACCTGGCGGAGCGCATCGATCAATCCCTGAAATTTATGGAGGCCTGTGCGATTACCGCCGACACCGCGCCGCAGATTCACCAGACGACGTTATACACCTCGCACGAAGCGCTGTTACTGCCCTATGAACAAGCCCTCACGCGGCGTGATACGACGACGGGCGAATGGTATGACGTCTCCGCGCATTTATTGTGGATCGGCGAGCGCACGCGCCAGCCTGACGGCGCGCATGTGGAGTTTTTGCGCGGCGTGGAAAATCCGCTGGGCGTAAAAATTGGGCCGACGGTGACGCCGGATGAATTGCTGCGCCTGTGTGAAATTTTGAATGCGAAAAACATTGCGGGGCGTTTGACGTTATACGCGCGCATGGGGGCAGGGAAAATCGCCGCCGGCTTACCGCCACTGTTGCGTGCGACGCGGACTGCAGGCCTGAAAGTTGTGTGGGCGTCCGACCCAATGCACGGCAATACCATTAAAACGGCGGGCGGGATTAAGACGCGACGCTTTGATGATATTTTATCTGAAGTGCGCGCGTTTTTCGAAATCTGCCGCGCGGAAGGCGTGCCGCCTGGCGGCATTCACGTCGAACACACGGGCCAGAACGTCACGGAATGCTTGGGCGGTGCACAGGAAATTGACGAAGCCGGCCTGGGAGGGAATTATACCTCCGCCGTCGATCCGCGATTAAATGCCTCTCAAGCGTTAGAACTAGCGTTTTTGGTTGCGGAGATGTTGCGGGGGGTAGTTGTTGGGCGGTAAACCCACATCCTAAACCCATGTGTAGTTTTAATTTATAAACTTTACGGAAACGGCATATACCTTATGAATATATAAGGTGGTGACCGCGGTGGGGATCGAACCCACGACCTACTGATTAAGAGTCAGCTGCTCTACCGGCTGAGCTACACAGTCATTCCCAAAACGATAACCTTTCTCCACTGGTAACGCAAGCAATTATACTACCTTTTGCGCTATGAAAGACTTTGAAAGTATAATTAGGAATACGTTAATTATTCTATCTGCTGGGGCAAGCCAGAAATTAGTCTCTTCGTTGTGCGCGCGATTATAAGCCGCAGCTCGTCTGAAATATCGACTTGAAAGCCAAGATCATCATTTTGCGAAAGAACATATTGTCATTCGAACGCGTGCCACTTTTCAATTGCTATCGATAAATGGAATGGCGTAGAAGCAAGTTCATTAAGCTGCCGAATGATATCTGCGGACGGCAATAGGAACCATAGTTTTTTTCTGCCGTATGGTCATCCTTGAAGAAGTTTTGGATGCTGCCTAATGCTCTTGGATGGTAGAAAGGTGGTGACCGCGGTGGGATTCGAACCCACGACCTACTGATTAAAAGTCAGTTGCTCTACCGGCTGAGCTACGCGATCAGAAGGCGCAGGCATAAGGGAATCAGGGGGCTGCGTCAATAAAAATTCAGCGGAAATGGGGTGATAATATACCTTAAGTGAAATTAATCAGCTTCAATGGCAGGTCTTTAAGGATTTGGATCAAGAACGGCCGTAGCAAGATTGTTCTCAGCTGCTTGCTTACGTGGTCTTCTCTTGTTCGGGGGTTCTTTAAAATTGTGTAAGCTCTAACAAGCTCTATAGCCACTGCAGAATGAATTCTGTTCTCTTTATCCGTTCTTGTGCCGCTGCCTGTATGAGGATCATTCTCATAATATAATTTTTGAAATTGATCTTGTATTTCCCTTGGGGTCGCATTTCTGTCTTTAAAGCCTAAGACTTTATAAGGATCAAATGGGGAGATTGTTGTGCGCTCACTGAATATTCTCCGGATCGGCTATGATTTTACACATCATGATATATGATAAAAGATAACAATTTATGACTAAAAACTAAAATATTTTTTTTACTTTCATGGGTAAAATGAGGGAATGATCAGTAAATCTGGCCTAATAGAAGGAAGTTTCCCTCTTGCCTGCGGGCCTTACAGCGCGCTATTCTATGGGCCGGAAAATATCTTGAATCAAACCGGAAAGCCAATGCCAAATCCAGCAGCGAAACATCGAATTCCCGTGCCGCGCGGTTTGGCTGTATTGCTCAGCACTGCGGCACTCGCACTGGTTCTCTCTGCGCCCGCCCATGCCCAGGTTGCCGTGGATTATAGCCAGTTGGATGGTATCAGCGCGCCGCCGCTCGCGCCAGTTTATGACGACCGCCGTAGTGTGCAATCACCGCTTGCGCCTGGACAGGCGACGATGCTGGATGGTGATGAAACGCCCACGATTATTGGTGGTAAAGTTGAGCAGCTCAAATCGTCATCGGTCGCCTCGCCAAAAAGCGCGATTGCCTTAAAACCTTTGCCAAAATGGCATATGCCTGTGCCTGCGCAACCGATTTCGCTGGGCGCTCGCGGGCCGTTACTCTTGCATCCGCCGGGCAGCGCCAATCCAATGATCGCAGATCTGGCCAAGCAATCGCCCGTTGAAAATTCAAAAACTGCAGAATTGCATTTGCGTCCGCCTGCGCCGAAACCGCCGGTGCCAGTTTATGCACAAAATGGTGTGGGTATCGCACCGCCTATGCGGACTATCGTCGCGCCGATGCCGGTTACGCAGCAAATCGCTGATAATACCGTCGTGCCTATGCCGATGACGCAAATTGGTATGTCGATTAATCCCGTTTCCGTGCCAGTGCCGCAAACGCAAGTTGCGGAAACAAGTATGGGTGCACCTGTGATCTCACAAACTCAAATTGCAATGGTGCAGCCTGTTGCTGCAGCACAATCGCAAAATGATTTACGTGCAGAAGATGTCGTTGCGCTCGATTTGGGCGCGCCAAAGCATGACGAAGTGCCGGATGTGCCTGCTGCCGCGCCGCAAAGCAAGCAAAGCAACGCTGATCTTGTTGCGCCGCCAGAACCTGTTGCGCCTAAGCCCACAAAAACCGCATTATCTACAAGTCCGCAGTTTGTGTCTTCGCTGGCTGCCGATGATGTACCATCGGAGCACAACAATACAAACAATCATTTACAGCATGATGCGGACGCAATGCCACCACCCGTGTTGCGTGTACCGGAATCCACCACATCAAATATATCCAAAACAGATAATGATAAAAACCACAAACTTGCGAGCGCAGCGCCGCCCAGTTTTACTGGTAGTTTAAGCGATGATGAAGATGCGCCCGCGGCCAAAGCGATACCTGCTATTCCAGTGCAACCCGTTGCCGCCGCAGTCGTTAAGGAACCAAAATTTACATCTTCCCTTGCCGAGGATGATAATTCAATACCAGACAATAAAGTTGCGATGGCGCATAACGCATCGGCGGCAACATCAGCGCCTGATATGAAAATGGGTTATTTGCGCGAGCCTACAAATAAACCCGAAGAGGCTATTTCCAAATCTGAAAATTCCGCGCCGCCAGCGCCTATAGTTCAAGAGGTCAAAGGTGAGAATGGGGTGCAAAATTCCCAACAAAAAACTTCGTTTGTTTCTTCTTTGGGAGAAGACAATGCAAAAGCTGATAATGCAGCGCCAGAAAATACAGCGACTGAAGTTTTTGATTCTGAACCGTCATCTGATTTAAAATCAGCCCGCGGGGACATTGCGCCGTTAGTAAATAAAAAAGTTGCAGCAAAGAAAACAGGTTATCTGAAAGAACCACCTGTAACGGCTGTCGCGGCGCCAACAGAGATCCCTGATCCGATTGCGTGGAACAATACGCCCGCCACTGCTGCGCCGATTGTTGCATCTGTCAGTGATAGCCATGCGTCCGCCCAACAAGCAGCAGACATTGTATCGGATACGATTGCACAAGATGATATTCAAAAGAAAAAAATGAGCGAGTTAGTCAAGTCACAGGCGGATGCCGCCGCAAAAGAACAGGCCGAGGCGGAAGCAAAATCCAAGGCTGATGAGTTAGCCCAAGCTCAAGACGCTGCGGCAAAAGTCCAGGCAGATGCGCTTGTAAAAGCGCAAATGGAAGCAGAATTAAAAGTGCAAGCAGAAGCGAAGACTAAAGCAGAGGCCGAAGCAAAAGCGAAGGCGGATGAACTTGCCGCGGCGCAAGCGGATGCAAAGGCCAAGTCCGATGAATTGGCCAAAGTTCAAGCGGATGCGAAAGCAAAAGCAGAGGCCGCCGCCGCTTCCCAGGCCGCTGCAATTGCAAAAGCACAGGCGGATGCAGAATTGAAAGCACAGTCAGAAGCAAAAACTCAAATTGCGGCCGCTGCAAAAGGCCAGGCGGACGCTCAGGCGCAAATGGATGCGATGGCGAAGGCACAAACGGATGAACTCGCCAAGGTGCGTGCAGAAGCAGATGCCAACAAAGAACGCCTGGCGGAATTAATGCAAAGGCAGGCTGAAATTGAAGCGCAGGCTAAGGCGGAAAGCAGCATGGTTTCAGTGCCGCAGGGGCAAATTAAAACCGCTGCGGCTGTACCCCCACGTCCGATGTCAAAAACTGAAGTTATGGAATTGCCAAAGGTGGTTGAGAAGTCGCCAGTACGTGAAGCCGCGATATCCGCGGGCGCTATAAGTGATGCGTCCGGCGCGGCTGTTGGCAGCTCATCCTTAGTACAGCAAACTGTGTTATTTCAATCTGGTAGCAGTGTGGTGCCAGGTGATGCATCACCAACCATTCAACAACTCGCACAGAATATGAAAAATAATACGGCAGCACGCATAGTGATTAATGCTTATGCAGATACCTCAGTCCAGGCCGGTTCGGCGGCGCGTCGCCTGTCGCTGCAGCGGGCGATATTGGTGCGCGATGAATTAAATAAAATGGGTGTGCCTATCAACCGTATGGCTGTGCGTGCGCAAACATCCGATCCGGGTACGATTAATCCGGATCGAGTGGAAATTAGTGTTGAGTAATTAAAAGAATCCGAGTTCTGCCCGGGCACTGTCGGCCATCATTTCTTTGTCCCATGGCGGATCCCAAACAATTTCTACTTTGCAATCACCAACGTCGGTCGCGTAATTCATAATCGCATTTTGTACCATGCCTGGCATTTCATGTGCAACCGGACACCCGGGCGAAGTGAGTGTCATTTTAATATCAGCATTGTTATCTGTATCAAATTGCAAATCATAAATCAGCCCGAGTTCATACAGGTTCACCGGAATTTCTGGATCATAAACATGGCGCAATGCCGTAACGACTTGTGGTGTTAATGGATGTTCCATCGGAGCAGTGAAATTTGCGGGCGTGATGATGGGATCATTCCAACCAATGCTGTCGTCAGTTTCCGGCTCAGGCGTGTACATGGGGCGCATCACCTTAACATAGGATTTCTAGCGTTTGTTGCAAGGCTTTAGCGAATTTTTCCACGTCTTCCAACGTATTGTAAAGGCCAAACGATACGCGCGCGGTGGCGGGAGCGCCCAATTTTTGCATAAGCGGCATGCAACAATGATGCCCCACGCGGATGGCTATGTTTTGTTTGTCGAAGAGGGTGGCAATGTCCTGGACATGTGCGCCTTCGGCCGTGAAAGAGATAATGCCTCCCATTGCGGCAGCGCCATGAATGATAATACGATTCATGTCGCGCAATTTTTCTACTGCCGCCACGCGTAAAATATGATCATGCGCGGCGATATTTTCCATGCCAATGCTCGACATAAAATCAATTGCGGCTGCCAGACCCACGGCCTCGGCAATTGGCGGTGTGCCGGCTTCAAACCGGCGCGGCGGCGGCGCATAGGTAATTTTACCAAACGTAACGGTTTCTATCATGTCTCCGCCACCCAAAAACGGCGGCATCTCGTTCAGCAGATCGTATTTACCATAAAGTACACCAATACCCGATGGGCCGTAAAGCTTATGTCCAGTGAAAACCAGAAAATCGCAATCCAGTTCGATAACATTCACCGGCCCATGGTAAATTGCCTGCGATGCATCTAGTAAAACTTTTGCGCCAGCGCCATGTGCCGCTGTGATAATTTCACGTACTGGCGGCGCGATGCCCAGAGCGTTCGACATCATCGTCACTGCCACCAGTTTGGTTTTAGATGATAATAATTTTTTGTACGCTTCCATATCCAATTGGCCGTCTTCGCGGATTGGAACAACTTTAATCACAATATTTTTATGTTCGCGCAGCATATGCCAGGGCACGATATTGGCGTGATGCTCTAATTCGGAAATAATCACTTCATCGTCGACGTGCAGCCCAGCACCAAAACTATGTGCGATGAGGTTGATGGCTTCGGTCGCATTCTTGGTATAAATAATTTCTTTCGCGCGCACGGCGTTGATGAATTTTGCCACGGTTTCTTTTGAATTTTCGTACGCTTCCGTCGAACGCCGCGCGAGGTCGTAAATTCCACGGTGCACGTTAGCATAACTGGTTTCGTAACATTTCCGCATCGCATCCAAAACTACGCGGGGTTTTTGCGACGTTGCTGCGGTATCCAAATAAACCAAATCCGGATGGGCGGCGAAGACCGGGAATTCAGATCTAGTACTGGGCGGCAGCATCGGAAATTTCGGACTGTTTGTGTTGCAAGGCGGCGATAAAAATATCGCGCACTTCGTTTTGTAAAATTAAATTCACTGCATCGATCAAAAACGCCTCAATCAACAGCGCGCGCGCGAGTTCGGCGGGCAACCCACGCGAACGCAGATAAAACATCGCGGCATCATCCAGTTGCCCCACCGTTGCGCCGTGCGAACATTTCACATCGTCGGCATAAATTTCCAATTCCGGTTTCGCGTCAATTTCCGCCGTGGGCGAGAGCAAGAGCGCCTGGTTCATCTGATAACCATCGGTTTTTTGTGCGTGCTGGTGCACGTGAATTTTGCCTTGAAACACGCCGCGCGATTTGCCTCCTAAAACGTTTTTCACCGTCTGACGCGATTGCCCATTTTCGCATTGATGCTCAATGACCGAGGTAAAATCTGCATGTTGCGTGCCGCCCAGTAGGGCTGCCGCATTCATATGACATACTGCGCCATCGCCCATCAGGCGGGTGGTAATTTCGTGGCGTGACAGCCGCGCGCCGAGGGTTAGGGAAAAATGATCAAGGACACTGTCTTCAGCCAATTGGCTTTCCGTAAAGGTGAAATGCGTTGCGGTGGCGTCGTCATCCTGCAAACGATAATGATGAAACCGTGCGCGCGCGTTGATGTCAAATTCATGCACGATATTCGTGAATGCATTCTCGCCGGAGGTGTGATGTTGCACCAATGTTGCCTCCGCATCCGGCTCAACATGCACTAGAATGCGCAGGTGATTAGCAGAATCCGCGCGGCCGTGGGCATGCATGAAAATGGGTTGTTCGAGTTTTACGCCGTGCGGCACATAAATCATTACGCCGTCCGTGAACTCGGCCAGATTAAGCGCGATCAAACTGCGGTCTTTCCCTGGCGTGGAATTGCCGAGCATGCGGCGAACAGCTTCATCATTTTGTGCCAGTGCTTCGGATAATGGCGTGATGATGACACCAGCGGGCAGAGTAGGCAGTTTTGCTTTCACATATTTACCATCAACAAAATCCAATGTGATGGCATTTTTAATTTGCGTCGTAAATTTAACTATTTCGCCACTACCTTGTTTCGCGCGGAGTTTGTCGACGCTCCACGCAGGAGGAAGTTGTGTATATTTCCACGCCTCCTGTCGCACGGGCAAGCCGAGGCGCACGGCGTTTTCATTCGCTTCGCCGCGCCATTGTTCTAGCCAGGATGGCATTGCATCCATTATGCCGCGTCCTTAATGCCGAAGGCCGCATAACCGCCGGCTTCGAGTTTATGCGCGAGGTCGGCGCCGCCGGATTGGACGATGCGGCCGTCGGCCATGATGTGGATTTGGTCCGGCGTGATGTAATCGAGCAGGCGTTGGTAATGGGTGATGATGAGGAAAGACCGTTCGGGCGAGCGCAGACGGTTCACGTTCTCCGCGACGATGCGCAGTGCGTCAATGTCGAGGCCGCTGTCGGTCTCATCCATGATGACCAGGCGCGGCTCGAGCAGCGCCATTTGCAAGGCCTCCATGCGTTTTTTCTCGCCGCCGGAAAAGCCGACATTGATGGGGCGTTTCAGCA
>Ga0207695_10005469_pt1 | contig 16822 bp, 18 predicted proteins | sample KBSC54metaG_FD_184354 | JGI IMG/M metagenome (GOLD analysis project Ga0207695, IMG submission 184354) | Corn rhizosphere microbial communities from Kellogg Biological Station, Michigan, USA - KBS C5-4 metaG (SPAdes) (version 2) | ecosystem: Host-associated > Plants > Roots > Rhizosphere > Soil... | reverse complement strand
AGGCCCGCGCCGCCGGGACCAGCAAGTGGAACTACTGGAAGCTGTGGAACTTCGCCCTGGAGGGCATCACCAGCTTCTCCGCCGCGCCCCTGAAGCTCTGGAGCTACATCGGCGCCCTGGTGGCCGTGGCCGGCGCGGTCTTCGCCATCTATCTGTTCTTCCTGGCGGTGGCCGGCGGGGTGCATGTGCCCGGCTACGCCTCGCTGATGGTGGCGGTGCTGGTGCTGGGGGGCGCGCAGCTCCTGTCCCTGGGCCTGATCGGCGAATACATCGGCCGCATCTACATGGAGGCCAAGCAGCGGCCGACCTATCTGGTGGCGGGCGTGCTGCGCGGCGAAGCGCAGCGCCCGGCGCCGCGCCGCCGGCCCCGTCCTCGGTCTTCGCGCAAGGCGGCCTAGCCATGCGCGCCGACGCCTATGCCGCCATGCACGCCATCGAGGGCGAGCATTGGTGGTTCGTGGGCCGCCGGCGGATCATCGAGCGGGTCATCCGCCGCTTCGCGCCACCGGGGCCGCTGCGCATCCTGGAGGCCGGCTGCGGCACCGGGGGCAACTTCAAGATGCTGGCGGCCTTCGGGACGGTCACCGCCTTCGAGCCGGACGCGGCGGCCCGCGCGATGGCCAAGGCCGTGGGCGCGGCCACGGTGGAGGAGGGCGCGCTGCCCGGGCCGCTGGGCCTGCCCGGTCCCTTCGACCTGATCTGCGCGCTGGACGTGATCGAGCACCTGGAGGCGGACGAGGCGTCCTGCCGCGCGCTCGCCGAGCGGCTGGGGCCGGAGGGCGTCGGAGTCTTCACCGTGCCGGCCTTCGGCTTCCTGTGGAGCCAGCACGACGTGATCCTGCATCACCACCGCCGCTATGGCCGGGCGGGCTTCAACGCCATGCTGCGCCGTGCCGGGCTGGAGGTGGTCTATTCGAGCTATTTCAACGCCATCCTGTTCCCCGCCGTGGCGGCGGCGCGGCTGGCGCAGCGGTTGCTGCGGCTCAGGAGCGGGCACGACGACACCGCGGCCCTGCCGCCCCGGCCGGTGAACGCGCTGCTGGGCGCGGTCTTCGCCGCCGAGCGGCTGGCGATCCCCGCGCTTCGCCTGCCGTTCGGGGTCTCCATCGTCAGCGTCGTGCGCCGCGCGGCTTGAGACCCGCCGCTCGTCGAAATCCGTTGGCGGCGGCGCGCGAGTGGCCGCAAGGTGCAGCCTCGCCATTGGAGAGCGAGGGGAACCGCCATGCCGATCGACCGCCGGGCTTTGAACGCCGCCACCGCGCTGGCCGCCGCCCTGACGCTCTCGCCGGGGGCCGGCGCGCTCTCGCAGCCCGCCGCGGCGCCGGCCTATGTGCCGGGTCCGGACTACGCCGGGGTCTACGGGTCACATGCTGAGAACCAGCGGGTGAGCGCGCTCTGCGGGGCCAACCGCAACGCCAAGGACGGCTATGAGCCGAAGCCGTCGATGGCCGGCCAGACCCGGGCGCCGCAGGTGAAGGGCGCGGCGGCATTCAAGGTCGAGGTGCTGGCGAGCCTCGACCGCTCGGTGGGCCTGGCCTTCCTGCCGGACGGCTCGCTGCTGGTCTCGCAGCGGGCCGGCGGCCTGCGGATCGTCAGCCCCAAGGGCGTCGTCTCCGCCCCGCTGAAGGGCGCGCCGGAGATCGCCGGCGTCATGGGCACCAGCAACACCGGCCCGGTGCTCGACCGCGACTTCGCCAAGACCCGCACCCTCTACTACGGCTACACCGCCGCCCCGCCGGCCAAGGGCGAGCCCTTCATGGGCCGCATCGTGCGCGCCCGGCTGTCGGCCGACGGCACGGCGCTGGAGGACGTCAAGGTGATCTTCGAACAGCCGTGGCTGACCCCGCGGCGCCTGGTGCAGGCGCGCGACGGGACGCTGCTGATCGCGTCCGGGGAGGTGGCGTCGGGTGGTCCGAACCCGCAGTCGATGACCGACCCGCGGGGGAAGGTCCTGCGCATCGCCGCCGACGGCTCGATCCCCAAGGACAACCCCTATGCCAAGACCGCCGGCGCGAACCCGGCCCTCTACGCCGTGGGTTTCCGCGACATCCAGGGCGCCGGGCTCGACCCGCGCACCGGCGAGCTGTGGGTGGGCGAGAACGAGCCCATGGGCGGCGACGAGCTCAACCGCATCAAGCCCGGCGGCAACTACGGCTTCCCGGTGATCAGCTACGGGCGCAACAACAACGGGACCCTGATCGACGACGGCAAGACCGTCCAGGCCGGCATGGAGCAGCCGGTCTATTTCTGGAACCCGTCGATCGCGCCCTCGGGGCTCGCCTTCTATGACGGCAAGGCGTTCCCGGCCTGGAAGAACAGCGTCTTCGTGGGCGCCATGTCCGGGCGCCAGCTCGTGCGGCTGGAGATGAAGAACGGCAAGGTGGTGGGCGAGGAGAAGCTGCTGACGGACCGCTGCAAGCGCACCAAGGACGTGCGCGTCGGCCCCGACGGCCTCGTCTATGTGATCACCGACGAGAGCCCGAGCGAGATCCTGCGGCTGGTCCCGGCGAAGTAGCCCGCCCAAAAAAAGACGGCGCCCCCGGACGGGCCGGGGGCGCCTGGGCAGGGCGCGGGGAACGGGGAAGCCGCTACCGGCGGGAGACGTCCGCCAGCCGCTCCTCGGTGCGCCGGCCCTCGGCTTCGCGGATCACCGTGTGGGTGCGGTCGCGGTTGTCCAGCACCCGCACGCGGCGGCCCTCGAAGAAGCTGAAGCCGATCTCCAGCGGGACCACCAGCCGGGGCGCGGCGGCGCGGCGCTCGGGCGGGCAGTACTTGACGTCCCGCGCGCCCTGGATGAGCCGCTCGGCGAAGCCGTAGCTGGCGGTCAGGCTGACGGACTGGCCCTCATAGATGTTGACCTGCGTCTGCAACTCGTCGCGGACGTCGTCGGGCTGGCCGGCCATGGCGACCTTCAGGGCGACGACATAGGCGTCGACGGCCTGGCGGTCGTGGGCGATGTCGCCCAGCTGCCTGTAGCTGGCGTCGATCCAGGCGTGGGCCTCCTCGGCGTCCCGGAAGCAGAAGGGCTGCTGCGGGAAGACGGGGCGCGACACCATCGGCGGGGCCGGCAGGTGGGGCGGGGACGGCTGGGCCTGCGCCTGGGCGGCGGTGAAGGCCGCGGCCAGGGCAAGGGCCAGGCCGCACGCGGTGGATTGGAACTTGGTCATGGTTCGGTCCTTCGAGGTCATCCGGGGCCCGACCATCGGACCCGCACACCTTCGTCGCGGCCCGGCGGATTGCGGTTCAAAAAGCGTGAGAAAAAATCCGGCTCAGCGGCCCGGCGGGGCCACGGCCGAGGCGGCGGCATAGGCGTCCACCAGCGGCAGGCCGCCGGGGACCGGCCGGGCGGTGGCGGCCAGGGTGCGGCGGATCTCCTGCGGCGAGAGCGTGGGCTTGCGCTGCAGCATCAGGGCGACGACGCCGCTCACCTCGGCGGCCGACAGCGAGGTGCCCGAGGACACCTGGTAGGCGCCGGCCGCGGCGGCGGTGAAGAGATCCGCGCCCGGGGCGCCCAGGCTCACGTGAGGGCCCCGGCTGGAGGCGGCGAAGGGGCGGTCCTGGGCGTCCGTCGCGCCGACGGCGATCACCATCGGTTCGCCCGCCGGATAGAGGGTGGGCGAGCCGGCGCCGCCGTTCCCGGCCGCGGCCACCAGCACGATCCCCTTGCGGGCGGCGGCCTCGAGCTCCCGGCCGAGGGCGGGGTCGCGCGGGCCGGCGAAGCTCATGTTGACGACCCGCGCCCCGTGGGCGGCCACCCAGTCGAGGCTCCTGACGACCGTGAAGCTGGTGCCCTGGGCGGCGCCACCCTGGCGGAAGGCCCGCGCCACCAGCAGGCGCGCGGCCGGGGCCGAGCCGGTCAGCCGACCATGCCCGGCGACCAGGGCGGCGACGCCGGTTCCGTGGCTGTCCGGCCGCGCGGCGCCGCCGACCGCGTCGAAGCTGCCGGCGATGGCGCCCTTCAGCTCCGGATGGGCGCCGTCGACCTGGGAATCCACCACCCCCACCAGCACATGGTCGCCGCGCGCCAGCTGGTGGGCCTGCGCCAGGCGGAGCGACTTGGCGGCGTACTGGCCGGGCCCCTGCGGCTCGGCGGCTTGGGCGGAATCGAACAGGAAGTTGGGCTGGGCCCCCAGGACGCCGGCCTGGCGGCCGAGGGCTTCGGCCGCGGTCGCCGGGGTCCGCTGGTCGGGGATGTGGAACAGCGCCAGGGTCTCGCCGGTGAGGGCGGAGGTGAAGCGCTCGGTCAGCTCCAGGCGGGCGCCAGCCGCCAAGGCCTCGGGCGTGAGCGCGCCGCCGCCGGCCAGCTCCACCAGCACCTCGTCGGGCACGGCATGGCCCGCCGTCGAACCCATGGGCTGGGCCTGGGCTTGCGCGGCGGGCTCGCCCGCGCCCATCGGAGCCGAGGCGAGGTCCACCACGCACATGAAGCCGAACCTGGCGTTCGGCCCGCAACCGGCGCCGGCGATCTTCAGCATGGGGTCGAAGATGTCGATGCGGTGCGGGTGGGCCGGCCCCGGCGGGTCGACGATCAGCTGCGCCACCACCTGGCGCGCCCGGCGCTGCTCGACGCCGATCAGCTCGGCGTAGATCGAGGTCTGCACGCCCTGGGCCTGCATGCGCTCGCGGGGGCGCGAGCCGTCCGCGCCCGTATGGCTGGTCCCGCCCAGGCGGCCCTGTTCGGCGGCGTGGCGCGCCGCGGCGGCGGCCAGGCGGCCGTCCAAGGCGAGCGGCGGGCGGGGCGGTTGACGCTGCAGGAACTCGAACGTCTCGGCGGTCAGGGCCCCCGGCGTCCGGCGAAGGAGCTCGCCGTAGGCCTTCGGATCGGCCCGCGCGCGGTTCAGCTCGTCCACCACCTCGGCTTCCAGCGTCTGGGTCGGCTGCGCCGCCTCGGGCCGCGGCGCGGCGTGGGCGGAGCTGCCGGCCAGCAGGCCGACGAGCAGCGCCACCGCCACTCCGCCGCAGGTCCAGCCTGACCGTCCCCCCACGGGCCTCACTCCGCGGGCGCCGCGAAGACGATGACCTTGCCGTCCTGCAGCCGGGCGGCGAGCGCGTTGCGCTGATCGGCGGGCAGGGCGGCGCGGGCCACCCGCAGCCGATAGAGGCCGTCGGCGGTGGGGCCGTCGACGATCACCGCGTCCTTGGCCCGCAGCAGCTGGCCGATCTGGGCGGCCGTGGCCTCGGGCGCGAACTGCACCAGGGCGTAGGTCCCCGGCGCGGCAGGCGCGGTCGCCACCGAAGCCGTGGCGTACTGCGCCGGCGCCTTGCCGCCGCGGACCAGGCTCGAGCCGATCACGCCCGCCTGCACCGCGATCACCAGGGCCGCGGCGGCGGTCGCCCAGACCAGGGTGCGCGGGCTGAGCGAGGCGACGAGGTCGGAGAGCCGCGCCCAGAGGTCCGTCGCGCGCGCCACCGCGGGGCGGGGCTCGGCGTCGATGGCGGCGAACAGCTTGGCCATGGGCCGCGACGAGGGCGTCCCCAGGGCCAGGTTGTCGTCCACCGCCGCGCCCAGTTCATCGACCGCTTGCTGGTAGCTGCGCCGCAGGTCGGGGTCGGCCGCCAGCGCCGCCTCCACGCGCTGCGCCTCCGAGGGTGTCAGCGTCCCGACCGCGTGCCAGGGCAAGAGGGCCTCGATCTCCTCGCGTTCGGTCAGGATGGGTTCGCTGTCGTTCATGGCAAGCCTCACTCGATACCCTGCGCCGCCAGCATCTGGGCCAGGTTGCGGCGCGCGTGGAACATGCGGGTCTTCACGGTGCCGGCGGGCACGCCGACGATGCGGGCGGCCTCCTCGACGGACCTCTCGTGATAGTAGACGAGATCGAGGACCTCGCGGTGTTCCGGAGAAAGCCTCGCCATGCAGCGGCGCAGGACGGCGGCGCGGTCGGCGGTTTCCAGGGCGGTCTCCGGGTCGTCCGCGGTGTCGGGAATCTGGCTCGCCGCCGCCTCGTCGAGGCCTTCGTCGCTGCGCTTGCGGACGGCGGACAGCGCCTTGTAGCGGGCGATCGAGAGGATCCAGGTCGCCGCCGAGGCGCGGGCCTCGAAGCGGCCCGCCTGGCGCCAGACGTCCAGGAACACCTCGCTCATCACGTCCTCCGCGGTCGCCTCGTTGCGCACGAACCTGAGGATGAAGCGGTATACGCGCACATGGCAGCGTGCGTAGAGGGCCTGCATCGCCAGTCGGTCGCCGTTGGCGATCCTGGCCACCAGGGCTTCATCGGAGGCGGGGTCCATGCGTCAGCCGCCTCCGGTCCTTGGTCGCGGGGCGGCGGGCTTCGGTTCAGTCGCGGGCGGTTTCCGGGGATGCAGCGGGAAGCGGCGGGCGTCCTCGTCGAGGGCGCGCCGCAGCCCGCCGGCCCCGGGCTCGAACAGGTCGGCGATGCGCCAGCCCCCGGGACCGCGGACCAGTTCGAAGCGCAGGGTCCGGGGCGGCTCATGGGCCGGCGGATCGACGATGGTCGCCGCGACCCAGGCGTGGGCGCCGTCGAGCCGCTGCAGGCGGACCTTGGCGTGGATGTCGGTGAAGTCCTGGCAGGCGCAGAAGATGTCGTGGTCGGAGAGCCAGTCCAGCGCCTCCCCGGCATGGGCCTCGTGGGTGCGCCGCAACAGGGCGACGATCTGCGGGGTGAACACCCGCCGGGCCTCGCGGCCGTCGTAGTCGACGGGGTTGTTCTGGCGCGCGCTGTAGCGGTGATAGATGTCGGCCACCAAGGCGACCGCGGCCTGTCCGTCCTGCGGCGGGGCCACAGCCCCGGCGGGGAGCCCAAACGCTGCCGCCGCGGCGCTCAGCAGCGCCGCGGCGGTTCGCGCGACAGGTGGCCTGCGGGCCATGGCGGCCGGCCTTCCGGACCTAGCGCCGCTTGCCGTCGAGTTCGGTCCCAGGCGGGCCGTCGCAGAAGGACCAGTGGGCCACGAAGGCGCGGCCGCCGGGCTGGGCGATGAGCTCCAGCCGACCCCAGTAGGGGCTGCCCAGCTTCATGGTGGCGCAGCGGGTGCCGCCGGTGCTCTCCGACCAGTAGCCCTCGGCGACGGCGCCCTTCACCTCGCCGGTCATGCGGCCGTGGTTGCGGGTGAAGCTCCCCTGCAGGTGGGTGTCGGTCTGGTCGATGCTCATGAGGCCCCAGTCGGTGTCCCAGCCGCCGCTGAAGTCGGCGGGCGGCGGCGGCGGCTGGTGGGCGTGGTGGGCCGGCGCCTTGGCTGCGGCGGTCCCGGCGGCCAGAACCAGGCCGGCGATCAGAAGCGGCTTCATCATGGCTGTCTCCCTTGTGCTGCGCCCCGTCGGGGCGATTTCCCTCACCGCACATCGCGGCGGCGCCCATCTGTCGCCGTGGCCGCGAAACCGGTTCAAAAGCACCCGCACTTTTTTTCGACGCGCGCGCGCGGCAACGCCGTCGCGCCTTGGGGACGCTCACAGGAACAGGGGCGCGGTCCGCCCCCACGAGGCCGCATTCACATTCGAGCGTCACCGTCACGCCATCGTCAAGAGCGAGGTTCGCGGAACGGGGGATGGCCAGCGGGTGGGGGCCGATTTCGGCTCCCTTCGCCAGGCCGAGCGGCTAAGCTTTCCGGAACGAAGCGCCGCCGGGCGCGCTGGATTCGAGCCATGAAGTCGCTGCCCAACATCCTGACGTCGATGCGCCTGGTGCTGGCGCTGTTCATGTTCCTGGCGCTGGCGGCGGCGGCGGGCGCCGTGCCGGGGCTTTCCGACCACCTGACGCCGGCTGCGCAGTTCGCCCTGCAGCGGTGGGCGGTCTACGCCTTCGTCATCGCCTCGGTGACCGACTTCTTCGACGGCTGGCTGGCCCGCAGGCTGGGGGCCGAGAGCATCTGGGGGGCGATCCTCGATCCCATCGGTGACAAGGTGCTGGTGGCCGGCGCGGTGCTGGGCCTGATGGCGCTGGGGCCGCAGCCGATGGTGCTGTTGCCCGCCGGCCTGATCCTGTTCCGCGAGTTCACCGTCAGCGCCCTGCGCGAAGTGGGCGCTGGCAAGGGGGTGAAGCTGCCGGTGACCAAGCTCGCCAAGTGGAAGACCACCCTGCAGATGACGGCGCTGGCGCTGGAACTGGTGGTTGCCGCCTGGGGGGCCTTCCCCTTCCTGCCGCAGGATCCCGCCGTGCAGGGCCCGGTGACGATCTTCGCCCACGGCCTCTTCTGGCTCGCCGCCATCGTCACCCTCATCACCGGCGCCCAGTACTGGGAACAGACCCGCAAGGCGTTGCAGGGGTAGGGGCCTTCGCCGCTTCGCGGGGGAGGCAGGGGTTGCGCATAGCGCTTTCGGCTGATACTTAAGAAGTCACTTAAGTGTTTCCTGCGAGGCGGCGATGTCCCTGACCCTCTATTACCATCCCCTGTCGTCCTTCTGCTGGAAGGCGCTGATCGCGCTCTACGAGGCGGAGGTCCCGTTCGAGCCCCGGGTGGTGAACCTGGGCGATCCGGCGGACAAGGCGGCGTTCCAGGCGGTCTGGCCGCTGGGCAAGTTCCCGGTGCTGCGCGACGAGATCCGCGGCCAGACGGTCCCGGAATCCTCGATCATCGTCGAGTACCTGGCGCAGTACTATCCGTCCGCCGCGTCGCTGATGCCGGCCGATCCCGACCTCGCCCGGCGGGTCCGGCTGCTCGACCGGCTGATCGACAGCTACATCCACCTGCCGTTCCAGCGGATCGTTTCCGAGCGGCTGCGGCCGGCGGAGCACAAGGACCCGTTCGGCGTCGAGCGCGACCGCGCCGCCGTCCGCCAGGGCTATGACCTCGTGGCGCCGATGATCGCGGGGCCATGGGCGACGGGCGAGAATTTCACGCTCGCCGACTGCGCGGCCCTGCCGGCGCTGTTCTACGCGGACTACGCGATCCCGCTGGACGACTGGCCCGCCCTCCGAGCCTACCTCGATCGGCTGAAGGCGCGGCCGAGCGTGGCCCGCGTGCTGGCCGAGGCCGAGCCGTTCTTCCAGTATTTTCCGCTGAAGGACGGGTGAGGCGATGGGCCTCGACGCCACCTTCCAGGCCCTGGCCGACCCGAGCCGGCGCGCCATGGTGGAGCGCCTGAGCCGGGGCCCCGCGACGGTGAGCGAGCTCGCGGCGCCGCTGGCGATGTCGCTCCCGGCGGTGGTGCAGCACCTGGCGGTGCTGCAGGGGGGCGGCCTGGTCACCTCGGAAAAGGTGGGGCGCGTGCGCACCTGCCGCCTGGAGCCGGCGGCGCTGAGCCTCGCCGAGCAGTGGTTCAACCAGCGCCGGGCGGCGTGGGAGGAGCGCGCCGACCGGCTCGGCGAATACCTGAAGACATTCCCTGACGGAGAACCGAAATGAGCACTGACACCCTCGTGAAACGCAGCGTCGCCCACGGCATGTTCACCGTGCAGCGCACCTACCCCGGCGTCACCCCGCGGCGGGTGTTCGACGCCTTCGCCAGCATCGAGGCCAAGAACAACTGGTTCACCGCCCCCAACGAAGCGTGGGACGTGGTCGAGCGCGAAATGGACTTCCGGCCCGGCGGCCGCGAGCGCCTGGTGGGCCGCTGGAAGAGCGGCATGATCACCGACTTCGACGCCACCTACTTCGACATCGTCGCGGGCGAGCGGATCATCTACGCCTACGAGATGCGGATCGACGGCCGGAAGATCTCCACCTCGCTCGCGACGCTGGAGTTCAAGCCCGCGCCCGGCGGCGGCGCGGCCTTCACCATGACCGAGCAGGGCGCCTTCCTCGACGGCTATGACGACAACGGCAGCCGCGAGCGCGGCACGAACGAGATCGTCGACAAGCTCAGCGCGGCGCTGGCCAAGGGCTAGACCCTGAATCAGGGTCGCCACTCTTGATTCTAAAGCACGATTCCCACTCTTGATTCTAAAGCACGATTCAGCGGTCAGGTGATTCCACCTGACCTCATCGTGCTTTAGGCGAGGGCGGCGTAGGCCGCCCGTCGGAAGCGGTCGTGGATATCCTGCGACGCGGGGCTGTCGAGAAGGCGCTGGGTGAAGAGCATGGCGGTGAGGCCGCTCGCGGGATCCATCTGCCAGGAGGTCCCGAAGCCGCCGCTCCAGCCAAAGGCGCCGCGGCGCGAGCCGTCAGGGCGGTCCGCCGTCGCCACCGCCATGCCGTAGCCCCAGCCAAAGCCCTCATCGAGGAACGGCCGCCCGCTCCTCGCCTGCTCCGGCGTAAGGTGGTTGACGGTCATGGCCGCGACGGAGGCGTCGGACAGCAGCCGCGCGCCGTTCGCCTCGCCGCGGTTCAAGAGCATGCGCGAGAACGCCAGGAAGTCGTCGAGCCCGCCGCAAAGGCCGCCGTCGCCCTGGGCGAAGCGGGGCGGCTGGGCAAAGGCCCCGGCGGGCTCGTCGAATACCTGCAGCCGCCCGTCGCGCGAGACGTAGGCCGTGGCCAGCCGCCCGATCTTGTCCGCAGGGACGTGGAAGCCGGCGTCGGCCATGCCCAGCGGCTCGAAGATGCGCTCGCGGAAAAAGGTCTCCAGCGGCTGGCCCGAGGCGCGCGCGACCAGCACGCCCTGGACGTCGGAGGCGGTGGTGTAGCGCCAGTCCTCGCCCGGTTGGGCCATCAGCGGAAGGGAGCCGAGGCGCGCCATCCAGGTGTCGGGACCGTAGGGCGCGCGCGGATCGGGCGGGCCGAAGCCGACGATCTGCAGGTCGGCGATGGCCTTCAGGATCGGCGTCGTGGGCGGTCCGAACATCAGGCCCAGGCCCATGCGGAAGGTCAGCAGGTCCTCGACGGTGATCGGGCGGCGCGCGGGGACGGTTTCATCCAGCGGCCCGTCTGGCCGCGCCAGCACGCGGCGGCCGGCCAGCTCCGGCAGCAGCCGATCGACCGGTTCGTCGAGCGCGAGCCTGCCGTCCTCCACCAGCATCATAACGGCTGCGGCGGTGACCGGCTTGGTCATCGAGGTGACGCGGAACAGGGTGTCGCGCCGCATCGGCGGTCCGCCCAGCGTCGCCTCGCCGACGGCGAAGACGTGGGTCTCCCCGGCCCGGTCCACCAGCCCCACCGCGCCCGGGGCCGAGCCGTCGGCCACCTGCCGCTCCAGGCCGGTCTTCAGAGCCTCGAGGCCCTGCGTGGTGAATTGCGCGCCCATGTCGTCACTCCGTGCCGCTACCGCCCCAAGGACGCCTCAACCGGCCGCCGGCCGACAGGGTCGTCAGCATTCCGCCAGGTTCACCGCCAGGCCTCCCAGGGAGGTCTCCTTGTAGATCGCGCTCATGTCCTCGCCGGTGCGCTTCATGGTGGCGATCACCTTGTCCAGGCTGACGGAGTGCTGGCCGTCGCCCAGGAGCGCGAGGCGCGAGGCGTCGATGGCCTTCACCGCGCCCATGGCGTTGCGCTCGATGCAGGGGATCTGCACCAGGCCGCCGATGGGGTCGCAGGTGAGGCCGAGGTTGTGTTCCATGGCGATCTCGGCGGCGTTCTCGATCTGGGCGTTCGAGGCGCCCAGGGCCGCGGTCAGGCCGGCGGCGGCCATGGAGCAGGCGACGCCCACCTCGCCCTGGCAGCCCACCTCGGCGCCGGAGATGGAGGCGTTCTTCTTGTAGAGGGCGCCGATGGCCGCCGCGGTGAGCAGGAAGGTGCGCCGCCCCTCCGCCGTGCCCTGGTGGAAGCGGTCGTAGTAGCGCAGCACCGCCGGCACCAGGCCCGCCGCGCCATTGGTCGGGGCGGTGACCACCCGCCCGCCGGCGGCGTTCTCCTCGTTCACCGCCAGGGCCCAGAGGTTCACCCAGTCGAGGGCGGCCAGCGGGTCGGCGATGCGCTTGTCGGCGTCGTTGACCAGGGCCTCGCGCACCTGGAAGGCGCGGCGCTGCACCTTCAGGCCGCCCGGCAGCACGCCGTCGGTGCGCATGCCGCGTTCGATGCAGGCGTACATGGCGGCCTGCACCTCATCGAGGCGCTCGTCGATCTCGGCGTCGGAATGGCGGGCCCGCTCGTTGGCCCGCATCAGCTCGGCGATGGTCAGGCCGGCGTCCGCGGCCATCTCCAACAGCTCGGCGCCGCTGTCGAACGGGTAGGGGACCTCCACCAGGGCCGCGGCCTCCGGCGGGGTGTTCAGCCCCATCTCGGCCTCGTCGCGCACGAATCCGCCGCCGATGGAAAAATAGCTGCGCTCGCCCAAGAGGGCGCCCTGGGCGTCGAAGGCGGCGAACTTCAGCGCGTTGGGATGCTGCGGCAAACGGGTGCGGCCCTCCCAGAGCAGGTCCGTGGCTTCGTCGAAAGCGACGCCGTGGCGCCCGGCGAGGTTCAGCCAGTGGTTGGCGCGGACCTCGGTGATCACCTTGTCGGCCTGGTCGGGATCGAGGCCGCGGGGACTGAAGCCGGCCAGGCCCAGGATCACCGCCCGATCGGTGGCGTGGCCGCGGCCGGTGAGCGCCAGCGAAGCATAAAGCGTCACCTCGACCCGCGCCGCCCGGTCGAGCCGGCCGCCCAGCCACTCCAGGAACCGGCAGGCGGCGGTCATCGGGCCCATGGTGTGCGAGCTGGACGGACCGATGCCCAGTTTGAAAAGGTCGAAGACGCTGACGTTCATGGGGTTCATGTAGCCCGCTCCTCCCCCGAAGCGAAGACTTCGGGGGAGGTGGAACGAAGCGCCGGAGGGGGCGCGTGGGCGACCGGGCTCCCAGCCAGTAGGAGCAAGACGTCCGCGCGCCCCCTCCGTCTCGCCGCGTGCCGCGCCGATCGACCTCCCCCGCGCGCGGGGGAGGAGCGGAGCCAGATCAGCTCATCGGGTTCGCGCCGCCGGGCGGGTCGGGCGGCAAGGGGATGAATTCCTGGTCGTCGGCGTCGGGGAGCTTCATGCGGCCGGCCCGCCAGTCGGCCTTGGCCTGCGCGATGCGGTCCTTCGACGAGGCGACGAAGTTCCATTCGATGAACCGCTCGCCCACCGGCTCGCCGCCCAGCAGCATGACGATGGCGTCGGTGACGGCGGTGACCGGCACGGTCACGCCGGGCTTGAGGATGGCCATCTGGCCCTCGCGGATCTGCCGGCCGTCGATCTCCACGATCCCCTGAGCCACATAGGCGGCGCGCTCGGGGTATTCCGGCTGCACCGCGGCGGTGGCGCCGGCGTCGAGCGCCCAGTGGACGTAGAACATCGGCGAGTGGGTCCTGACCTTGGCCTCCGCGCCGAAGGCCTTGCCGGCGATCAGCCTGGCCCACATACCGCCGCCCTCGTAGGTGGGCAGGTCGTCTGCGCCGTGATGGGCGAAGGCCGGGGCGGTCTCCTCGTCCTCGGCAGGCAAGGCCACCCAGGCCTGGATGCCGTGCATGGTCCCGCCGTGGGCGCGCAGGTCCTCGAACCGCTCGGAGTGGGTGATGCCCGAGCCGGCGGTCATCCAGTTGACCTCGCCTGGGCGGATGACCTCGGTCGAGCCCACGCTGTCGCGGTGGGTCATGGCGCCTTCGAAGAGGTAGGAGACGGTGGAAAGCCCGATATGCGGATGCGGCCGCACGTCGACATTGCGCGGGAAGCCCGGCTGGAAGCGCGCGGGGCCCATGTGGTCGAAGAAGATGAAGGGCCCGACCATGCGGTGCGCGTGGAACGGCAGCACGCGCCCCACCTCGAAGCCGCCGAGGTCCTTGCGGCGCTGGTCGATGACGAGGTCGATCAAGCTATTTCTTAGGGGGCGGCCGATTGGCGGCGGTTATCGGTGGCAGGGCGGAACCGCCCTTCGGCGGCTGCTTCGGGCCGGCAATGGTCGGCGTGTATCCGCTACGGACGTCTCGTGTGGGCAGAGGCTTGTTCATCCGCCAATCTCACCTTCCGGCTGCGCGCCATCGTGGAACATTTCGATCCAAACATAGTCCGTCGGGCGGAAGATCGCACCTCTAGATCCGGGAATCGCGGCGACAAACCGTCCTGAGGCATCGAGGCGCCAGAGCTCTTCAAGATAGACGTGCCCCGACTCCGGCTCGACCGTCGCGTAGGACTTCAACCCGAAATAGCCCCCGACGAGACGGCCGTCGTTGAGATGGACGATGATCCACCGCGATCGGGGGCCTCTGAAAGCAAAGTCGAAGGCGAAACGATCCTGCCCCAGAACCCAGCCCTTGCCGGCCGCCCAACGCTGAAAGACCCGAAAGGCGACGGGCCAAAGCGTTGGGCCGACGACGCAGACGAGCGCCGCGTATGTCGCCGTGTGCAGATAGTCGGGGGGATTCTTCGTCAGTTCGATACTGGCCTTGAAGACCGCCCAGCTCAGCAGGCCGGCGTTGATCAGCGAATAGGCGAAGGCCTCGATCACCATCTCGCCGACCGCCGTCGGGCTCGCTGGCTGAATGAGCCTGTCGACCTTCAATGACACGAAGCCAGGCAGAAACAGCGCTACGATCGCCGCGAACTGCACGGCCGGCAGAGCCACCACCTTGATGATATCTTCCACCGACCTTAGCCCTGGGCGCTCACATAGGGGCTGATGAGGCCGAGGGGCGCCGCCGTGGTGTTCTTCACCGAGCGGATGACGATGCGGCTTTCGATGTTGGAAACGAGGCCCAGCGACAGGATGCGGTCGCGGAGGAACTCGTCGAATCCGTGCATGTCGCGGGTGACGACGCGCAGCTCATAGTCCGCCGAGCCGGTGACCGTGGCGCATTGCACGACTTCTGAAAGGCGGGTGATGGCGCCCTCGAAGGCGTCGAGGTTCTCGCGGGTCGGCAGGCTGAGCTTGACCGTGCAATAGACCTCGAACCCCAGGCCCAGTTTCTCGCGGTCGAGGATGGTCACCCGGCGCTGGATGACGCCGGCGTCCTCCAGCCGCTTGATCCGCCGCCAGCAGGGACTCGACGACAAACCGACCCGTTCGGCGATCTCGGCGACCGAGAGGCCGGCGTCATGCTGGATCAGGTCGAGTATCTTGGCATCGACGGCGTCGAGGACCTCAGACAAGTTTTCCTCCCCCTTCTGCACCTTATCGGCCCCGTTCGTGCCCCGGAACCGACGGGCGGGGGCACGCTTTTGGCAAGCAATTGCGGTGATCTTATATGATCTTCTAAAGCGCGCGCGAGGGGCAGAAGGAAGAAAATTGCGATGCGGCGCGCAGAATTGACGCTTGACGACAAGTTTCTGCTCCTGCCGCGCCGAAATCCCCGCCCACGCCCAGCCTACGCCTACCGATTCTGCAAGGACCGGCCATGAAGACCCTGAAGAACAGTCGGGCGCTCAGCCTGCGCATCCCCGAGCCGCGCTTCCGGCCGGGCGAGACGCCGGACTTCTCCAACCTCGGAATCCCCGAGGCGGGCGCGACGCGGCGGCCCGACGTGGCCACCGAGCCGAAGGACATGCGCGAGCTCGCCTATGGGCTGGTGCGGGTGCTGACGCTCGACAGCGAGGCGGTGGGGCCGTGGAACCCCAAGGTCGAGGTGGAGGTGCTGAAGCGCGGCCTTCGGTCGATGATGCTGACGCGGGCCTACGACGACCGCATGTACCGCGCCCAGCGGCAGGGCAAGACCAGCTTCTACATGAAGTGCACCGGCGAGGAGGCGGTCTCGATCGCCGCGGCCATGGTGCTGAACCACGACGACATGTGCTTCCCGACCTACCGCCAGCAGGGGATCCTGCTGGCCCGCGGCTATCCCATCGTCAAGATGATGAACCAGGTCTATTCGAACTCGCTGGATCCCATGAAGGGGCGCCAGCTGCCGGTGATGTATTCCTCCAAGGCCGATGGCTTCTTCACCATCTCCGGGAACCTCGGGACCCAGTTCACGCAAGCCGTCGGCTGGGCCATGGCCTCGGCGTTGAAGGGCGATGACCGGATCGCGGCGGGCTACATCGGCGACGGCTCGACGGCGGAGGGCGATTTCCACCACGCGCTCACCTTCGCCTCGGTCTACCGCGCCCCCGTGGTGCTCAACATCGTCAACAACCAGTGGGCCATCTCGTCCTTCCAGGGCATCGCCGGCGGCGAGGAGGCGCCGTTCGCCTCGCGGGCGATCGGCTACAACCTGCCGGCGCTGCGGGTCGACGGGAACGACTTCCTGGCGGTCTACGCGGCCACCCAGTGGGCGGTGGAACGCGCGCGGTCCGACCTCGGCGCGACGGTGATCGAGCACTTCACCTATCGGGCGGAAGGCCATTCGACCTCCGACGACCCGACCCGCTACCGGCCCTCCGACGAGGCGAAGCTCTGGCCCCTGGGCGACCCCATCGACCGGCTGAAGAGCCACCTGATCCGGCTGGGCGCGTGGTCCGAAGAGCAGCAGCAGGCGTTGCACGAGGAACTGGTGGAGGAGGTCCGCGCCGCCGGCAAGGAAAGCGAGGCGCACGGCACCCTGCACGCCGGCGACCGGCCGAGCGTCAAGACCATGTTCGAGGACGTCTACAAGGAGATGGACTGGCGCCTGGTCCGGCAACGGCAGGAACTGGGGATCTGAGCATGAACAAGCCCGTGGCCACCCCCACCGCCGCCGAGCCCGCCCCTCAGGGCGGCTCTGGCGAGACCGCCAAGATGAACATGATCCAGGCCATCAACTCGGCCATGGACGTGATGCTGGGCCGCGACCCCGACGTGCTCGTGTTCGGCGAGGACGTGGGCTATTTCGGCGGCGTCTTCCGCGCCACCGAGGGCCTGCAGAAGAAGCACGGCCTGAACCGCTGCTTCGACGCGCCGATCACCGAGGCCGGCCTGATCGGCACCGCGGTCGGCATGGCGGCCTATGGCCTGCGTCCCTGCGTGGAGATCCAGTTCGCCGACTACATCTATCCGGGCTTCGACCAGATCGTCTCGGAGGCGGCGCGCCTGCGCTACCGCTCGGCCGGCGACTTCTGGTGCCCGATGACCATCCGCAGCCCCTATGGCGGCGGCATCTTCGGCGGCCAGACCCACAGCCAGAGCCCCGAGGC
>Ga0207695_10005467_pt1 | contig 16830 bp, 16 predicted proteins | sample KBSC54metaG_FD_184354 | JGI IMG/M metagenome (GOLD analysis project Ga0207695, IMG submission 184354) | Corn rhizosphere microbial communities from Kellogg Biological Station, Michigan, USA - KBS C5-4 metaG (SPAdes) (version 2) | ecosystem: Host-associated > Plants > Roots > Rhizosphere > Soil... | reverse complement strand
GGCTGAGCAGCTTGACCGCCGCGAAGCCGTCGTACCGTCCGTCCGTCCGGCGTGCACGCCACACCGAGCCCATGCCGCCATGTCCGATAGGTTCGACGAGGGTGTACGCGCCCAGCTCGAGACCTTCGAGCGAGAGGGCGACAGGCTCGGACATGAACCCGGTGCGCTCCGCCTGCGCGTCGCCGGAGAGGAGCGACGTCAATTCATTGGCGATCTCGGGAGCGCTGATGCTGAGCTCGGTCAGCCACTTGTCACGGTCGGCGTCGGAGAGATCGAGCGCATGGTCGAGCAACGGCTCGAGCTCCTTCCATCGCTCGCGGTCCATCGCGGGCATACTGGTGGTCCTGCCACTGAAAGGCCGCTGCAGCTTACCGGAGTCCGGCCAATTCTGCCAGACGGCGATGCGTGACACGGGCCCGCAACCAGTTGTCTGTACGACGCATCCTCGCCATGTTTGGGATGCGTCTAGCTGCTGCCACGAAATGTTGCTCCCACCGTTGTCGCCCATTCGCTCTCAATAGACTCCTCACGCTGCTCTGCGCGCGTGCTGCACGCTCGTGCCCCGGCGTGCTGCTCGTTCGTCAAGCTGGATGAGCGGAGCCAATGTCGGCTCCTCCTTCCCGGCCCCGCATTCGGTACCCGACCGCGATGAAGCGTACGGACCTCATTCCACTCGTCATTCTTCTCCCGTTGCTCGGCTTTGTGGCTGCGCAGGTGACCGAGACCTCGCACCCGACGCCCGAGCCGCGCGTGAGTCTGGTTCCCGTCGAAGCGCACACTGAAGCGGGACGGTTGGGCATCGCCCGTCACATCGCCGAGGTCGCGCACGTTGCCTCTGCGCCCGCTCGGGCTTCCAGCGACGAGGCGATCCACGACCTCGGCGACGTGCGCCAACGGTTGGCGCTCGGCGCCTCCGGCACGTACATCGATGAGATTCTGCTGGAGCGCGACTCGGCGCTGGCGCGTTGGCCGGATCGCACCTCGCAGCCCATCCGCGTGTGGATCGGCAGCGGCGCGGGCATCCCGGGCTGGAGCGACTCCTTCCCGGCACGCGTGCGCGATGCGTTCGAGGAGTGGAGCGATCTCGGCATCCCGGTTCGCTTCCAGTTCGTGACCGATTCGCTCGACGCGGACGTCCACGTGGCCTGGATCGACCACTTCGACTCACCGATCAGCGGCAAGACGCTCTGGGCACGCGACCGCAGCTGGTGGATCGTCAATGCGAACATCACGCTCGCGTTGCACCACAACGCCGGCGAGGCGCTGGACGATTCGAGTGTCAAGGCCATCGCGCTCCACGAGGTCGGCCACCTGCTCGGTCTCGACCACACGAGCGACACGACCGACATCATGACGGCGCGGGTCCGTGTGCGCGATCTGTCGAACGCCGATCGTGCGACGATGAAGCTGCTCTACTCTCTGCCGCCGGGCAGCATTCGCCAGGGCAAGTAGGCAGCGGCCATCTGCCTAACGCAACGCGCGCCGGCGATCCACGCCGGCGCGCGCTTTTTCATCGGTCCCACTTGAGCACGATCGTTCGTTTCTTTTTGAGGCGGACGATGTCGAGCTTGAGTTGCGAATCGGATGCGCGGTACATGGCGCGGCTCAACCCGGCCGGCGAGTCCACTGGATTGCCATCGGCGCGAACGATCACGTCGCCGTCCTCGAGTCCGGAGCGAGCGGCAACGGTCCCCGACGCGACGCGCAGCACCAGCACGCCTTGTCTCACGCCGAAATAGTCGGCGAGGTTGCCCACCGGCCTCACTTCGGCGCCGGCGACGACGAGCAGCGCTCCCCCGAACCGGGTGACGGTCGTCGAGATCTCGGGCATCGGCGACACCGCCGGGAACGGCGCGACGGCGATCTGGATCTGGGTCGAGTCGTTGTCCGATTCGCGCGCCGGTGGCGCGGGCGGCGCCGGCGTCGCTTGCGGCTGAGGAGCGTTTGGAACGACGAAGAAGCGCGCGCCGGATGGCGCGGTCCAGACCTGGGTCCACGAGGACGCCGGCCGTTTGCCGACGAGCGCGCTCAGTTGCTTGGTGTAAGCGCCGCGCTTGACGCGGAGGAGCACGTGTGTGCCCGGCTTGAGCAGTGTGGAAAACGGTTCGCAGCCGGCTGTCACATCCTTGCCGTTCAGCGCGAGCAGCTTGTCGCCCGACTCCAGACCAGCGCGCTCGGCGGGAGAGTCGGGATCCACGGATTCGATGGTGGGATACTCCTCGAATCGCATGAGCGTCTTGCCGCCTTCATTCTGGATTTCGGGCGTGCTGGTGGACAGCGTAACGCCCAGGTATCCAGTGCTGGTTTGATTGCGGAATTGGCCGACGCTGATCTTGATGTCTTCGTGCGCCATGCGGCGGAGGAGGAGCTTACTGGTCAGCTGCTCGTAGCGCTCCTGGGCGCGCCGCAGCGCTCCGTTGGCGCGTGCCAGCGCTTCGGCGGCGGCTCCGCTGGAATCCTGCGAGACCATCGCCTGCTTCATCGCATCGATGAGCGCCTGGTGCGCGCGCTCGAGCGCCGCGCTCGCGCGGGCGAGCTCGCGATCGGCGCGCGCATCGCTGGTGCTGTCGCAGCTCGGGCAGATGGCGGGCGCCGCGTCCTGCGCGCCCACGGTGCCTAACGGGACGGCCATGGCGCCCGATGCGATCGCCGACGCGAGCAGCACCGCACCGCGATGCATCGTTCGACCGCTGCGCATCGACATGGTCATCAATAGCTGGCCAACGACATGCCTGCGGGCAGCGATCCGTTGAGCTGCTGCAGGGTCACCTCGCGCGCGGTGCGAGCCGAGATGAGGTATTGGTTGATGACGGGATCTGCCGGCGCTTGATTGGCGGCGGCGAGCGCGGCATCGGACACGCGATCGAGCGCGGCGAGGCGTTGACGATACCGATCGATGCCGGACTCGCCGCGGAGCGACGTATCGTGCGCGACGACGAACGCCGCGGCCAGCCGGTAGTCGCTTTCGGCGCGGCGCATGAGGGCCATGGCATCGTCGACGCTTGCCGGTGCGCGTGTGGAATCCGCGGTTTCCGCCACTGCCGGCACGGACGTGGTCGAGGTTGTGCGCGCGGCCGACGCGCGGCCGACGGCCAAGCCGCCGGCCGCGATCATGACGCCGGCGGCGAGCTGCATCCAGGCGCGCGGCAAGCCGCGGCCGCGGAGGGGGGCGACGGTGCCGCGCGGCGCCGGTGGCGTTAGGCGCGCGGCGATGGACCGCCACTCGGTGAGCGGCCGCGAGACCGTGTGCCGCTCGCGTGCCGCCATGGCCACGAGCTCCTCGTACGCCGCCTGCTCGCGCGCACACTCCGGGCAGGCCGCGAGGTGCGCCGCTTCGTCGTGTGTCGGCTGGTCGTCAGCCAGCGCGGCCAGCCGTTCAGGATCGAGGTGCAACATGGGTGCGAAGTTCCGTTGCCGGCGTCTGGACATCGATCAGGTGCGCGAGCAGCCGGCGAAGTCTCGCGCGCGCCTTGAAGAGTTGCGATTTGGATGCGCCCGCCGTGATGCCTAACTCGCGGGCGATGTCCTCGTGCGTATAGCCTTCCACGTCGTGCAACACGAACACCGTGCGGGCGCCCGCAGGGAGGCGGGCGGCGGCATCTTCGATGGACGCGGCGAGGAACGCGCGGTCGCTGTCCATCTCGACGGTCGACGAATCTTCCTCGATGTCGACCTCCAGCCGCCCCAGCCGCCGGGCCTTGCGCAATGCGTTGAGCGTCCGGTTCACCGCGATGCGGTGGGCCCACGTCCCGAACTGCGCGTCGCCCCGATAGCTGCCTAACGCGCGAAAAATCTGGATCCACACGTCCTGCGCGATATCGGCCGCCAGATCCGGATCGCCGCCCACCAGACGCCGTACGACCGCGTCAATGTGCGGCGAGTACTGCGACCATAGCTGCCGCAGCGCTCGCTCATCGCCGCCGACGGCGCGCCGAATGAGAGCGTGATCCGTTTCCATTCCGTTTGCTTGATTGGTCACCGTTGCGTCAACTTCGGTTGCCGAACCGGCGCTCGCCACGGCCCGACTCCGCGAAAACTCCGGTCGAAGCGACCGAGCGTTGGCGCGCCCCCACCGCAAGCCGAAGCGGTCGCACCACCATTACACTCGAGTCCGCCGGCGTGCAAAAAGGTGACGCGCGCCGATGTCTTTCGTCTTGCCAAATAGATGCAACCCCACATATTGGACTAGGATAGCTCGCCCGACCTCAAGTCGTGTGGTCGTCCTGCCGGACTTCAGCCCGCCAGATTCCGGTTCGTATTCGCGGTTCGCTCTGCTGCTGCTCTGTTCTTGCGACAATTCAGGTCCGCCGCCGTATCGTGAGCGCGGGGTATAACCCCAAGCTCCGAGTTGTGGCATTTGGACACGCCTCGGCGAGTCCAGGTTCCTCGCAGTCGCTTCGGAAGAGGGATTCATCGTGGTTCTTGCGCTGCTCGCTGCCGCTGCCATCGCTGCTGGGAATGGAGGACTGCCGGTAAAAGCACCGGCGTCCGTTGGCATGTCGGCTGCGCGGCTGCGCGTGATCGACCGGGTGGTGCAGCGCGGCATTCACGCCGGCGGGTTCCCCGGCGCGGCCGTCGTCGTGGGGCGCAAGGGCGCGGTCGTTTGGGAGAAAGGCTTCGGCCGCATCGATTGGAAGTCGTCCAGCCCCCGGGTCTCGCCCTCCGAAACGTTGTACGATCTCGCCTCGCTCACCAAAGTCGTCGGCACGACCACCGCCATCATGATTTTGTACGACAAGGGTCTCTTCAAGCTTGATGACCCTGTCGCCAAATATCTGCCCGAGTTTGGCGGCGGCGAAAAGGACAGCGTGACGATTCGAGAGCTGCTCGAGCATCGGTCTGGCCTCCCGGCGGATCGCGAGCTGTGGCGCCTCGCCTCGTCGCCCGAAGAAGCCCGCCACATCGTGCTCAGCACGCCGCTCGACTACAAGCCCGGCTCACAATACGTGTACTCCGACCTGGGCGCGATGACGCTCGGGTTCCTGGTCGAGAAGCTGAGCGGCCAGCCGCTGGACGAGTTCCTCGAGATGTGGGTGTTCCATCCGTTAGGCATGATGAACACCTTCTACCGGCCCGCCGACTCCGTCAAGTATCGCGCGGCGCCCACCGAAGACACGCCGCCCCGCGGCTACCCGCTCAAGGGCGAAGTCCACGACGAAAACGCGTACGCGTTAGGCGGCGTGGCCGGACACGCCGGACTCTTCAGCACGGCGGCGGACCTGTCCATCTTCGCGCAGATGATCCTGAACGGCGGCGAGTTCAACGGCACGCGCATCGTGGCCGACTCGACCATCCGACTCTTCACGCACCGCGCGGCCGGCAGCCGCGCGCTCGGGTGGGCGATGGCCGACGGCCAGTGGGGCTCGGGCCGCTACCTCAGCGATGAAGCGTTCGGCCACGTCGGGTATACCGGCACGTCGCTCTGGATCGATCCCGATCGAGACATGTTCGTCATCCTGCTCACCAATCGTGTGCACGAGCCGCGCGCGCGGCGGCCCGAGAAGGTGATCGCCGACATTCGCGCCGATCTCTCGGACGCCGCGGCCGTCGCGGTGACCGACGACCCGGATCAGTTGATCGCGATGCCCGTCTCATTCCGCGCCGACAAGGCGAAAGGGTGGAACCACGTGGAGCATCGCCATCATCGCCGCGTGCGGCACCGCGGTACCAAGTCGACCGTGCGAATCACCAAGCACCACACGGTGGCGGCGTCGCACAGCAGGAAAGCGGTCGCCACGCCCAAAAAGAGCCACACGACAAAGAAGTAGTAGTCTTGCCCGCCGTCTCGGCGCCGGTGAAGTTGCGGTATGCAGTCTCCCGGAGCCGACATGAACGACGACACACCCCAAGCACAACCCCCCGACGCACCGGGCGCGCCCGCCACGGCGCTGACCGAAGATGTCGTGAAAGCGACGCTCCGGCGGGTCAAAGACCCCGAGCTCAATCTGAACATCGTCGATCTGGGTTTGGTGTACGCCGTCGCGGTGGACGGCGGACTCGTGACGGTGGACGTGACCCTCACCTCGCCGGGATGTCCCTCGGGCGCCGAGATCCTGACGACCGCCGAACAGCAGATTCGATCGCTGCCGGGGGTCGAGGATGTGGTGATGAATCTGGTGTGGGATCCGATGTGGAGTCCGGATCGGATGGAGCCGCGGATCAAAGCCTACCTGGGCTTCTGACGGCGTCCGTGCCTAACGGTTAGGCATCAGCCGAGGAGCGCGCGCAGCAGGTCCTTCCCCATCACCTCGATCTGCCACTGGCGCAGGTCGTCCGCCTGCGCCAGCTCCTCGAGCGATGTGGGACGCTTGCGGGCGATCGTTTCCAGGCGCTCTCGTGAAATCAGGAAGCCGGGATCGAGATCGAGCCGTTGGGCGGCGAGCTCGCGGACGCTGCGCAAGCGGTTGACGCGTGCGTCGAAATCCGGGTCGCGCTCCCAGCGTGGCGCCCGCGGAAACCTCGGCAGGTCCTCGTCGGGAACGGCGACTCCGCGCCCGATCGCATCGAGTACCTCGGCGCCGCGGCGCTCGATCACGCCGCGCGGCATGCCGCGAATCTCGCGCAACGCATCGACCGTGCGCGGCGTGGCGCGAGACAACTCCAGCAGCGTCTCGTTTCCGGCCACGCGAAACGTCGCGCGATCCAACTCGCGTGCCACGCCATCGCGCCAGGCAACCAGCTCTCGCAGCACGGCAAGCTCGCGACGACTCAAGTCTCGCGCGCCCTTGATCCGCTGATAGGCGTCGGCCGAGGCATCGTGCTCCCACCTGGTGCCCTCGAGTCGATCGAACTCTTCGCGCGCCCACGCGGTTCGTCCTGCGCGTTCCAACGCTTCGGCAAGGCGGTCGCGGAGCGGCAGGAGATGCATCGTATCCTGAGTGGCGTAGTCGAGCATGTCCTGGGGCAGCGGCCGCATCGACCAATCGGCGCGCTGATGCTTCTTGTCGAGCTTGATGCCGAGGAATTGCTCGAGCAGCGCGGCGAGTCCGAACGCGCGGATTCCGAGCAACTGCGCGGCAATGCGCGTGTCGAACAGACGGCGGGAGTGCCAGCCGTAGTCCTGGAACAACAGGCGAAGGTCGTAATCGGCGTCGTGAAAGACGGTTTCCGAGCGCGTGCTCTCCAGCAGCTCGCCAAGCGCGCGCGGTTTCCCGATCGTCAGCGGATCGAGAATGGCGTTCACGGATTCCGTGCTGATTTGGAGGAGGTAGATTCGGTCGACGAATCGGTGGAAACTGGCGCCCTCGGTGTCGACGGCCACGCGGTCGGGTTCGCCGATCGAGGCGAGAAAGCGCTCGGCGTCAGCCGGGCTATCGATGTACCGTGTGGAGGTCCCGGACGCGCGCGTGGCCGGTCGAGGGTGGGACGGCGGTGAAGAATGCGACGGCACTCGGAGCGTACCTCGTGTAGCAGGCCAGGCGGTGGCAGTCCCCGGGCTGGCGCGCGGTCGCACCCGGGTGTTCGTGAATTCTCTCGTCCGGGACGCGCGAAAGGAAGCGGACTGCTAGTTTGGAGTCCACTCGTAGCGGTATCGACACTCTCTCTGCGACGGTGTCCATGTCCGACGCGGTATCACACGGGTTCCCGCCGCGCGGGAACGCCTGGAAGTCGCGCGATGTGTTGCGCGCCGCGGCCATCGTGTTCGGTTTGTACTTCACGCTGCGGTTGTTGTGGTTCGCGAACGCGCTGGTGCTGGTGGCGTTTCTGGGTGTGTTGTTCGGGCTGGCGATCTCGGCGGGTGTGGATCAATTGGCGCGGGTGCGCGTGCCGCGGGCCCTCGGCGCGGCGACGATCGTGCTGGCCTTTTTCGCGGTTCTCTATGGCGCGGGCGCGCTGATCGCGCCGACGGTGAGCGATCAGCTGGCCGTGCTCAAGTCGCGTCTGCCCGAGGCGCAGGCGCGCGTCGAGGGATGGCTGGCGCAGCGGGGCGGCCTGATGCGGGCAGCGATGGGCTCCGGCCCGGCGGCGGACACGGGCCGTGCGGTGGCGCCGCAAGGTCAGTTAGGCGGGCCGCTCGCGCCGGTCGGGCGCGGGGCGGCCGAGGCGACGCAGCGCGACACGGTGGGCCCGGGGACGCCGAGTCCGTTAGTCCAGGGCATCGGACGGCAGTTGCAGAGCGCCACCCGCTACCTGTTCCCGTTCCTCACCTCGACGCTCGCGGCGCTCGCCGGCGCGGTGGTGATGCTGTTCCTCGCCATCTACGTCGCCGTCGACCCGAGCTTGTACCGACGAGGATTCCTCGTACTGGTGCCGCCGGAATCGCGTGACGTGGCATCGCGGGTGCTCAGCGAGATGGCGGTGAAGCTCCGCAAATGGCTGGTGACGCAGCTGATCGCGATGCTGGTGATCGGCGTGGTGAGTACGATCGTGCTGCTGATTCTCCGGGTGAAGGCGCCGTTTGCGTTAGGCCTGCTGGCCGGCTTGCTCGAGTTCGTGCCCACGATCGGTCCGCTGCTCAGTGCGATTCCCGCGATCGCGATGGGATTCCTCGACTCGCCGGAGAAGGCGTTGTCGGTGACCATCGCGTACATCGCGATTCAGCAGACCGAGGGGCAGATCCTCATTCCGATGTTGATGAAGGGCGGCATCGATCTCCCGCCGGTGCTCACCATCCTGGCGCAGGCGGTGATGGCGATGCTGTTCGGGTTCCTGGGACTCATGGTGGCCGTGCCGCTGCTGGCCGCGGTAATGGTGCCGCTGCGCATCCTGTACACCGACCGCGAGGGACCGCTCACGGAGGCGCAGCTGGAGGCCAGCGGTTAGGCAGCGCCGCGGGCGCGCCGATCAGTAGTCCCGCGACCGCTGCAGTCCCTCGAGGGCGTCGCCCACTTCGTCCAGCGCTTTCCAGATGGTCTTGAGCAGATCGGCCATCTCATCCTTCGACAGCGGCGCGTCTTCGCCCACACGCATGCGGCTTTCGACTTTCCGTACTTCGCGCGCGGCGTACCGCAGATAGTCTACCGGATATTTCATGCTGGATTCCTCCCGACGCAACGATACCCATGGCACCGCAGGTCCGCCATGCGCTCGCGATCCGTCGAGCACGCGGGACGAGAACGCCGGTGACGCGCTGGAGCTGCTGGTCCGCTTTCCCGCGCTGGCCAGATTCGGCCGCGCACGGTTCGGCGCGTTCCCGTCGCGCATCCAGCGGGTGGAGATGTCAGGCCGGCCGTTGTGGGTGAAGCGCGACGATGAGAATGCTGCGCGCCGTTCCGGTGCGACGTCGGAGTGCACGGCCGGGAATAAGCTTCGCGCGCTCGAGTTTTTGCTGGCCGGTGTGCGGCCCGGCGACGCGGTGCTCGCGCTTGGCGGCGATGGATCGACGCACGTTCTGGCGACGAGCGCGCTGGCGCACCGGCTCGGCGCGCGTGTGGTCGCAGTGCGATGGCCGCATGAAATGAACGAGACGGCACGCCGGGTCGAGCGTCGTACGCGCGACGTGGCCGACGACGTGCGCCGCGCGCGCGGGCCGGTACGCGCGGTGGCGCAGGGGTGGCTCTTGTCGCGGCGCAATGGGCGGACGAAGACCTGGTGGATCCCGCCCGGCGGTGCATCGCCCATCGGGATGTTGGGCGCGGTGAACGCGGGGCTCGAGCTCGCGGCGCAGGTGGCGCGAGGCGAGATGCCGGCGCCGGCCTATGTCGTCCTTCCGTTAGGCACCGGCGGCACCGCCGCCGGGCTCGCACTCGGCTTCGCGATCGCGGAACTCGACGCGCAGGTCGCCGCCGTCCGAGTGGTGCCGCGCATCATGGCTAACCGTTGGCGCGTCCGACGCCTTGCCGCCCGCTGTGCCCGCCTCATCGAGCGCGTGAGCGGCAACCGCGTGCCACGCGTCCCGCGTCGCGGCATCCGTGTGCTCCACGACTACTACGGCGGGGCGTACGGGCGGCCGTTGGGCGCGGCACGAGAGGTGCGCGAACGGTTCGAGCGCCTCACCGGCGTCGTTCTCGACGAGACGTATGGTGCGAAAGCATTCGCGGCAGCCGTGGATCTCGCACAAACGACCAACGCGTCAACCCTGTACTGGCTCACGTTCGATGCCCGATGCGTGAGCGAGCACGCCGCGCACTCGCTGTCATGAGAGGAGGGCCGGTTGCATGAAGTGCCGACTCGCCGGTGTGGATCTCGCGTACGACATCGCGGGCGCCTCGCACAATCCCACGTTGCTGCTCGTGCACGGATTTCCGCACGATCGCACGACGTGGGCGCCGCAGATGCGCGCGTTGTCGGCCAGCTATCAGTGCGTAACAGTAGATGTGCGCGGGTTCGGTGAGAGCAGCGCCGCCCCGCCCTACTCGATGGACCAATACGCAGATGACCTGGCCGCGCTGCTCGATGCGATCGGCGTCCGCAGGGCGGTGGTCGCCGGATTATCGATGGGCGGGTACATTGCCTTCGCGCTGTGGCGACGCCACGCGGACCGCGTGCATGGGTTCGTGCTCGCCGACACGCGCGCCGGCGCCGACACCGAGGCCGCGATCGAGCGACGCCGTCAGTCCATCGCGCAGTTGCGCACCGCCGGCGTGGAGGCAGCGGCTGCAACTTTGATCGCCAACCAGTTGGGCGCGACGACGCGTGAGCGTCATCCGGAGTTGGAGTCGATGCTGCTCGCCACTGTGCGCCGCGCGAACGAGGACGGTCTCGCCGGCGCACTCGACGCCATGATTGCGCGTCCGGATTCCATCGACACGCTGGCCACGATCTCGGTGCCGACGCTCATCCTCGTTGGCGATGAGGATACGATTTCGCCGCCGGCTGAAGCCCAACGAATGCGTGCGATGATTGCGGAAAGCCGCATGGATGTGATTCGCGGCGCGGGACACGTGAGCAACCTCGAGCGCCCCGCCGCGTTCAATGCCGTCGTGAGTGAGTGGGCGGCTGCGGTGTTCGATCCGGCGCGGGCGCCCTGATGGGACGAGCCGCGGATTCGAGTTGGCGGATGCCCATCGTGGGATGGGACATGACGCGGCTGGCGTGGATCGTCTTGGTCGCGGCAGTGCTGCTGCTGCTGGCGCTGATCTCGATCTGGCACGCGCGCGGACACTCGCGGAGCGCAAAGATCGTGTGGACCGTGGTCGCGGTAGTCCTGCCGATCATCGGTCCGATTCTGTGGGCGGTGGCGGGCCGCGAGCCGCGGCGAACGCGCGCCAATCGTTAGGCGAAGCGCGCGAGGGACGTCACGCTATCGTGACGTCCCTCGCCTGCGGCGCCCGGCGGGCGTCAGCGGGTCGGACGCGTGGGCGGTGAGTCGCCCTTGAACACATCCCGGTTGATCTGCACGAACTGCTTCTGATTCGCGGGCACGTCTTCTTCCGGGAAGATCGCGGTGACGGGACACTCCGGTTCGCATGCGCCGCAATCGATGCACTCGTCAGGATGGATGAAGAGCTGGTCCGGGCCTTCGTAGATGCAGTCCACCGGACATACGTCCACACAGGCCTTGTCCTTTACGCCAATGCAGGTCTCGGTAATAACGTAGGGCATTGCTCGCCTCGAGAGTGCGCGACCGACGGGGAACACACCAAAACTAATGAGAATCCGGGGCGGCGGGATATTGGAGGTACCGGGTTCGTTTCGGGAGCGCCCACGCGAGGCGAGTGCCGGATAGACGCGAGGTGGAAGGCTTCCTCGCTCTGGAGATACGGATTGAACGGATGACAGCACGAAACCGCACGGATCGCTCGGCTGCTCGGCGCCGGCTCCATCACGCGTGGTGGGCATCGATCCGTTATTTGTTGGGTTCTTCAGGAATTTCCGGGAAACATTGGGTAAGGTGCAACGAAGGTTACGATCCTTGGATCGTGAGGCTGGGCTCGGCCGACGAGAGTGATACGCTCATGAAGACGCGGACACGGCGCGGACACGACAGACAAAACAAAGTCTTTGATTGTTATCCGGGCTGCGCCCGCTGTGTCCTGCTTTGTCCGCGTCTTCATGAGCGTAGCACTCTGCCCGTCCGGCCCGCCTCACGATTCTTGGTCTGCTTTCGTTGGCCTTTCCACGCTGCGTTTCCCGGAAATTCCGGAAGAACCATTTGTTGAAAAACAACAGGACAGCAGGACATGCCACCAGGCTACCCGGCGCCGGGCAGCCGAGCGATCCGTGACCCTGTCCGTGCTGCCACCCGTTCAATCCGTATCATCAAAGCGGGGAAGCCCCGCCACCGCGGCTCACGGACGCGCCGAGTCGGAGACTTTTTTCGCCTGGGCCAACTCGGACCGGAGCGGCATCGCTTTCTCAGGCTGCTTGAGGGTGTCGTACACTGCCACAAGGTCCGTGCGCGCCATGCCGAGCCAGGTGGCTGGAGGACTCGACTGCGCCTTGAGGATGCCGTAGCCCGTTCTGAGCTCTGGTTCCGCGTCTACGTATCGGCGCTCCAGCAGCAGCGTGTGCCCGAGGCGAATGTGCGCGATGCCAACCAGTTGATGGTTGGGCGCGAGGACTGCGGCATAGCGGCGCAGGACATCGCGGAACAGCGAGTCCGCGACTGCATACTGCTTTTTCTGCGAGTACACGTTCGCCAGGTTCGACAGCGCGATGCCGATGAGGTAGTGCTTGTCGTGATAGATCTGGCGGTAGATGTCCGCCATCCGACGAAAATCGTTTGCCGCTTCGTCAAGATGTCCGCGCTTCTGCGCGACCTTCCCGAGCTCGTTGAGCGCGGACGCCACTCGCGGATGCACTGGACCATAGGTGCGTTGTTGGACATCGAGCGCTTCCGTAAGAAGCTGCGCCGCCTCGTCGTATTTGTTTTCGTCGATCAGCGTGCGCCCGAGCATCGTGAGCGCCGACGCGGTTTCCGGATTGTTCTCGCCATACCACGCGCGAATGATGGCGAGGGCGTCGCGATAGTAGCGCTCAGCCGCGAAGTAGTGTCCGTACTCGTACTGAATAGCGCCGAGGTTGATGAGGTCATCGGCGACGTTCGGATGGCGCGGTCCGTACAAGCTCCGATCCATCAACAGCGCTCGCTGGTTGAGGGAGTCGGAAATTGCATAGTGGCCCGCATAGAAGTGCGCGTTCGCGAGCTCGGTGATCGCCGCATCGAGATCCGACGGCTGCGATCCGCGGGCAGACAGCAATGCCACGGCCTGGTCGAGCGTCGCGATGGCGTCGGGATACCGGCCCTGGTCTTCGAACAAGCGGCCGAGTGCCGACGTGGTTTTGGCGATGGCGGGATCCCCATGCGGGAGGGCGCGTTGCTGCATGGCGAGCGCTTGACGGATCAGGATCTCGGCGGAGTCGTATTGGGCGCGGGCGTCGAAGAGCAAGCCGAGTGCGAGGAGGCTGTTGGCAATGTCGGGGTTGTCGCTCTGGAACAAGGCGCGTCGCTCGGCGAGCGACGCGCGGAGGAGGGTGTCGGCTCGATCATAGTTGCCGAGCTGTTGATAGATGCTGCCGAGCGTTTCATAGAGCTCGGCTTGCGACTCGGGTACGGCGTCGAGGGCGCGGGCTTCCTTGAGGCCGCGGTCGACCATCGTGACGACTTTGAGGCTGTCCGCGGGGGCGACATCGGCGTCGCCGCCCTCGAAGAGGCTGACCATGTAGCCCTGGATGCGTTGGGCGCGCGTCGCCTCGCCTAACGCGATGTTGCGGGCGTTGGTCAGCCGCACGGTGTAGAACACGACCAGGCCGACGATCGCCACGAACACGGCGGCGCCGACCGACACGGGGCGCCAGTTGCGCCGCAGGAATTTGCCGGTGCGATAGCGCACGCTGTCGCGGCGCGCCTCGAGCGGTTCTCCGGCCAGGTAGCGGTCGATGTCCCGGATCAGCGCGTCGACCGTCACGTAGCGCCGGTCCGGCTCCTTGTGCATCGCCGTTAGGCAGATGACATCGAGGTCGTCCCACTGGCTCTTGCTCGCCGCGGGCAGCCGGGCCTCGGCGCCCTCGTGCTCGAGGCGGCGGCGCGCGACGGCCGAGGGCTTCACCGGATCGTGCTCGGCGATGAGCGTCTCGACCTCAGCCGGCGTCCGGTGCGCGACGTCGAACGGCAGGCGCCCGGTGAGGAGCTCGTAGAGCACGACGCCCAACGAATAGATGTCGGTGTGGATCCCGACGCGGCCGGCGCGAAGCTGCTCGGGCGCGGCATAAGCCGGCGTCATCAAGCGGAGGCCCGTGCGCGTGTGGTCGGTCTCGGTTGCGTCGACATCGAGATGCTTTGCGATGCCGAAATCGAGGAGTTTGACGGTGCCGTCCTGCATCACGAAGATGTTGGACGGCTTGAGATCCCGGTGGATGATCGCGTGGCCGTGCGCGTGCTGCACCGCCTCGCAGACGCTGCGGAACAAGCGAAGGCGGTCGGGCATCGGCGAGTCGCGGTGCCGGCAGTAGTCGGTAAGCGGCACGCCGTCGACGTACTCCATGACGAACCACGGCGTGCCGTCGGCCAGTGTATCGGCGTCGTAGAGTCGCGCGATCAGCGGGTGGTTGAGTTGGGCCAGGGTGCGCTGCTCGCTGGCAAAGCGCTCGCGGCGCGCGGGAGAGAGCCACGCGTCGCGCAGGATCTTGATCGCGGCGTCGCTGCCCAGGTCGTCGCGGCGGGCCAGGTAGACGACGCCCATGCCGCCTTCGCCTAACAGACGGGTGATGCGGTAGCGGCCGAACCGGTCGGGGAGCTGGTGCGTCGAACCGCGGCCCAGCACTTCGTTCGCCACGTGCGCGACGTCGTGGTCGAGGAGCGACTCGCCGCGCGCGTCCTCATCGAGCAGCGCCGACACTTCCTCGCGCAGCGAGCGGTCGACGCCGCACTCGGCATCCAGGAACGCGTCCTGGTCGGCCGCCGGCATCTCGACCGCGCGGTGGAACACCTCCTGAATGCGCGCCCAACGCTCGGCGTCCATCGGTGTCTCCGTTAGGCAGCGTCAGCGCGGGCGCCGCAGCTCGCGGGCCAGCCAGGCGCGCGCCGCCCGCCAGTCGCGGAGAATCGTCGCCTCGGAGACGCCGAGCAGTTCGCCCGTCTCGGCGATGTCGAGGCCGCCGAAGAACCGGCATTCGACCATCATGGCCTGCCGCGGATGGATGCGCGCGAGCTCGTCCAGCGCGTCGTCGAGCGCGATCAGGTCATCCGCGGCAGCGGCGCCGTTCGCGGCCACCGCGAGCGCATCGTCGAACGTGACGATCGCCGCGGCTCCGCCCCGCTTGTGCGCTTTCCGCCGGCGCGCCGCTTCGATGAGCACCTGGCGCATCGCGCGCGCGGCAATGCGCTTGAAGTGCAAGCGCGGGACGGACGCGAGATGCGGCGACTGGGCGAGCTTGAGCCAGGCCTCGTTGACGAGGGTCGTCGGCGTCAACGTCGCGTTAGGATCGTCTCGCCGCACGGCGGACGCCAGTCGCCGCAATTCCTCGTACGTCGCGCTGAAGAGGTCGTCGAGCGCGCGACGCTCCTCGAGGAGGCCGCCTACATTCTCGTTCTCGAGGCCGTGAGAGACGGGGCTGGGGGTGACACCACGCGGCATGACGGTATTCTCCACACCTTCGCGCAAAGCGATTTGGAGCCAACCCCGCGGATCGGAGTGCGACGCGCCAGCATCCGGGTGCCGTCAGGGGCCCTCTAGCGTAGCGATCCTGGGCGAACCACGCAAATCCCGGAGGCCCGCATGGTCAAGCGGCCATACGGTCCGGCCGACACGAGTGCCCAAGCCGTTACACGGAGGCTCCACGCAACCGGGTCGAGCGATGCTGACGTGCTCTACGCGGCCAGACAGGAGCTCGCGGCGCCGTACGCGAGGCACAGATTGATCGCGCTGCTGATCATCGTGGGCGCCGCGTTCACGTGCGTCACGATAGTGCTGGTGCCGCTCGGCGTTCCGCTAATCGTTGTGGGCATACGCCACCGCAGGCGGTGCACGGCCAACCTGGCGACGATCGAAACCGCGCACGCGCAGTACGTCGCGGCGATAGAATGGGAACACGCGCATCTGCCGGTCATGCGCCGCGCCTCACCGTCATCTATTCCGGAGCGGGAGCAGCCGAGTGCGGGCACCGCTGCCGAGTGATGCATCGAGCGTCTCCCACATGACGGACCAGATTCTCGACAATTCCTCCAACGCCTCGTGATTCGCCTCGGCGCCGCGGTTGCGAGCGACCCACGCCGCGGCGGAGACGCGTGCCGCGCCGAGCGCGCGGTGAATGGCAACGCTGTCGGAGCCGGTGGCGCCCGCGACGCTCAGGAAGACGCCCTCGTAGAACGCATCGCCTCCCGATAGCAGGGATACGACGCGTCCCGCGACGGGCCCCGGATCCACGGGCGGGGGGTCGACTCCGGCGCGGACGAACGGCAGTGCCCAGTTCTCGGCGTGAAAGGTGCCTCCGGGGTTAGGCAGCCACGCCCACACGTGCACCATGGCGAGGCGTGCGCCATGCATCGACGCGTGCGATTCCATGGCCTGGCTGAGCAGGTCGCTCTCATCTGCGACGGTGCCGGCGTGCGAGTGCCAGGCGACGTTGCCGGGCAGTGCCGGCGGCATTTCTCCGGGCAAGAGCGGCAGCGCAAAGGCCACACCGATCAGCGTTGGGCGTCCGTCGATGGTCGCGTACTCGAGGATGGCCGGCCGATCCGGCGTGAACGTTCGCGAGAAGAGCGTTCCGATGTCGATCCAATGCTCGCCCATACCCGGGAAATCGCCGCCGATGGGGCGATAGCCATCGAGTACGGCCTGTTCGCGATCTCGGTAGCGGGCGGTGGCCGTTCGGACCCGCGTCAGAAATTGGGCGCCGGCCGTATCGTTAGGCACGGCGGCCGGGAGGCGCTCCGTCTGCGCGGTCGCGGGCTTGGCGAGCGCACACGCCGCCACGAGCACAACGCTCAGCCATCTCATCGTGCGAGCA
>Ga0207695_10005465_pt1 | contig 16831 bp, 14 predicted proteins | sample KBSC54metaG_FD_184354 | JGI IMG/M metagenome (GOLD analysis project Ga0207695, IMG submission 184354) | Corn rhizosphere microbial communities from Kellogg Biological Station, Michigan, USA - KBS C5-4 metaG (SPAdes) (version 2) | ecosystem: Host-associated > Plants > Roots > Rhizosphere > Soil... | reverse complement strand
AGAAGCCGGCGCGGATTGCGTGAAGATACTTCTCTACTACACGCCTTACGATCCGAAAGACGTAAACGACAAGAAGCATGCCTGGGTTGAGCGCATCGGAGACGAGTGCCGCGCCAATGACATCCCATACTTCCTGGAATTCGTCGGATATGACGAAGGCACTGATGAAAAAGGACTGGAATACGCCAAGAAGAAACCGCAGATCGTCACCGAGAGCATGCGCGAGTTCACCAAAGATCGCTACGGCGTTGACGTTCTGAAAGTTGAAGTTCCGGTGAATATGAAATTCGTGGAAGGCACAAAGTCGTTCGGCGGCCAAAAAGCTTACACAAAGAAAGAAGCTATTGACCTATTTCACAAAGCCGCCGGTGTTGCCACCAAGCCCTTCATTTATCTTTCGGCAGGAGTGAGCAACTCCGAATTCAGCGAGACCCTTGAACTTGCGGGCGAAACCGGAGTCAAGTTCAACGGCGTGCTCTGCGGGCGCGCGACCTGGAAAGAAGGCATCCCGGTTTATGCAAAGCAAGGCGCTGCCGCATTCCGCAGGTGGCTTGAGACCGAAGGCGTAAAGAACATCGAGAACGTGAACCAGAAGTTGAAGACTGCAACTTCATGGTTCCCGATTTACGATGTGGAACCCGCGATGGCCGGAGCTTAATTTTCAAACCGCGAGGCAAAGATGCACGAAGGGTTTGATTTCCCCTTCGTGTACCTTTGTGCCCTTCGTGGTTGAAGCTTTTGATCCTAAGCAGCGCTCGGACGATTTGCTTCAGCCGCACCGCTCTGGGGCGGTCGCGTCATCAGCGGCAGAACAGCGCTGATCAGCACAATGATTGCGATCACATGCAGCGCTTGCGAATAATGCCCGGTGCTCTGGCGAATGCGGGCAATCAGAGTTGGCCCGAGCACGCCGGCAAATCCCCAAGCGGTGAGCATCAGTCCATAGATCGACCCAACGTTAGTCGGTCCGAAATAATCGGTTGCAAAGGCAGGCATGGTGCCAAAGCCGCCGCCATAGCAGAGCAGTACGATGAAAGCCAGCGTAGTGAATACGCCGAAGCCGGACACATGCGGCATCATCCAGAACAATACCGCCTGAACCAAAAACATAGAGAAGAACACGGCGCGTCGGCCGATCGCGTCGGAGAGCCAAGCCCACACGAACCGTCCTGCACCATTTGCAATTGAAATAATGCCGACCATCCCAGCCGCAACCGCGGCCGTCACGTGGGTGATCTCCTGCGCCATCGGCGCGGCTTGCGAAATAATCGAGATTCCCGCCGACGTATTCAGGAACAGCATCGCCCAAAGCGCATACCATTGCCACTTTCCCAGCGACTCTCCTAGCGTGTAGTCGCGTGCAGTGCGTTGCTTGGTCTGAGCGGCAGAAGGTTGCCATCCCGCTGGTTTGAAACCAGGAGGCGGATCTTTCATGAAAAGCGCAGCAATTGTCACTGCAAAGAAATATGCGATTCCTAAAATAGCGAAGGTCTTGAGAACACCTACACTTGCTATGAGGCGACTGGCGACTGGAGCGGTGATCAGCGCGCCGGCTCCAAAACCAGCTACGGCGATTCCCGTGATCATGCCTCTCTTATCAGGAAACCATTTCACCAGGGTGGCCACCGGAACGATGTACCCGAGGCCGAGTCCAATGCCTCCCAAGAATCCGTATGAGAAGTACAGCCAGTACAAATGCCCACCGGAAAAGCTGGCCAGAAATACACCCGCGCCATAGAAAACGCCGGCCACGATCGCGACCCGTCGCGGTCCCGATTTCCGCATCCATAAGCCGCCGACAAATGCCGCGAAGCCAAGCATCAGTATCGCTATAGTGAAGGTGAGCGTGACTTGCGAAATGCTCCAGCCGAAATTTTTGGTGAGGGGAATGCGGAAGACGCTCCAGGCATAAACGGCGCCGAGTGCAATTTGCATGACCACACCGGCGGCAGCAACTCCCCAGCGGTTAGTCGATGAAGGCGAAGCCGGTTGATTCGGGACCACACGGGGACGCGTCGAATCTGCCATCGTCTGTTCCTCCGATCACACTCGGTTAACGCGGACTTAACATGTTTGTACTTTGCCTGCTGTTCCCTTATCGAATCAACAGCCTGCGGCCATTAGTGTACGTGAATTCCTGTGCTCATATTGTTAATGGAGGGTTAACAAAATGCGTCGAAATGGAGAAGGTCGATGGAACAAACTGCTAGCGCTTGGCGTACTCTGATGTGTAACCTTGTTTACCTTTTCCAGGGACTTTAAGACAAATCGCTATCAAAGTTGCGCGAATGCCGGGGAGGAAATATGAGCAGGCCGCTGACAATTCTGTTGGTCGTTCTAATCGCAATCATGGTGCCCGCGGTCAAGACCTCAGCACAGAGCGTACGGTCTCCCGAACAAACGTTCCTGGCCATCACCTTCAATGATGGCCACCACCAAAAGATTGCATTAGACGAAGTCTCGCGTATCGAATTCAAGTCCGGCCCGCTTGTCATCTTCAAAGATGGGCATCAGCAAAGCATGACGAATGTCGCACGCATTGAGTTTTCTTCCCAGACGAAAGACCTGCCGTTCGGTCGAAATCGTTTTGTCGGTAAATGGGAAGTTGGTGTTGGCGCTTTCGGCGCTGGGCATTTCTTTATCACGCTTCAGCCCAACGGTGAAGCGCGGAAGACTCTCGGCTCCAGTCACGGGACCTGGGCGGTAGTTGACGGCGAGGCACGGATTAACTGGGATGACGGTTGGCATGATGCAATTCGCAAGGTCGGCTCCAAGTATGAGAAGCGTGCTTTCGAGCACGGCAAAACTTTTTCTGATGAGCCCTCAAACGTGACTGACGCGAAAAACACGACCGCTGAGCCGATCTGAACGCGGATTTGATCGCTTTGTTAGAAACCTCACCTGCTGAATTGAAACAGTAGGACTCCGCTGTCCTTATTGCTAGACTCTCTGCTTGCGTGCGGGACGAACTTTTCTCTCTCCCGGCGCGTATCCTTAGTTGCACACGGTTTGGGGCTGGTCTCAAAATGCAGCTTTCAGCCGTCAGCCATCGGCCGTCAGGAAGAACGTGCACGTGCAATCGTCAATCGGAATCTTGAAGAGCAATTGCACGAGAGGTTTTTGATTCCTGATAGCTGATGGCTGACAGCTGCAACAGCGTAGTCCCGATCCGCATACGATTCCGGGGAGTAAGTCTTGGAAGACGCCCAAGTGGCTGCTTTGCTGGTCCGTCGCTGCGTTGCCGGCGACGCGGTCGCATGGGATGAAATCGTTCAGCGGTATCATCGGCGTATCTATAACATTTGCTATCGATTCGCTGGATCAGCCGACGATGCGCAGGACCTGACCCAGGAGGTTTTCATCAGAATGTACCGGACGCTTAATTCCTACGACGTCGGTCGCGGCGCATTTATGACCTGGGTCACGACCCTGACCCGCAATCTGCTGGTCGATCATTTCCGCAAGACCAAGCACGACCGGCTCACCGATTCTCTGGATACGACCGCCTCCGATAATCCTGATGCTATGACCCTGAGCGACCGTATTCCCGACGAGGGTCCGGCGCCCGATTCCGGCGTCCAAAGTCGTGAAACCCGCGATGCCGTCCACCAGGCTTTGCAGAAACTCTCTCCCGAACTTCGGGAAGCTGTGATTTTAAGGGACTTACAGGATATGGATTACCGTGAAATCGCTACGGTACTAAAGGTACCGGAAGGCACAGTTAAATCAAGGATTAACCGGGGTCGTGCGGAACTTGCGCGCCTCCTACAACGTACATATAAGCAGGTGATGTGATGCCAGGCAAAGAAGATAATCGAATGAGCTGCTCGGAATTTGACGCGCTGCTCAGCCAGGCCATAGACGGCACCTTGGCCGGCGAAAAACTCGCATCATTCGAAGCCCATGGACATGTGTGCCAACTATGCGGCCCACTGCTCCATGAAGCCCAGGCAGGACGTTCCTGGCTGAAGTCTTTGGCTGAACTTGAGCCGCCGCCGGAGTTGGTCAATAATATTTTGCTCCGAACGAGCGGGGTGATTTCCGCTCAGCGCGATCGCGCCGGAAAGACGGAGACTGATTCATGGCTTAGCCGCGTTCGCAACTGGGCGGGTACTCTCGGTTCGCCGATCGTGGCCATGGCGCGGCAGCCACGATTCGCCATGTCATTCGGAATGGCTTTCTTCACCCTGTCTGTGACTCTGAGTCTGGCGGGAGTTAAATTGAGCGACATCCGCCACATGGATCTGCGCCCGAGCGCCATTCGCCGCACTTATTATGAAACCAGCGGCCGGGTGGTGAAGTATTACGAAAACATCCGCTTCGTTTACGAAATCGAATCCCGAGTGCGGCAGTTCAAAGAGGCGGCAGCGCCAGCGGAACAACCGGCTCAACAGCAGAACGACAACGAGCGGAAGAATAAAACTAAAAACGATAACAGTGAACAGCCCGAACAAAAACAAGAACGCAACAACTACAGCCGGGAGGGGAACCAACCTGTGTTTGCTTCCCTTCCCGTACACAGGGGACCTGAACCAGCGCGCCTTGTGCGTGCCAGCGTAACGGAGCCAACTGTAGTGTCGGTGACCACTTGCAGGAGGTTCTCATGAACTGCGCTAATCATCCACAATCGCCGATTGCGGCTTATTGCCGCACCTGCGGCAAGCCGCTGTGCGCAAACTGCACTCGTCCGGTCATGGGCGTCGTGTATTGCGAGAACTGTCTGGCCGAACGCGTTGGCGCAATCGCACCAGCGCCGTCAAATCCATATCCGCAGTCAAGTTCGTTTCAACAGTCGGGTTCGTATCCGGCGGGGACCATTCCGCCTCGAACGCCTCGAACATCTGGCCCAAATCCCGGACTTGCGGGAATGCTTGGTGCAATTCCTTTCGGGGTGGGCGCCATATATAACGGCCAGTACACCAAAGGTTTGGTTCACTTGGGAATTTTTGTCGCCCTAGTCGTCGCCTTGAGTTCAAACCTGGCGGGTTACTGGTACATCATTCTCGGCATCGGGATGGGGTTCTTTGTCGTGTACCAGATCCTGGATGCAATACACACCGCTAGAGCAATCCAGTCGGGCCGTCCCGCGCCGGACCCATTCGGACTGACCACAGCTTTTAGTCCGGGTGATTCTCAAGTAAGTCCCGGGCAGCCTCGAGATTTCGCAAAGAGTGTACCCACGGGTGCCGTGGTCCTGATCGCGCTAGGTGTCCTTTTCTTGCTGCATAATTTGGGATGGTGGTTCCTTCGAGCCGATGTTCTTGGGCCATTGGTCATGATCGCGATCGGGGTTTGGCTGTTAGCGCGTCGTCTCGGCTCACCCGGCGGAATTGCAGGATGCGGCGCTCGGGGGCTCATGGGACCTGCCGTACTCATGACCATAGGGGCACAGTTTCTGTTGAACAACCTTGACATAATTCCGTTTGGACGAACTCTGCCCGTGCTCTTGATCGTGATTGGAGTAGTGCTGGCGGTACAGCGTACTGCACATCATTCCGGCGATAACTATCCGCCTCCAGCTGCGTCCGGCTCTGGCGCAACGGAAACACCTGGCCCGGCACCAGAAAATCCGGTACCACCTTCAGAGGTGAAAAATGGCTAGCGCCACGCAAGTTCCTCCAACCGCCCCCCCGGTCAGGCCTCCGCGCCCGCCGCGCTCATTGGCCGGTCCGGTCGTGCTGATCGTAATTGGAATTTTCTTCCTCCTGGGGAATATGCACGTTCTTTATTGGCATGATTTGGGGCGCTGGTTCGCTCACTTCTGGCCGGTGCTGCTCATTCTCTGGGGTATCATCAAACTGGTTGAGTACCAGCAAGCAAACCGCACTGGAAGTCGCCCTCCTGGCATTGGCGCGGGTGGCGTGCTGCTGGTCATTTTTCTCGTCGCCGCTGGCCTGATCGCGACCTCAGCTTCCAACTTCGACTGGGGACAGATTCGCGATCAGATGCACATTGAAGGCGCGGACATGCCCTGGTGGGGGCATACTTACGACTACAACTCTAATTTGGAGCAAGCTTTTCCTGCCGGCGGCAGCCTGCGGGTGACCAACACTCGTGGCGCAATCAATGTAAGCACATCGAGCGATGGCCGCATTCATGTCACCGTACATAAGCGAATCAATTCTGAGACGCAGGAAGATGCCGATAAGTGGGACAAGTCAACCCAACCGCAAATCAACGTAAGCGGTCAGACCATGACTTTAAATGCCAACACTCGGGGAGCTGGCGACCACTGGGTGAGCAGTGATCTAGACATTGCCTTGCCCCGCAAGGCGTCGGTAGTAGCAACAACAAGTCATGGCGATGTCAGCGTTATGGGGCGCGACGGAAACGCCGAGGTCAGCAGCCAGAACGGCGATGTATCCGTAACCGATTTAAACGGAAGCCTCACGCTCGACTTACAGCACAGTTCTGCGCGGATCTCCCAGATTTCGTCGGATGTAACAGTTCAAGGCCGGGCCAACGACGTTTCGATCGAAGACGTAAAGGGCACTGTCCATCTCGATGGCGACTTCATGGAGAGCGTGAAGCTCTCGCGCATTGCGAAGCCGGTCAGCTTCAAATCAACTCGCACCAACATGGATCTTTCTCAACTCAGCGGCTATCTCAATCTCGATTCCGGCGACCTTGAGGCGACCAGCGTTGTGGGGCCATTTCGCCTGCGCACCCGCTCCAAGGACATCATGCTGAATGGCATTTCGAACGACGTCCATGTGCAGAACGAAAATGGCGCGGTTGAAGTGCACGTCAATAAGCTCGGCGGGCTCGATATCAAAAATGCTAAAGGTGACATTCGCATTTTTGTACCCGCGAAAACGGGATTTCAACTTGAGGCTTCGGCGCGAGATGGAGAGATCCAGAGCGACTTCAACGATCTGAAAATCACTAATGGCGACGAGCACTCATCCGCGAGTGGCAGCGTGAATGGTGGCGGCCCGCGCATGACGTTAGACAACGAGCACGGCACCATTGAGATTCGCAAGGGGACGGCGGCATCGAGGCCAGAAAATTCAGAGCGTCCCGAACGCCCTGAAAAGCCAGAACCCCCGGAGCCGACTGAAAACTGAGTGGACCACTTATTGCGCGCGTGTAGCGAGGCTGGGACTCGACCACACGGTCATGGTAAAGTGACTTCCTCTGGAGGTTCCTGTGACCCAAACCGCAGCGCCTGACTTTGCTCAACTGAAGTCCAATCTGAAATCAACCTGGATGGCTGGCGACTTTGGCCAGATTGCAAACTACGCAGTGCATGCGGGAGTTGATTTCATCGGTCGAACTCCGATAAAAGATGGCGATCGGGTTTTGGATGTTGCTTGCGGAACGGGAAACGTAACTTTACCTGCCGCACGGGCCGGGGCCGCAGCCACCGGCGTGGATATTGCTCCAAATTTGCTGGAGCAGGCCCGGAAACGCGCCTCCGCCGAAAATTTGAACATCCGATTTGACGAAGGTGATGCCGAGGACCTGCCTTATCGCGACGGCGAATTTGACGTTGTGGTCACGATGTTCGGCGCTATGTTCGCTCCCCGCCCAGAAAAAACTGCTGCGGAACTGATCCGTGTATGCCGACCCGGAGGATTAATTGCGATGGGCAATTGGACTCCGCAAGGTTTTGTGGGTAGGACCTTTCAGCTCACCGCAAAAATGGCGCCACCCCCGCCAGGGATTCTCCCGCCGGTGCTGTGGGGCGATGAATCCACAGTTCGTCAGCGCTTTTCCCGGGGCATTTCAAAACTGACGCTCACCCGGCATAGCGCGAATTTCGAATATCCCTTCAGCCCAAAAGAAGTCGTCGCATTTTTTCGCCAGTACTTTGGTCCAACCCAAGCCACGTTCGCGCATCTCGATAAAGCTGGTCAGGATTCTCTCGCCTCGCAGTTAGAAAGACTGTGGATCGAGAACAATCAAGCTACCGACTGGACCACAAAAGTACAAGCCGAGTACCTGGATGTGAGAGCCATTCGCGCATAACCGCATTTTTCAGACCAGTGCGGATAATATTGATGCATGAGGTCGCCATCCCCTACCGCCGAAGGCTTCCGTCTTATTTTCCGGCGACCTGCTATTCCTCTCGCTGAAATTGCCTGGCGCTGGAGCTTCGCCGCCGCCTTCTGGTTTCTCAGCGCGAGCTTTCTGCTGGAGTACGCCGATTCTCTTCCCGCTAATCGAGTGGACCGGCTGTTGCTTGGAACGCATCAGCCAGCGCTGATACTACGCGCCCTCCATCGAATCGTTCACGGTAGCGCATTGCGTTTTACTGCCGGCGGCATTGTGCTTGCGATCGCGCTGCTCGCCGCGTGGATAGTCCTGTCATCCCTCGGCCGGGCGACAACATTAAAGGCGATGATGGAGGCGCTAGAGATTACGCCGTCGTCGAGCGCGCGTCGGGAAACTGTTTCGTCTCTGCTGGCGTTAAACTTCCTGCGCGCTGCGTCCGCCCTGGCTGCAATCGTGGCTGCTGTCGGCGCCATCTTTATTGCAAGCGGGGCTTGGGCGTCGACCCACATGTCGGCATCTGGCGCTGCCCGCCTGTGGCTTTTTCTGCTGATATTGGTTTGGACAGCCTGGGCAATGCTCAACTGGCTGCTCTCGACCTCATCCTTGTTTGTTGCCTTGGATCGTGTCAGCGCCCTTACCGCAATCTCCTCAACCCTAGGTTGGTGCCGTGATCGGCTTGGCTCCGTGCTTGTTGCTGGAATTTGGTTGGGGCTGATTCATGGCGGGGCATTCCTGACCGCTTGCAGCGCAGCAATCACCGTGCTCGGCATGGCTCAAATTCTGGGTACTGGCCCCACATTGTTCCTGGAGTTCCTAATCATTGCAGCCTATTGCGCGGTTGCCGATCTGCTTTTTATCGGGCGACTGACCGCGTATCTGGCGATCATTCGACGCGGAGATTCACTCGATTTGCCAGAGCCGCAATTCCCGCCACCTCCACATCCCAGCACTGAGCGAACTGCGATCGACGAGACCGAATTAATTCTCAGCGATGTTCCGCTGCCCGCAACGTAGTCATGTTTGTGGAGGCGCGGGCGTCCCCGCCCGAGCAATTGTCCCTGAGTAGTCGCTTTACACGGCACTTCTGATTTGAGAAACTCATCCGTGGAAACCCAATCAATTGTTGTCCTGGATTTCGGAGCCCAGTATTCGCAATTGATAGCCCGCCGCGTTCGCGAGCAAAACGTCTTTTCTGTTGTTCTTCCCTGCACTGCCAAGATCGAAGAAATTCGCAAGTACTCGCCGGCTGGAATCATTCTTTCCGGCGGGCCGTCATCGGTGTACGACAAAGACGCTCCGGTCGCTAATTCGCGAGTCTTCGGCCTCGGCGTCCCCGTGTTGGGAATCTGTTACGGCCTGCAATTCATGGTGCATGTGCTGGGAGGCAAAGTTCGCGCTGCCAAGCATCGCGAATACGGTCACGCTACGGTTGAGGTCGTCGCTGACTCGCAACTTTTCGACGGCCTTCCTCGCAACCTGGAAGTGTGGATGTCCCACGGCGACGAGGCGCTGGAACTGCCGACGGGTTTCGAGTTAATTGCGAAATCACCGAGCGCGGTGGCGGCGGTTCAAAACACCAGCCGGCAATTATTCGCGGTGCAGTTCCATCCCGAGGTTCGCCACACCAAGCTCGGAACTGAGATTCTCCGCAATTTCGTTCTCTACATTTGCCAAGCCAAACCCACCTGGACACCGCAGCACTTCGTTGACTCGACCGTTGCTTCAGTTCGTCAGACCGTTGGCACGGGACGAGCTATCTGCGCGCTCTCTGGCGGCGTAGACTCGGCCGTCGCTGCTACGCTGGTCGATCGCGCTCTAAGGGACAGCGATAAATCACGACTGACTTCTGTATTCGTGAACAATGGCGTCCTGCGGAAGAACGAATTTGAAAAAGTTCAGCAGAGCCTGCGTGACAAGCTCGGATTGCACGTGGTCGCGGTCGATGCCACCGAACGTTTTCTAATTAAGCTTGCTGGTGTCACCGATCCGGAAAAGAAGCGCAAAATTATTGGCAACGAATTCATCGCGGTATTCGACGAAGAGGCTCGCCGAATTGAGAAGCAAGAAGGCGAAGTCGAGTGGCTGGTTCAGGGCACGTTGTACCCGGACGTGATCGAATCGGTTTCCGTGCGCGGGCCATCGCAGGTCATCAAGTCTCATCACAACGTCGGCGGGTTACCGGAAAAGATGAAGCTAAAACTCATCGAACCTTTGCGTGATCTTTTTAAAGATGAAGTCCGGGTGATTGGGCGCGATCTGGGAATGCCGGAAGAGGTCCTGCAGCGTCAACCATTCCCCGGCCCTGGACTGGCGGTAAGGATTTTGGGCGAAGTGACTCCCGAGCGACTGGCAATTCTGCGCGAGTGCGATGATATCGTCGTCAATGAAATCAAGAAAGCTGATCTCTACACCAAAATCTGGCAATCTTTTGCCGTGCTGTTGCCGGTAATGTCGGTCGGCGTAATGGGCGACCAAAGAACTTATGCGTACACCTGCGCCATCCGTGCGGTGCATTCTGAAGATGGCATGACTGCAGACTGGGTGCCCCTGCCACACGAAGTTCTCAAAACAATTTCCAGCCGAATCGTGAATGAGGTCCCGGGAGTCAATCGCGTGGTTTACGACGTGACGTCGAAACCGCCGGGAACCATCGAGTGGGAATAACCTAAGTTTTCCAAAATACTTTTCTGCTCTAAAATTGCTGCGCTCCTAACCTTCTTACGAATGTCGAGTCTAATCGCTATGAAATCTGCCTTACTACTACTGTGCCTGCTCCTGTTTTGCGCCACGACTGCGTTGAGTCAATCGGCACCAAGCAATCCGGCGGCACTGCCATATTCTCCCAGCCTCGACCTGGATTCGATGGACCGTTCGGTCGATCCCTGCGTCGATCTTTACCACTATTCCTGCGGCGGCTGGCAGAAGAAAAATCCGATCCCTCCAGATCAGACCTCGTGGTCGGTGTACGGCAAACTGTATGTCGACAACCTCAATTTTCTTCGCACCATTCTGGAGCAGGCGTCTGCTTCCACCAAGCTGCGCAATCCGGTGACGCAGAAAATTGGCGACTTCTACGGCGCATGCATGGATGAGAGCGCGGTTGAAAAGCGCGGCCTGTCAGGACTTCAGCCGACGCTGGATGAGATCGGGCGACTCAGTTCTGTGGCCCAAGTCACGCCCCTGATCGCCCAGCTGCAGCTCACGTTCAACAAGACTTTGTTCGACGGCGGTTCTGAGCAGGACCCCGACGATTCCGATAAGGTGATCGCCGGATTGGATCAGGGTGGACTGGGATTGCCTGATCGCGACTACTACACCAAGGACGACGCTAAATTCAAAGAGACTCGCGATCGCTACGTTCACCACGTGCAACACGTTTTCGAACTCAGCGGCGATGATCCGGCGACCGCAAAAACTGACGCTGATACGGTCATGCGCCTGGAAACCGAACTGGCCAAGGCTTCTCAGACTCGGGTTGCGCGCCGCAATCCCTACAACCTCAAACACAAAATGACGCTAGCGGAAGTCAGCCAATTGGCGCCAGCATTCGACTGGAAAGCCTACTATCGCGACGCCAACTATCCCGAGTTCGAAACCATCAATGTGAACTCGCCAGATTTCTTTAAGGAAGTGAACGCGTTGCTCACATCCGAACCGATCGCCAACTGGAAGACCTATCTGCGTTTCCATGTTATCGATTCCGAATCGCCGTATCTGTCATCCAAATTTGTTGACGAAAACTACGAGTTTTATCGCAAATATCTGCGGGGCGTGACCGAACAGCAGCCGCGCTGGAAGCGCTGTGTCTCATATACCGACCATAACCTTGGCGAAGCGCTCGGGCAGGCTTATGTCGCACGTGTTTTCTCGCCGGAGCTGAAACAAAGCACGCGTCAGATGGTCGTGAATATCGAAGACGCGATGGCACAGCGCATCGCGCAACTGGACTGGATGAGTCCGGAAACCAAGCAGCAGGCGATCATAAAGTTACACGGCATTCGCAACAAAATCGGTTATCCCGATAAGTGGCGCGATTACAGTTCACTCACCATTATTCCTGGCGATTTCCTCGCCGATATCCAGCGCGCGCACGAGTTCGAGAGTCGTCGCGACATCAATAAAATCGGCAAGCCGGTCGATCGCAACGAATGGGATATCACGCCCGCTACGGTTGACGCTTACTACAGCCCGGAGATGAACGACATCAATTTTCCCGCCGGCGTGCTGCAGCCTCCGATCTATGACACCAAAATGGATGACGCGCCGAATTACGGGGACACTGGTGGCACCATCGGCCACGAATTAACTCACGGCTTCGATGACGAAGGCAGCCAATTCGACGCGAAAGGCAATTTGCGAAACTGGTGGACGAAGGAAGATCGCGAACAATTTGAAGCTCGAACCAAGTGCGTGGAAGACCAATACGCCCAGTACGTCGTAGTCGATAATGTTCACATCAACAGCGCCCTCACTCTCGGCGAAGACGCGGCTGACCTTGGCGGCGAGATTCTGGCTTTTATGGCTTGGAAAGATGAAACCAAGGACAAAAACCTGCAACCGGTCGATGGGCTCACACCCGAGCAGCGTTTTTTCATCGGCTTCGCTCAATGGGATTGCGCCAACGAGCGACCGGAAGATTTACGGGTTCGCGCCGCCACTGATCCCCATTCTCCAGCCCAGTACCGCATTAACGGCGTGGTCGTGAACATGCCGGAGTTCTCGAAAGCTTTTGCCTGCAAGGCAGGCCAGCCGATGACCAAGCCGGCGGAGAAGGTTTGCAAAGTCTGGTAGGCAAGAGACGGCGCGCTTATCCGACGAGGTCAGCGCGCGCCTTTGGTAGAGACGTCTTATTGTTGAGCGTCGGCGGTGAGCGGTCCCACGGAATCCCGCACCGAGCTTACGGGTCGGCGGGAAGCGGCCATTGCCGGAACCGGCGGCCGCTGCTCCAATGTGCCCAGCAATGGAGCATAGTCCACGGCCAGGTCAAGTGAGACGAACTGGTTGTTGGCGCACATGGTTTCAATCATGCGGCTTTGGCGCGAATTTAGCACCTTGACCGGCAGGGTTTCAAAATGGCGAAACACCCAGATTAAGTACAGTCGTTGCATGAACGACGGGTTTAAATATCGCGGCCCGAGCGGAGTTAGAACTCGCAGCACGCCTGAAGACAATTTTTCAAGCCACATGAAACCGGTCCCAAGAGGATTTTAATAAGCGACGAAGGAGGCGCTGCAATTCAAAGTCCATGAATTATGCACCGAAATCCATGCATTGGGAAGGGCTACGAATGAATTTTTTTTACGAAGCTGGCGTTTCTTATATCGCCCTCCATCCGAAGATTAGAAACATCTGTTAACGTCTTCCGTGAATTCGATGAGCGAGGCTCCCAAAACCCAGCGAACTGGCCTTGCCCGGGCACTCTCCAAACTGGGGTTTTGCTCCCGTACCCAGGCCTTTAGTTTGATCCGATCGGGTCGCGTGCGGCTCAACGAAAGGCCAGTCCGCGACCCTGAAACCCCTGTCCGGCTGGGCAAAGACAGAATTGAAGTCGATGGCAAGCAGGTCGATCCGGCTGGGAAGGTCTATCTCATGCTCAACAAGCCGCGCGGGTTGGTGACCACCCGCAGTGACGAGAAAGGCCGCAAGACTATCTATTCGCTGTTGCCCGACTATTCGGACTGGCTGGCGCCGGTCGGCCGCCTCGACATGGCCAGCGAAGGCCTGCTTTTGCTCACCAATGACTCAAATTGGGGCGCGCGGATTGCCTCCCCAGGCGCGCATGTCGAGAAAACTTACTCTGTTCGGATCGACGCGGTGGCTGACGAGGCACTTCTCCATCGCCTCCGCAATGGCATCCGGACGGGCGACGGAGACTTCTTAGCGGCAAAACGAGCCGGCATCTTACGGCTGGGAAAGAAAAATTCCTGGATCGAGATCGTGCTCGATGAAGGCAAGAACCGTCACATCCGCAGAATGCTCTCTCAACTGGGGATTGAAGTATTGCGCCTGGTGAGGGTGGCAGTGGGGTCGGTTCAGCTGGGGGATTTGCCTAAAGGCAAAACCCGTCCGCTTACCGATAAGGAGAAAGAAGCCTTGGCGCGAAAGAAGTGATTGCCAGTTTGGAACGACGGGCGCCCTTTATTTCTGATTTTCGGACCGACAGTGCGCCCTCGCCGTCCACCACATCATCCTCATCCTCTCGTCATCGGATACTTCTTCTCCCGCCACTCGCGCACGCCACCATCCATCGAGATCACATTGGTATAACCCATCTTTTGCAGATTGTCCGCCGCCATCGCCGAGCGAAAACCGCCTCCGCAATAGAGAATCATGGGAGTATTCACGTCAGGCACTCGCGCCTCGATATCGCGCTCGATCACTCCCTTACCAAGATGAATCGCCCCCGGCAAATGATCTTTGGCGTACTCGCTTTCTTCTCGCACGTCTACCAATAGAACTTTATCCTCGTGATCGAGCTGCCGCTTCACTTCATCAACGGTAGTTTCCTTAACTCTCGATTTCGCGTCATTAACGATTTTTAAGAACCGCGGCGTGTGTTGCATAGGAACTCCTAATTGTCGTAGAGACGTTGCTTGCAACGTCTCGCATTCTTCACTGCACAGCTTCTTCCGTCTGTCCCTTGAATGTGCAATCTTCCGGGTTCTTATCGTCGCGCAATCCGAGAAATACGGGGGCCCGCAACTTCAATCCGCCCTCCGAAGTTTCGTGGGTCCACTCGGAGAATTTCACTTCTGCGACCCGCTCCGGTTTCACCCAGTGCACGTTCTTGGCATCGACCGGACCAGTAAATGGGCTCTTCTTGCTTTCAATATCCTTTAGTACTTCGAAAATCTGTTTCAGCATGGCCTGGTTGAAGCCGGTTCCCGCATGACCCACGTGGATCAGTTGCTTCTTATTGTTGTAGAGGCCCAGCACCAGCGAACCGAAATATTGCCGCGTGCCTTCCGGGCCCGTGTATCCTCCGATCACGCAATCAACCGTCTGTGTGATTTTGATTTTCAGCCAGTCGCGACTGCGCCTCTCCTCGTACCGGCTATCACATTTCTTCGCGACAATGCCCTCAAGTCCCTTTTGTTTCGCCACCTGGAATAGCGCCACCCCTTGCCCGGCATGATGGTCGGAGAATCGAACCAGTTCTCCCGAAGACAGAATCTGCCGAAGCGCACGCTTGCGATCGTCCAGACCAGCTCCCCGCAAATCGTAGCCGTCGAGATAAAGGAGATCGAATACGTAATAAAGGATAGGCAGATCTGGACGCGCCGCGCCCTGCCGTCCATGAGCACGGATTCCCGTGCGCTGCTGCATCAGACTGAATGAAGGGCGGCCTTGTTCATCGAGCACGACCACTTCGCCATCGAGAATGGCGGTCTTGGCATTCACCAAGTTTGCCAGCTCGCGCAACTCAGGATAACGGGGGCCAAGGTCGTTTTGATTGCGCGACACCATGCGTACTTTTCCGTTTGCGATGAACGACACCACCCGGTAGCCGTCCCATTTAATTTCGAACAACCAGTTGGGATCATCGAATGGATCTTCCGTGATGGAGGCCAGCATCGGTTGAATTGCCGTGGGCATTGGACGCTTCACCGCGCCTTTTAGATCCTTGACTAGCGAATCCTCGTGAGAAGCATCGGAAGCCTCGGAAGCCTCGCCATCATCCGACTTTCCGGTCAACGGGGCTTTTTTTTTTGCTCCCGACTTTTCCGGTTTAACTCTAACTTTCGCACTTGGCTTGGCGGGCTCAGATTTTTGTTTCCGCTTATCCAACTTGGCTATGCTGTCGGCCAGCCACGCGGCTTTCACTCCGCCGCGAGACACTTTTTTGCTGCTCGTCCATTCCGCAGAGTCTTCGTCGCCTGCGATCTGCGCCATCGTCTTCCCGCTCAGCACCGATGTACCGTATTTGTCGATATCCCATTTTTCGTCCACATACTTGTCGTGCTTCTTGATCATCAGCCATTCATTGCCCTTGCTTCCCGGACGGCGCGCCTTGATGTGGATCAGCGCGAAGTCGCCGTTCAACCTTTTTCCCTTCAGCCGGAATTTCAAGTCGCCTTTCTTGATCATGGCCGCTGCTTCGGCTTCGGTTCCAGGCACATATTCGCCTGCGACAGGAACCGGCGAAAGCGGCTCCCATGTGCCGACGTCCCACACCATCACGGTGCCCGCACCGTAGTTGCCCTCTGGAATGGTTCCTTCAAAGTCAAAATAAGAAACCGGATGGTCCTCCACCTGCATGGACAACCGCTTGTCGGCGGGATTCAGCGACGGCCCTTTCGGCACCGCCCATGACTTCAGCACACCTTCCATTTCCAGGCGGAAGTCATAGTGCAATCGCGTGGCGCGATGGCGTTGCACCACGAATCGATGGCCTTTGCTCTTTTCGATTTTTGGTGGCGGCTCCGGAGTTTCCGAGAACCGGCGCTTCCGCTTGTATTCCTCTAGGGGCACGAAGATATTGTAAAGAAAGAAGGCCGGAGAAGCGCAAATCCAAGAGAATGCAGAATTCAGAAGTAAGAATTCAGAAGTAAGATTGCAGATTTGAGATTGAAGACTTCAGATTTCAGAATTCACAAGGTGGAGGTTTATTATCGCCGTACTCCTTGTTCAATATCTTCGACACCCTTGAATCTGCAATCTACAATCTAAAATCTGCAACCTTCTTACTTCTGCATTCTGCCTTCTTACTTCTGCATTCGTTTGCGATAGATTTATTCCATGCAGCGTGAGTATCCTCAGCAGCCTCTGATCGGCGTGGGTGCAATCATCGTTGAAGATGGTCGTGTTTTGCTGATCAAACGCGCCAAGGCTC
>Ga0207695_10005464_pt1 | contig 16833 bp, 6 predicted proteins | sample KBSC54metaG_FD_184354 | JGI IMG/M metagenome (GOLD analysis project Ga0207695, IMG submission 184354) | Corn rhizosphere microbial communities from Kellogg Biological Station, Michigan, USA - KBS C5-4 metaG (SPAdes) (version 2) | ecosystem: Host-associated > Plants > Roots > Rhizosphere > Soil... | reverse complement strand
AAATTCGTCGATCAAGATCAAAATGCTGTTGGCGAAAAAAGTAAACCATGCCGACAATCAGTGGAACAACTTCTTTGAGAACACCTTCTTTGTGATAAAGCCAGGCACCAATATCAAACAATTGGATGCCAAGATCAACAAAGTATATCTTACCGATGCCGCAAACCAAATTAAAGAAAATGCAGATAAATTCGGCGATAAGAATAAACGAACCTTCAGCCTTCAACCCCTGCTTGAAATGCATACCAGTACGGACTACCCGGCTGATAATGGTTTATCTGATCAAAGTAATCCCATGTATTCCTATATTCTTTCGGGTATTGCTTTGTTTATTTTGGCGATAGCCTGTATCAACTTCGTGAACCTTACTGTTGCCCGTTCGCTCAAAAGAGCTAAAGAGATAGGTATCCGTAAGGTAGTAGGCGGTCAGCGCAAACAACTGATAATGCAATTTTTGGGCGAATCGTTTATCCTGAGCTTCATTGCTTTTGTGTTGTCGATAGCTTTGGTGCAACTGATATTGCCCGTTTTTAATACGCTCGCCAATAAAGCATTGGCTTTTTCATACCTGCTCAGTTTTAAGTTGGTGGCGGGGTATATCGGTATATTCTTGCTAACTGGTTTGCTGGCAGGCTTCTATCCAGCATTGGTTCTTTCAGGTTTTAATCCGGTACAGACATTATATAATCGTACCCAATATGTTGGTAAGAATTATTTGTCAAAAGGACTGGTGATATTGCAGTTTACCTTGGCCACATTCCTGATCATATCCACAATCACCATTTATTCCCAGTTTAGTTACCTTATGAATTTTGATCTGGGTTACAACGATAAGAATGTCGTATCGATAACCTCATGGGGACTGGATAAGACAAAATTGCCTTTGTTCAAAAACGAATTATTAAAGGATCCGTCCATACTCGGTGTTACGGCTGACCAGGGCGGCCGCTGGGGAACCATTGCCCATATTAACGGCAATCAACAGCAGATGTTCGACATGAAGCATATTGACGAGGATTATTTGCCTTTGTTCCAGGTGCCGATGGTAAAGGGCAGGAATTTTTCAAAAGCGATGGTATCAGACAGTGCCAATGCGGTGTTGGTGAACGAAGAGTTCGTCAAGCAGGCTGGCTGGAAAAAGCCAATTGGCGAGATCGTTGATTTCTTCTATAACAAAAAGAAATATACAGTTATCGGGGTTTTCAAAGACTATCATTTCCTCTCGCTCACCGAAAAAATGTCTCCGATATTATACACCATGAAACCGGACTACCCCTGGGGGAATATTTTCGTCAAAATCAGCGATAAGAATAAATCGGAATCACTAAACCGTATTCAAAAAGAATTTAAAGCACTATTCCCATTCATCCCTTATCAATACAAGTTTAAAGATGCCGAGGTTGCCGAACAATACGATAAAGAAGCTAAATGGAAACAGATCGTAAGCTTCGGCGCGGTTCTTACTATTTTCATATCATGTATTGGGCTGTTCGGCCTGGCAACTTTATCGGCCGAGCGCCGCAAGAAAGAGATTGGCATCCGCAAAGTATTGGGGGCCAGTGTAGAAGGCATCGTTCGTAAACTCTCAACCGATTTTGCAAAGCTGGTGGTTATTGCTGCTGTTATCGCCGTTCCTGCGGCTTGGTGGGCCATGCATAAATGGCTGGAAAATTATCCATATCGCATCAACATAAATGTCTGGATATTCGTGCTTGCCGGCGTCTCGGTGCTAGTTATTGCTTTGGTCACGGTAAGTTATCAGACTATTAAAGCAGCTTTAGCTAACCCGGTAAATAGTTTGAGAACAGAGTGATCAGTGAATCTATCACCGGGAAGATAACTATCGACTTATTGAGAAAGAGTTTTCCGATAATTTTTCTGATCCCATGCAACGTATCTGTTTAAAAGTTAGTCTAATGATTACAAAATAAATCGAAGATTATGAAAACTTATTTAACCTTATTTATTGTCGCCCTACAAAGTACAATAGTATTGGCTCAGGATGATAAGACTCCTTACATGACCAAGTCCTTAGCCGGTGATGCTATAAATAATGTGATGGTAAATACATCAGCTGGTGGTATTGAAGTAAGCGGCGAAAGTGGTCAGCAGCCGCGCGTCGAGGTTTATGTAAGAGGCAACAATAACGAGCACCTTACAAAAGAAGAAATTAAAAAGCGCCTGGATGACGACTACGACCTGAGCGTATCAGTTAGCGGGCATGAGCTTACCGCTATCGCAAAAAACAAACACAATATCTCTAACTGGAGACATCAATTGAGCATTGGTTTCAAAATTTTTGTTCCTGAAAACTGTGCTACCGATTTGAGAACCAGTGGCGGCGGCATCAGCCTGGATCACTTAAAAGGTAATGAAAGATTTACTACCAGCGGTGGCGGTCTGCGTATCGATCATCTGTCAGGCAACATCAATGGGCGCACCTCAGGTGGAGGTATCGATGTATCTAATTCAAGCCAGGATATCGACCTGCAAACAAGTGGTGGCGGTATTAGTGCCAAAAATTGCAATGGCCATATCAAACTAAATACTTCAGGTGGTGGGATCCGTTTGGATGATCTGAAAGGTTCAATTGAAGCACACACAAGCGGTGGCGGCGTTGACGGTAATAATATTGATGGCGAACTGATCACTAATACTTCAGGCGGCGGTATCACTTTAAAAAGATTAAGTGGCAGTGTTGATGCATCAACCAGCGCTGGCAGCTTATATGCACAACTGCTGCATGTAGGTAAATATGCACGTTTAAGATCAAGTGCAGGCAATGTGGATATAGAGCTTCCTTTAAAACAAGGTCTTGATCTGGACTTGCGTGGAGACCATGTTAACCAGCATCATTTTGAAGGCTTCCATGGCGAATGGAGCGACGATCATGTAAAAGGTTCCGTCAATGGTGGCGGAGCAGGTGTAAGCGCCGATGCCAACAGTGGAAGCGTAAATGTTAAGTTCAACTAATCAATCAACTCAATCAAACTAACAATGAAAACCCGTATCATATTATTTTTCCTTGTCTGCCAAAGTATTGTTGCATTGGCACAAGATAAAAAGACCCCGTACCTTACCAAATCGCTTTCGGGCGATGCTATAAAACACGTTTTTGTAAATACTTCAGGTGGCAGTATTACCATAAGCGGCTCGCCGGAAGAAAAGCCCCGTATTGAAGTATATGTAACCGCCAATAATGGATTTGCTCCATCGAATGAAGAGATCAAAAAACGCTTAGACGAAGATTACGATCTTAATATCTCTGTGAAGGGTGATGAGCTACATGCAACCGCCAAAAATAAACACGAACACAACTGGGATTGGAGAAGATCACTGAATATTGCATTTAAAGTATATGTTTCAAAAAACGTATCTACCGATCTGGAAACCAGCGGTGGAAGTATTCATTTGGATAATCTGGATGGTAACGAGAAATTTAGTACCAGCGGTGGTAGCTTGCACATAGACCGTTTAACCGGTAATATTCATGGACGCACCTCAGGTGGAAGCATATCGGTTTCTAATTCTGCCGAAAAGATCGATTTGGAAACCAGTGGCGGCAGCATTCATGCTGATAATTGCAAAGGAGATATCAAGTTAGAGACATCAGGCGGTTCGTTGCACCTGGACAACCTTGATGGTAAGATCGACGCTACCACCAGTGGCGGCAGCGTCCAGGCTAGTAATATCAAAGGCGATCTACGTACAGGTACGTCGGGCGGTAGCGTTAACCTGAACGGTTTGGCTTGTACTTTAGACACCTACACTTCAGGCGGCAGCATTAATGCCGATATAACCCAGCTTGGCAAATTTGTTAAGATTGACGCCAGTAGCGGGCATGTTAATCTGCATTTACCTAAAGGAGGCTTGAATCTGAATGTACACGGTAACCGTGTAGACGCAAATATCGACGGCAATTTTGATGGCACGAAAGATAAAGACAGGATAGAAGGTAAGTTAAATGGTGGAGGTGTGCCTATTGATGTCAACGGCGGCGGCCGTGTTACCTTGACGATGAACTGATGCTTAGTTAAGTTAAAAATTGGGGGGAAAAGTCCCGAGTTTAGTATTTCATATACTTTGACTCGGGATTTTTGTTTGAATAGATGTTCGTTATCGAACAGAAGGTGTTCTATATACGAACAATTTCGTATACCAATATCGTGTAGATAATTGATAATAAGGCGATTGGAAGTTTGGCACATAATTGCATGCTGGAATAAAAAACAAGTATCATGATTAGGAATTACATCAAAACGGCATGGAGGAACCTCGTTAAGAACAAGGTATTCTCTTTTATCAATGTATTTGGATTGGCAGTGGGGTTGGCATGTTGTATGTTTATTGCAGCTTACCTGTATTCGGAGCTGACATATGATACCTATTCCGTCAATTCAAAACAGTTGTACAGGGTAGGGCTGAACACCTTAGGTAACGGCAGCACCACAGATTTTCCACTGGTTGACGTCGCAGTAGGACCGGGCATGAAACGAACTTATCCGCAGATACTGAATATGACAAGGCTTTCGCAGCGCGGACCTGTGTTTGTGGTTTATAAAGACAGAAAATTCAAAGAAGTAAAGACTGTACTGGTTGATTCCAACTTTTTGCGCTTATTCTCTATCCCGCTGATACAGGGTGATGATAGAACAGCGCTTAACGAACCAAAAAGTATCGTCATCACTAATGCTTTAGCGGTAAAATATTTTGGTAATGACGCGCCCGTTGGTAAAATGCTAAAAGTTGGCAATGATTTGCTGAAAGTTACCGGTGTTATTGATAAAGTTCCTTATAATTCGCATTTTCATTACGATGCATTTATCAGCAGCAACACGTTTCCCGATCCCCAACAAACCTGGAGCAATATAGGCTATTATACCTATTTGCTGCTGGACAAGAATGCTGATCCCAGGAAGTTAGAAGCCAAATTTCCTCAATTAGTAGCGAAGTATGTGGTTCCCGAAGTACAGCATGATATGGGTGTCAGTATTGCTGAAGCACAAAAGGCAGTGAATACCTTTAAATTTTATCTGCAGCCCATTACGGATATTCATTTGCATTCTTCTACCAAGTTTGATATGGAACCCAATGGTGATATGAGCTATGTATATATTTTCGGCGCGTTGGCTGTTTTTATTCTCCTTTTAGCTTGCATTAATTTTACCAATTTGTCGACGGCCAGTTCGTCCAAACGTTCAAAAGAAGTAGGTATCCGTAAGGTGATGGGCTCGCTCAAAGAGTGGTTGGTAACCCAGTTTTTGGTTGAATCAGTTATGCTTACACTTTTGTCCATGATATTGGCTTTAGGAATTGTTTGGATATTACTGCCTTACTTTAATGATTTAGCCGGAAAGCACATCACTATCTGGTTCTTTCTCGGCTTCAAAACGGTTGGTATTGGGATATTGCTCGCTGTTTTTGTAGGTATACTTGCCGGCCTGTATCCGGCATTTTTCCTGTCCTCGTTCCGGATTATTAACGTTCTGAAAGGAACATCGGGTAACGAACCGGCCAAAAAGAATTTTCTTCAAAGCGGTTTGGTGGTTTTCCAGTTTACAATATCAACTGCGCTCATTATCGCCACATTTATCGTCTATCAACAATTGCATTATATGCAGAATAAAAAGCTGGGCTATGACAAAGAGCAATTATTGGTTTTAAATGACACCTACTTGCTGGGCAATAACGAATATGCCTTTAAGGACCAGCTAACGCACGATAGTAGGGTGGTAAATGCTACGGTTTCAACCGACATACCCGGAAATGGGAATATGAGCGGTACCGAAATATATCCGCAGGAAAAAGCATCGGATGAAACCAGGAACGAGATACATTGCAATATTTACCGCATTGATGGCAACTACTTGTCAACTTTCGGCATCAAATTGGCGAGTGGAAGAAGCGTGTCGCCTGACTTTCCCGCGGATTCCTCGGCGGTTATGATCAACGAGGCCGCTGTTATCGAATTAGGTTGGAGAAAAACTGATCCAATCGGTAAAACGATCGTACGGTCGGGTAGAAGGGCGTATACCGTTGTTGGGGTGGTGAAGGATTTTAACTATACCTCGGCAAAGCAAAAAGTAGCCCCATTAATGATGTTGGCCATGCACCAACATGGTTCTATCATTTTGAAAATAAAAGCAACCGAAGTAAGCAACCTGGTTACCGATATCAAAAAACAATGGGACGAATACAAGGCAAACGGGCCCTTTAGCTACTATTTTGTTGACGAACAATTTACCTCATTATACTCGGCCGAGCAGCGTACTGGTCACATCTTTACTTCATTCGCTGTAATTGCTGTGATAATTGCGAGTCTTGGATTATTTGGTCTTGCTGCTTTCATGATCAAATTACGTGTGAAAGAAATAGGCATACGTAAAGTATTAGGCGCTTCATCTGGTAATATTACAGCGATGGTCTCAGCCGAGTTTTTGAAGCTGGTGCTGATCGCTATTATCATTTCATTTCCGATCACCTGGTTTGCGATGCACAAATGGCTGCAGGATTTTGCTTATCGTATTAATATCCAGTGGTGGGTATTTGTGTTGGCGGGATTTATAGCTCTATTAATAGCATTGATCACTATCAGTTTTCAGTCGATTAAAGCGGCCATCGCAAATCCGGTAAAAAGTTTGAGAAGCGAGTGATGTTTTTAGAGTTTAGGATTTGGATTTTAGAATTTATTAAAGCAAGCGTAACGTTTTTCTTCGCGGCGAAGTCTTATAGATTGAAACCGGTTTATTAAATCTTAAGATCATGATAAAGAATTATCTGAGAAGTGCGTGGCGTAATATCGCCAGACATAAATTTATTTCATTCATTAATATTTCTGGCTTAACTATTGGCATTACATGCTGTCTACTGATACTGGCTTATATAATAAATGAGTTAAGCTACGATCGCTATAATGAGCATGCCGACCGCATTTATCGCGTTACACGCATCTTCTATTCAAGAGATGGTTCCGAAAATCTGCACCTGAGCTCCATAGCCCCGCCCTTCGGTCCGTTGCTAAAAGTGGCTTTCCCTGATATTGAAAAAGTAACCCGCGTGTATCCTAATGGCACCACCGTATTGAAATATAAGGAAAAGATGTTTAACGAAAGAAATGGTGTTTTTGCGGACGAGAATTTTTTCAATGTTTTCACTGTGAATGTGACCAAAGGCAATAAAAAGACTGCCTTATATGATCCATATAGCGTAATGATAACGTCTGAAATAGCGCGAAAATATTTTGGCGATGAAGACCCTATTGATAAAACCATCATTTTAGATAATACTAAACATGAATTTAAGGTAACGGGGGTGTTTGAGCCTTTCCCCGCCAACGCACACATGCACCCGAACATATTGATGTCGTTCAATACCCTGAAAGATTCAGCTGTTTACGGAGAAAAGCAATTAGAAACCAACTATGGGAACAACTCATTTTATACCTATCTGCTTTTGCCAAAGAATTATAATGCCGAAACGATCAGCAAGCAATTGAATTATTTCCTTGATAAGTATGTGCACATGCCCGGCATGCCGCCAAATATCAAAATTTCGCAAACGACGAAGCTTACTATGCAAAAGCTGACCGATATTCACCTGAAATCACACCTGGATGACGAGATAGAACCAGCGGGTAGTATAACAAGAGTTTATATATTCTCTATCATAGCGCTGTTTATTTTATTGATTGCCTGTATTAACTATATGAACCTGTCTACAGCACGCTCTGCATTACGCGCTAAAGAAATAGGTGTACGCAAGGTGATAGGTGCTCAGCGTAAAGAGATTATCCGGCAATTCCTTGGCGAATCGGTACTAATTACCTGGCTAGCTTTAATTCTTGGAATGATATTGACATGGTTGTTATTGCCATATATCAATCAGTTGGCGCATTTAAACCTTGCTTTTAGCAGCTTATTCAGGTGGGATATTTTGATTGGTATCCTGTGTCTGCCATTTTTCTTAGGCTTGCTCAGTGGATTATATCCGGCAATTTTCATGTCGTCATTCCGACCGGTGCAGGTTCTTAAGGGAGTACTGAAAGTGGGCTCGGGAAACATCTCTTTCCGCAAAATACTTGTTGTGGTGCAATTCTCGGTTTCTATTATTTTGATTGTGGCGACCACGGTGGTTTTTCAACAATTAAGTTATATCGAAAATAAATCATTAGGCTTTAATAAAGATCATATCCTGATTACCGGTTATTCTGGTACACTTACCAAGCAATATGAATCTTTCAGACAAGAACTGCTAAAAAACTCCGCTGTACGGAGTATTGGCCGGTCATCGCGCATACCTTCCGGGCGTTTGTTGGACGATCAGGGCGCGCAAGTGATCGAGGGGGGCAAAAGCGTGCCTACCAATATTGAACTGAAATACATTACTACTGATTTTGGCTTTATGGATACCTATGGCATGAAGCTCGCTGCCGGCAGAAATTTCTCCCGGGATTATTTAACCGATACAGCTAATTATATTATCAATGAAACGGCCGTGCAGCAACTAGGCTGGAAAACCGCCCAAAATGCGATAGGTAAAGACCTGACCTATGGAGGCACAAAAGGAAAAGTAATAGGGGTGGTTCATGATTTTCATTTTGAAGATTTGCACCAGGCGATTATTCCGATGATTTTTTTACTTCCCACACCTTCGAGCGGTTATTACAATAGCATATCGATTAAAGTGAATGGAAATAATGTGCAGTCGGCGATAAATACTATAAGGGATACCTGGCATCAATATGTACCGAACATACCTTTTGATTACACATTCCTGGACGACCGTTTCCAAAAATTGTATGATGCCGAGCAACAGGAAAGCAAACTGTTTACTATATTCTCAGGTTTGGCTATCTTCATCGCTTGTTTAGGCTTATTTGGGTTGTCAGCATTTACGATATCGCAAAGAGTTAAAGAAATAGGGGTGAGGAAAGTATTAGGCGCCAGTGTGCCGCAAATTGTGGTTGAACTTTCTAAAGACTTTATGAAACTGGTGATCGTCTCAGCGATTGTTGCCTTGCCGGTGTCCTGGTTCTTTATGCATAAGTGGCTGCTTGATTTCGCATCGCGTATCGACTTGAGCTGGTGGGTATTTCTCGGAGCCGGAATCATAGCGTTCATCATTGCATTTGCGACCATTGGTTTGCAAACAGTTAAAGCAGCCAATGTAAATCCGGTGAAGAGTCTGCGGTCTGAGTGATCGGTGACTTGTTAACCAGTGACCAGCCATTTGACTATATTGTATTAACGTGCCCAATCACTAATCACGGGTTAACTAATCAACTAACCCCACTGTATCATAACCGTACACTTGCTGTCCGCTTGCGCACAATGAGTGTACGGTGTTTTATTTTAATCAATTAATAATCAACTACTTGTCTTATTGGTATAAATTTTTGTGCGAATTGTTACCCGAAAAAATTTGAGTCGGAGTGATCGGTGACTGTTTAACCAGTTAATCAGTAGCCAGGAAAGAAATACCACTGAATCAGTGAACAAATGAACTAAACCATGATTAAAAACTACTTTAAAACTGCTTTCAGAAACTTATGGAAGAATAAAGCTTCCTCCTTCATTAATATTTTCGGACTAACTATTGGTTTGTGCAGCTGTCTGCTCATTGGCCTGTATATTCAGCACGAACTTAGCTATGATAACTTTCAAGCCAAAGGTGATCGGATAGTACGCACGATTATGGCGTACAAATTTGACGGCGGTACCGAAATGAAGAAAGGCAATTTTACGAGTGCCCGTGTTGCACCAAGGTTCAAACAGGCATTCCCGGAAATAGAAGCGGCGGTGCGGATAACCAAGTACAGCCGGATTGTGCAATACAAGGATAAACTGATCAATGAAAAGGGATTTATGTATGCAGATCCTTCATTTTTTGATATATTTTCATTTAAACTTCTTCGGGGTGAGCGTTCTGATGCGCTGAAAGCGCCAAACCAGGTGGTTGTAACCGAATCGACCGCAAAAAAATACTTTGCTGATGAAGACCCGCTTGGAAAGATATTAAAGGTAGGTAGCGATACGACATTATATCAGGTGACCGGTGTAATGCAGGATTGTCCATCAAACTCCCAGATCAAGTTTGACTTTTTGGCTTCATGGTCATCACTTGGTTTAGCGGCTGATAAAGAAAAAAGCTACTGGGATGCGAATTTCACCACTTACTTTTTGTTGAAGAATGAGGGGGCGATTGCTCCGCTTCAGGCTAAGGTAACCCCATTTATGCGGAAGGAAATGGCTGGGCTGGGGGCAGCAGTTGATTTTGAATTGGAGCCTTTTAACAAAATACATCTTTATTCGCCTTATGATGGTTTTGAACCTAATAACAGCATTACTTACATTTATATACTTGAGGCTGTTGCGTTACTGATGTTGGCTATAGCCTGTTTTACTTATGTGAATCTAAACACCGCACGTTCAATGGAACGGGCACGTGAGGTAGGGGTGCGCAAAGTAATAGGAGCTGGTAACGGGCAGCTTTTCTGGCAGTTTATTGGCGAATCTGTTTTGCTCTGCACTATCTCTACTATTTTAAGTGTTTTGACAGCAGCTTTACTGTTGCCGGTATTTAACCAGCTTTCGGATAAGCAATTAACCATTAATGCGATTTTTTCCGTTCCATTTATAGCAGGAGCGTCGCTGCTAATAGTGCTGGTTAGTTTCCTGGCGGGTACTTATCCGGCCTTGATCTTATCAAATTTCCAGCCTGTAAAGGTGCTCAAGGGTTCATTTAAAAATACCAGCTCTGGTCAATGGTTACGCAAGTCACTGATCGTATTTCAGTTTGCTATCTCGGTTGTTCTAATCATATCGACATTTATTATGCAAAAGCAGCTCAACTATATCCAGAACCGGAATTTGGGCTACAACCGCGAACAGGTACTGGTGCTGCCTATGGATAATAAAATGCTGGCTAAGGTGGATCTGATAAAGCAAGAGCTCAGGTCAAACTCAAATGTTGTTAATATAGCCCGTTGTTCTGATCCGCCTACAAATATTGTTGGCGGATATAACATGCGTTCGGCAACCATGCCTGAAACTCAGCAGATCGCGGTTACAGCAAATGTCGTAGACGAGGATTTTGTAAATACCATCGGGTTGCGATTACTAACCGGAGCAAATCTAACCCAGCAAGATATTAAAGATGCATCCTATGATGACTATAAGAAAAATAGCTTTCATTTCATCTTAAATGAATCAGCTGCCCGGGAACTTGGATGGACACCAGAACAGGCTATCGGCAAAAAGATGTTTTTAGGCGACGATCGCCAGGGATATGTGAAAGGGGTGGTTCATGATTTCAATTTCGAATCGATGCACAATCCAATCAAGCCGCTGGTATTGTTCCCTGAAGCAAGGGGTCGCATGCTGCTGTTAAAACTAAAAGGTAACAACTTAAAGCAAACCATCGCATTCCTTGAATCGAAGTGGAAAGAGCTGGTTCCTTATCGCCCCTTTGAATATCATTTTCTGGATGAAGATTTTAACAAGCTCTACAGCTCCGAAATGCGCCTGGGTAAAGTGCTTACTGTTTTTGCATCTATTGCTATTGCTTTGGCATGCTTGGGCTTGCTGGGTTTATCAGCCTATACAGCTAAACAACGGGTTAAGGAGATTGGTGTACGAAAAGTGTTGGGCGCAAGCATAAGCAATATCACTGCATTATTATCAATAGATTTTGTAAAGCTTGTTTTCATCGCGATCATTATTTCTGTTCCGGTAGCCTGGTGGATGATGAATAAATGGTTGCTAAGCTTTGCTTATAAAACCGAAATGAACTGGTGGATATTTGCGATGGCTGGCATTTGTGCTGTTGCCATCGCACTTATTACGATTAGCTTTCAGTCCATTAAATCGGCAATGGCAAACCCTGTGAAGAGCCTTCGATCGGAGTGACCGGTGATTAGTTAATCAGTTATCAGGCTTACCAATGACAAATGACCAATAAATTAAACCTATGATAAAGAACTATATCAAAATCGCCTGGCGCAATTTGATACGCCAAAGGCTTTACAGCCTGATCAACATATCTGGTTTGGCGGTAGGGTTGGCTGTTTGTATGCTCATCATGTTATATGTCGCGCATGAGCATAGCTATGATCGTTTTCATAAAAATGCCGACAGGATAATTAAGCCTTATGGAGAAATCAAGATGAATGGTAATTCGTTTGACTTGGATCAAATGAGTTATGTATCCGGGCCAATGATAAAACAATCGCAGCCTGTAGTAGAAGATTACATGCGTACGCTGCCGTATTTTCAGTCAGTAGTTATAAGCAACCCATCACTGTCAGATCAAAAATTTTCTGAAAAAAAATTATTATTTGCCGACGCAGGTTTTTTCAATTTCTTTTCTTTCAAGTTGTTGTCAGGGCAGCCGTCTCAGGTGCTATCTAAGCCATTTTCTGTGGTTATATCACAGGATATGGCGAAAAAATATTTTGGTAATGAAAATCCGATTGGAAAGCCGCTTATTATCAAAACAGACAGTGCTTATACTTACCAGGTAACCGGTGTAGTAGAAAATTGCCCTTCAAATTCATCAATAGAATACAGTTTTGTCGCATCCAATTCAGGCTTTATAACAACAAAAGAGGCTAAAGTTTTTGTTGGCGATCAAAAATTCGGCAATGGTACGTTTGATGTTTACCTGTTATTAAGGCATCGTTCAGATACTACCGCATTGAGGCGGGGCCTCGAATCACTCAATACTGATAAAAATGATCATGTTCAAACAAAGTTTTTGCTTTCACCCCTGGTGGATAGGCATTTGAACAGGTCCAGGGATAATTCTAACCTTAAATATCTTACCATATTTCCTTTAATTGCGTTGCTCATCTTATCGCTCGCACTGGTCAATTACATGAGTTTGTCTACTGCCAGGGCTACATTGCGGGCAAAAGAGGTGGGGGTGCGAAAAGTATCTGGCGCCAGTCGCAATAGTGTTGCATTGCAATTCTATATTGAATCGGCTGTTTTTTCGACTATGTCCTTCATATTAGGATATGTACTATGTTACTTATTTAAACCAATATTTTTCAATGTCCTCCAACTAAAAATAGACGAATCCTTCCTCTATAGTCCACTGATCCTGTCGCTGCTATGCGGATTATTATTGATCACCATACTGGTCTCGGGCAGTTATCCGTCGCTGGTATTATCTGCCTTTAAACCTGTTGTCACACTCAAAGGGAAAATGGGCAAACTATCAGGTGGTGTTACTGTCCGGAAAATATTCACTACGCTGCAATTCACCATATCTGTCGGACTGATCATTTGCGGAATTGTAATAGACCGGCAGCTTTACTTTTTCAGGCATACGGAAACGGGCGTCGATCGTGATAATGTGATCATGATTCCGATTGGCGGCACCTTTAAAAATTACCACGCCTTTAATCACGACATCAAAACATTAGCAGGTATAAGCAGTGTGGCAACATCCCGGTATGGTATGTTTAGCTATATTGATATGTATGCAATACAGGGCAGAACCAAAGATGAGATAGTAATGCTTCCTTCACTTGGAGTTGACCAGGATTTTTTCCGGTTGCTTGGGCTTAAATGGAAATATCAGCCATTGTCTAACAGCAATCTAAGCAATAAAGTTATTCTTAATGAATTGGCGGTCGAAAAACTGCATCTGCCGGCTAATCCGGTTGGCAGCTATATTAAACCGGGCTCGCAGAATGTTGAGGTGGCGGGCGTTGTTAAAAATTTTACCTTCGGCTCTCTCGAAGACAAGATTCAGCCTTTAGGTCTTTGGGTGCTTTCTGATACATCCAGATTGTGGAAAATGGGGCCCGGATGCACCCTGTTCGCAAAAATAAAACCACGTACAAATTTACCGACGCTTCTGGGTTCGATGGAGCGCATCTATAAAAAATATGATGCCGACACACCATTTGAATACACTTTTATGGATGATGCTTTTAATGCCAGGTATAAAGCCGAAGACAGGTTGGCGTCCATATTCAGCATTTTTACGGTGATTACCATAGTACTGGCAACGATGGGCCTGTTTGGCCTGGCTGCTTTTAGCATTGAGCAGCGCACAAAAGAGATCGGCATACGAAAAGTATTGGGAGCCAGTATTGCTTCTATTAATGGTTTGCTTTCCAGGGGCTTTCTCCACTTGGTATTGTTATCCATCCTTATAGCTTCACCGATCGCCTGGTGGGTTATGCACAACTGGCTGCAAGGTTTTGCCTATCGCATTCGCATTCAATGGTGGATGTTTGCAGGAGCGGGGATGCTGGCTATTATTGTTGCCATATTTACGGTTAGCTATCATGCTATAAAGGCGGCAATGGCGAATCCGGTAAATAGTTTGAGAAGTGAGTAGTCAGTGATTAGTTAACCGGTGATTGGTTAACCAGACAAATACCTAATTACTAATCTCCGATTAGCTGATTAACCAACAACCGACTGTATCATTTCCGAACATAATGTGTTACATATACGAACATGTTCGTAAATCTATATCTTTTTCAATGTGTTGATAATCAGTATATTTTTACTTTGGTACATTGTTTACATAGGTTCTAACTATAAATCATTCTATTATGTTGAAAAGCTACTTTAAAATAGCCTGGCGTAACATTGTTCGTCACAAAGCATATACAGCTATTAATATCTCGGGATTAACTGTTGGCATTGCGGCTTGTTTGCTCATCTATGTTGTCATTCAATATGAAATGAGTTTTGAAAAATTCAGGCCAAATTTCAAAAACATCTATCATGTTGTAACCCAACAAAAGCGCGAAGAGGGTTTTTCCTATAATCCCGGCTTACCTATACCGTCAACTGATGCGTTACGACTGGATTTTCCGCAACTTAAGGTTGCTCCTGTTGAAATGAGCTATGGTAGTCAGATCACTGTGCCTGAAAATAGTTCGAAAGTAAGTGTGGGAGACAAAAAGTTCACTGAGAATATGGGTGTAGTTTTTATCGAGCCCTCTTTCTTTGATATTTTCTCATCCCAATGGTTGGCCGGTGGTCCATCTGCTTTAGCACAGCCCAATATGGTTGTGATCGACAAAAGCAGCGCTATCAAATATTTTGGAGATTGGAAGGTGGCCATGGGTCGGTCACTCAAAATGGATAACCTGATCAATTTAAAAGTTATCGGAATAGTAGAAGATGCAAAACCTAATACCGATCTGCCATTTAAAGTAATGGTTTCCTATGCCAGTTGGAAATTGCACCCTGAAGATTACAATTATCATTATGACTGGCATTCGGTAAGCAGTAATTACCAGGTATTCGTACAGTTGACACCAAACGAGTCTGTTGACCGGATCAATGCCCAACTCAAGACATTTAACCACCGACATGCGGGCGATAAAGGCAGGAATAACCAGTTTCAGTTTTTACAGCCCTTATCAGACATGCATTTTGATACACGCTTTGGTAACACCATGGGCGATCACATGACCAATAAGGCGACCTTACGTACACTTTCGTTCATCGCAGCCCTGATCATTATAATGGCTTCTATCAACTTTATTAATTTATCTACAGCACAATCAGTAGGAAGATCTAAGGAAGTTGGTATACGCAAGGTACTAGGGAGCAGCAGAAAGCAGCTTATATGGCAGGTAGTAGGTGAAACGGCAATTGTTGTTGTGATCTCGGTGATATTGTCTGTTGTCATTGCAAAACTATTGCTGCCTTATCTCAAGAACATAGCAAGTGTACCCGATTCGATCAGTTTGCTCAGCACAGGTAGTGTGTTGTTCCTGTTTTCTGTAACAGTAATTGTAATTCTTTTATCTGGAATTTATCCGGCACTGGTGGTATCGGGATTTAAACCGGTATTAGCCTTAAAGAATAAGATCACCGCAGCGTCCATTGGTGGCATCCCATTGCGACGCGCGTTAGTTGTAACTCAATTTGCTATCTCGCAATTGCTCATTATAGGCACTATCATCGCCGTTAAACAAATGAATTTTGTGAATGAAGCTGATCTCGGCTTTAACAAGGATGCCATATTGGTTATTCCTGGCTACACAGATAGTGTCAGTCTGTCTAAGATTCAGTCATTCAAAGAACGGCTTTTGCAAAATCCTGCTGTGCAATCAGCAAGTTTTGTTTCTGATGTACCATCATCCGATAATAATTGGGGAACAAACTTTTATTTTGACAATTCTGAAAAGGAAAATGGTATTACCACATACCTGAAAATGGGTGATGCCGATTATTTCAAAACATTCGGGCTGCATTTTATTGCCGGTCATGGATTTGATCAAACTGATACAGCACGCCAGGTTGTGGTTAACGAAACGTTCCTGGCAAAGCTGAATATAAAGCCTAAAGACGCCATAGGGAAAACTGTAAAACTGGGAGCAAATAGGCATTGGCTGCCCATAGTTGGGGTAGTAAAGAATTTCAAGACCAACTCCTTACGCGAGACGGTCAAGCCCATTGTTATCTCAGCAAGTAAAAAGTTTGAGCAAGAAGTAGCTATAAAAATCCAAACCAGAAACCTCAGCAAAACGGTGGCTACCTTGCAAAAACTTTGGGAAAATACTTACCCCGAGTATGCCTATAATGGATATTTTCTGGATGATAACATAGCCCAGTTTTACAAACAGGAAAATCAGATGGCTCTTGTTTATAAAATATTTGCAGGCATAGCCATATTTATTTCCTGCCTGGGTTTGTATGGTCTGGTCTCCTTCATGGTGGTGCAAAGAACCAAGGAGGTTGGTGTGCGCAAAGTGTTGGGAGCATCGGTAGCCAGTATCGTTTACTTATTCTCTAAAGAATTTATCCTATTGATTGCGCTTTCATTTGTAATTGCGGTACCCGTCGGCTGGTATAT